>Ga0116109_1000108_pt1 | contig 21100 bp, 27 predicted proteins | sample June2015DPH_8_10_2_FD_89718 | JGI IMG/M metagenome (GOLD analysis project Ga0116109, IMG submission 89718) | Peatland microbial communities from SPRUCE experiment site at the Marcell Experimental Forest, Minnesota, USA - June2015DPH_8_10 | ecosystem: Environmental > Terrestrial > Soil > Wetlands... | reverse complement strand
TACGACCTAATGAGGCAGGTTAACAACAGTCAATTGCCCGTGATCTTTATATTTCAATTCCGTAGAAGTTACTCCCTTTTCGCTAATGTCCTTAATTGAAATAAAGCTAACACCAGTTCCGGCCAATTTATGAATAGCTAGCTGCACATGCTCTGGCCTGTTAATCCTCTTCGGTCTAACTGGATAACCGTTACTGCTTCGTCTCATGTGCATTCATCCTTGGTCCATATCAGATAGTTAATCGTTGAACTTCACTATCAATGAGTTTTCCTGTGAGCAATGACACAAGCAGATTCGCAGCCTCATGCCATGTTAGGTTTATCGGACTATCGCTATTATCTACTCCTGTTATTCCATTATGGTCAGTATGTGTTATTACGTATTGTCTACATCTAAGGCCACTAACTACCAACCTGTGCAAGTCCTCATCTGACCATGTAGCCATTCATTTCCCTATATCCAATGTTAAATATGATGATGCAAGCAATACAACTCATATGAATCTGAAAACCCGTTCAAATAACCGATTCGTTTCAACTTATCAGACGTGCGAACATGATCAGTGCATTAATAGTGCCTATTCGATTAGATCAAAAAACATAACAATCGATGTAATGGGAAATAAAGCTGACGGGGGGTATGTACGAATTACAAGGGCAAAATTCTGTGACACCGCCAGTTCCCTTCGAAAAAACGCTAACTGCAATAAAACCGCCTCGACACGTACAAATTACAATTTCTTGGCCCATTCCTATCGGATTGTTGCCAAACACGGCACAATGATAAGTAGTACTAATCTGGTCCCTCGCGCGTGATCGTGCGCGCACATGCGTACACGCGTAGGGTGCTGTTTACCTCGAAATGCCTCTAGGGCGCATCAGGACGGCTACAGCGGGCTTGCTAGGGGCTACCCTACCCACAGGTAGCCTGACGCATCACCAAACCCTCTACGAGGCTGTAAATCAGTATTCCTAACTATTGATCGATTCCGGTCTCTTCTCCAGGGGTAGATTCACAATGCTCGGTAGACTTGCCATCTCGTAGGCTTGCCTCCAGGCTATGTAAATTGTGAGAGACGTTAGCCATAGAGAGATAGTGCCCCGCCGACTTAAGCAGAGCGTCGATGGCATCTCTATCCGTGGACTTAACCTTGCTCAGCCTGCTAGCGTCGGCCCGTTCGTGGTTAGCCTTGCGGATACACCACTGCGAGAACACCAAATGCCCTCCGAGTTCGCCACGCAAGCACATGAAGCTGCGCGCAATCTGTAGGTCCAGAGCGTCCGCTGTCGCAGCCTTTACGCTTCCCAAATTTGGCCCGAACAAGAATTCCAGCAGCCTTACCCGGAGTTGGTCCATAGACAGCTTGCCGGAATTGATACCGTCAATAGAAACCTTATTAAGCTTCGCCAGCCTCACCAACGTGGCGCGACTCATTCCCGCTTACCCTGGCAAGACAGAGCAACTTCTAATATCTCATCCGGCGCGAATCGTCCAGCACGACATATCATCTCCAACGGTTCCTTACGCATTAAAATGCCGAAAGTTACCGGAATGTTCCTAGGTTCTACATCGGTCATAATCTGGAACTTGAGTTTAGATAGGTCGTAATCAACCTCGCGGCACAAACTGAAAAATTCCTTTGTGACCCGTCTAGCCGTAGCACCCGTGCTCTTACCCATAGACGTAGCAGGAGCGCGCAACCTGTTATAGCTATACTTGGAAAGCAGCCACACGCTATCCGTAGGCTGCACCTTGACAGGATTGAACGCCATTACTGAACCTGCGCCAGCAATGCCGACAGAGCTACAGCAGCCTCATTAGCCGCTACCGTGGACGTAAGCTCTGTTTGCAGAATGCGCCATGTATCTCGTGTCTTCTCCTCCTGGTGCATAGCAGGAAGAATGCCCTTTTCCTCAATCAATCCGGCACGGGCTTGTGCTTGCGCTTTCTCACGTGCTACCCGGTTAATCTCCATTAGGTCTTTGGTCCGGCTAATCTCTTCCATGACGACTCCTACTGCCCTACGTCCTGCACCGTTATCGACTACGGCCCGCAACTGTCGCAACTCGTCTTGAATACGTGATACGGCTACGGCCAGCGTAACGGTATGCCCTTGCTGATACTCTCTAGCTAACTGTGCGTCGGTCTTAGGGAATGAGAAGTGTATCCGCTGTCCATCTTCCGGGATGACTTGCTTAGGTGCATTAGGCTTGAACAATTTCATTTTATATTTCCTGTACTGTTACTTTAGTTAGGCCCCTTTCGAGGCCTTAAAATTTATGCGAGGGTGATTGCTTGTGCAGGCGTCAACAGCTTTGCGTCGGCATACTTAACGACCTTAAGAGCCACCTTGTTTTCTTGGTACAGATTGCTTACTGCTTCCTCAGCCGTACCCGGAGCGCTGTCCATAAGGATTGAGGCTTGCCCGCTAGCCGTGATTTCCATCGGACCATCGAACAGAGCAACGCGCTTGCGGTCAACCAAGTAGAGCTTGTTTGCAGCAGCGGCAACACTAGAGATAGCTGGAAGCTGATAGAACGTCCCGCCCATCGGGCCAATATTGGTTTCCTGGGCACTACGCAGCCCCGCGAACGTCTCCGGGTTACCAACCCAGCACGCCGTACGCAAGTCGCCGGCGAACGCTGCAATAGCCCCCGCCACGGTCGTAGCTGCCGTACCTGCATCGAACAAGCCCAGGAGGAACGTATCCGTAGCGTTATTGGCTGCAATGGTTAGTTGCTCCTGTACGTAGGCTTGAACGCGCGTATCGAAGTTACTAGCGGCCAGCATCTCCACACCGTAGGCAACAATCAAAGCGAACTTACGATCCGTGGCAGTAAGCGAGAAGGCCAGCGAGGGCGCAGCAGCCGGGATAGGTGCGCCCTCCGCTACTTCCACGGCGGACAGATTCGCAGCCTGTGTAAGCAGACGAACATTAGGCGGGAGTTCCGGCGCACCCAGAGCAACCAACGCGGAGATAATCGACGGCGAGATAGGCGGAAGCAGTACGCCAGAGGCTTGACCAGGGTAGTACAGAGCAGGCGTGTTACCCGTAGTAGTCGGAGCAACCGCAGCCTTGGCAATCAGACGGTTGACTTCCTTTTGTGCCGCTTCGTGTAGGCCATTCGGAACCGGAGCCCTGTCGTGCTTCGATGCGCGCGGCTTGCTAGCACGACCATCCGCGATAGCCTTAGTCAAAGCGGCATCGTTGAGATATTCATCAGCGGACACACCTTCGATGCTTAGGCCACCGTCTGTAACAAGGTCTTTAATGCGGGAGATAACGCTACTGGCACCAAAAACCTTTGCTACATGCGCGGCTTGCCAGTCTGCAGTGATAGCAAATTGAAGTTGTTCAGTTGTGTTCAGATGCTTAACGATTGCTGCGTTGATGGTGTTATTAATCAAAGTTTGAAGTCCTAATTATTGTTTGCTGACATTGGCAGGATTGCCAACGCTACAGCGAGTGATCGATACCTCATACCGGCTAGCCCACGTCGATCTCGGATGGACTGCCTACGGTGGAGATTTAGAGGCTAGCTAGCGCCGTAAAATAAGGTCCCGGATTGAATCGTATCTAGAGACGCATTGTTAACAGCGGGGTAGGTCCAGGTTAGAGTACTGCCGCTAATAGAGAACGAGGGCGCTACGATACCTCCTGACAAATACCCGTCACCATTTGTAATGTCAGGCTGAAAAGACGCAAACCCGCCTTGTGCTAAACGCGAGTCTGTAATGCTGTTACTGTTACCATTAATATGGACGGAACCAATAATACGCATTACCCTATACGTGTCATCAAGTATGACGTTACCTGACGAATCGAAGATTTGAAGTCCGCAGGACATTAGGCGTTAGCCTTAAGGTAATGCTCAATAGCGGTCTTAACTACGGCACTAACGCTGGCATCCTTTTCCGCTGCGAATTGACGCAATTGCCTATGGAATTCTGGACTGACTTTCGTACTTAGGACCCTCGCCGCCTCGTAAGGATTATCCGGGATAAAACCTGTATGCATAATTTTGTACTCCTCAAAGGTAGACTGAAATGTGCTATTAGACGGCGCACAACCCCGTTTCAATACCCGCGTGCGCAAAGTGAGGCTCCGTACATTCCTCACCCAACTCGTTACAGATACGCTGCATCGCGCCCGCTTGGTCCTTACCCGGATCGTTAGCCCACACCAGCGTAGCTAAAGTAAAAGAGCCGCCGAACCGCACATCCCGTACAAAGCCATTTTTGATACGGTATCCATTCTTCCTAATCACAGCCAACACGAACCACAACGGCTGGACTTCACTTTGATCCGCACGGGCAATTCGGAACTTGATATTCATTTTCGTATTCCTAAATATAGGCCAGAAAGTTTAAGAGTTAATCTGCGTGCAATACTTCTCTAAGCAACGCCTCCGCACTATCCCTCATATCTACGTCGCCTAGCCACACGAGATTAGCGACTAGGAAATTACCTTGCGGACTAGTATGCAACTCTGGGTTGAGTGGAGTAAATCCAGCATTTGAAATTGACCGAAACGCCTCTACGAGTGTCCTGCCTTCGTCTTCGCTGTCCCACGATAGACGCACTTTGATTTCGTTATTCATGTTGGGTTCTCGTCTCCCGTAAGTTGCGTTTCAGCGCTACGCCAGGCGCTGCTTTATTCCAGTCGCGTTCGATACTCTGTTGCCAGTCCCGTTTGATGCGCTCGAATGTTTCTGTGCGGGCCTTTGCGGTCTCGCCGTGCTTCTCTGCGGCTACCTGTATGAGGGCATTTTCAACCGGCGCGCGTGCGGGGAAATGCGGCGGATACACAACGGTGTAAAACGGTAGCGTCTTAACCGGGGTGGGGCTATTTTCAAAAGGGTCGCGTACCGCTTCCCGCTTCGCAGGGAGTACCGCCAGCGTCTTAACCATGCTCGCCTTGCTTGCCAGTCTCCTCCCTGCCTGCCGCGCCACCCCTGCAGATGTACCCACCTTGCCGATTCCCTCTGTAGCACATTGCAGCGTGTTAGCGTCCCTGCTGGTTGCTTCGTACACCTTGGGTCTAGTCGTGCGCTCTGCAAGTTTCAGCAAGTGTTCCGCTTGTCGCGCAGCCTTGCGGGCTTGTTCTTTAGCTGATAAGGCCATTTCCGTTCCTCCTCAATATTTAAGAGTCCTCGAATATGAAGGCCCTTAAATATTTCCCATCGCGCTTGCCCCTTGGGGTACTCCGTCCGATACATGGCTCTATCGGGGAGCGGGCTACTTGCTCTGTAACCCATTGCGGTCGTTAGGCGTTTCGTGTTGCCCCTCACTTGCTATATGTACAACTTAAAACCACTACGCAGAGCGTTTTAGAGGGGCGGAATGTCTAGCCTTTCCACCCCAAGCACCGCATGAATGACACTTTACTACGCACAAACACACTACGCAACAGTGAAATAAAGGGCGGGAACGATCCGCCCACCGATCACTCAGACGTGCGCCTAACCGCATGCTGTACGCGCTGCTCATCCTCCGTCATAGGCAGTTCTACCAGCGTACGGTTACCGTGCCCGTCTACCTCGACGCGAACCTTCTTCACAGTTCGGGTCTCCACCTCGTCAGCGTCCCCGCCCGCTATTAGCGCGTCCGCGTCGCGCCTGTGTTCCTCGTCAGGATTGGTCGGCATCACAGCAATGGTCGCTTTCTGGATCAGCGGCTGTCGATCGTTGACGTAAGCTATCACCAGGTCCCGTATCTCCTCGGACACTTTGACACCCGCGAACACACGCAGTATCTGTATATCCCGGATAACTTCCTTGGGGAGCCGTAATTGGTACGCCTGCATGTTCTCTCTCTGGCTGCGAACCTTCGAGTTCGGATCGTATTTCATTGCGTATCCTCCTTGAATGCAAGCATTGTAACACACTACGCAACAGCGTGTGCCATTAAAAGTGGGCGAGCAATGGGTGTAGCGGCTGTTAAATTTGCACGTCTGTGGGGCCCGTCCGTATTTCTAATCTCCGCTCTACTTCAAACATAACCAGCAGGTACCCAGAGGCCATGCGAATGACGTAGACCACGAAAACCCACGTGAGCGCGGCCCACCCAAGGAACACCGCCATTAATACGAACCTTGCCCCTTGGTGGGCGTGCCCGGCGTTGTCGGTCAAAACCAAAATAGTCAAGGCTAGAAACAATACAGCCATGACCATTGCACCTAACGAGTAGTTTTGCAACCCGTGATACTTCGCAATTAGAAACGGCACCAAATGCGGATTTTCGACGTAGTGCGAGACCCTTGCTTTGCGGAGATTCCGTGCGGCTTTTGACCTGCTGGCTAGCATTCCGGCGAAACGTCTGCTGGTGCTGTCAAAGATCCTCGCCACGTAGACCACGACGAGACCGACAATAAGCGCGGCCACAACCACGGAAAACCACCACTCCGGTGAGGTAATGTCCTCTAGGATTTTCTGCATACGCGCTCCTTACTATTTTGCGTAATTCTAGCGGAGGATTAACGAGTCACAACCTAGCCGCTATGTCCTCCGCAGTCTCACGGTAATAGACACGGGACAGCATCTCTAAATCCTTGTGCCCGCTAATTTTGGACAGCGTTAGCACGTCTACCTTGCGGGCCAACCGGGTAAGAGCCTCCGCACGAGAGTCCCGGAACTGCAGACCCTTTATCATCATTCGTTTCTTCGCCTTGCGGAACAACGCATCCAAGGATTCAGAGTCCACTGTAAAGCAACGCTCCGCCTTAGCAACCGGAGACAGCAACCGTACAGCGTGCCGCGTGAGCGGGATGGGCCGGGGCTTCATCGTTAGATACTGCGTCTTATGCGCTACGCGCGCGACACGCTTCTGTATATCCAGAGTGTCTTTCCCTAGCTGCAATATCTCTCCCGCACGCATTGCCGTACGAAGGGCTACCAGGAACGCGAGCGCTACTTCTTGGCTTTTGGTTTCCGGGGCCTGTCCTGTGACGTACCCAAGCGCACGCACAAGCGGACGAACCTCCGTCCACGGGTCTACACGGCGGTCTCGCGGTGGCCCCTCCAGCGGAATTTTTAGACCATCAAACGGGTGGTGTTTAATCCAGTGCCATTCCTTACGCGCGATTATGAAAGCGTTTCGAATCAGGTTTATATCGCGCACCACGGAGGAAGGTGAGACCTTCTTTAATCGGGAGTCTCGCCACTCCGCTAACTGCGGTGTATTGAAATCGGACAACGGTAGGCATGCTAGGTGCGGAAAGTCCCGGACGAACGCAGCGAACCGTAGCGCCTCCTTTGACTCTCCCTGCTTCTTACTGGACACGTCGCGCACGTAGCGCTTGAACATATCCGCTACGGTGTGCTTTTCCGCTTCCGGCTTGTCCTTGTCACTACGCATACTGGCCTCGGTATGCGAAAGCCATTCCTTAGCGTCTCGCTGTCGAGCGAATGTCTTCGTCTTGCGCTTACCCGCCACCGTAACGAAAACCCGGTAGCCATCCTTGTAGGGGACGATGGATGCCATGTGCAGACCCGTGTGCAGATTATGTGCAGACGAGTATACCGGCGATGTACATCGAGCGGAAAATTACGGAAGGAGAGTAATTAGACAACCGCCTCAAGCCTATGATTTTTATCGATATTTTCCATTAAACGAAAAGTATTGACAAAATTCATGAGCAAGAGTAGCTGCGCCAGTGGTGCCGGGGACCGGACTCGAACCGGCAAGCTGTTAAGCGGCGGATTTTCGTCACACTACGTCTTTCGACGCCGACGATACCGGGCGGCATCCTCGTTCGTGCGCTGGACTATGCCTTCACCGTCGCGACTGCGCTGCGCTGCAAACTCGCCAGCACATGCCGCCTTAGGCGCCCCCCGTCTAGTCTCTACACCTTCCACACCCTCGCATGCTTGCGACGGCGGGCTTGGCTCGGCGTTGCCTCGGTTCCGCGCGTGGCGCAAAACCAGGGGTTTCACCGAATTTGAGGGGTTCTGCACCGGCCGTTTCCGGTCGGGCACTCAATACTTTAAGTCCGCTATGTTTACCAATTTCATCACCCCGGCAGGGCGGACGCGATTCTACCATTGCGTCGCGGCTGCACCAACCCACGCGTCCCGAGTCATCGCACAGTCACAAAGCATGCCGATAATCCACTCGACGAAAACGTTTACAACCCGAGTGGAAACGACAGCGATGACCCTCACCATCAAGGATGTCGCGGCACACGCAGGCTTCTCGATTGCCACGGTTTCGCGCGCGATCAACGCGCCTCACACCGTGAACCCCGTCACGCTCGACAAGGTCCGCCAGTCGATCGACGCCCTCAACTTTCGCCCCAGCCCGCTCGGCCGCCAGCTACGCGGCGAGCGCACCCGCCTGATCGGCGTCGTGCTGCCCACGATCGCCAATCCGGTGTTCGCGGAGTGCCTGCAAGGCATCGACGAACTGGCTTCCGCAAACGGCTACCGCCTGATGCTGATGACCACCCAGTACGATGCCGAGCGCGAGCGCCACGCCATCGAGACGCTGCGCCAGCAGCGCGTCGAAGGCCTGATCCTGACGGTGGCCGACGCCGATACCCACCCGCTGCTCGACGAACTCGACCGCGACGGTCTCCTCTACGTGCTGATGCACAACGACACGGTACGCCGTTCGTCGGTCTCGGTCGACAACCGCCTCGCCGCCTACGACGGCGTGCGCATGCTGATCGCCCATGGCCACCGCCGCATCCTGATGCTGGCGGGCACGCTTGCTGCCTCGGATCGCGCGCGCCTGCGCCACCTCGGCTATGCTCAGGCCATGCAGCAGGCGGGGCTCACGCCTGCCCCAGCGCTTGAAATCGATTTCAATGCCGATGAGCTTGCGCCCTCTGTACTCACGCATCTGATCAACGGCCCGAACCGCCCCACCGCCCTCTTCTGCAGCAACGATCTGCTGGCCATGATCGTGATGCGCGGCCTGCGTCGCGCGCGCCTGCAAATCCCCACGGATATGTCGATCCTCGGCTTCGACGGTCTCGCCATGGGCGAGTTGCTGCAGCCGCCGCTCGCCAGCATCTGTGCGCCGAATCGCGAGATCGGCTGCGCGGCCTCGCGACGGTTGCTGTCCCGCATCGACGGCACCTACACGGATGTCTCGCTCGCGCTCACGCTGCCCCACACATTGCGCGAAGGTGCGACGATTGCCGCGATCTCGAACACGACAGAAGCGGCGCGCACCCGCTCGATGCAGCCGCTTGTGTAGCGGCATTTCGATCGCCCGGGAAGCGCCGATTGCGCTATCGTGAGTCTGGCGCCCCCGCGGCCGGTCCGTCTGGCGCCGCCGCGGCCGGTCCCCGCAAACTGCTGCGAATCCTTGCGAATACCGCCGAATCCATAAGGACACTTCCCCATGTTGCTAGCCCAGATCAGCGACCTGCATATCAAACGGCCCGGCGCGCTCGCTTACCGGCGTGTCGATACGGGCGCCGCGCTCGCGCGCTGCGTTGCGGCGCTCGATGCGCTCAAGCCGCGTCCCGACGTGGTGATCATGACGGGTGACCTCGTCGACCAGGGTGAGCCGGAGCAATACACGCACCTCAAGACGCTGCTTGCACCGCTCGAGATTCCGTACTACCTGCTGGTCGGCAATCACGATGACCGCACGGCCCTGCGCGAGGCGTTCAGCGACCGTGCCGAGTTGCGCACGGGTGGCGACTTCGTGCATTACGCCGCGGATATCGGGCCGCTGCGCCTGATCGCGCTCGACTCGATCGTGCCTGGCCAGAGCGCAGGCAATCTCTGCGATGCCCGTCTTGCCTGGCTCGAAGCGCAACTGGGCGCAGCAAAAGGCCAGCCTGTGATCGTCGCCTTGCACCATCCGCCGTTCGAGTGCGGGATTGGACATATGGACTCCATACGACTGGACCCGCAAGCGGCCGAGCGACTGGAGGCGTTGCTCTTGCGGTATCCGAACGTCGAGCGGGTGATCTGCGGCCATGTGCACCGGCCTATGTTCGTGCGCTTCGGCGGCACGATCGCCTCAGCGGTACCGGCGCCCGCTCACCAGGTGGCGCTGGATCTGCGCGACGACGCGCCGTCCGCGTTCATGCTGGAACCACCCGCGTTCGCACTGCATCGCTACGATGCCGTCAGCGGAATCGTGACGCATCACGCGTATGTCGATGCCGCCGAGGGTCCGTATCCGTTCTATGAGCCGGAAGGCGCGTTGATTGACTAAGGATAACGAATCGGTGTGGTGACTGCGCGTGCTGGCGCCAAAGAGCGTCAACGCGAAAAGAAGGTATTGCGCACGCGCCGCGATTGTCTGAAATAGGGAATCGCGAGCGCTGCGGCGGCGACCGCTTCAATAAAACCGTCAAACGGGACTGTGATGTCGATTGCGATCGCGTGGGTCATGTAGTCGCCCGTCAGAAAGGCGACGGTGCGCATGACGACGATGGCAAGCAACCAGGCCTGGATGTGGACCGGAAAGCGCGCCGACCTGCGCCAGGCGAGCATCAGCAGCCAACCCGCGCCGGCTACGATAAACGCACCGATGGCCACGTCCATGCCGACCATCGCAATCACCGTCCGATACCAACCATCCGTTTCGGGCCGCACGGACACCGCGAGCAGTTCCCATTCGAGCATCATCGTGAGCGGATCGCGCATCTCGACGGCCGTTGCGGCCACCAGCGCTGCGAGTCCGAGCAGGACCAGCAGCAGCCAGCCACCGAAGCCCCTTGGTTCAAGTCCCGTTGATTCACGTCCCGTTGCTGTATTCATGATGTGCCGCGCCTAAAATCGCCGATCGCCCCAAAGCGGAGCCGCGCGATTTTACGGACACAAGGCGAACGACCATCTCATTTTTGTCGCCGGGGTATGACTGCCCCGCCACGGACCACGAGTTGCAAACCGCGAGCGAGCCAGCAGCCCATCAGCACAATCCGCCCTGCTCCGGTATGATCGGCACGTTTGGAGACCGTCGATTCAGACGGTCCGTCGAACGCCTGCGTCCATGTCCACTTCCGATTCCGCCTCCTCCCCCGCCGCCGAGCGCTCGCTGCGCAGTCTGTTGCTGCTGCTCGCCACTATCGCGGGCGTCTCCGTCGCGAACATCTATTACAACCAGCCGCTGCTCGACAACTTTCGGGAGTCCTTCCCGCATAGCGCGTCGTGGATCGGCGCGGTGCCGGCCGTCACGCAGCTCGGCTATGCGGCTGGCATGCTACTGCTCGCACCGCTCGGCGACCGTTTCGACCGCCGCGGGCTGATCCTGCTGCAGATCGCCGGTCTCTGTGTCGCGCTGGTGGTCGCCACGACGGCGCCGACCCTCACGGTCCTGATCGTCGCGAGCCTTGCGATCGGCGTGCTCGCCACCATCGCGCAACAGGCCGTGCCGTTCGCCGCCGAACTCGCGCTGCCGTCCACCCGCGGCCACGCGGTCGGTACGGTAATGAGCGGACTGCTGCTGGGGATTCTGCTGGCACGGACTGCGGCGGGTTTCGTCGCCGAGTATTTCGGCTGGCGCGCGGTCTTCGGCGTCTCTGTCGTCGCGCTGCTGGCGCTCGCCGTCGTCATCTGGCTGCGCCTGCCTAAAAGCAAGCCGACCTCGTCGTTACCCTACGGCAAGCTGCTCGTGTCGATGTGGCATCTGATCGTCGAACACCGCGGCTTGCGCGAGGCCTCGCTCACCGGCGCATGCCTCTTTGCCGCTTTCAGCATTTTCTGGTCGGTGCTGGCGCTGCTGCTGGCGGGCGCGCCGTTCCATCTCGGACCTCAGGCCACGGGGTTGTTCGGCATCGTCGGTGCGGCCGGCGCACTCGCCGCGCCGCTCGCCGGCAAATTCTCCGACCGTCGCGGGCCACGCGACATCATCTCCGTGGCGATCGGACTGGTCGCCGTGTCGTTCGTCGTGTTCGGTGTGTCTACCACGAGCATTGCCGGACTGGTGGTGGGCGTGATCATTCTCGACGTCGGCGTGCAGGCCGCGCAGATCTCCAACCAGTCCCGCATCTATGCGCTCTCGCCACACGCGCGCAGCCGTGTGAATACCGTGTACATGGTGGCGTATTTCATCGGCGGCGCGGCGGGGTCGGCGGTCGGCGCGATCGTCTGGCCGGCTTTTGGGTGGATTGGCGTGAGCATCGCCGGTCTGGTGTTCGTAGGACTCGGGGCATGGAATCACTTGCGCAAGCCACCACAGCCGGTTGCGACGTCCTGAACGAATGGCGTGTTGAAGGCGCCGGATCCTGCGCCTCACGCTTGCGGCGGCTGCCCCTGGCTGCGCGCGTGGGCGTAATCGTGCAGCGCGTCGATGACCCGGTCGAATTCGAACGACTTGTCGTAGAAATGGCGCACGCCGTATTGCAGGCAACGTTCGCGATAGGCGGGCAGCGCATGGTTGGTCAACACCGCGGCAAAGGTGCGTTCGATCAGCCCTTCGCGCTGCAAGTACGCCAGCACCGGCACGCCCGAGCCGTGCTTGAGTTGCAGGTCAATGATCACCGCATCGAAAGTCTCGTCCGCCAGCAGCGCGATCGCCTCGTCCGACGAATCGGCATAAGCGGCGACGTGCAGCACCCCCGACGCGTCGATCGCTTCGACGAGACTGCGGCGGATCAACGCCGAATCCTCGATCAGCAGCACCCGCAAAGGCGGCTGCCCGGCGTTGGAAAGAGAGGTCGAATCGCTGCTCATTGCACTGGTCCGCGCGTCGCCGCGCGTGGCTCCTTTGCCCCACATTACTCGCCCGGATACTCGCTCAGTCACATGCTGAGTTACCGGGTCCGTTACCCGCGCGGTTGCTTGCTCATTCATTCGATCAAACCGTTCTTGATCGCGTAGTACGTCAGATCCGCGTTATTGGTCAGGCGCATTTTTTCCAGCACGCGCGCCCGGTACGTACTCACCGTCTTCACCGACAAATGCAGTTCCTCTGCGATATCGGTCGGAATCTGCCCCGCCGCGAGCTTGCAGAAGATCTGAAATTCGCGCTCCGACAGCGCCTCGTGCGGACGACCCGCTGCGGGCTTGTCGAGATTGTCGGCGAGCGTGTCGGCCACCGCCTCCGACAGATAACGATGCCCGCGCGCCACCGCGCGGATCGCCCGCACGATTTCGTCGGGCTCGCAATCCTTGTTCAGATAGCCGTTGGCGCCCGCCCGCAGCAGGTTGATCGCGTACTGGCTCTCCGGATAGCCGGACAGGATCAGCACGCCCTGCTGCGGGCGCACCTGCTTGATGATGCGCAAGGTGTCGATGCCGTTCTTGTCCGGCATCGCGATATCGAGCAGCACCACGTCGAAAGCCTGCTCGCGCACGAGGCTGATGGCTTCGTCGCCGGTCGCAGCTTCCGCAGCCACGCACATATCCGGCTCGTCGGCGACGAACTGTCTGAACCCACCTCGGACGATCGCGTGATCGTCGGCTATCAACACTCGAATCATCGGCTTCCCGTAGGTACAGTGAAGATCGCTCCCGAGCGGACATTGTAATGACGCCTCGCCTCAATGGGAGGCGAAACGTGCATCCCATGCGTGCCGTGCGACCTCACTCGCGGCCTTCGAGCAGGTCCGCCATGTCGTCGGCATGCTCTTCCTCGACGGCCAGCACTTCCTCGAAGATCCGCCGCGTGGTGACGTCGTTATCGCCCAGGTAGCGAATGATTTCACGGTACGTATCGATCGCGATCCGCTCGGCGATCAGGTTCTCGCGGATCATGTCGGTCAGGTTGTCGCCTTCCCGGTACTCCGAGTGCGAGCGGGTTTTCAGGCCGTCAGGCGCGAAGTCCGGCTCGCCGCCCAGTTGCACGATGCGTTCGGCAAAACGGTCGGCGTGCTCCTGTTCCTCGGTGGCATGCTCGGCGAACTCCGCGGCGACCGCCTCGGAGTTGATGCCCTTGGCCATGAAATAGTGGCGTTTATAGCGCAGCGTACAGACAATTTCGGTGGCGAGCGCATCGTTCAGCAGCTTGAGCACCACTTGCCGGTCGGCGCCGTAAGTCTGCGTGACCGCGCCGTCGGACATATGCTTGCGGGCCTGATCGCGGATTTTCTGCACATCCATCACGAACGGGTCGTGGGACTGGCTGGCTGGCTTGTTAGACATTGTGTTGCTCCTTTATCCGGTATGGGGGAACTGCGCATCCCGCACGAATCGCGCCTGATGCGCCAGTTGGGGAGACGGGCGGCGGCTACGTTCGGAACACGCCGAGCAGCAACGTGACGACGAACACGACCAGGAAAATGTAGAACAGGATCTTGGCAATTTCGGCAGCGCCTGCCGCGATGCCGGTAAAGCCGAACACGGCGGCGATAATGGCGATCACGAAGAATACGATTGCGTAGTGAAGCATGACGACTCTCCTTCCTGAATGAATGTTATGGGTCGATGGCAAGGCGGCTCGGCCGCAAATGGGCTTTGCAATGCGCGCGCCTGGCCGCTAATCAACCATCTTTTTCGTGACCACAAAGCCCAGCACGAGGAACAACACGCAGAGAATCAGGAACACCACGAACAGGAACTTCGCAATCGCCGCGGCGCCGGCTGCAATGCCGGTAAAGCCGAACAAGCCGGCGATCAGAGCGATCACCGCGAAGATCAAGGCCCATTTCAGCATGACGGATTCCTCCGGAAACAAAGATTGAGCTGACACCGTCATCCTAATGATCGATATGGCGCACCGCATTCGGGCTCACGCCGTTTTTCATGTGGGAATCCGCCGACATGGCATTACAGGCGCGTTACGATGGCGCCAGAAAACCCCACCACCTGACCGTTCGGGCGCTGCGACGGCTACACTCATACCTCGCAGAAGAAACAAGGCGTGCAAAGGGAGCGAGACCTGACCGTGGCGACGAGACTCAACGAATGGATGCGTAACCGGAGCTGGGCGATTGCGATGACGGTCGCGATCGTCATCACGGTGGGCGGCCTCGTGATTCTTGAGACGGCCCGCGAGCGCATCGCCGCCGAGTACGAGAGCGCCCTTGAAGCTCGCGATGTCACGGTGCAGTTAAGCACGCTGGAAAGCCAGCTTGCGCGGCTGCGCGCCTACCAGAGCGACTTTCTTCTGACGAAGCAGACAGCTAACGCGCAGGCCTATTGCGCGACGGCGGCCAATCTGCGTCAGACCGCCCAGCAACTGAACGTCTACTATCGGCGCCGCGAAGCGGACAGTGCGGAGTCGGCGAGCTTCACCCAGGTCATGGCGCTGATCGACGCGCGTATCGGCGCGGGCGCCGCTGCGCTGCAGCAGGCCGCGCCGCAACCGCTCGGACTGGCCGCCTGCGGCACGGCGAGCGGCGTGCGCGCGGTGGACAGCGCCCTCGTCGACAACACCCTGTCTCTGCTGCGCGATAACGAGGCGAGCCGGGCGCAACATGCCCTCGACGCGAGCCGTGCCGACCAGCGCATTTCGACACTGTGCGCCGCGGCCCTGTCGGCACTGAATATCGTCCTGTTCATCCTGCTGTTTCGCAATCTCGGCATCCAGATCGACCGCCAGGCGCGCGTGCAACGTCAACTGATCACGCAGCAGGAGGAGCTCGACCAGCTCGTCACCGAACGCACCCGCCAGCTCGAAGCGTTGGGGTGGCACCTGCAGGCCGTCAGCGAGAATGAGAAGACCCAGCTCGCGCGCGAACTGCACGACGAACTTGGCGCCATTCTGACCGCGAGCAAAATGGATGTCGCCTGGGCCAACCGCAAACTGAAGGACAGCGAACCGGCAATCTCCGAGAAGCTCACCCGCGCGCTGGCCAACCTCGATCAGGGCATCGCGCTCAAGCGCCGCATCATCGAGGACATGCGGCCCACCGTGCTGGCGAACTTCGGCCTCGTGACCGCCCTGCGCACACTCGCCGACGAAGCTGCGCAGCGCAACAACTGGACGCTCGACCTGCAGTTGCCCGCGGACGACATCCAGCTCGACGAGCAGACCGAAATCGCGCTCTTCCGGGTCGCACAGGAATCGTTGACCAATGCGGCGAAGTACGCCCGCGCGTCGCGCGTCTCGATCGGCCTCGAGCTCGAGGATGCCCAGGTCTCGCTGTCGATTGCGGATAACGGCGTCGGGATTATGCCTGCGGATCTCAAGCGCACTCACACGCACGGTTTGCTCGGCATGCGCCAGCGCGTCGCGGCCCACGGCGGCCGCTTCGATATCCGGCGCGGCGTGCTGAGCGGCACGGATATTCACGTGGTGATGCCCTGCGTCAGCTCGGCCACGCCCTCGGTCGACGCTCCGCCGGCAGACACGGCGCTGTAGGACTGCTCCGACGCGAACAACGGATCGCGCCTACACCAAAATCGCAACCGGGCCGACAGCGCCGCGACACCCCATTTCTTAAGATGCAATCAGACCGGATCGGCTGGCGGGATGCCCGGTCGGACGACAGGAAGCACGTGCCAGCCGTCGGGCGCGTCAATTGAATGCATTCTTCAAAGGGGAACACTCATGACTCGACTCATCGCTTTGCTTCTCATTGCAGGGACTGCAGCACTCGCCGGTTGCAACACCATGGCAGGCGCCGGTCAGGACATTTCGAACGGCGGCCACGACCTGACCAATTCCGCCGAGCAAGCCAAGTAACGTAACGCATCCCTGGTAGCCCGCGAGGTCTCGAAGACGCCTGAGCGGCGTCGTCGAGACCGGCTCAAGCTAATCTGCAGGTTAGGCCCCCGCCTTCGCGCGCTGGGCCTTTTCGTGCCTGAAGTCCGAGGCTGCGAAGACGGCAAATATGCAACCTGCCACTTGTCAGCAGAGCAAACTAACTTGCCCGATGCACACGATCACCTCCAACTCACGCTTGCCACTCCACCATAAACAAAGCGGCGACCCACCGCTGGTGGACCGCCGCCCTGCCCCTCCCTGTCTGGCTAATCTACATCCCGGTCTTATCGACTGCTTATTGACCGCTTATTGACCGCTGATTGATTCACTGCTTATTGACCCGTGAGCGTGTTGGTCAATTCGATCGCTGGCGTACCGGTATTGCCGCCCTGCGCCACCAGCAGATGGATCTGTCCCGGCAACAACTGGCTCAACGTGCCGGCGATCGGCACCGTCGTCACCAGCCAGTCGGCATTGTTCGCAAGACTGAACCCCGCGGACTGGAAGATCGCCGTCTTGCTGCCCGCCGCCGTAGCAATCGCGACATACGTGCCGCCCGACAGATACAGCGAGTCCTGGCCGGTAGCCGGTACGGCATTACTGAACTGCACGCCGGCCATCGTCGGACTCACGGTGTTGATGTTGGTACCCGCTGGCACGATATACAAATCGAGGTTGGTCGCGTTCGCCGACGCGTTGAAAGCACGTACACGTGCGTCGCTCGAGAGCAGTCCCTTGTCGAACGGATCGTCAATCAGGCCGATGCCGGGCGAGGCCAGCCCAGGCAAAGCTATCACGGTGTACTCGTGACCGTTGGCGGCATCGGGGAAGTTGCCGCTCGCGAGCGCCGTGGTCGTACCCGTGGCGGCATATGCGACATTGGTGTTACCCGTGTTGATATTGGTGAAATTCGTCACGCCCAGATAGTTGATGTCGGTTTGTCCACCAGGCGCTTTGCCGTTGACGAGGAAGTCGACCGCCGGGCCGCCGGGAATCGCGTGGATGAAGTGGATTTCCGGATCCGTGATCCCGAGCGTTTTCGCCGCATCGCTGCCGCTGCCACCACACGCCGTCAACACGGCCGCAACGCCAGCCAGCGCCGCCATGGTTCGAATGAGCTTCATGTTTTCACCTGTATCGATGTCGGGTCTTGACCCATTAGTTATGTGAGCGCCCGTCCACTCGCTCCCGCGCAATGACTCGAACGGTCGCTGGCAAGATTGTTTTGGCGACGCCCCCTCCATATCCCCAATGCACATCGCGCGGTCGAGGCTACGTCTGGCCGCTCCGGCTTGTTGTCCCCTACAGGACCCGGCGCGCAGTGCCAGGTCCCGTAGGGGCGGTCGATATACGATGTGCGCATCAGTGACGCTCGCAATCAGCAATCGGCGTGCCGCATGCACCAGACTGGCGCCCGCAGCGTGGAAAGCGGCTTGATGGCCAATCAACTGCGTGATTTAGAATTTTTCCTCGGAAGCCAAGACCTAGGCGCGGTGTATCGTTCGTGCGCACCCCACTTTTACAAGGCCCTTTGCATGCCTTACCGATTGTTACTTTCCGAACTCGACCTCGGCTTCACGACCTTGCGCAACCGCGTGGTCATGGGTTCGATGCACACGGGCATGGAAGACCGCTTCTGGAACTACCCGAAGCTCGCCGCCTATTTCCGCGAGCGCGCCAAAGGCGGCGCCGGCCTGATCATCACGGGTGGTATCTCACCGAACCGGCAAGGCTGGCTACTGCCGTTCGGCGGCACGCTGAACTCGGTGTTCGACCTGCGCAATCACCGTCTGCTAACCGAGGCCGTGCATGCGGAAGGCGGCAAGATCGCGCTGCAGATCCTGCACGCGGGGCGCTATGGCTATCAGCCGTTCGTGGTGTCCGCGTCGGCGCTCAAGTCGCCGATTTCGAAATTCAAGCCGCGGGAGTTGACGCTCGCGGGTATCGCGAAGACCGTGCGCGACTACGCCCGCTGCGCGCGCCTTGCACAGCGCGCCGGTTACGACGGCGTGGAGATCATGGGTAGCGAAGGCTATCTGCTCAACCAGTTCCTCTGTCCGCGCACCAACCAGCGCACCGACCGTTACGGTGGCAGCCTCGAGAACCGGCTACGGCTTGCGCGGGAGATTGTCGAAAGCGTGCGCGCCGCGTGTGGCGAGCATTTCATCGTGGTGTATCGGCTGTCGCTGATCGATCTGGTGGAAGGCGGCAACACGTGGGACGAAACCGTGCAGGTCGCGCAGGCGCTCGAAGCAGCGGGCGTGACGATGTTCAACACCGGCATTGGCTGGCACGAAGCACGCGTGCCGACCATCGTGACCTCGGTGCCGCGCGCTGCCTTCGCGCCGCTCAGTGCGCGCCTGAAGGCCGCCGTCAAGGTGCCGGTGATCGTATCGAACCGCATCAATACGCCGGAGGTCGCCGAAGATCTGCTCGCGCAGGGCGCAGGCGATCTGGTGTCGCTCGCGCGGCCGCTGCTCGCCGACCCGGACTTCGTCGTCAAGACCGCCGAGGGACGCACGCACGAGATCAACACCTGCATTGCCTGCAATCAGGCCTGTCTCGATCACACGTTCCAGAACCGGCGCGCAAGCTGCCTCGTCAATCCGCGCGCAGGACGTGAAACGGAACTGGTGTATCGGCCACTTGCCGGCCGGCAGACGCCGCACGCGATCGCCGTGGTGGGAGCGGGTCCGGCGGGTCTCTCGGCGGCGACGGTGGCCGCTTCGCGCGGCCATCGCGTGACGCTGTTCGATGCAAGCGCAACGATCGGCGGCCAGTTCAATCTCGCGATGCGCGTGCCCGGCAAGGAGGAATTCAGCGAGACGATCCGCTATTTCCAGAGCCAGTTGCAACGGCACAGTGTCGACGTGCGGCTCGCCACTCGCGTCGATGCGGCGCTGCTCGCCGCAGGCGGCTATGACGACGTGATCCTTGCCACCGGCATCGTGCCGCGGCGACCGGCGATTGCCGGCATCGACGGGCCGAATGTGCTGACCTACGTCGACGTGTTGCGCGCCGCGCCGGTGGGACGCAGCGTCGCGGTGATCGGCGCGGGCGGCATCGGCTTCGATGTCAGCGAGTTCCTGTTGCATCACCCCGGCGAGCCGCTGCCGCAACCGCGCGACGCGTGGCTCGATGAATGGGGTGTCGACCTGACGGTGCGCGAGCGCGGCGGTCTCAAGGCGCCGTTGCCTGCGCAACCAGTACGCGAGATCTGGCTGTTGCAGCGCAAGGCAGGCAAGCTCGGCGCGGGGCTCGGGAAGACCTCAGGCTGGGTCCATCGGACCACGCTGACACGCAACGGCGTGCGCATGCTCGACGGCGTGTCGTATCTGGAGATCAGCGCACGTGGCCTGAAGATCGCGCGCGAAGGCGCGGAGCAGTGGCTCGACGTGGAGACGATCGTGATCTGCGCGGGCCAGGATTCGTTGCGCGATCTGCAGCCTGCAACACCACCCGCGGATGGGCCGCGCTATCACGTGATCGGCGGCGCCGCGCTTGCCACGGAACTGGATGCGAAGCGGGCGATCCGCGAAGGCGCGGAACTGGCGGCCCGGTTGTAGTGTAGGAACGCCGGACTTGATACGTTCGGTTTTGCGGGCTGCGGGCTGGCGTGAGGATTGCAGACCGGCCGCTAGTGTGAGTGTTCCAGACCAGCGGCTGACGCAAGGTTCTGCGCCAGCCGTCAGCGCGTGGGCATGCACGGTCCTGGTCGGCGGGGTATGCGGGCGAAGCACCGCAGTGACTTTCTTCGCCAGCCGTCAAGCCATTCCGCGGCGCCGGTAGTCGAACCAGAACGACAAGCCGACGCTCGCGAGAATCACGACCGTCGCGATCACCGTCGAGCTCGTCACCGGCTCGCCGAGCAGCAGCGCGCCGAGCGCGACGGCCACCACCGGATTCACGTACATGCAACTGCTGGCGATGATCGGGCTCGTATGCCGGATCAGATACCCGTACGCGACATACGCGGCCATGGTGCCTATCAGCATCAGGTAAAGAAACGCCAGCACCGGCAGAAAATGCACTTCGGCCATGCGCTCGCCCGATACCCAGGCAACGACCGTCGACATCGCCCCGCCCAGACCGATCTGCAACGAAGTGGACAGAAACAGGTCCGACGGCAGTTTCAGACGGCCGGCGAGATGCGCGCCTCCTGCCCAGAAGAGCGCGCCGCACAGGATTGCGAGGCTGCCGCTGGCCGAACCGGTCGCCCCGCCGCCATGGCTCAGGATTGCAATCCCGACGAGGCCAAGGCCGACCGCAAACCATTCGCCCCGCCCGATCTTGCGCCCTGCTACGGCGGCAATGACAGTGGCGAACAGCGGCACGGTGGCCACCATGACGGCGGCCGTGCCGGTGCCGACGGTGCGCATGCCATAGGCCAGCATGCCGCTCGACAACCCGACCAGCATCGTGCCGACGAGGCCGGCGTTGCGGATTTCGGCGGCACTCGGCCAGACCGGGTCGCGGCGCGCAGCGAACACAAAGAGGCCAATCCCGGCAAACAGATTGCGCAAGCCGGACATCAACAACGGCGGG
>Ga0116109_1000107_pt1 | contig 21150 bp, 21 predicted proteins | sample June2015DPH_8_10_2_FD_89718 | JGI IMG/M metagenome (GOLD analysis project Ga0116109, IMG submission 89718) | Peatland microbial communities from SPRUCE experiment site at the Marcell Experimental Forest, Minnesota, USA - June2015DPH_8_10 | ecosystem: Environmental > Terrestrial > Soil > Wetlands... | reverse complement strand
TTTCGTCGATCAGCTTGCGCACGAAATCGAAGTCGGTCTGCGAGGCCGACGGAAAGCCGACTTCGATTTCCTTGAAGCCGATCGCAACCAGCATCTCGAAGAATTCGAGCTTTTGCGCGATGCCCTTGAGTGATGCCCATGAAGCGTGCATTTGACCCTCGCGACCCGCCCGAACGGTAAACGGACGAATGCATACGACTGACAGGTTGTAAAAAGAACTACGGTTTGGAGTGACGCGGAACAGCGGGAACTGCTTTGAGGACCGTGCGAGAACCGCGGAGGCGGCCAGCGCGCGGCGCTACGCCTGGCTTACGCTAGACGTAGCGATAGGGGCCGCGCTAGGCGGCCGGAGGTAATTCGGAGGGTGTTCGAAAGGGAACGCATGGGTCCAATGTATGCGAGCGGGCCGCAGTGTGTCAACCGCCGCCCCACGCAATGGGCCGTTTCGCGGCGTTGCGTTGACCGCGTCAATGCCGGGTGAAATCCGTCACGCCGGGGTTCTGGCGATCTCCACGATGACTTCGATCTGCCGTTCGATGGCGCCGGGCACCGGCGCCTCGCCGCGCAGCACGGCATCGATCCACGCGGCGGTGGTGGCGGCGTCGCGCGCTTCGGGTAGTTCGACTTCGGGCGCATCGGCCGACGAACGCTCGGCGGCTACGCGCGTTTCGCAGATGCCGTCGTGCAGCCAGTCGATCTGCACCTGGCGGCGCGTATCGGCCACGGCTTCGCCCTCCGTGCCGCGCGCGAGCAGCGCACCGCCCGCTGCGGCATCCGGATGTGTGCTGAACAACTGGGTGAGGCTCTCGCGATAGGGCGGATGTGTGTAGTTCACGAGCCTCAGCCCCGCCGGCGAGAACGGCTGCAGGATCTTGACGAGCGTATGGGTGGAATTGCGCACGCCCATCCGGCGGCGCAGGGCGAGCAGGCGCGCGAGCTTTGGCGCCAGGGCGGTGATTGGCGCGAAGGCAAGGCGCCGCCCGGCGAGGCTGTCTTCAATCTCCGCACGGCTTTGCGCGTGTGCGATCTGCAGATGGGTGAAGATTTCAGCGCTCGTCACGCGGCCGGGATCCTCGGTGACGCCATGGACGAGTACCGGCACGCCTTCGCGGGCCAGCAGCAGCGCGAGCAGCGGCACCAGATTCGGTTGTTTGCGGGCGCCGTTATAGCTCGGAATGGAAACCGGCCGATAGGCGCCGTGCGCGATTTGGACCGGCTCGAATGACGCGTGAGCGGCCGCCAGCATGGCGGCTAGTTCGTCAGCGGTTTCGCCCTTTACCCGGTACGCCAGTAGCACCGCGCCGAGTTCCAGATCGCCGACGCGCCCGTCGAGCATCGCGCTGTAGAGCGCGTGGGTGTCCTCAGGCGTGAGCGCGCGGGCGCCGTTTGGTCCTCGGCCAATCTCCTTGATAAAGCGGGCGCAGGGGAACACGGAGGAAGCGGTTTCGGCTGATTCAGTCATCGGGTTCAGTGGGGCTGGGTGGCTTGGCGCTCAACACGGGTGGCCACGGTATTCAAAGGGTAGGCTGCTGCGGTCAATGGTGCCTGGGGCGGTACTCGAGGCGATACCTGTACTCAGTATCGCATCTGTGGCGATCGTGCAGGCTGGCGGGAACATGGCGGCAGTGTGGCCGTTCAGCCATCATGGCCGCCGCACGGCGCGTTTGTGCCGTTCCCGTGCCCACCATATTTTCCCCCGCGTTACACTCGATCCTTTATTGCCGCGCACGCGGCGCTTACTAAAGGATGGAGAACGGGATGAGTTACGTGTTTACTCCCGCACCGGTGGTCGCGGTGCCGGTCGTCGGATCCAGCGATCAATTCGCGGTGCGCCGCATCTACTGCGTGGGTCGCAATTACGAAGCGCACGCGCGCGAGATGGGGCACGACCCTGACCGTGAACCGCCATTTTTCTTCAGCAAGCCCGCCGACGCTGTCGTCTATGTCGCGCCTGGCGAGACCGGCGAATTTCCGTATCCGCCGCAGTCGAAGAACGTCCACTTCGAAATGGAACTGGTTGCGGCGATCGGCAAGGTCGGCAAGGACATCCCGGTTGCGCAGGCGCTCGATCACGTCTACGGTTACGCGCTCGGACTCGACATGACGCGGCGCGACCTGCAGGCTGAAGCGAAGAAGCTCGGCCGCCCGTGGGACACCGCGAAGGGCTTCGATCGCTCGGCGCCGCTCGGTCCGATCCATCCGGTCTCGAAAGTGGGACAGGTCCGCAAGGGCGCGATCTGGCTGACTGTCAACGGCGCGGAAAAGCAGCGCTCGGACGTGTCGCAATTGATCTGGTCGGTGGCAGAGACGGTGGCTTACCTGTCGACGCTGTTCGAATTGCACCCCGGCGATCTGATTTTCACGGGCACGCCCGAAGGGGTCGGTGCGGTGGTGAAGGGCGATACGATGAAGGGCGGCGTGGACGGGCTAGGCGAGTTCAGCGTGCGCGTAGTCTGAAGCTGCGGAGTGGAGGAGACAGGTCAATATGAAGCTTTACAGCTATTTCCGCAGCTCGGCGGCGTATCGCGTGCGCATTGCCTTGAATCTGAAGAATCTGCCGTACGACTATGTGCCGGTGCATCTTCTGCGCAACGGTGGCGAGCAGCTCGAACCGGCCTACCGCAGACTGAATCCGGACGCGATCCTGCCCACCCTGGTGGACGGCGACAACGTGCTGCAGCAGTCGCTCGCGATCATCGAGTATCTGGAAGAAACGCATCCGGAGCCGCCGCTGCTCCCGAAGTCTCCGGCCGATCGCGTGTACGTGCGCTCGGTGGCGCTGCAGGTTGCCTGCGAGATCCATCCGCTGAACAATCTGCGCGTGCTGAAGTATCTGAAGCACACGGTCGGCGCCGACGATGCGACCAGGGACGCGTGGTACTGGCACTGGATCGAGTCAGGCTTCGCGACGCTGGAGGAACACCTGGCGGGCGATTCGCGTACCGGCAAGCTATGTTTCGGAGATACGCCGACTTTGGCCGATGCATGCCTGGTGCCGCAGGTGTTCAACGCGCAGCGTTTCAAGATTGACGTGACGCAGTTTCCGACGATCCAGCGCATCCACGATCACGCGTCGCAGTTCGACGCGTTCGCGCGGGCGGCGCCCGGCGTGCAGCCGGATGCGGAGTGAGGGGGGGTGTTGCCTGACGGAGCGGTTTGCCTGATGGCACGGGTGAAAGCAAAGAGGGCGCTCCACGGGGCGCCCTCTTTGCTGGTGCTGTGATTCTGCGTTTCGCTTCAGCCAGCGGCTGAAGCGGCCAGTAGCCACCGAGGCGGCAATCTGCGGAATCGCTCGGCCGTTGCGCTGTTTAGCCGCCCAGCAAGGCGTCGGAAAACTCCTCGGCGCTGAATGGCTGCAAATCTTCGACCTTTTCGCCAACCCCGATGAAGTACACGGGAATCGGCCGTTGCCGCGCAATTGCCGCGAGAATGCCGCCCTTGGCCGTACCGTCGAGCTTGGTGACGATCAGACCGGTGAGGCCCAGCGCGTCATCGAACGCTTTCACTTGCGTGAGCGCGTTCTGACCGGTGTTCGCGTCGATGACGAGCAGCACCTCGTGCGGGGCGCTGTCCATGGCCTTGCCGATCACGCGCTTGATCTTGCGCAACTCTTCCATGAGATGCAACTGTGTCGGCAGACGGCCGGCCGTGTCGGCCATCAGCACGTCGATCTTGCGCGCACGCGCGGCGCCCACCGCGTCGAAGATCACCGCGGCCGGGTCGCCGCTTTCCTGCGATACGACGGTCACGTTGTTGCGTTCGCCCCAGATGGCGAGCTGTTCACGGGCGGCGGCGCGGAACGTGTCGCCCGCGGCGAGCAGCACAGACTGATCGAAGCTCTGCAGATGCTTCGCGAGCTTGCCGATGCTGGTGGTTTTGCCCGCGCCGTTCACGCCCGCGATCATCATCACGAGCGGCTGGGCGCGCCCGAGCATCAGCGATTTTTCCAGCGGCGTGAGCAGGTCGATCAATAGCGTGCGCAGCGCGGCCTTGACCTGCTGCGGATCGGCCAGCCGCTCGGCGCGCACTTTTTCGCGCAGAGATTCGAGCAGGAATTCGGTGGCATCGACGCCTGCGTCGGACATCAGCAGGGCGGTTTCGAGTTCCTCATACAGGTCCTCGTCGATCTTGGCGCCGATGAAGATGCCCGTCAGGTTCGAGCTGGTCTTCGACAGGCCGCTCTTCAGGCGGGTGAGCCAGGATTTTTTTGCTGCGGCTTCGGGCAGCGGCGGCGGCACGATTTCGACAGTTTCTAGCGCGTTTCCGTCAGGGACTGCCTTGAGCGGCGGGTGCGGCTCGTTGACGGCAGGCGCGGCTGGCGCGGCATTGACGCTGACCGGCCGCGGCGCAACGCTCGGCGCGGGCGCGACGGCTTCCTGCGCCGTCTGCGATTCCTCGGGCGCTGCGTCGGGTTCTTTCGAACCCTTGAATCGTTTGAAAAAGCTGAACATGGTCTGGCGTGGTGAGAGCGAGCGCCGGTGCGCGCAGCCGGCGAAAACCGGAGGCAGCGGCAGGCAGCGTGGCAATGCGGGATGCAAGGCGCTGGAAGCCGCTCATTTTATCAGGCGTAGGTGGAACCGCCCCCAAACCTGTCGCGTCGCGCCGGACCCCCGCGGGGCGGCAATCCGCCAAGGGGACTTCCTGCGGGGCGGAAAGCTTGGGGCGGCCCAGCGCTATCCTGCGGCGAGACAGTATTAGCCGACCGGCCAGGGTGAGCTGCTCGCCCCCATGTGGTAACGTTGGCGCTCCAGGCCCGGTGCGAGCAAGCGCCTGCGGGCCAATCGCTTAACTGTCTAACTGTTCGAATCTGCATGCCCCGTACTTCTGCACCCCGAGCACACAGCGCTGCATCCAACCGCGGCAAGCCACACGCCATCCGTATCATCGGCGGCGACTGGAAGCGGACGCCATTGCCTGTGCTCGACCTCGACGGTCTGCGCCCCACGCCGGACCGCGTGCGCGAAACGCTCTTTAACTGGCTCGGCCAGCGCCTGGACGGCCAGCGCTGTCTCGATCTGTTCGCCGGCAGCGGCGCGCTGGGCTTCGAGGCGGCTTCGCGCGGCGCCGCGCGGGTCCTGATGGTCGAGCGCCACGCGAAGGCGGCCGGGCAGTTGCGCGCCAATCAGGCGCGCCTCGCGCCCAACACGATTGAAGTTGCCGAGGCCGATGCTCTACGCCTTGCGGCTAGCCTCGCGCCCGCTTCGTTCGACGTAGTGTTCCTCGACCCGCCGTTCGACTCGGCCCTGCTTGGCCGCGCGCTGGAACTGGCGGCGCCGCTCGTCAGCGCCGAAGGATTCCTCTATGTGGAAGCCGGCGATGCGCTCGACATCGCACAGACGCCCGCGCTGGCGGGCTGGACCATCGTGCGGCACGGCAAGGCCGGAGCGGTCCACTATCATTTGCTGCAGCGCGAAAATGAGGAATAATGCGCGTTCTAAAACAAGCGCCGGACGGCCAGCCGTCACGCGCGCGACCGGCGGCAAACGCGTCCTGTGGGCGTGCTTGACGTGCCCATTTGTCTGAAGAGAGGAGAAGTCCCATGGTAGTCGCCGTGTACCCGGGTACGTTCGACCCGCTGACGCGCGGTCACGAAGACCTCGTTCGGCGCGCGTCGAGCATTTTCGACACGCTGGTAGTAGGCGTCGCCGACAGCCGCAACAAGAAGCCGTTTTTCACCCTCGAGGAACGCCTCGACATCGCTCATGAAGTGCTCGGTCACTATCCGAACGTGCAGGTCATGAGCTTCAAGGGGCTGCTGAAGGATTTCGTCCGTACCAATAACGCCCGCGTCATCGTGCGCGGCCTGCGTGCCGTGTCGGACTTTGAATACGAGTTCCAGATGGCCGGCATGAACCGCTATCTGCTGCCCGACGTCGAAACCATGTTCATGACGCCGTCCGACCAGTACCAGTTCATTTCAGGCACCATCGTGCGCGAGATTGCGCAACTGGGCGGCGACGTCAGCAAGTTCGTGTTTCCTTCGGTCGAAAAGTGGCTGAAGGACAAGGTGGCGTTGCTGGATCAGGACGACGACCAGGCGGGGCAGCCCTAACCGGCGTAAACTGTCGGTTTGACGGAATGGCAGCCGGCTCCGCGCCGGCGCGAAGTGAGAGAAGTATGGCCCTGATGATTACCGACGAGTGCATCAATTGCGACGTCTGCGAGCCTGAGTGCCCGAACGATGCAATTTCGATGGGCCCGGAAATCTATGTGATCGACCCGAAGAAATGCACCGAATGCGTCGGTCATTTCGATGAGCCGCAGTGTATCCAGGTGTGCCCGGTGGAGTGCATTCCGCGCGACCCGCAGCACCTGGAGACGCCTGAAGGCTTGATGGCGAAGTATCACGCGCTGCAGGCCGCCAAGGCCTGAGGGTGCTTTGGCGAGGCGCGTGCGCTTCGCCGTAACGGAATAACGATCTGTCACACGTAACCGCGAAACACGTCCTGCAACGCCTCGAGTAGCGCGTCGCATTCCGCGTCTGTGCCAATCGAGATACGCAAGTGCTGATCGACGCGCGGCGCCTTGAAATGGCGCACGAAAATCTCCTTATCCCGTAGCCGGGCGGCGAGCGTGGCCGCGTCGTAACCTTCGTGACGCGCGAAGACGAAATTCGCCCCTGATGGCACGACGTTGAAGCCCAGCGCCGTCAAGCCCGCGGACAGGCGCTCGCGACTCGCGATAACTTTCACGCAGCTGTCGCGGAACCACTTGTCGTCCTGATAGGCGGCGCTCGCCGCGACCTGTGCCAGCCGGTCGAGCGGATACGAGTTGAAGCTGTCCTTGACGCGGGTCAGCGCCTCGATCAGCGCCGGGTTGCCGAACGCGAATCCCACCCGCATGCCTGCCAGCGAGCGAGACTTCGAGACCGTCTGCACCACCAGCAGATTCGGATAGCGGTCAATCAGCGAAACGGCCGACTGTCCGCCGAAATCCACATACGCTTCGTCGATCACCACCACGGATTCTGCATGCTGTGCCACCAGCCGCTCGATCTCGGAGAGCGGCAAGGGATGGCCAGTTGGCGCGTTCGGATTCGGCAACAGGATGCCGCCGTTGGCCAAAGCGTAGTCGTCGACGCGGATGGCGAATGCGTCATCGACGGGAATGGTCTGGTAATCGACCTCGAAGAGCCGCGCGTACGTTGGATAGAAGCTGTACGTGATGTCCGGGAACAGGATCGGCTCGTCGTGTTTGAGCAGCGCCTGGAAAGTCAGGGCGAGCACTTCGTCCGAACCGTTGCCGGCGAATACCTGCTCGGCGCGGATGCCGTGGTGCGCGGCGACTGTTTCACGCAGCTTGCGCGCGGTCGGGTCAGGATAACGGCGCAGCGATTCTGCGCTGTCGCCGAGTTCGTGACGAATCGCCTCCAGCACGCGTGGTGACGGCGGATATGGGTTCTCGTTGGTATTGAGCTTGACCGGATGGGCGAGCACGGGCTGTTCGCCCGGCACATACGGCGTCAGACGATAAACGATGTCACTCCAGTAGCGGCTCAAGCGGGCCTCCAGTTGATGGCTTCGATTCGATCCTGATGATAGATCAGCGACGGCAGCGAAATCCGCCACCGGTGTCTGTCCGACGCGCAGAAGTGAGGTCTGTCCGCTGGCTCATCAAACCAGCGGCCGCCCCGCGTACGCCACCTAGCCGTTGCGATGCAATTGCATCACCGCCCGGTCGAGCTCGCCTTTGACGACGAGCGGCATCTGCACGAGCGCACGTTCAATCGACGCATCGATCACCTCCTGATCCTCGCGACGAGGCGGCTTCAGTACGTAATTGGCAACGTCGGGCTTCGCGCCGGCGCGGGCGCTTTCGGGAATCAGATCACGCGGATGGCCGATGCCGATGCGCAGCCGCCAATACTGCTGTGACGACAGATGCGCGGAGATGTCCTTCAAACCATTGTGGCCGCCACTGCCGCCACCGAGCTTCAGCTTGACGGTGCCGGGCGGCAGATCGAGTTCGTCGTGCGCGACGAGAATCTCATCGGGCAGGATCTTGAAGAAATGCGCGAGCGCGACGACCGACTGCCCCGAGCGGTTCATGTATGTCTGCGGCTCGAGCAGGTGCACCTCTTCTCCGTGCAAGCGTGCCTTCGCGTAGAAACCGTGAAAGCGCCGCTCGTCACGCAGGGTGGTGCCGGCTTCGCGCGCCAGTTGATCGACCAGCCAGAAGCCGGCATTGTGACGCGTCGCGGTATATTCGGCGCCCGGGTTGCCGAGCCCCACGATCAGCTTGATCATGATTGGTTAAGGGCCGGCGGCGTGCCGCGCGACCTGAAAAAAAACCGAAAAAAAACCCGCCGGGGCGAACCGCGGCGGGTCACATCGTCCGTTCCATTGAAACGGATCGAGAGGATTGCTCGCTGTATGCAGCTTAAGCGGCCGGCGTTTCGCCTTCGCCTGCAGCAGCAGCGGCGTCGCCTTCAGCGACCGCACCAGCCGGGATCGTCGCGGATGCGATCACCGGGTTTTCAGCTTCGATGTGTGCAACCAGCGCGACGCCAGCCGGCAGGACGATGTCTTTGGCGTGCAGCGTGTGACCAGCTTCGATCGTTGCGAGGTCGACTTCGAGGAATTCCGGCAGTGCCGACGGCAGGCACTCGATTTCGATTTCGTTCAGAACGTGCGAGATTACCGCGCTCGACAGCTTGACTGCCGGGTTCGATTCCTGGTTCATGAAGTGCAGCGGCACCTTGGTGTGCAGCTTCTTCGTTGCATCGACGCGCTGGAAATCCACGTGCAGCACGAGCTGACGGAACGGATGGTATTGCACGTCGCGCAGCAGAACTTGTTGCGCCTTACCGCCGATTTCCAGATCGAGAATCGACGAATGGAATACTTCTTTCTTCAGGGCGTGCCACAACGCGTTGTGATCGAGTTCGATCATTTGCGGTTCAGCACCAGCGCCATAAACGATTGCCGGCGTCTTGCCGGTAATACGCAGGCGGCGGCTCGCACCCGTACCTTGCAGGGAACGCTCGAAAGCGACTACTTTCATTTTGAATCTCCAATGCACCGCCCGCGACCAGGCAGTAAAAACGGGGCCTTCACGCCATTTTGGCTGAGGCCCCAGACTCGACGGCACAAACCTTCGTTCGTTCATGCCGATTGTGCAAAAGCGCAACGTGAATCACGCTGCGCCATCGCAAATACTTAACTTTCCGCAAACAGCGACATCACCGAATCGCCGCGGCGGATCCGCGAGAACGTTTCGGCCAGCAGACCTGCGCTGGTCAGCGAACGGATCTTGGCGCACGAACGGGCTTCTTCGCCGAGCGGGATCGTATCAGTCACAACCAGTTCGTCGAGCGCTGACGCAGCGATACGCTCGCCAGCACCGCCCGACAGAACCGGGTGAGTTGCATACGCAAACACCTTGATCGCGCCGCGTTCCTTCAGCACCTGCGCCGCCTTGCAGAGCGTGCCAGCGGTGTCGACCATGTCATCCATGATCACGCAGGTACGGCCTTCGACTTCACCGATGATGTTCATCACTTCAGCGACATTCGCCTTCGGGCGGCGCTTGTCGATGATCGCGAGATCGCAGTTCAGTTGCTTCGCCAAGGCACGCGCACGGACCACGCCGCCGACGTCCGGCGACACGACCAGCAGGTTCTCGTGATTCTGCTTGCGCAGATCGCCGAGCAGCACGGGCGTTGCGTAGATGTTATCGACCGGGATGTCGAAGAAGCCTTGAATCTGGTCAGCGTGCAGATCCATGGTGATGATCCGCTCGACACCGGCGATTTCCAGCATGTTCGCCACGACCTTCGCCGAGATAGCGACGCGCGCCGAACGCGGACGACGATCTTGACGGGCATAGCCGAAATAGGGGATAGCAGCAGTGATCCGGCCAGCGGATGCGCGCTTGAGCGCATCGACCATGATCATCAGTTCCATCAGGTTGTCGTTTGCCGGTGCGCAGGTGGACTGCAGGACGAAGACATCCTTGCCACGCACGTTTTCCTGAATCTCGACCTGGATCTCACCGTCGGAAAAACGGCTGACCATGGCTTTGCCGAGGGGGATACCGAGGGTTTTTACAACTTCATGTGCAAGCGCGGGATTCGCGTTGCCAGTAAAAACCATCAGGCCGTCATGGCTGCTCATCATGCACCTGCTTCTGGCTGGGGGGCGAGGAACTGCGAGAATTTTTGGCAGGGGAGGAAGGACTCGAACCCTCGAATGCCGGAATCAAAATCCGGTGCCTTAACCAACTTGGCGACTCCCCTACACTAACTTTGAGCTTCACCGAGCGTGTAGGACCGCTCGACGATGCAAAACCTATGACGCGAAAGCAAAGAGTGGATGTGTATCCAGGCTTGCTGTAACTGCGCTGTTCCATTCGCTCGGCAGTTTGGCTTGCGCCGCTTCTGCTTCATCGCGCCTAGGGAACGCGGCAAAAACACTTGCACCCGATCCAGTCATCCGCGCCGCCGCGATGTTATCAAACCATCTCAGCACCTGCGCAACTTCCGCGTATTTTCCCACGACAACTTGCTGCATGTCATTGCGGCCGAAACTGTCTGGCCATTCTGCGCTGCAACTATGTTGTGCAAGAAAGTCCGTAATTGTGAGGGGTTTTGAGTCTCTTGTCAACGATTTCTCGGAAAAAATCGCTGCAGTTGGAACCTGAACCTTGGGTGTCACAACCAGGAAATAACGAGCGGGCAATTGTACAGCCTCTAACGCTTCTCCGACACCCTCTGCAAATGCATTTTTTCCGAAAACAAAGAATGGCACGTCCGCGCCGAGTTTCAACGCTAGTGCCTGCAGGTCTTCGCGCGGCAAATCGAGCTTCCACAGGCGGTTCAGCGCGAGCAGCGTGGTGGCCGCATCCGAGCTGCCGCCGCCAAGGCCCGCGCCCATCGGCAGGCGTTTGTCGATTTCGATATCGACGCCTTCCGCGCTGCCGGTGTGATTCTTCAGCAGCAGCGCGGCGCGCACAGTCAGGTCATGCTCCGGCGTTACGCCGGAGACGTCGGTGCTGCGCGTGACGCGGCCGTCGACACGGCGCGTGAAATGCAGTGTGTCGCCCCAGTCGAGCAACTGGAACACGGTCTGCAGCGCGTGATAGCCATCCGGCCGGCGGCCGGTGATGTGCAGGAAGAGATTCAGCTTCGCTGGCGCGAGGCAGTCGCGCAGCGAATCGTTCGTTTCAATCATGAGTCGGGACAAATGGCAGGGCGGTGGCCCGGCGTACAGGTCTATTGGTCGAGCACGAGCTTGATGTCGAGCGGCGGCTGCTCGCGGCTCAGGTTGACGCGCTTCACGCCGGTGGCGGGTGCGTCAGCATACGCGAGGTAGTTGATGGTCCAGCCGTCCTGGACGATCTCCTTCAGATGCGACGGGTCCTGCGGATCCTGTTCGGTCTTCGCCCGCGAAGTGGGCGCGGCCGACGGCTGCAACCAGTAGCGCAAGCCTTCGACCGGCAAGTCGAAGCCAAGCGCGTTTTGCATCAGCGTCGAAACGTTGTCGGCGGTGAGCGGCTGGCGGTTGGGCAGTTCAAGCGAGGCCGAGGCGGGCGACGACGTAACAATGGCGAGCGTCTGACCAAGCGGATTGCGCAACTGCAGCGTCACGGTGTCGCCGGCTTCCTGCCAGGCGAAGTTGCCGTAGGCGTTGCGCTGCTGGCCGTTCTGATCGACGTACTGCACCGCAAAGCGGCCGTGATAGGCGCGGCTCGTCTGCGCGGTGACGGAGGTCGTGGCGTTCGAGGTGGACGGCTCGCGCGGCTTGACCGACGCACAACCGGCCAGCGCGACGACAGCCGCCGCCGCGAGCCCAAGCGCTACGCGGCGCGGCGCCTGGGGATAAGCGAACAAGCGAGCGAATGAAAAAATGGAGCGGTTCGAAATCAGCATCAGAGATCGTTTACCTGAAAACGTTTGAGCGTTTTGAGGAGCGTATCGTTGTCGGGTTCAAGCTTGCGTGCTTCGCGCCAGGCGTCGCGCGCCTGATCTTGCGCGCCGGTCTTCCACAGCACTTCACCCAGATGGGCGCCGATTTCCGCATTCGGTTGCATGTCGTAAGCCTTGCGCAGCAGCTTGAGCGCGTCCGTCGTATCGCCGAGGCGATATTTGACCCAGCCCACGCTGTCCATGATGAACGCGTCGTCCGGTGCCAGCGACGAGGCCTTCTGGATCAGCTTGTCCGCTTCCTGCAGCCGCACGCCGCGATCAGCGAGCGAGTAGCCCAGCGCGTTGTAGGCCTGCGGGTTGTCCGGTTGCGACTCGATCAGCTTGCGCAACTGCGCTTCCATCGTGTCGTAGTGGCCGTTCTTCTCGGCCGCCATCGCGTAGTCGTAGGTCAGATCGGGGTCGTCCGGGTAGTCCGCGGAAGCGTGCGCCAGCCGGTCTTCCGCTTCCTGATAGCGCTTCGCGTCGAACAGGATGGCCGCGTCCGTGCGCGCGATCAATGCCTGGTCGCGCGGGTCCTGTGGCTGCAGACCCGCGAGGAGCTTACGGGCATCGTCCAGCTTACCCTGCTTTTCGAGCAGTTGAGCGCGGGTGATCTGCGCGGGAATATATTGCTGGCTCGACGGCGAAATCTTGTTGAGCCAGTCACTCGCGGCCGCGTCATTCTTCTGCTCGAGCGCCAACTGCGAGAGATAGATGTACGCCTGGCCTGGATCCGCCCCCGGCGTCTTCTCCGCCTTCTGCGCGTACTGTTCCAGAAAGGGCTGCGCGCCCGTGAAATCCTTCTTCTGGATTTCGATCAGCGCGAGCGCCATCAACGGCGTCAGATCGTTCGTATTGTCCTTGTGCATCGCCTCGAACTGCTTTTGCGCGTCGTCGAGACGGTCGCTGGCGAGGTACATCTGCGCCAGCGCAAGGCGCGCATCATGCGATTTCGGATTCTGCTGGACGTATTTTTCGAGGGTCGCGATGCCTTCCTTGCGCTCTTCCGGGCCCATCTGCGACAGCGTCAGCGCGGCCGGCAGATAGTCGGGCTTCAGCGCGAGCGCCTGCTCGAGCGATTTGCGTGCGCCCGGCGCGTCGTCCGCGACGATCTGCTGACGGGCGATAGCCAGTTGCGCCTCGGGCCGGTTCATGTCGTTCTTCAGCAGATCCTGCAGGACATGCAGGCCGCCGACGCGATTCGGTCCGCGCGACACGAGCAATTGCAGCGCGAGAATGGCGCTGCCGCGGTTTTCCTCAGGCACTTTCGACAGTTCACGGGCGAGCAAAGGCTCAGCGTCGTCGGGCTTGCCTGACAACACGAGCAGCGATGCATCGAGTTGCGCCGCGCGTTCCGACGTGGGCGCATACTGCTGCCACAACTGCGCAGCCGCCAGCGCATCCGAGGGACTCTGGGCGGACAGCGCGATTTCCGTAGCGCGTTGAGCCATGCGCGGATCGTGCGTGTCGCGTGCCAGTGCGAGATAGGTCTGATACGCCGGCGCCGGCTGATCTCGCTGCAGCGCGACTTCGGCCGCGAGCACCTGGAACACGATCTGACTCGTCAGCGGAACGGCAGGCAGATTCTTTTGGTCGTCAGCCGTTGGTGCCCCGAGCGCATCAGGCATGGACACGGAGTTGTCGTCCGTATCGGGCGAAGGATCCTGCGCGTGCGCCGGCACGGCGGCAAGCGCCCACACGGCAAGCGCTGCCGCGCCGAGCAGACGGCGAGCGGACACAGCGTGCGGCACGCGGGACGTGCGAGCCGGGCGCCTGGAAAACAGCTTCACGAAGGACAAGTTCATGGAAATCCGTTCAATGTTTCGGACGATTGTAACGCGCTCGCTACAATAAGCGCACACCACTCACGCAAGTTGCAGACCAGTTAGACATGCCAGAGTTGCCAGAAGTTGAAGTTACCCGACGAGGAATCGAACCGTACGTCTCCGGACGCCGGGTCGAACGCGTCGACGTTCGCACGCCCGCACTGCGCTGGCCGATTCCCGCCGACCTTGCGAGAACCTTGCGGGGCCATGTGGTCCACAAGGTGGAACGGCGCGGTAAGTACCTGCTGTTCGAGATCGACGCGGGCTGGTTCATTGTGCACCTGGGCATGAGCGGCACGCTGCGAGTGCTGCGCAACCTGCCGCACCTGCCGGAGGCTGCGAAGCACGACCATATCGACTGGATCTTCGACGAGTTCATTCTGCGCTATCGCGACCCGCGGCGCTTTGGCGCTGTCCTATGGCATGCACGCAAAGATGGCGACGTGCTGGAGCATCCGCTGCTCGCGGGGCTCGGCGTCGAGCCGTTTTCGCCGGCTTTTTCGGGCGCGTTGATGCACCGGCAGACACGCGGGCGCAAGGTTTCGGTGAAGCAGGTGGTGCTCGCAGGGGAAATCGTGGTGGGCGTGGGCAATATTTACGCTTCCGAAAGTCTGTTTCGCGCCGGCATCCGGCCGACCACGCCGGCGGGCCGCGTTTCGCTGGTCCGCTACGATCTGCTAGCGGACGCCGTCCGCCTCACGCTTGCCGCCGCCATCGAGAAGGGCGGCAGCACGCTGCGCGATTTTGTCGGCAGCGACGGAGAAAGCGGCTACTTCCAGCTCGACTATTTCGTCTATGATCGCGCGGGGCTGCCATGCCGCGTGTGTGGGACGCCGATCAAACAGATCGTGCAGGGGCAGCGCTCGACTTACTTTTGTCCGACCTGCCAGCGCTAATTTTCCGATGCCCTCTCGCTTAACGCCGTCCTCGACGGCCACCGTACCCGTCTTGTCCGCCTTGCCGGCTCTCGCCGATTTCTCCGCACGCCTGATCACATGGCAGCGTCAGCATGGCCGTCACGATCTGCCCTGGCAGAATACGCGCGACGCGTATCGCATCTGGCTATCGGAAATCATGCTACAGCAGACTCAGGTCTCGATGGTGATTCCGTATTACGCGCGTTTTCTCGAGCGTTTCCCGGATGTGGCCGCTCTCGCCGCAGCGCCGCTCGACGATGTGATGGCGTTGTGGGCCGGCCTCGGCTACTACTCGCGCGCCCGTAACCTGCATCGTTGCGCGCAGGCGGTGGTCGAACTGCACGGCGGATCGTTTCCGGCTTCCGTCGAGGCGTTGGCCGAATTGCCGGGCATTGGCCGCTCGACCGCAGCAGCGATCGCGTCATTTGCGTTCGGCGCGCGGGCGACGATTCTCGACGGCAACGTGAAGCGTGTGCTCGCGCGCGTGTTCGGTGTGGAAGGGTTCCCGGGCGAGAAGCGCGTGGAGAACGCGATGTGGACGCTGGCGGAATCGTTGTTGCCGTCCAACGCCAGCAATGCAGAGGTGAGTGCCTACACGCAGGGCTTGATGGATCTCGGCGCAACGCTGTGCATGCGCGGCAAGCCCGACTGCGAACGCTGCCCGTTCGCGCCCAACTGCGTGGCGAAAGTGACCGGACGGCAGCGGCAATTGCCCGCAGCGCGTCCGAAAAAGGCGGTGCCGACCCGTCGCACGTGGATGCTGGTGCTGTGCGACGGTGATGCCGTGATGCTGGAAAAACGGCCGCCGTCAGGAATCTGGGGCGGTCTATGGAGCTTGCCGGAAGCGCCGGATGAAACCGCGCTCGCCGAGCGTGCACGCGAATTCGGCGGCGACGGCGCGGTCTCGCCGTTAGCACCGCTTACGCATACCTTTACGCATTTCCGGCTGGATATCGAGCCGCGTCTCGCTGAACTGGATCGTGCCGCGGGCGGCGCCGCCGCGCTGGGTGACGCGGAAACCGTATGGGTCCCGCTGCGCGATATCGACGCGTATGGCGTCCCGGCACCGGTGCGCAAGCTGCTGGACGGCCTGCAAGGGTCGTTGCTATAGCTTCTTGCCGGTAAGGCGCGTTGGCGCGGGTGCGCCAACGCCTTTACAACAACTGATGCTGCTGCATGTAGTGATGGACCACATCGATCCGCGCCCCGGCATCCGTCAGTTCCATCAGCTTTTGCCGCGCTTTTAGGGCGATCGGCAGCACTTCCGAGAGCCGGTTGGACACCCAGGTCGGGTCTTCGAGCTTGAACGGCTCCGCGAACGGCAGGCTGTCCGGATCGCGCTCCCGGATCGTCGCGATGATCCGCTCGAGCACTTCTGCGCATGCGCCGAATTTAGCCAGATGCTGGTTGCCTTCGAGCGGCAGGTCGTCGTGCAGTGGCTCGGCCATTCCCACCAGCAGGCCACTGCTTTCCACGCGATGCGACAGCAGCCGGAAGCGCCGCGTACCGCGAGCGCGGATCAGCAGCATGCCGAAGGTCTCGACATCGCATTCGTCGATTTCAGCGAGACATCCAACGTTTTCCGGGACCGACGGCTCATCCGGAAGCGCGACTTCACCCCCGCTTTTCAGCAGGCAGACACCGAACGGGGTTTTCTCGCGCAAACAGTCGCGCGCCATGTCGAGGTAGCGCGCTTCGAAGATCTTGAGGGGCAGCAGCCCGCCGGGGAACAGCACCGTGTGCAGCGGAAACAGCGGCACATCGGCAAGCACAGAAGTAGAGGACATGGCGCAACGCTTCGGGTTAAGGCCGCGCGATGCGGCCGGTTAAGCCACTAACTTCGATGATTCGCCGACGTCGACCGGCGCATCGCGGTGCCGCACGATTACATTGGCCTGCTTCGCAAGACGCGCGGCGAGCGTCTCGGCAATGAACACCGAACGGTGCTGGCCGCCCGTGCAGCCGATCGCCACAGTCAGGTAACTGCGGTTGTCGTCGCGGAAGTGCGGCAGCCATTTCGCGAGAAACATCTCGATGTCGCCCATCATGTCGTGCACCACGGGCAATGCGCCGAGGAAATCGATCACCGGCCTGTCGAGTCCGGTGAGTGGGCGTAGTTCATGATCGTAATACGGGTTCGGCAGCGTGCGCACGTCGAACACGAAATCCGCGTCGAGCGGGACGCCACGCTTGAAGCCGAACGACTCGAACATCAGCACCAGACCACTGTGCTCCTGTTCGATAAAGCGTTTGACCCACGCGCGCAACACGTTCGCGCGCAGGTTGCTGGTATCGATCTGGTGGCCGAATTCGGCCAGGTTCGCGACCAGTTCACGCTCGCGCTCGATCGCTTCTTCGAGCGAGGTGAGCAGGCCGACGTCGGCGTCATGCGCGGTGGAGCCGGAGAGCGGATGGCGGCGGCGCGTTTCGGAAAAACGCTGGATCAGCGACTGCGTGCTCGCGTTCAGAAACAGCACCCGCACATCGTGTTCGCGCGACAGGTCGCGGATCATCGCCGGCATGTCGTCGAGCGAGGCGCTCGAACGCGCGTCAATGGCTACCGCAAGGCGGTCATGACCGCCCTCCGCGAGGTAGGTGGCGAGTTGCGGCAGAAAGCGCGGGGGCAGGTTGTCGACGCAGTAGTAGCCAGCGTCTTCAAGCGCGTTCAGTGCAACGGATTTGCCGGAGCCGGAAATACCGGTGATCAGAATAATGCGCATGGAGTCGTCAAATCTGTACGTTTCATCATAGCATCCGGTCTCCGTGCGTGCGCCACTCTGCCGGCGCATATACCGGATACACCGGGCACTCTTATACCGCTTGACCGCTCAGATCAACTTGCCGGGAAACTGGCTGTCTGGGTCTTGCATGGCGAGGCGCTGGCGATCCATGAAGTCGCGCAGCGTGTCGATGCCGCGCAATTGCAGGATCGTATTGCGCACGGCAGCTTCCACGAGCACGGCCAGGTTGCGGCCAGCGGCGACCTGGATGGTGACCTTGCTGATAGGCAGGCCGAGCACGTCGACAGTCTGGCTTTCGAGCGGCAGACGCTGGAATTCGCCATCCGGGCGACGCACCAGCTGAACGATCAGCTTCAGCTTCATTTTGCGCCGTACGGCGGTTTCACCGAAGATGGTCTTGATGTCGAGCAGGCCCAGTCCGCGCACTTCCAGCAGATTTTGTAGCAGCGGCGGGCAGCGTCCTTCGACGAAATCCGGTCCGAGACGCACGAAATCCACCGCGTCGTCGGCCACGAGGCCGTGGCCGCGGCTGATCAGTTCAAGCCCGAGTTCGCTTTTGCCGAGACCGGAGTCGCCGGTGAGCAGCACGCCCATCCCGAGAATGTCGAGAAACACGCCGTGCAGCGTGGCGCGCGGCGCGAGGATGCGTGACATGTAGAGGCGCAGGCTGTCGATCACAGCGGCGGCCGACATGGGCGTCGTAAAAAGCGGCGTGGATGAACGCGTGCAGCGCAGAACCAGCTCCGGCGGCGCGGCGACGCCGCCTGCCACCACCAGGAACGGTGGCTCGAGGGCGATCAGCTCGGCCATATGGCGTGAGCGGTCTTCTTCGGACTGGCGCTGGTAATAGTCGACTTCGGCGTCGCCGAGCACCTGGATGCGGTTCGGGTGAATCAGGTTCAAGTGGCCCACGAGGTCAGCGCTCGAGGTGGCATAGGCGACTGTTTCTGCCGAGAAGCCGCGCTCCCAGCCTTCATGCCCCGTCAGCCAGCTGAGTTTCAGCATGGCGGCGTTATCGTCGAAAATGCTTTGGGCGTTGATGCTGGACGTATCCATGAGTCCGTGACTCCAATGTGGGCCGCTGTCCCGCGTACGCCGGCTGCGCTAACGCAGCCAGTCCGGCCGGCTCGAGCCGGCTTCGGCGCGGGGCTGAGCCCGCTCGTACGCGGATTGTCGCTGATGCATCAAGGTTGCCACTGAGTGAGCAGTTGATGCAACGCTTCGCGGTCTTCTTCCGTGTGCAGCCGCTCGCGCGCTTCGCGGTCGGACAGCAGTTGGGCGATTTCCGAGAGGATTTCGAGATGTTGCTGGGTGGCCTGTTCGGGTACCAGCAGGAAGATCAACAAGGACACCGGCTGACCGTCGGGCGATTCGAAGGGGATGGGATCGGCCAGGCGCACAAACGCGGCGAGCGGCTGCTTCAAGCCTTTGATCCGGCCATGCGGAATCGCGACGCCCTCGCCAAGACCCGTCGACCCGAGGCGCTCGCGCGCAAACAGATTGTCAGTGACTGTGCTGCGGGCGATGCCGTTCTGGTTTTCGAAAATCAGGCCCGCTTGCTCGAAGACGCGTTTCTTGCTGGTGACCGATAGGCCGACGACGACGTTTTCGAGGGGAAGAAATTTGGCTAAACGATTCATGTTGGCAGGCGGAAACGTGGCCTGGATACTCCTCGCTGTGGCGTTTGAGTGGCGTTCCATTCTCGACTGATGCTCACGGCGATGTGCTTGGGTGCCCAAAAAACGCAGGACTCCCGCTGAATAACCCCGATTGACCCCAATGGTAACCGGCCCATTATAGAACAGGTAGAACAGGGTGACCGTGGTTGGTGCGGCGCGTCATCCCCAGATCACAGACCTTTTTGCGGCCTGGTGCCGGGCGCTGCGGCGATTTGCCGCTGCTGCGACCGCGCGGCGACTACATCCCAACGAAAAACCGCCCGTTGCCGGGCGGTTTAGCTGTGTCAGGAAAAAACCTTCTAATCCTGCCTGATCCTGCTTATTGCGGCGGCACTTCCACTTGCGGCGCCAGCGGTTGATACTTGATCGCGTCGTGCTGATGGCCCTGTAGGCGATCCTTGTGACGTATGACTTGTCGGTCGAGCTTGTCGATCATCAGATCAATCGCAGCGTACAGGTCGCTGTCACAGCTCTCGACAAAGATGTCCTTGCCCTTCAGATGCAGGTTGATTTCAACCTTCTGCCTCTTTTCCTTTTCCTTGTGGTTGTCGACCGAGAGGACCACACTGCCATCGATCACCTGATCGAAATGTCTTAGCACCCTATCCAGTTTGGTGATCACGTATTCTCGCAACGCTGGCGTTACTTCGAGATGGTGTCCACTGATCTGCAGATTCATAGTGCTTCTCCAAGCTAGTGGCCGCTTGGGTCCGCACGATGGGGCAGTACCGGTCGATCTAACGGCTCGCCTGTGTCGTCCCCCGTTGACTGACTACTGGCAGGTCGCATCGGCCGGCCTGTCCGCCAACGGGCGGAGCGGCCGGAAAATGCCCACCACACTACGCGGTAGGCCAAAAGGAAACGCCGGGCCGCCCCCCAAGTTTTTCTTTCCCCCCTCGGGGGGCCTGGCGCGAAGCGACAGGTTGGGGGCCAGCTACAGAGACTTGCGCAGGTTGACTGCTGGGATCTTGAGGGCTTCGCGGTATTTCGCGACGGTACGCCGTGCGACCACGAATCCTTGCTCCGCCAGCAATTCGGCTATGCGGCTGTCTGAAAGAGGAGATTTGGTGTTTTCCGCTCCTATCAGTTGCTTGATGAGCGCGCGGATAGCCGTGGAAGAAGCTGCGCCGCCCGTGTCCGTTGAAACGTGTGATCCGAAGAAGTACTTAAATTCAAGCGTCCCGAATGGGGTCAGCATGTATTTACCGGTTGTCACACGTGAGACAGTTGACTCGTGTAGGCCCAGCGTATCAGCAATTTCCCGCAAAACCAAGGGCCGCATGGCAATTTCGCCATGTACAAAAAAGCTCTTTTGACGCTCGACAATCGCCTGAGCGACCCGCAGGATAGTCTCGAAACGTTGCTGGATGTTCTTGATCAGCCAGCGCGCTTCCTGGAGCTGCTGACGCAGCGATCCGCTGCCCGGATCGCCCCGGTTGTTACGCAAAATGTTCGCGTAAAGGTGATTGATGCGCAGTTTCGGCACGACCTCGGGATTCAGCTCTGCTTGCCAGCCCTGGGCCGTCTTGCGCACCATGATGTCGGGCACCACGTAGTCCGCTTCTGCCTTGCCATAAGCAGCGCCCGGGAAGGGCTCCAGCGAGCGGATCAGGTCGTGGGCGTCGCGCAGGTCGTCGTCGCTTGCCTTCAGGTGCTTGCGCAGGCGCGTGAAGTCGCGCGCGGCGAGCAGTTCGAGATGGTGAGCGACGATCTCGAGCGCGAGTGTGCGGGTAGGCGAGGGATTGAGCCGCAGCAATTGCAGTTTTAGGCACTCGGACGCTGAGCGAGCCCCGACGCCGGGTGGATCGAAGCTGTGCAGCAGCGCGAGCGCGGCGTTCAGTTCGTCGAGGTCGACTTCGAGCTCGTCGGGCAGATCCGCCTGGACTTCGTCGAGCGTTGCGGTCAGATAGCCGTCGTCGTCGAGCGATTCAATCAGAAACGTAATCAGCGCCCGGTCACGCTGGCTGGCCTGCGTGACGCGCAGTTGCGCCATCAGGTGATCGCGCAGCGACGTGCTCGATTCGTGGATCTGCAGCGGCGGCAGGTCGTCGTCGTCGGATGCGTTGCCCGAGCGGCCGTAAT
>Ga0116109_1000106_pt1 | contig 21237 bp, 18 predicted proteins | sample June2015DPH_8_10_2_FD_89718 | JGI IMG/M metagenome (GOLD analysis project Ga0116109, IMG submission 89718) | Peatland microbial communities from SPRUCE experiment site at the Marcell Experimental Forest, Minnesota, USA - June2015DPH_8_10 | ecosystem: Environmental > Terrestrial > Soil > Wetlands... | reverse complement strand
TGAAGCCTCACCTGGTGAAGGAAATCGAAAATCCGATCACCAAGGACACGCGTCTGACCGTGCCGAAGGACGACGGCCGCATCAACGTGGCGCAGTCGGACATCGATATCATCAAGCGGGCGATGGTCGGCGTGGTCACCAACGGTACGGCGGCGAAGCTGTTCATCGGCGCGCCGTACCAGGCGGCCGGCAAGACGGGTACGGCCCAGGTCTATTCGCTGCAGGGTGCGAACTACAAAGGCCATGCGGTCGCAGAAAATCTGCGCGACCACGCGCTCTTTATCGCGTTCGCGCCGGCAGACAATCCGAAGATCGCACTCGCGCTGATCGTCGAAAACGGCGGCTGGGGCGCGGAATCGGCGGGCCCGATAGCGCGCCGCGTGCTCGACTACTACCTCGTCGACCGGCAGAAGCCGGGCGCGGAGGCGGCGGCGGTCACCGCGGCGGCATCGGCAACCGCGGAGGCGTCGGCGCCGGTGATCGGCGCGGCGGCCACCACGGTCGAGATCACGCAGCCGGCTGTTGTCGCAGCGGGCTTCACGGCCTTGCCGATGCCTGGCGCCGCGTCGCATGCGGCTGCGGCGTCGGCACCGTCTGCAGCTTCAGCGGCGTCGGACGCGGCGCCGGCAGCGCCGCCTGGCCCTGTCGTCGCAACACCGGGCGCCAAGGGAGCGGCTCAGGCTCACGGGGCCACTGCGGGGCCAGCCACGGGGGCAGCCAAGGCGGTCGCCGCGACGAACGCGGCCTCGGCTCCGTTCGTCGCGACCACGATGCTGGCAGACCCGGCTTCGGCGCCCACCAAAACCCTCGTGCCGCGCAAACCCGGTCCGCACCATCCGCGCCCGGCCAGCGACTCAGTACCCACCGCCGCTGCGCCGTCGCGCGACGATAGCATTCAGCCCACGTCACCCCGCCAGCCGGTCTCCGGCGGCATCGACGAGTAAGGAGAAAGGCATGCAATTCGACAAGCGCGCCTGGCTCGACCGCATCAAGAAGATGTTCATCGGCTTCGACCGCCCGCTCGCACTCGCGGTGTTTCTGCTGATGTGCGTCGGTATCGTCACACTGTACAGCGCCACGCTCGACATGCCCGGCAAGGTCGAGGACCAGTTGCGCAACATCATGCTGACCTTCGTGCTGATGTGGGCGCTCGCGAACGTCCCGCCCACCACGTTGATGCGTTTCGCAGTCCCGCTTTATACCTTCGGCATTGCCTTACTGGTGGCGGTGGCGCTATTCGGCCTCACGCGCAAAGGAGCCAAGCGCTGGATCAACGTCGGCATCGTGATCCAGCCGTCGGAGATCATGAAGATCGCGACGCCCTTGATGCTCGCGTGGTACTACCAGCGCCGCGAAGGCGTGATGCGCTGGTACGACTATCTGGTCGGCCTGATCATTCTGGCCGTGCCGGTCGGCCTGATCGCCAAGCAGCCTGACCTCGGCACTGCTGTGCTGGTCTTCGCGGCGGGCCTGTTCGTCATTTATTTCGCGGGCCTGAGTTTCAAGCTGATCGTGCCGGTGCTGGTTGCCGCGGCGATCGCGGTCACCTCCATTGCGGTGTTTCAGGACAAGATCTGTCAGCCTGAAGTGCAGTGGCCACTCATGCACGACTATCAGAAGCACCGTATCTGCACACTGCTCGATCCTACGTCCGATCCGCTCGGCAAGGGCTTCCACACCATCCAGGCAGTGATTGCGATCGGCTCCGGCGGACCGCTCGGCAAGGGCTGGCTGAAGGGCACGCAGGCCCACCTTGAATTCATCCCTGAGAAGCACACCGACTTCATTTTCGCGGTGTTCTCCGAGGAGTTCGGGCTCGCCGGCGGGGTCGTGCTGCTGGTGCTGTATATGGCCCTGATCGCGCGCGGACTCTATATAGCGGCGAACGGCGCGACGCTATTCGGGCGATTGTTGGCCGGCTCGCTGACGATGGCCTTTTTCACCTACGCATTCGTCAATATCGGCATGGTCAGCGGGATCCTGCCAGTGGTCGGCGTGCCACTGCCATTCATGAGTTACGGGGGTACGGCGTTGATTACGCTGGGGGTCGCGACGGGCCTGATCATGAGCGTCGGGCGACAGAAGCGGCTGATGCAGAGCTAATGCCAGGCTAAAGACGCGGAAAGGGGCATTGATGCCCCCTTTCCAGTTTCCGGCCTCATTGGCCTCACCGACCCTGCTCGCATTACTGCGGCTTGGTCTCGTGCTCGTCACGCAATTGCGCGCTCAGTTGCAGATACTTCAGTTTGGCCGCCGGATCGCCCTGCGCGGCCGCGGCTGCATAGTAAGCCCGCGCCACGTTCAGGTTCTTGTCCACACCATCGCCGCCGCGCTCGTAGAACGAGCCTGCCACGTACTGCGCCGTCATGTCGCCGCCTTCTGCGGCCTTCTTGTACCAGATGAACGCCTGGCGATTGTCGCGCGCCGTGCCGCGGCCATCCAGAAACTGGTTCGCCAGCGCCAGTTCGGCCTGCACATGCCCCTGCTGCGCCGCCTTCAGAAACCAGCGATGTGCTTCGACCGGATCGAGGCCGACGAACTCGCCATCGTCGTACATCTTGCCGTACACATACTGCGCGTGCGACATGTTCGCATCGGCAGCCTTGCGCAGCCATTTCTTGCCCTCATCCACGTTGGCTGTCGTGCCTTCGCCGTTGAGCAGCATCATCGCGTAGTTGAACTCGGCGAGCCGGTTGCCGCGCACAGCCGCCTTGTGAAATTCGGCGAGCGCCGAGCTCAGATTGCCTGCGTTGTAGTCGGCGACGGCAGTCTGCGTCTCCGGGTCGTCCGCTTTGGACGGCGAGTCCTGCGCGTATGCCGCGGTGGATGCCGCCAACGCGGCACACGCGACAACACCTGCAACGCGCACGACGAACCGCGAAACACCCTTCATGACCGCACCTCCTGCAGCGCTTGACGCGTCGCACGCACCAGCCACATGACATCCGCTGCCAGCGCGATAAAACGAAAACCGGCGTCGCGATACTGTCGCGCGCCGGCAGCATCCATGGCAAAAATGCCGGTCGCGATGCCCGCCTTGTTCGCCGCCGCGACAACATGGCTCATCGCCGCCTGCACCTCCGGATGCTTCGAGTCGCCCAGATGGCCAAGACTCGCGGCGAGGTCGGCTGGCCCGATGAACAGGCAATCGACGCCCGGCGTCGCAGCAATCTTCTCCACCTCATGCACGGCGCGTGCCGATTCGATCTGCACGATCGTCGCGATCTGCGCGTTCGCCGTCTGCACATAGTCGCGCCGCATGCCATACGAGCCCGCACGTACGGCGCCCGCGACGCCACGCAGCCCGTCGAGCGCGTCAGGCGTCGGATATTGGGTCAGGCGCACGGCATGCGCCGCCTCTTCCGCGGACTCGATGTTCGGGAACATCAGCGTGCGTGCGCCCGCGTCGAGCACGCGCTTGACGAGCCAGCCTTCGCTTGCCGGCATGCGCACGACCGGCTCGCTTGGCAGGTGCGCCGCAGCAATGGCGCGCAGCTGACTCATGACGTCGGCGCTGTCGATCGGCGCGTGCTCCATGTCGATCAGCAACCAGTCGAAACCGGCGTGCGCGAGCGCCTCAGCGGCGCTGTCGCTGCCGAGCGAGAGCCAAAGGCCGAAGAGGGGCTCAGCTTCCGCGAGACGTTGTTTGAGGGGATTCGTGAACGTGCTCATCGCCGTGCTCCGCGGCAACGCACAACGTCGCCTGAAGCACGAGAGAGGAGGTGGGTGGCGCGGGCCTCTAGCCCGCTTTGCAGTGCGGTGACCGGCATGTCTCGCTCCGAGTGGTTATCGAAACGATCATACCGTGACAATAACGCGGACGCTGAGGTCAGTCGCGGACCACGTCGGCCCAGCAATTCGGCGTCTCATAGAGGCGCACCTTGTGCAGACGCAGATTCACGCCGTAATGGGCGTCGTAGACATTCGCAAGCAGGTCGAACGCGACGGCCGCGAGATTTTCCACGGTGGGGATGCGATCGAGCACAACCGTCTTGTGGCCGGGCATCGAATCGAGAAAGCCGCGCACTTGTGTGTCGCCTTCGTAGACGAGAAACGCATGATCCCACTGGTCGACGAGGTGTTCGACGGCGAGCGACTTCACATCCGCAAAGTCCATCACCATGCCGCGATCCGGCGCGCCTTCCGTTTCGACCAGATCGCCTTGCAGCGTGATTTCGAGCACATAGCGATGCCCGTGCAGATTACGGCATTGGCTACGGTGATCGGGGATGCGGTGGCCCGCGTCGAATTCAAGTTTTCGGGTAATCGTCAGCACGGCAAATCAGGGAATGTTCAGATACTTGTGGGTCTGCATCGACAGGCGCCATTGCGGATGGCGTTTGCACCAGTCGATCGCGAGTTTCGTATTGATGTCGCGCGACGGGCCGTCCATGGGCTGGACGAGGAAATATTCGAAGTCGAGCGCCGCGTACTCGGACAAGCGCTGGTTGTCCTGCGGAATCACGACTTTCAGTTCGTTGCCTTTGGTGACCACCAACGGTGCGTCGGCCTTCGGGCTCACGCAGATCCAGTCGATCGTCTCGAGCACCGGCAGCGAGCCGTTGGTCTCGATGGCGATTTCGAAGCCCGCAGCATGCAGCGCGTCGACGAAGGGCTGATCCATCTGCAACATCGGCTCACCACCGGTACAGACGACAAAACGCTCGCCCTCACCTTCGGGCCACTGCGCGACGATCATCGCCACCAGTTCTTCGGCGCTGCGGTACTTGCCGCCGTTCTCGCCGTCCGTGCCGACAAAGTCCGTATCGCAGAAGCGGCACACCGCCTCCGCACGGTCTTCCTCGCGGCCTGACCACAGATTGCAGCCGGCGAACCGGCAAAACACCGCCGGGCGGCCGGCATTCGCGCCTTCGCCCTGCAATGTGTAGAAGATTTCCTTGACCGCGTACGTCATGCTGCTTTCTGCCTGGCACAGAGTGCCTGATTAAAGTTACGCCAACCCTTCGTGGTGAAACCACGAAAGGGGCGCACGGATCAAACGGGTGCTTCCGTGACCTTCTCGCCGGCCAGATAAGCCTCGTAGCCACGCTTGCGCAAGCGGCACGCCGGACATTCACCGCAGCCGAAACCCCACGCATGCAACTCGGCGCGCTCGCCGACATAGCACGTATGCGTCTCGACCCGCACCAGCTCGACCAGCTCGTCGCCGCCCAGCTCATGCGCGAGGCGCCACGTGTCGGCCTTGTCGAGCCACATCAAGGGCGTTTCCAGCGCGAAGCGGCTGTCCATGCCGAGATTGAGCGTGACCTGCAGCGCCTTCATCGTGTCGTCGCGGCAGTCGGGATACCCCGAAAAGTCCGTCTCGCACATGCCGCCCACCAGCACCTGCAGGCCGCGCCGGTAGGCAATCGCCGCAGCGATCGTCATGAACATCAGGTTGCGGCCCGGCACAAAGGTATTCGGCAAACCATTGGACGTGGCTTCGATCTGGATCTCGCGCGTCATCGCGGTATCGCTGATCGAACCGAGCACTGACAGGTCGATCGTATGATCTTCGCCGAGGCGGTCCGCCCACGCCGGAAAGGTCCGGACGACAGCGTCGCGAAAGCCTTCACGGCACTCCAGTTCGACCCGGTGCCGCTGACCATAGTCGAAGCCCAGTGTTTCGACCGTTTCGTATCGTTCGAGCGCCCAGGCGAGGCACGTGGCCGAGTCCTGACCGCCGGAAAACAGCACCAGAGCGCTACTTTTAGCGTCTTTGCGGATCACCGTGAAACTCCGTGAATGATGAGTGCCACGTCGCGCTGCGCGGTGTGCGCCATGCAGCAACGCGGCGCGACGCGTGCCGGCGTGACAGCCGGCTTAAGCAGTATAGGCCGCGCCATCCGTCTCCAGAGTCGCTGGCGCTTATACCGCTGATCGTCGGGCGCAGGGCTCCTTGCACGGTGCAGCGCCGCAAGAAAGCTTGCCTGGCGGCCGCCCTGAAAAACGCAAAAGGACTTGTCAGGCGAACGCGGCAAGTCCTTGAACTGGCGCGATTTTATCATGCGACGCCCGATGCCGCCGCGCACGGCGCCGGGCGGAACGCCGCGTGCGTCGACAAACAACCGCGACGCCCGGCACCCGTCAGAAAAGGAAAAAGCCCCAGGAATCTTGCGAGTTCCTGGGGCTGAATTCTGGTGGCCTGGGACGGAATCGAACCATCGACACGCGGATTTTCAATCCGCTGCTCTACCAACTGAGCTACCGGGCCAACGAAGAAGCGAGAGTATATCAAAGGGTTTTCGACTGCTCAAGTCCCCTTCTCAAAATTTTTGCTGCAGCGAGACCGGCACCTTTTTCCCAGCCCGAGTCCGCTAGCGCCTTACTCCCCTTTATTCTTGCCGAGATCGACACCGAGCTGCTTCAGCTTGCGGTAAAGGTGAGTGCGTTCGAGCCCCGTCTTTTCGGCCACACGCGTCATGCTGCCGTTCTCGCGCGCGAGGTGATACTCGAAGTACGCGCGCTCGAACGCGTCGCGCGCGTCGCGCAGCGGAATGTCGAATGAGATCGATGCCGTCTGCGCCGCCAGCGCGCCGCTGCCGCCGCCACTGCCGATGGCGTCGTTCGCGAGCATCGGCAGCGACGCGGCCGAAGCCACCGCCGCGGAACTCACCGGCAACGCAGGCTTCGCCGCGGCACCCGGCGCTGCGGGCGCTGGGTTGCCGCGCGCGAGCCCCTGCTCGACCGCCTTCAGCAGCTTCTGCAGCGCAATCGGCTTCTCGAGAAAATTGAGTGCGCCGATCTTGGTAGCTTCGACTGCGGTGTCGATAGTCGCATGGCCTGACATCATGATCACCGGCATCGTCAATTGACCCTGCGCGGCCCATTCTTTGAGCAGCGTGACGCCGTCGGTGTCAGGCATCCAGATGTCGAGCAGCACCAGGTCAGGCGCCTGGCGCAGCCGGAACTCGCGCGCTTCCTGCGCGTTCTCCGCCGCCTCCACGACATGCCCTTCGTCGCTCAGGATCTCCGAGAGCAATTCCCGGATGCCCATTTCATCATCTACCACCAGGATGGTTGCCATTTACGCTGCCCTTGTCTGCACTGTTGCTTTTGTCGTTCCCTGCGACGCGTTGCCATGCGCCGTTCGCGGCCCTGCCCCAGGTGCCGCTGCATCATCGTCTGCCAATTGAAGAAAGAGGATCGAAATCTGCGCACCCTCGATCACATCGCCTGCTTTCAGACGGTTGCGAATATCGATTCTCGCGCCGTGTTCGTCGACGATCTTCTTGACCATCGCAAGACCGAGTCCTGTTCCTTTGGCCTTGGTTGTCACATAAGGTTCGAATGCACGCGTCAGGATGCGTGCGGGGAAGCCCGGACCGTTGTCCGATACGGTCAGACGCACCGCGACGCGCACTTTGCCTTCTGCATCGGGATCGCCATATTCTACTGTCCTCGTCTCGAGCAACACACGTGAATGCCCGACCTCGGCCACCGCATCCTGCGCATTCTGCAGCAGGTTGTGGATGACCTGGCGCAGTTGCGTCGCATCGCCGCGGATCACCGGCAATGTGGCGAGCTCCACGTGGATCGCACTCTTGCCCTCTTCGATGCCATACAGCGTTAGCACTTCGCTCACCAGCTCATTGAGCTGCAGACTTGCGAGCACCGCCGGCGGCGTGCGCGCGTAGTCGCGGAAGCTGTCCACCATCTGCTTCATCGCCGCGACCTGATTGACGATAGTGGTCGCGCCGCGCTTCAGCACATCGGCGTCGGACGGACCGAGCTTGTCGGCCAGTTTCATCTGCAGGCGCTCGGCCGACAACTGGATCGGCGTGAGCGGATTCTTGATCTCATGCGCTAGACGCCGCGCCACTTCGCCCCATGCGATCGAGCGCTGTGCCGAGATCACGTCCGAAATATCGTCGAACACCACCACGTAGCCGGAGGTCTGCATGTCGTCGGCATCGCGGTCTGTGGCGGACACGAGCCGTGCGCCGCGCACCAGCAGCGTCAGCGGTTCCGTCTCGCCCGCTACCTGCACCGAGAACTGCTGCTGCCAGTGACCGCGGTCGTCGTGACCGTCACCGCTCGCTGCCTCGCGATCTGCAAAAGCCTTGCGCACCATCACCCCGAAATCGCTCAGCACGCCGATCCGGTCGAGCGCGGAACCGAGCACCGACTGGAACTGCTGACGGAAGATCCGCTCAGCGCCGCGATTCGCAGTGGTGAGCCGGAACTGCCGGTCGAACACGAACACGCCCGCAGTCAGATTGGCAAGAATGCTCTCCAGATAGGCCTTCGAATGCTCAAGCGCGATCCGGTTGTTTTCGACCGCCGCGCGGGCCTCCGAGAGCTGCCGCGTCATCGCATTGAACGACTGCGTGAGAAAGCCGAGTTCATCGCGCGACTTGATTTCGCGTTTCGGCGTGTAGTCGCCCTCGGTCACTTCCTTCGTGCCCTGCGCCAGCAGGAACAGCGGCCGCGCCAACTGATTGCCGAGCGCGAGCGCCAGCATCATCGCAATGAAGGTGGCGAGGAAGAGCGCGAGCGTCAACGTGCCAATGTACATCTTACGCAGGCCGGTACGGCCGAGCGCCTTTTCCTGATACTCGCGGTACGCGCGCTGCACCGCGTCTGCATTGCGGGCGAGCGTCGGCGATACTGGCTGCGTCAGCTGCAGAAAGCGCTCAGTGGGCTGCAGCAACGACGCGTTCGCATCCGGAATGCGCTGCACGATCCGCAGCCGCAACACGCCCTTGCCGCCGTTCGCGTTCGGATCGCCGTCCACCTCGCCTTCGATCGCGGCAAAGCCGTGGCCCCGCGCCTGCTCGATCATCAACGGCGTCGGCAAGTCGTTGGGGACGAGCGTCACATAGTTGCCCGACGCCTCCGCCACAACGTGCATTTCAGGCGTCGCGCCCGACATGCTGCGCACCGGCTCGACGATGGTCGCATCCTGCACGCCGAACTGATCGCGCAAACGCAGCAGCGTCAGCGTCGTTCCAGCAGCGTCGGCACTGGCAAGCTGCTCGGCCATCAGCCGGCCCTTCGTCTGCAGGTCCGACAGCGATGCGTCGAGCATGCCGCGCCCGAGGTTCAACCCCGAGGTGAGCGCAGTCTCCACATTCACGTCGAACCACGACTCGATGCTACGCGAGACGAACTGATACGACACAACGTAAATGATCCCGCCCGGCACCACGCCGACCAGCGCCATGAAAAATGCCAGCTTCGCCAGCAGCCGCGTGCCGAACTTACCCTTGCGCAGCCGGTAGATGATGATCAGGACGAGCGCCGTCACAACCATCAGGAAGATCAGCGCGACTGCAACGTTGGCTGCGTACAGCCATTGATAGTAACGGTCGAAGAACTCAGTGTTCGCGCTCGCCGCAGCGAGCAACACCAGCAGCAGGACGGCCGTGACCGCCACCGTCGACACCAGCACGCGCACGACAATGCTGCTGACGCTGGTGGTGCCGCGTACTTTATTTAGCACGTTCGGTCACCGTGAAAGTAAAACGCTTCCAGTCGGAAGAGAGATTCCAGTCGCGGTTGTTCACAGCGTCGATCTGGAATGGCTTGGGCATCAGTGCGATGTCGAGCTGCATGCGCACCGAGGCGGTATAGGTCTCGCCGGTCTGCACCTGATTGCGGTCGATCACATGCCACGACGTGACATGCTGGATGACCGCAAGCGCGTCTTTCAAGGTGCTGAAGCCCAGCTGCAGGCCGCCCGTCGATACCCGGTATTCGCGCGTGAGCGGCTGAAACGATAAGCGGATGCTCTGCGACACGCTCACCGGTTGCTCGTCGAACCAGTACCAGCGCGGCCGGCTTAGTTCGAAATCGGTCGTGAAGTAGAGCGGAATGCCTTTGTTGACGGCATCTTCGAGGTTGCTGTTCAACTCGAAGTCAAAACGCGCATCAAGACTCCAGCCGCCACCGTCCGACTGCAGCGACGCGCGCTGCACCGCGATCGAATCGGCGTACGCCGCCTCCGGCGCGCTCAGCCAAAAGGCCAGTACAATCCAGAGCACGGCCACGAGCCGAAGCGGAAAGAAGCGTTTGATGGTCACCGTTTCTGAAAGCGCGCGTAGAAAAATCCGTCGTGGTCTGGGTTCGAGCCGGTGCCGCCGGGTCCAGCACGGGAACCCTCCGGGGCGTCGGCAGGCGCGCGGGCCGCTGTGGGCAACAGTTGCCCCGGCGCGTCCAATCGTACCGCATCCTGGTACTTGTCTCCAAACCACTGAGCCTGCAATTCGCCCTCATCCGGAAAGATCGAGCACGTAACGTAGAGCAACTCGCCGCCGGGCTTCACCAGCGGCCAAAGTGCCGCCAGAATCCGGCGCTGTTCGGCGACGAGCGCCGGGATATCGGTGGCGCGCCGCAACCAGCGAATATCCGGATGACGCCTGACGATGCCCGAAGCCGAGCACGGCACGTCGGCCAGAATGCGGTCGAAGGGCTGATCGATATCGTCGTGCCACTTCGCGGGAACGCCGGCGTCGCCAATGCGAACCTCGGCAGTCAGGCCGAGCCGCTGGAGGTTTTCGCCGATGCGGCGCGCACGCGTCGCATCACTTTCCAGCGCGACGAGTTGGAGATTGGCGCGCTCAAGCAGATGACCGGTCTTGCCGCCGGGTGCGGCGCAGGCGTCCAGCACACGCATGCCGTCGCGCGCGCCGAGCCATTGCGCGGCGAGTTGGGCGCCGGCATCCTGTACCGAGACGACGCCATCGTCGAAGCCGGGGATGCGGTCGACCGGCATCGGCGTAGCCAGCCGCACGGCGTCGTCGCCGACGCGGGCGGCGTCGATATGGTGATCGTGCAGGACCTGCAGATAGGCATCGACCGTGGAGCGCCGCGCGTTGACACGCAGCGTCAGCGGGCCTTGCGTATTGCCGGTTGCAAGCACGTCCTGCCAGTTATCGGGCCACGCACGCCGTACCGAGTCGATCCACCACGCCGGGTAGTTCCAGCGCGCGACCTCGTCGCTCTGCGATTCGCTCAACAGCGTCTCGCGCTCGCGCAGGAAATTGCGCAGGACGGCGTTAACCAGACCTTTCGCGAAACCAAATTCGCGCCGCGCGGCGATCGCGTTGACCGCCTGGTCGACGACGGTGAACGGCGCGTAAGCCGCTTCCTCTTCGGCGTCTGTGAGCAATACCAGCGCGCAGGCGAGCAGGGTGGCCACGTGCGGCGGCGGCGCCTTTTTGACCAGCTTCGCGATCAGCCAGTCGGCCGTGGCCAGACGGCGCATGGTGCGGTACGAGATATCTTGCACCGCACCGCGCGCTGCGGCCGCGCTACCTTCGGGAGCGGACACGAATACCGACTGCAACGCCGCGGGGAGCGCCGAGCCGAGGCGCACCGCACCCACCGCCTGAGCCGCGCAGTCGAGCGCAAAACCCAGCGATTCGGGCGCGAGATGCAACGACGACAGACGTGATTCGCGCGGACGCGACGAAGGCGAAGCGGAACGCGTGGAAGGCTTTGAAGTCATTAAGAAGGCAAAAGCAGGCTGCACGGTGCGCGCGGCACAAACAGCACACATTGTAGCTTGGCCGGATAGGTGGGCCGGGGCGCGGCGCCGCGGTAAGCGCAAAACGGGTGCGGCGGGTGGGGCTGCGGATCAAACGGAGGTGGATTGACCGGTGGGACCAAGGTTCGAACGAAAAAGGGTTGGCGGGTAAGGCGGAGGTTCAAACGGGCGGCGCCACGCCGCCCACGCCAGCAAAAAAGGGCGAGCATGTTGGGGCTCGCCCTTCCCGATCATTTATCGGCCCAATACCCGCAATACCCGCAATACCCGCAATCCCCGATTACTCGAAGCGCCCCGTACGCGCCATTTCCATCAGACGCGCGATGCGCTCCTCCGTGGCCGGGTGCGTCGAAAAGAGATTCGCGATGCCACCACCCGCAAGCGGATTCATGATCATCATCTGCGCGGTTGACGGGTGCGCCTCGGCCGTCGGAAACGGGATGCCGCTCGCATAACGATGGATCTTGTCGAGCGCCGACGCGAGTGCCTGCGGGTCGCCGGAAATCTGCGCACCGCCGCGGTCGGCTTCGAACTCGCGAGCTCGGGAAATCGCCATCTGAATCAACGCGCCGGCGATCGGCGCGAGCAGTGCGACGGCGATGCTCGCGATTGGATTCGCCGGGCGGCCGTTTTCGTCGCGCCCGCCGAAGAACATCGCGAAGTTCGCCAGCGCGGAGATCGCACCCGCCATGGTGGCAGAGACCGTCGAAATCAGAATGTCGCGGTGCTTCACGTGCGCCAGCTCGTGCGCCATCACGCCACGCATTTCGCGCTCGGACAGCACACGCAGGATGCCCGTGGTCGCGGCGACCGCCGCGTGCTCCGGATCGCGACCGGTGGCAAACGCGTTCGGAGCGTCTTCGTTGATCAGGTAGACGCGTGGCATCGGCAGATTGGCGCGCGTAGCCAGCTCGCGCACCATCCGATAGAACTGCGGCGCACTGCTTTCGTCCACTTCCTGCGCGTTGTACATGCGCAGAACCATCTTGTCCGAAAACCAGTACGAGAAGAAATTCATCCCGAGCGCGATCACCAGCGCGATCATCATGCCGCGCGACCCGCCGATCATCCCGCCAATCATGATGAATAGGGCCGTGATCGCGGCCATCAACATCGCGGTTTTGACCCAGTTAAACATGTTCAGCACTCCTTGCCCCGAATCCGGGTTCATATCCAGTAACGCCTGCTGGCGGCGAATCCGCTTGTAAGCTTATTGTTAGATATGGGCAGGCAAGGAAAATTCAATCAGTGCGATGCTGTGGCGAGTTTGATGCCGAGTCCAACGAATGCACTGCCGACGCCGCGATCCAGCCACCGCTTCAGGCCTGGCTTGCCGGAGAAACGTTGCGTGACGCTGCCCGCGATCCACGCGACAAAACTGTTCCACACCGTGCTCATGGCGACAAATACGACGCCAAGCGTCAGGAAGGCAAGCGCCTTGTGATCGCTGCCGGTGGTGACGAACTGTGGAAAAAAGGACACGAAGAACAACACCACCTTCGGGTTCAGGACATTGGTCCAGAAGCCCTGCAGGAACAGTTGGCGCAGCGACTTCGGTGCACCGGTCACACGCGTCGCCCCCGCTGCTTCGACCGCAGCAGGCCTGGTGAAAATAAGACGCGCGCCGAGGTACATCAGGTACAGCGCGCCCACGAACTTGATCACGGTGAACGCGGTCGCCGACGCGGCCAGCAGCGCGGTCAAGCCGAACGCACAGGCGAGCGAATGCACGCAGCAGCCCGCGGAAATGCCCAGCGCCGACATCAGACCCGCGCCACGCCCCTGCGCGACACTGCGCCCGACGATATAGGCCGTATCCGGCCCGGGCGTGACGTTGAGCAGGAAAACGGCAATGACAAAAAATCCGAAATGGGTGATACCGAACATCGAATCCTCACTGGAGGGGCACGTCGCATGGACGATTTTAACGCGCCGCGGGCATGCGGCGGGAGTCGGCCGAACGGTCTATGGCAAGCGCGACAGGACGCCTGTTACGGTGCTTCCGGCAGCACGAAACGCTGTCCCGAAGCGAGCGTCGAGCCGGCCAGGAACTCCCGCACCGGCAGGCGCTTGCCGCCCGGCTTCTGCAGTTGCGTCAGACGCAGCGCAGCCTCGCCGCAGGCCACGACCACACCCTCCGGTGAAACGTCGAGGATCGTGCCCGGTTCTGCGTTGCGCGAGGCTTCAGCGGGCACAGCGGACCAGATTTTCAGCGAGGTGCCGTCGAGCGTGGCCACGCCGCCCGGGAACGGATCGAACGCGCGCACCTGGCGCGCCAGAACGGTCGCAGGACGCCGCCAGTCGAGCGCGGCCTCGTGCTTGCCGATTTTCTCGGCATAGGTGAAGCCTTCGGACGGCTGCGGCGTCGCGACGAGTTTGCCGCTGCGTTCAAGTTCGACCAGCGCCTCGACGATCAGGCGTGCGCCCGCCTCTGCCAGACGGTCGTGCAGCGTCGCCGTCGTGTCGTCGTCGTGAATCGGCGTGCGCGCTTCGGAGATCATCGCACCGGTATCGAGGCCCACATCCATCTGCATCAGCGTGATGCCGGTTTCCGTGTCGCCCGCTTCGATGGCACGGTGAATCGGCGCGGCGCCGCGCCAGCGCGGCAGCAACGAAGCGTGAATGTTGATGCAGCCGTGCGGCGCGATATCGAGCACTTCCTGCGGCAACAGCAGGCCGTAGGCGGCCACCACCATCACGTCGTGCGGGGTGGCGCGCAGCAGGTCGATGGCGGCAGTCGCTTCGGCCGGATACTTGCCGTTGCGTCGCAGAGACGGCGGCTGCGCAACGATGAGACCGTGCTCTTCGGCGTAACGCTTCACCGCACTGGCCTGCAGTTTCATGCCGCGCCCGGCCGGGCGATCGGGCTGCGTCAGCACGAGCGGTACGGGAAAACCGGCCTCGTGGATGGCGGCCAGCGCCGCCGCAGCAAACTCCGGCGTACCGGCAAAGATGACGCGCAACGAATGGCTCATGTACGGGGGCGGTAGGCGAAATGGACGCGCATTACATCGCGTGGGCGAGCTTCTTCATCTTGCTCTTGATGCGCGTCTGCTTGAGCGAAGACAGGTATTCGACGAACACGCGGCCCATCAGGTGATCCATCTCGTGCTGGATGCACACTGCGAGCAACCCTTCGCAGTCCAGTTCAAAGGTTTCGCCCTTTACGTTGAGCGCGCGCACACGCACTTTCTCAGCGCGTTCGACGTTGTCGTAGATCCCCGGCACCGACAGGCAACCCTCTTCGTTGATCATCTTCTCGTCGCTCGACCAGATGATCTCGGGATTAATGAAGGCATGCAGTTCGTCATGCGCGTCCGACACGTCGATCACGACGACGCGCTCGTGCACGTCCACCTGGGTAGCCGCAAGGCCGACGCCGGGTGCCGCGTACATCGTCTCGGCCATGTCCGCAACGAGCTTGCGGACGCGCTCGTCGACCACTTCGACGGGCTTGGCAATCTTGTGCAGCCGCTTGTCCGGGTAATTGATGATGTTCAGTAAAGCCATGATCTTGAAGTTAGTTTTAGGCGCCGCTCACCGGTGGAAAGTCGCGACACTGGCCATCCGGCCAGCTTGTGGGGCCGTCGCGATACGCAGAGGATAGGTGGTGTCGAACCGGTTCGATTCAACGCGCCCATCAGGCGCCAACGACGGGCCCGCGCGGGTGGGCGCGGCGCTGCAGTTATTTCGGATGATGAAAATTTTAGCATGGCGCCCGCCTGCCCGCTGGCCGTGCTCGAGGATGGATACGCAATGCACACCCTGCCTACAACCGATAACGAACTCGCCGCATGGTTGCGGCTCTCAATGGCTCCAGGGCTCAGGCCCGGCGCGTTGCGCGCGATGCTCAACGCGTTCGGCCTGCCGGAGGCCATCCTTGGACAGCCGTTCGCGCTGCTCGCCGCCGCAACCGACGAAGCCTCCGCGCGCGCCGCGCTTGCACCGCCCGGCGCCGATTTCGCCCGTTATCTGGATACCGTGCTGGCGTGGCGCAAACTGGGGGGCAACGCGATCGTAACGCTAGACGATCCGGTTTACCCGCCCGCCCTTTTGACCATGCCCGACCCGCCCTCGCTGCTATATATAAAAGGCCGGCTCGATCTGCTGCATGCCAAAGGCGTCGCCGTGGTCGGCAGCCGCAGCGCCACGCCGCAAGGTGTGGAGGACGCCGAACGTTTCAGCCGTGCGCTTTCGGAAGCGGGGCTCGCGGTCGTGTCGGGGCTTGCACTGGGCATTGATGGCGCGGCGCACCGCGGAGCGCTGACGGGTCGCGGCAGCACGATTGCGGTGATCGGCACCGGCGCCGACCTCGTCTACCCGGCCGCCCATCAGCCGCTCGCGCGGCAAATCGCGGCCGCCGGCACGATCATCTCGGAATGGCCGCTCGGTACGCCCGCGCGCGCCGCCAACTTTCCGCAGCGCAACCGCCTGATTGCCGGACTGGTGGGCGGGGTGCTGGTGGTCGAGGCGGCGATGCGCTCCGGTTCGCTGATTACTGCGCGCCTCGCCAACGAAATGGGGCGAGATGTCTTCGCGCTGCCCGGCTCGATTCACGCGCCACTGTCGCGTGGATGCCACAGAATGCTCAAGCAAGGTGCCAAGCTCGTAGAGACACCGGAGGAAATACTCGAAGAGCTGGGTTTTGTGCCAGCGCCAGCCCGCGCAGCTGGGCCCATGCCGTGGGGCAGCGTATCCGGAAAACCGGCGCCCGCGACCATGCCGGAATCCGCGCCCGGGATCGCGGCTGGAGCCGCCCCTGCCATCGCCCCTGCCGCCGCCTCAGCCCCTCAGCCCGCCGCTATAGCCGACCTCGGGCCGGAGGCCGAAAAGCTGCTCGCCGCCCTCGGCCACGCTCCTGCGACGCTTGAAATTCTTGCCGCCCGCACCGACATGCAGGACGCCACGTTACAAAGCACGTTGCTCCAGCTCGAACTGGCTGGCCGTCTGACAGTGCTGCCCGGCGGCCGATTTGCGCGTGTCAGTCATCGCTGAGCGTGGGCCATGACCAGGCATGGGCAATCACGGCAGACTACGCGCCATGCTACATTCGCGCCAAAGCACCCGACAAAGTACGCAAGGAACCCACATGCCCGCGCTGAACCTCGATACCGACCAAGACCGGATCGCCGAGCGCGTCAACGACCGCGAAACCCTGTTTGTGGCCTGCCTGTGCGCGGAGTGGTGCGGAACCTGCCGGGAATATCGGGATGCGTTCGACCGGTTGGCGGACAAGCATCCGGAAATCTGTTTCGCATGGATTGATATTGAAACCCATGCTGATCGCTTTGATGACCTGGATGTAGAAAATTTTCCCACCATCCTGATCGAGGACGGTGTGACCACCCGCTTTTTTGGCACGGTGCTGCCGCAGGCGGCCATTGTCGACCGGATGCTGGCCGACCTGACCACATTACCCGGCGTGACCGGCGCGCCCAAGCTGCGGCCGGCTCTCGCCGTCGCCTGAGCGGCATATTTTTGGCCGGCGAGCCCGCGGCACGGGCGTTGCAACCAGTCTGCAGCGCCCGCGCCGCCGCTTGCTCAATATACAAACACGCATTTATGATGGCCCGCTTTTTATGGCACTTGACACGCCCTGCCTGTGCCGTGTGCTATAAAGCGGTCGTTAATGGGTCGCAAACCCAGGGTCTAAACCCAGATCTACCAACTCACATCCAGTCATGTCCAAAGCACTGATCATCGCCGAAAAACCTTCCGTCGCGAACGACATCGCGCGGGCTTTGGGCGGTTTTACCAAGCATGACGAATACTACGAAAGTGACGATTACGTCCTTTCCTCGGCAGTCGGCCACCTGCTGGAAATCGCCGCGCCCGAAGAATACGAAGTCAAGCGTGGCAAATGGAGCTTCGCCAATCTGCCCGTCATCCCCCCGCATTTCGACCTGAATCCAATCGCAAAGAGCGAGTCGCGCCTGAAAGTGCTGACCAAGCTGCTCAAGCGGAAAGACGTCGAACACCTGATCAACGCATGTGACGCGGGGCGCGAGGGGGAGCTGATCTTCCGCCTGATCGCGCAGCACGCGAAGGCCAAACAGCCGGTCCAGCGCCTGTGGCTGCAGTCGATGACGCCCGCCGCGATCCGCGACGGCTTTGCCCGTCTGCGCAGCGACGAGGAAATGCAACCGCTCGCAGACGCAGCGCGTTGCCGTTCGGAAGCCGACTGGCTGGTCGGCATCAACGGCACGCGCGCCATGACGGCGTTCAACAGCAAGGGCGGCGGCTTCTTCCTGACCACGGTTGGCCGGGTCCAGACGCCGACCTTGTCGATCGTGGTCGAGCGCGAAGAAAAGATTCGCCGCTTCGTGCCGCGCGACTACTGGGAAGTGAAGGCGGAATTCGTCTGCGCCGCCGGCTTCTACGAGGGCCGCTGGTACGACCCGAAATTCAAGCGCGACGAATTCGACCCGGAAAAACGCGATTCGCGTCTGTGGGCACTGCCTGCCGCCGAAACGATCGTCGCGGCCTGCCGCGGTCAGATCGGCACGGTGACGGAAGAATCCAAGCCGACGACCCAATTGTCGCCGGCACTGTTCGACCTGACCAGCTTGCAGCGCGAGGCCAACGGCCGTTTCGGCTTTTCCGCGAAGAACACGCTCGGTCTTGCCCAGGCACTGTACGAAAGGCACAAGGTGCTGACGTACCCGCGTACCGACGCCCGTGCGCTGCCTGAAGACTATATGGACACGGTCAAAGACACCTTGGGCATGCTCAAGGAAAGCAACAACTACTTGCCGTTTGCCAAGCAGGTGCTCGACAAGGGCTGGGTGAAACCGAACAAGCGCATCTTCGACAACTCGAAGATCAGCGATCACTTCGCAATCATCCCCACGCTGCAGGCGCCGAAGAATCTGTCCGAGCCTGAACAGAAGCTCTATGACCTCGTCGTGAAGCGCTTCCTGTCGGTGTTCTTCCCCGCTGCAGAATACCGGGTGACGACGCGGATCACGGAAGTGGTCGGCCATCACTTCAAGACCGAAGGGAAGGTGCTGGTCGAACCGGGTTGGCTGCAGATCTACGGCCGCGAAATCAGCGGCGAAGACGCGAACCTCGTGCCGGTGCAGAAGGACGAGAAGGTCAAGACGGACAAGATCGCCGCCCAGCAACTCGTCACCAAGCCGCCGGCACGCTACAACGAAGCCACCTTGCTGTCGGCCATGGAAGGCGCGGGCAAGCTGGTCGAAGACGACGAACTGCGCGAGGCAATGGCGGCCAAGGGCCTCGGCACGCCTGCCACACGCGCGGCGATCATCGAAGGGCTGCTCGGTGAGAAGTATCTGATCCGTGAGGGTCGTGACCTGATCCCGACCGCCAAGGCATTCCAGTTGATGACGCTGCTGCGAGGTCTCGGTGTCAAGGAACTGACCGCGCCTGAGCTTACCGGCGAGTGGGAATACAAGCTCTCGCAGATGGAGCGCGGCAACCTGCCGCGCGATGCGTTCATGCAGGAAATCGCCCGCATGACGCAGACCATCGTCAAGCGCGCGAAGGAATACGATTCGGATACCATCCCGGGTGATTACGCGACGCTCGAAACTCCGTGTCCGAATTGCGGCGGTCAGGTGAAGGAAAACTACCGCCGCTTCGCATGCTCGAAGTGCGAGTTCTCGATCTCGAAGATTCCTGGTGGCCGCCAGTTCGAAATTCCGGAAGTCGAAGAACTGCTGCAGAACAAAACCATCGGACCGCTGTCGGGCTTCCGCAGCAAGATGGGCCGGCCGTTCTCGGCAATCCTGAAGCTTTCGCTCGACGACGAGATCAAGAACTACAAGCTTGAATTCGACTTCGGTCAGGATTCCGGCGGCGAAGACGGTGAGGTGCCGGACTTCTCCGAACAGCAAACGGTAGGCGCGTGTCCGAAGTGCCAGGCGCGCGTGTATGAACACGGCATGAGCTACGTCTGCGAGAACTCGGTCGCCAATCCGAAGACCTGCGATTTCCGCTCGGGCAAGGTAATTCTCCAACAGGAAATCACGCGTGAGCAGATGGGCAAGCTGCTGGAGGAAGGTCGCACCGATCTGCTGACGAACTTCAAGTCGTCGCGCACCGGCCGCAACTTCAAGGCGTTCCTCGTCAAGCAGAGCGACGGCAAGATCGGCTTCGAGTTCGAGAAGAAGGAGCCGTCGGCGAAAACGGCTGCTAAAACTGCAGCGGCCAAGGCTGCTGCCAAGGCCGCGCCGGAAGCGGACGACGAGGGTGGCGCGGCGAAGAAAGCTGTGCCGGCGAAGAAGGTCGCAGCGAAGAAGGCGCCTGCTACGAAAACGGCAGCGGCCAAGAAAGCTCCTGCCAAGAAGACTGCAGTGCGCAAGACCGGCTCGTAAGCGAGACTTGGCGGTCGCTTGCTCTAGCGACTGCCTGAGTCACGTGACCGCGAAAGAGAAAAGGCGCAGCCGCTTTAGCGGGCTGCGCCTTTTTTTCATCGTCAGCTAGTCAGGCACGCGGCGCAAGGCACCGCGTCACGCCATCAGAGCGACATCAAAGCGGCGACAACGCAGCCGCCCGCGCCCGCGAGGACGGCGCATTCGCAGGCAGTGTCGGCGACAGCTCGCTATCCAGCAACCGCGACAGCGGCTCCGCACCATCGAACGCTTCGGGAGGCGCGATTTCCGACGAATCCAGACCCGACCCGGATCCAGGACGCACTTGTCCGTCCTTGATCCATTGCTCGCCGAGCAGGCTGTTCGGGGTCTGGCTGAAATGCTCGACCAGATGGTCGATGAACGTGCGCACCTTGGCCGGCAAGTGACGGCGGCTCGGATAGGCGATGTTGATTTCGACCTGCGGCAAGCGGTACTCGCCAAGCAGACGCACCAGGCGGCCACGCGTCATGTCACGGCCAATCAGGTAGCTCGGCAGAATCGCAATGCCCATCCCAAGCAGCGAAAACTGACGCAGCATTTCGGTGTTGTTTGCGACGATCACGTTGGTCGGCCGCACCCGCACTTCGCCATCGGGGCCGGTGAAGACCCGCTCGTCGCCCCAGTATTCGGACGGCAGCGACAGGCACGGATGCTCCAGCAGATGCTCGGGACGCGTCGGCGTGCCGTGCTTCTCCAGATAAGCCGGTGTCGCGCAGACGGTCATGCAACCCGTAGTCAGGCGCCGCGTCACGATGCTCGCGCTGCGCATCTGCCGAGCGATCACGACGCCCACATCAAAACCTTCTTCGACCAGATCGACCTGACGGTCAACCAGGGTGACGTCGGGAATGACTTTCGGATAGCGCTCAGCATAGGTCTGCAGCACTGGCGCAAGATTGTGTAGCCCGAACACCACCGGCGCGACAATGCGCAACGTGCCGACGGGTTCATGATTGCGCGCCACCACCATCTGCTCGACATCTTCCAGCTCGTCGAGAATCTGGCGGGCGCGTTCCAGATATACCTGGCCCGACTCAGTCAGCGAGAGGCTGCGTGTGGTGCGGTTGAGCAGGCGGGTACCGAGACGGCCTTCGAGATCGGCTACATGGCGGGTGGCCACTGCGTTGGAAATATCCATTGCGCTGGCCGCGCGGGCGAAACTGCCGAGATCCGCCACGCGGACGAAAACTCGCATCGACTGCAAATGATCCATAAGACAACTCCTGCCGTGTTACATCTTCCTGACAAACCGGTTTGGCCAGTGAAGCGAACTGGGAATTCTCTTACGACTCGCGAAATCGTGCAGAAGTTGCTCAGGAACGGTTATTTTCATTGGATTTCGTATCACCTTACTCCGTAGTAAGGTCT
>Ga0116109_1000105_pt1 | contig 21245 bp, 22 predicted proteins | sample June2015DPH_8_10_2_FD_89718 | JGI IMG/M metagenome (GOLD analysis project Ga0116109, IMG submission 89718) | Peatland microbial communities from SPRUCE experiment site at the Marcell Experimental Forest, Minnesota, USA - June2015DPH_8_10 | ecosystem: Environmental > Terrestrial > Soil > Wetlands... | reverse complement strand
TAACGATGACGAGAACGCTCAACAGGAGAATCACCGCGAGCGCCGCGGCAAACGGATAGTTTTGCGTCTGGATAGCCTGTTCATAGATATAGAACGGCATGTACATCAGCTGGCCGCCTCCCACCAGGGTTTGAACCACGAACGCGCTGACTGCGCCGGTGAAGACCAGCAACGTGCCGCTTAGCAAACCGGGCATCGCCAGCGGTAAGTTGATTCGCCACCAGGTGCGCCAGCTGCTCGCACCTAGCGCATGTGACGCCTCCGGCAGGCGTGAATCGAGCGAAGAGAGCGTGGTGATGAGCGGCAGCACCATCAATGGCAGCTCGATCTGCGCAAGCGAGAGGATCACCGCCAGCGGCGTGTACAGAAGCTTGATCGGGTCACCGGTTCGGCCGAACGCAAACAATAGCGTGTTCACCAATCCCTCGTTGCCGAGGATCACGACCCATGCAAAGGTACGCACCACCGAGCTGGTCAAAAGCGGCAGCAGGATCAACACCATTAGCAGGCGCCGCCAGCGCGCCGGACTCACCACGTACAGATGGGCAACTGGATAGCCGAGCACGATCGTCACGAGCGTGGTCGCCACACCCAGCATGAGGGTTTGCCAGAGAATGCCGCGGTTATAACTGTCGCCGAAGAACAGAACGTATTGGCGTATGCCGAAATGCGTCATGGCGGCATCGCTATGCAGGCTGATCAGTGCGACGAGGACGAGCGGCACGCCGACAAAGGCAATGAAGAATAGCCCCAGCGGCAGCACGAGCAGCCAGTCACGCGACATCCGTGAGTTCACCTTCATGATGCGTCAGACCTTGACCAGCCGGTTGAACCGGTCGATATACTCCGCGCGGCGGGGGTTGATACGCGCCCAGTCGACCTGAACGAAAGACGCCATGTCGTTAGCGCTATGTGCGATGACGGCAAGCGATGCGCCAAACGGCACCTTGGTGTTGGTGGGCGCGACATAGTACGGTGCGCTGGTCATTTGCTGCTGCACCTCGACACTAAGTGCGGTATTGATGTAGGCAGCGGCAAGGTCCGCCATCTTGGTGTTCTTGACGATGTTCATCGTGCTGCGCACCATGCCCCAGTTGCTTTCCGGACGCGTCAGTACAACCGGCACACCTTTTGCCTTGAGGGATTCGACGTTGTTGATGTAGTGGCAGGCGATATCGACCTGGCCCTGCTGAAACAGCGTGCCAAGTGCCCCTGGGTTGGCTGCGACGGCGCCGACGTTAGGCATCAGTCGCTTGATGAAATCGAATGCGGGATCCATATGGTCTTCGTCGCCGCCGAGCATCTTGGCGAGCGCCACCATCCATACTGTACCGAGGGTCGAGTCGAGACTCACCAGGCCGACGCGCCCCTTGAATTCCGGCTTGAGCAGGTCGTTCCAGGATTTGGGCGTGGTCTTCACGCGTTCTGTGTTATAGGCAATGCCGTAGACCTGTGCGGAAACATAGGCGCCGAGGCCCTGCGGGTCGACGAAGTGCGCCGGCAGGAACGCCAGGTTCGGCACCTTGGCTGCGGGAATGGGCTCGAACAAGCCTTGCGTGATGCCTTGCAGATAGGGACCCTCGTCCATCATGACGACGTCGAACGGCGGGTTGTTACGTGCGGCCACCAGTTTGGTGAGCGTGTCCACTGCTTGCGAGGCGGTCAGTACAGCGCTGCCACCTGAAGCTTTGCGAAATGCGGGCAGCAGGATTTTGCGTTGCGACTCTTCCCATGCGCCGGGAAAGGTGGTGGCGGCGAGGGAATCGGACGCAGCCATGGCGACGCCACTTCCGAACGCAAGGCCGACTGCTCCGGCCGCGCCCAACAGTTGCAGGACTTTGCGGCGTTGTTGATCGATCAGCGACATAAGACCTCTGGATGGACAGTTAAATGAAATGGACCTGCTGCGACGGGAAGCAGCGCCGGCGTCAAGGCGCGACGCAAAGAACGGACGCAAACGCGGGGTCCCCGCAGAGCGGGGCTGTGTAAATGGAACAACGGCCTGAGCATGGCTTAAGCGTCGGCCGCGCCGGCTTCCGGCGCACTAAAGGTGCGCACCGGCGCGTCCGGCTTGAGGTTCAACGCCACGCGCATGCCCGGGCGCAACACGGCACCTTGGGCGCGCGGCATCGATATCTTGACCGGCTTTCCGCCATCGAGCTGCAGGTCGACCACCAGCGTGGGGCCGATCGGCATGGCTAGCTGGACCGTGGCGAATAGCTGATTCACGCCGACATCCGACGGCGCCTCCTGCCATTCCCATTGCTCGGGGCGTACCGCTAGCGAAGCGGCTCCGGCCCGGCGCCAGGGTCCTGCTTGAGGGATCGCCAGCGTCGCGCCATTGGCAAACTCCGCGTGGCAGTCGTTGCCGTGCACGTGCAGCGTGACCGGCAGCAGGTTGGCGGTACCTACGAAGGTGGCGACGAATGCGGTTGCCGGCTGGTCGTAGATCGCAATCGAGGTGTCGTATTGCTCCAGATGCCCGCGATTGAGGACGGCGACCCGGTCGGCCATACTCATCGCTTCTTCCTGGTCGTGCGTCACCATCACGGTCGTGATGTTCAGCTCGCGTTGCAGGCGGCGAATTTCGATCTGCATATCGAGGCGCAGGTTTTTGTCGAGCGCGGCGAACGGCTCGTCGAGCAGCAGGATGCGCGGCTCGACCGCCAACGTGCGGGCGAGCGCGACGCGTTGCTGCTGGCCACCCGACAACTCGCGTGGGTAGCGTTTGGCGAACCCTTCCATGCGCACCATTTCGAGCATCCGCATGGCTTTCTGAGTGGCCTCGCGGCGCGCGACGCCATTGGCCTCTAGCCCATACGCCACATTGGCCGCGACCGTCATGTGCGGAAATAGCGCGTAGTTCTGGAATACGATGCCCACGCCGCGTTGGCGCGGCGCGAGGCCGTCCACACGCTGCCCGCTGATCTGCACATAGCCCTCTGACTGCGGTTGCAGGCCCGCGAGGATGCGCAACAAGGTGCTTTTGCCGCATCCTGACGGGCCAAGCAGCGCAACCAGCTCGCCGGCTGCAATCTCGAGCGTGATGTCCTCGATCACGGGAACCGTGCCGAAGCGGTGTTTGATGCCGCGCATCTGCACGGTGGCACCGGCTTGCGCAGCGATTGACGTGACGTGCCCGACTGCAGCCGTAGCCTGTGCGTCGATGGTTTGCTGGGTACTCATGCGCTAGCCCTTGCCCATAGTTGCGCGGCAGCTTTCTGTGCCGCGGCGATTACCGCGTCGGCGTCGCAGAAGGTGGGAGCGCCGCCGTCGACCACCACGCGCCCATCGACGATGACCATCTCGACATCGCGCCCGAGCCCGGTATGCACGAGCGTACCCAGCGGGTTAGGGTGGGGCGTCAGGTGCGCGCGCCGGAAATCGAATACGGCGAGGTCCGCGAGCCAGCCAGTCTGCAGCCGGCCCAACTCGTGGCCCAGCCCCATCGCGACCGCACCGTTGTGCGTCGCCATTGCCAGGGCATCGGCCGGTTGCCAGTCGGCGGCCACCTCGTCCAGCTGGATGCGGGCTATCGCGAGCGCCCAGCGCATCACTTCGGTCATGTCGGCATGCATGTTGTCGGTGCCGAGCGCGATGCGGGCCCCGGCTGCACGCAGACGAGGCGTCGGCGCCATCGTGCCGCCGGTTGCGTTGCCCTTGGGGATATGCGCGACGGTGATACCGGCTTGCCCAACCCGCTCGAAGTCCGCGTCGTCCAGATAGAGACAGTGCGCGGCGACAAGGCGCTCATTCAGCAACCCGACATCGTCGAGCAATTGCGCGGGACTCTTCCCCGAGCGCTGCTTCACCACGCGAACTTCGGTGCGGCTTTGCGCCAGGTGGGTGGTGACGCCGAGATTCTGCGCACGCGCCGCCTCGGCAATCAGACGCAGGAAGTCGTCGGAACAGGTGTCCGGCGCGTGAACCGCCAGTTGCACGCCGGTGCGCCCGCCTTGCTTGTTATGCCAGCGATCGGCGAGGGCCAGCGCGTCGTTAAGGGTACGTTCGCCGGTGGCCGCATGGTATTCCCAGCGTCCCTCGGCAACGCCTGAAAAATCGACGTCATGCAGACGCCCGCAGGAAAACACGCGCAGGCCGAGATCCGCCATCGCCTCCATGGTGAGGTCGGCGTGGACGTACGTGTCGTTGATCAGCGTCGAGCCGAACAGCATCGCCTCGAGTGCGCCGAGGCGCGCCAGCGCGACCGCTTCGTCAGGACGCACATCGTGGCCGTGCGGAATGCCCGGCGTGTAGGCAGGCGCGAAACCCAGGTCCTCGGCTACGCCGCGCACCATGGTGAGGATCGCGTGGGTATGCACGTTGACGTAGCCGGGAACGATCAGGCGACCGTCGAGCCGGCGTGTGTTTCGAGAACCGGCAGCGAGGGGCAGATCTTTCGCGCTGCCGACAAAAGCGAGCCGGTTACCGCGTATGCCGATGGCCGCATCGTGCAACAGCGGCTGCGCCGGGTCCATCGTCACGACGGTGGCACCCAGTAGCAGCAAATCAAACTCGGTAGGGGGAACACTCATTAGCAGACTCATTCGGTTCAGGTGCGCAGGTGCTGCAAGAAGCGTCGCGTGCGCTCCTCGCGTGGATGTTCGAATACTTCGCTTGGCGTGCCCTGCTCGACGATCGAGCCGCCATCCATAAAGACGACGCGATGCGCGGCGTTGCGCGCAAAGCCCATTTCGTGGGTCACCACCACCATGGTCATGCGGGACGACGCCAGATCGCGGATCACATCCAGGACTTCCTGAACCAGCTCGGGGTCGAGTGCGGACGTAGGTTCATCGAACAGGATCACGTCCGGCTCCATGGCCAGCGCCCGCGCAATCGCGACGCGCTGTTGCTGGCCCCCGGACAGTTGCGCGGGTCGCTTGCCAACGTGCTGTGCAAGGTGCACCTGTTCCAGCGCACGAAGCGCACGCTCCCGAGCCGCGCTGCGCGACAGTCCAAGCACGCGTTGCGGACCGGCAGCGACATTGTCAAGCGCGCTCAGATGAGCGAACAGGTTAAAGCGCTGGAACACGAAGCCAAAGCGGCTGCGCTGTCGCGCCAGTTCGGCCTCCGGCAGTGCGCGACCGCTTTCGGACACGCCGATGCGTTGCGAGCCGAGCCGGATCGTGCCTTCGTCGGGGGTTTCCAGGAAGTTGATACAGCGCAGCAGCGTTGTCTTCCCCGAACCCGACGGACCAATCAACACGACCGTCTCGCCGTGCCCGACCGAGAGGGAGACGGACGGCAGGATGGTCTTGCCGTCGAAGCGCTTGCAGAGCCGGTCTATGGTCAGCAGCGGCACGGCCGCGGCCTCGCGCGCGGCGGCACCGGGAGGAGATAGGTCAATGGCAGTGGCGATGGAAGACATGCTGGAGAGTAGTGCTCACGAAGTCAGAATTGCGGCAGACGCCGCTCGAGATAGCGCGAGAGCCATGCAAGCGCTGAAATCAACGCGTAGTAATAGAGGGCAATCAGCAGGAAGATTTCGAACGGCGAGAAATACGTGGCGATGATTTCCTGCCCCGCATGGGTCAACTCATAAACGGATATCGCGGACAATAGCGCCGAGCCCTTGATCAGGGAAATCAGTTCGTTGGTGAGCGGCGGCAGGATGCGCCGCCAGGCTTGCGGAAATAGTACGTGCAGAATGATCTGACGATGCCGCATGCCGATCGATTGTGCCGCTTCGGTCTGGCCACGATCAATCGACTGCATGCTCGCCCGAACAATCTCGCAGATGAAGCCGCCGGCATTGAGACTGAGCGCGATGACGCCGGCCCAATACTCATCGAAGTTGATGCCGATCACCGGCAGTGCGAAATACACGAGAAAAATCTGCACGAGCAGCGGCGTCCCGCGGACGAAATCGACGTACGCCAGCACAGCGATACGAACCGCTCTGAAGCGGCTCAGGGCGCCAAACCCCAGAGCGAAGCCGAGTACGATGCCGATCGCGATCGCCGCGAGACAAACTTTCAGCGTAGCGAGCAAGCCGACCGCGAGGATCGGCATGGCCATGACGATAATGCTCCAGTCCATTTTCGCGGGGCTCTCAGGAAAGTACCGGAATCGCATCCGGCAAGTGCATGTCGAAACCAAACCACTTCTGTTGCAGCGTGTGCAACGTGCCATCGCTCTTGAACTGATGGAGTTGCTGGTCGACAAAGGCGATCAGCGCCGTATCGTCCGTGCGCGCTGCGATGCCCGCCCAGTTGTCTGCGCCGATGCCCTTGACGATGGCGTATCTGCCCGGTGCGTTTTTGAGTACGAGCGCAAGCGTCGGCAACGTGTTCAGTACTCCATCGACCTTGCCCTCCGCGAGTGCCATATAGGCGGCCGGGTGGTCGTCGAAAGTCTTCACTTCCTTGAAGCCCGTTCCGCCCGCAGATTTCAATTGAGCGTCGAGCCTGGGTTCGAGGATCTGGCCGGGCGAGCCCAACTTTAGCCCCAACACTTTGCCGTTCATTGCCGTAAGGCTGGTTACGCTCTTCTGATCGCTCGCCCGGATCAGCATGGCTTGCGATGCCTCGACGTAGGGCACGGAGAAGTCCACGTGCTTTTCGCGTTCCGCCGTATAACTCAGACTGCTCATGACGAGGTCGAACTTCTTCGTATAGAGCGACGGAATGACACCAGACCAGACGGTGTCGATGAACTCTGCCTTCACACCGAGGTTCCGGCAAAACGCATTGGCGAGATCGACGTCGTAGCCGATCATCGTGCCGCTCGTGTCACGATACGTCAGAGGCGGATAGGTCGCTTCGCAACCAATGCGTAGAACGCCTGCTTTCTTGATCTCGTCGAGCGTGAGGCCAGCAGCCAGCGCCAGGCGGGGCAAGCCGGCTACCAGCAGGGCAGCGCCCGCGCCGGCGCGTTGAAGGAAGTGGCGACGCGAAAAACGTTCGGACATCAGGCTCTCCGGAAAAAATCACACGACATAAAGGATGAGACAGCGCAGCGGCCAGCACCATTGCGCGCAATCGGGACGACCTTGCTCAACTCCGGTAACCCGCGGGGAAGGCAAACCGGTCCAGTACCCGATGGGGCGCGACGCGCGGGTTCAACGGGCGGTGCGGCTGGGCAAACTGGGGCCGCAAAGCCGGCAGGTACTCGCCCCGGCCGCGCGTCGCACATGGCTGCGTACCGTCCCAGACCACCTCGCCGCGTGAAAGCGTCAGCGCCGGCCATGCGTTCATTTGCCAGCCTTCATACGGGGTGTAGTCGACGTTGTGATGCAACAGCTCGTTAGTCAGCGTGAACGCACGTTCGGTATCCCAGATCACCAGGTCGGCGTCGCCTCCAATGGCGATCGAACCTTTACGCGGATAGAGGCCGTAGAGCTTGGCGGCATTGGTCGCAGTCAGGGCGACAAACGCATGAATGTCGATCCGTCCATTGAGCACGCCTTCCGACATCAGCAAGGCCATGCGCGTCTCGAGCCCAGGGATGCCATTCGGCACCTGATCGAAGCGCGGGTTTTCGCCAGCGACCTGCTTACCGTGCGGGCCCTCGTAACGGAAGGGGGCGTGGTCGGAGGACAGGACCTGAAACGTGCCATTCACGAGTCCATCCCAGACCGCCTGACGATTGGCTTCGTCGCGCGGCGGCGGGCTGCAGATACATTGATATCCGCGTGGGCCGTCTTCCAGCATGTCCTCGGTGAGCAGCAGGTAATGCGGGCAGGTTTCGGCATACACTGCGAGACCGTGGCCCTGTGCCCAGCGGATCTGTTCGATCGCCTCGCGGCCTGACACATGGACGATCAGCACCGGGGTATCGACCAGCTCCGCGAGACTGATGGCGCGATGGGTCGCTTCGCGCTCCACCAGCATCGGCCGCGATAGTGCATGGCCGATGGGCGACGTGATGCCCTGTTCGAGCAATGCCTCGGTGAGCCACGCGATGCAATCGGCGTTTTCGGCGTGAATCATCACCATTGCGCCGTGCGCGCGTGCCAAGGCCAGCAATTCGACTATCTGACGATCGTTGAGCTTGAGGGCGTCATACGTCATATAGATCTTGAACGACGTGTAGCCTGCTTCGATCAGTTGTGGAAGTTCGTGCTCGAGCACGTACGGCGTGGGATCGGTGACGATGAGATGGAACGCATAGTCGATCACTGCACGACCTTCGGCACGCTGATGATACGTATCGATAGCCGCGCGCAGCGTTTGACCCTTTAGCTGGCACGCAAACGGGATCACCGTTGTGGTGCCGCCGCAGGCAGCCGAAACGGTTCCGCTCAGAAAGTCGTCGGCCATCACGCTGTCGTCCCCGGTATCCTGGTCGAGATGGCAGTGGCTATCCACGCCGCCCGGCGTAACCAGCCGGCCAGCCGCATCGATCTCGCTTGTGCCGCCGGCAAGTCCGCTTCCCAGTGCAACGATGCGGCCGCCACGCACGCCAATGTCGGCGCGAAAGCGGTCCGCCGCCGTGGCGATGTCCGCGTTGCGAATCACAAGGTCGAATGCGGCTGAATCGCTCATTCGACCTCCCGGAACAGACTGCCCCAGCCCTTGATCCGCGATGTGTCGACGCCGCGCATGCGCAGCGCTTTCCAGACTACAGTCGAGATGGTGTCGTAGACCGGGATGCCTAGCTCGGCCTCGAGCTCTTCGGCTAGGGGGGCGCCCCGCAAATTCGTGCAGAAAATCGTGATTGCGTCGGGTTTGCTTTTCGCCACCTCGCGAGTCATCTCGCGCAGCGTGTCTGCGGTGACTTCCGAAAACGAGAAATTGTCCTGCTTGTTCAAATGGCGTTCACCAACGCACTCGAAGCCAGCGGCGCCGTACGTGGAGACGACTTTTGCCTGCACGTCGTCGCGATACGGTGTGACCAGTCCGAACCTGCTGACACCGGTCTTCGCAAAGATCTCGTTCAGTGCCAGCACCGACGTGCATGCGGCGATGCCGGTACGCGCGGTAATGTTGCGGCAAAGACGCTCATCTGCCTCAAAGCCGAGCCAGCCCGATGACGTACCGTTCCAGCCGATCACGTCGAGCTTGGCATCGGCGAGCAGGCTGGCGGCCGCGAGAATTTCTTCGTCCTCGAACTGCGCCAGTGCCCGCTCCGACAACGCGATCTCTGTCACGCGGAAGCGGCCGAAATGCGCGCTGACTTCTGGCAGGTCAGAAAGCATCGCCGAGGTAACAGGTTCGAGCGTCGTGTTGGATGATGGGGTCAGCATGCCAATCAAAGTGCGTTGCGTCATGATTTCCGTATCAGAGAGAAGCTGAAAAAGCCGGGCCTGAAAGGGCGCCTGGTTGATACCCTGGTAATGCAATCTTTGTGCCAACGTGTTGAATGTATTGTATGCAATTTACGGAAAATCGTATGCAATGGCCTGTCCATGCGAAGGCTGCAGGTGCGGACGGTGGCTCTGTATTGCGTCGAAGGAGCTCAATGGATGATGCACGGACCGTAAACGGGCGCTCGCTGCGCAGATGTGGTGCGCGGTTGCACCAAATGGGATGGCTTGCGCTTAGGGCGCGCAGAGGCTGCAATGAGACAAGCGGAAATTTATGTGCACAAAAGGCGCCGCGATTGTTTTATCATCGGAGCTATTTTCCAGTTGTGAGAGAACACTTTGACTCGAGCCTCGGTCATGCCTGTCAGCAAGGGTGGCGCGCCCAGGACGCCCTATTCGAATGAGGAAATCTATGGCCGCATCCAGAAGGCGGTGCTCGAGCATCGTCTGGCGCCCGGCACCAAGCTGATAGAGGAACGGCTTGCAGAAGTATCGGGCGTGAGCCGCACCAAAATCCGCGAGGTATTGAACAAGCTTGCGCATGAAGGGCTTGTGGAGCTGGTGCCCAATCGCGGAGCGTTCATCGCGAGTCCGAGTGTCGAGCAGGCGCGTGACGTATTTGTCACCCGGCGCATGATCGAGCCTGAAATGGCCCGGCTCCTGAGCCGCACTGCGACGTCAGCTCAGGTGCGCGCGCTGCGAAAGCATGTGAAGCAGGAAAGCGATGCGCGCAAATACAATGACCGGCCCGCAATCATTCGTTTGTCCGGCGAATTCCATGTGCTGATTGCAGAGATGATCGGCAACGAAATCCTTCTGCGCCTGATGCGTGAACTCGCACCCTTGACTTGCCTTGTCATCACACTATACGACAAGCCGAACGCACCGGCATGTCCGCATCATGAACACAGTGACCTCGTTGACGCGATCGAGGCGCATGATGGCGCGCGAGTGGCGGCCTGCATGTTGGAGCACCTGGAGCACATCGAGGCCACGCTCAACTTCGACACGGTGAAAGATGCGTCGCCGGACATCGAGGCGATCTTTTCCTGAAAAGAAGCCGCTCGATTCGGCGGCGCCGTGCCATGACGATTGACGGTAGTGTGGTGCTGGCAACAGGGTTGCTGGTCGCCGATCTGATATTTTGTTCGAACGAGTCTGGCTCGATTCGCTGGCACTGTGCAACACGACGCGCTTCGGGACGGCAAGTGCGTGAGTTCACTGTGTCGCGCCCGCCTGGCGCAGTGCACTCGCTGCAGAAGTATTGCGTTGCGCGAGGGCCATTTGCAACGCGGTGCCGCCGCGCGCATCAACGTGGTTGATGTTCGCGCCGTGTTCCACGAGCACCGGAATCATGTCGAGTCGGCCGAACAGGGCGGCAAAAGAGAGTGCCGTTTCTCCTGCATTGTTGGTTTGATCGATAGCGCAATGCGTATCGAGCAGTATGTTCGCGATGTTCGTCTCGCCTTTGAAAAGCGCGCCCATTAGAGCTGTATTGCCGTTCCGATCGGCGGCGCATGCATTCGCGCCCGCAGCGAGCAACGCTTTTAGCGTGTCCGGATGATCGTCGTAGGCGCTGAGAATGAGCGCCGTATAGCCCTCGGAGGTCTTCGTCTCAAGGGGGTAGTGCGCGTCGATCAACGCCTGCACGATATCGGTACGACCGGCACGCGCAGCGGCAAACCAGTCGTCCGTAAACCTTGGTGCGTCAGTTGCGCCCGAGTACGGTCCCGACAGATACATGTGCTGCGCACAACTGGCCGTCAACAGCACGGCTATAGTTGCGACCGCTGCGCTGCGAGCCAGCCGCCGCACGGTAGAAAATCCTCGCATTACATTCTCCATCGGGAATCGTATTCAGGAAGTGGAGGCCTGCTCGCGCAGGCCCGCTACATCAGTTATTGCTCAGATGCGACGCGAGATCTTTCACGCGGCTCACGTCCGCATGCGTTGCGTTAGCAAGACGGGTACCGTAGTCCGAATCGGCCTTGTAGAAGTACGACAGCATCGTGTACTTGTTCGTGTCGTTGGTCACGCGGCCCAGGTCGCCCGACAATGCCGTGATCAGATCAGCCTTGTCGGCGTCGGACAGGGTCCGGTAGTACTCGCCAGCCTGACGGAAGTCGAGCGTCTTGTGGATCGCCGTTTGCTGGGTCGTGCCGGTGAGCGGCGACTGCAGATACTTGTACTTGGGATCCTGGGAGATCTCGCCAACCGTGGAGGGTTCGTAATTCACTTCACCCTTGCGATCGTTGTAGTTCATCTTGCCGTCCTGGTTGTTGTTGTACACCGGGACGATCGGACGGTTGATCGGCAGATCGTTGTAGTTCGCGCCGAGGCGATACATTTGCGTGTCGGCGTAGGCGAACAGGCGACCCTGCAGCATCTTGTCCTCGGAAGGCTCAATGCCCGGCACGAGGCGCGACGGTGCGAACGCCGATTCTTCCGTCGATTGGAAGTAGTTGTCCGGAATGCGGTTGAGCGTCATTGTGCCGACCTTCTCTTCCGGAATCGTTGCCGGCCATTCCTTCGTGTCATCCAGCGGATCGAAATCGTACTTGGCCAGATCCTTCGGCGACATCACCTGGATGTAGAGGTCCCACTGCGGATACGAATGCGCCTTCACTGAGTTGTACAGATCATCCGTCATCATATTCCAGTCCGAGCCGATCGAATGCTGGATATCCTGGGGGCGAATGCCTTCGATACCCTGGCGGCTCTTCCAGTGGAACTTCACGTAGTGAACTTCCCCTTGGGCATTGACGAACTTGAACGCATGCACGCCCCAGCCGTCCATGTGGCGGTACGAATCAGGCATCCCCTCGTCGGTGTAGAGGTGCGTCAGCATGTTCGTGGCTTCCGGCGTGTGGGCGAAGAAGTCAAAGGCCAGGTTCGGATCCTGCACACCTGTCACAGCTGACGGCTTGTTCGCATGCACGAAGTCCGGGAACTTGATCGCGTCGCGGATGAAGAAGATCGGCCAGTTGATACCGACCATGTCCCAGTTGCCTTGCTGGGTGTAGAACTTGATCGCGAAACCACGGGGGTCGCGCGCTTGCTCGGGCGATCCGCGATATCCCATCACGGTCGAGAAGCGAACAAAGACCGGGGTCTTCGTGCCTGGCGTGAACACCTTCGCGCTGGTCAGCGAGCTGATGTCGGTGGTCGGAACGAACTCACCGAAGAGGCCCGTGCCGCGTGCATGGACGACGCGCTCCGGAATGCGCTCACGGTCGAAGCGCTGCAGTTTCTCGATGAGACTCGAGTCCTGCAGAAGGACGGGGCCGTCAGGACCCGCGGTCTGGGAATTTTCGTTGTCGCCGATAGGCGCGCCTGTGTCCCGCGTCATGCTTTGGGCATACCCAGGTTGGGCGATGGCGATCGCCGAGGCGATAGTGAAAATGCTTGCTGCGATCTTTGTTTTCAGTAATTTCATGTCGTAAGTCCCGAGTCAGGAGGAAACCGTGGGTATCCTATGATTCAGGTGTTGAAATAGCCAATCTCTATTTCCTATCATTTCAATAGCAATGGAATTTAAATAAGTAATCCTATTGAATTAATTGGTGAAAGAAGCGCGGCGAGAACAAATGTGATATACGTCGCGCGAGTGCCCGCGGAGAACGCGAATGATCGACGAAGCAGGGGGATTGTTTTTGGGTCCGGGAAGGGTTGTTGCCTTGATGAGGATTGCGTTGGCGCAGGGAGATCATTTAACTCACCCGAACCGCGTCGTCATTGTCCGGAAAATGCAGAAAAAAATTTGAAATACTGTATTGGTTAAATGTTAATAATTAAACAAAATGGAATCTTGTTGATAGGGTCTGGTTATTGCCTGAGAAAGAGACGACGATGTACCGGGCCTTTCGTCCAGTACATCGTGATCACATTGCTACGAAAAGAAACGCTACGACGCTCAAACCAGTACGCCACCGCCGTCGACGACGATCATCTGCCCCGTGCTGAAGCGCTCTTGCATGAGGTACAGATAGGTCTCGGCGATGTCCTCAGCCTCGCCAATGTAACCGGTCGGCAGTGCGGCGCCAAAGCGGCTGTACATCGCCTCGCGATCCGACTCGCTCATGTTGTCCCACAGCGGCGTGCGAACGATACCGGGCGAGACCGCGTTGACACGCAGCGGCGCCAGCTCGACAGCCAATGCGCGCGTCAATGACTCCATTGCGCCAAGCGTGCTCGACGGTACGGTCCATCCCTTGTTAGGCCGCAAGCCGGCGATGCCGGTGGTCAGCACGATCGAGCCACCCTTGCGGATCGAGGCATGGCCGTGCTTTACAGCTTTGAACGCGCCCCAGTAGCGCACTTCGAACGCCTGACGTGCTGTTTCGACATCGGTATCGGCAAGCAGGGAAAGCTGCAGGGTTTCGCCTGCGGTGTACACCAGGTGATCGAAGGGTCCGATCTTCTCGAACCATGCTTTGATCTGCGCCTCATCGGTGAAATCGACCGACTGACCTTGGGCGCTCGACGGCAGCTTCGCAAGCGCTGCGGCTACGCGCTCGCCGTTGCGCGAAGCGATGATGACCTCGGCGCCCTGGTTCGCTGCCGCCAGTGCGGTCGCGAACCCGATACCGGACGATCCGCCGGCAATCACCACGCGTTTGTTTTTCAAGCTCATATGGGTACTCTCTTTGAGTCTTAGTTAAGCGGGTGGGCGATGATTGCCATCGGCTTGACGGCTGACCACCCACTGCGCCGTGAACTTTCGATTGCTTAGCGGTTGACCAGCCGCTTGGGCAGCGTCAGGGCAAGCGCGCCCACTACCAGCATGCTGATCGCGAGTGCGACCACCGCGAGCAGGGTCGAATGGGTCGCGTCGATGATCCCGCCAATCAGGTACGGACTGACAAAACCGGCGAGATTGCCCACCGAATTGATCACTGCGATACCTGAAGCGGCCGCGGCACCGGTCAGCATGGCAGTCGGCAAAACCCAGAACTGCGTCATCGTGACGAGCACGGCTGCCGTTGCTACCGTAAGCGCGATCGTGGCGAGCACGGGCTCGTGCATGAATGCGGCGCTTGCGACCCAGCCTAGCGTGCCTGCCAATGCAGGGATCGTGATATGCCAACGTCGTTCCCGGCGTGCATCGGAATGGCGGCTCACGATCAACATGGCAACCACCGCAACGGCATAGGGTAGGGCGGTCAGCAGTCCCACACTAAGTGGATTGCTGACGCCGGTGTTCTTGATCAGCGTCGGCAAATAGAAGCCCACGCCATATAAGCCCATCATGATGAAGAAGTACAGCACGCACATCAGCCAGACGCGCGGGTTGGTGAAGCCGTCACGCGTCCGGCGGGATTGAGCACCTTCGCGGTCCTCTGCCAGGTTGCGTGCAAGTAGAGCTTTTTCGTCGGCGCTGAGCCAGCGTGCGTTCTCGACGCTGTTATCCAGAAAGAGCAGCACGACAATCCCCATCACCAGCGACGGAACCGCTTCGATCAGGAACAACCATTGCCAGCCGGCCAGATTGTGCGCGCCGGAAACTGAATTCATGATCCAGCCCGACAGGGGCGCACCCACAAATCCAGCAACCGGAATTCCAGTGATGAATAGCGCGAGGATATTGGCGCGCCGGCGTGCCGGATACCAGTACGTCAGATACAGGATCACGCCGGGGAACAGCCCCGCTTCAGCGAGACCCAACAGGAAGCGCAGCGCGTAAAACATCGTTGGGGTTTTGACGAACAGCGTCGCTGCCGAGACGATCGACCACGTGATCATCACGCGTGCAATCCAGAGCCGCGCGCCGACGCGATGCAGCAGAATGTTGCTCGGCACCTCGAACAGGAAGTATCCGAGAAAGAAAATGCCGGCGCCGAGTCCATAAACTGTCTCGCTGAACTTCAGATCTGCGAGCATCTGGATCTTCGCAAAGCCAACGTTGACGCGATCGAGATAGGCAACCACGTAGCACATAAACAGCAGCGGTACGATACGCCGCGTCACCTTTTCGTATATCGAATCGTCAATCACGGCCGACGGTGCTGCCTCCGACGCGAGTGTCCCGTTAGCCTGTGTCATGCCGTCTCCTTGAACCGCTTTTTGCCATTGATCGATATAGACGCGCTGACCGGATTACCGGGCATGCAGTACCAAGCATGCAGCGCGCCGAAACGAGGCAGGGTAGCGGATGGCGAAGTATTGGGAAAGCCACTCTGCACGCAAAACTGTTGTGCGGAAAAGGGCTTGCGGCATTTTGATCAACACCGATTTTCGCATTGACGCCGGATGCGCCTATTTCGAAGGAATAAAATAATTAGGTGAGCTTTGAAAAATCATCGCAGGTCCCGCGCCCATGAGCCAAGCTATCGGCTAAGCGTGCCAAAGCTTAACAAGCGGCCCGTTTGTGCCTGAAAGTGGATCCGACGCCGGAAAGAGCACCTGGTGCATTTGCTGCAATCCGTCTGTAGTCAGCGCGACACGGCTAATGCCGATATCCTCATGCGGAGGATAGGCGCCGACGACGAGAAAATCGGCGCTCGCTTCGATCTTGCAATGTCCGGTGCCAGCGGGTAACACGACCACGTCGCCAGCTTGCACGGTGACCTCACGGCCAATCGTACCTGGTCCGCCCAGTATCAGCCGCGCTTGCCCTGCGGCGAATCCCAACACCTCGTGTGTCGACGGATGGAAATGGTGAAAGTCATAAATGCCGTTTCGCCATTGCGGCGGCCAGCCGTTTGCCGCGAATGCCTGTTCGAACAGCGAGGCCGGATCGGGACCGACGGGCTTGATCGCTGACCGGTAGACGAGTACGGGTAGGTGCTGGTTGTTCGGAATCCAGCCGTTAGCCGCGAAATTGAGCGTTTCGGGTTGAACGACGCGCGGGCTCGATGTGTCGGCGAAGGCGACGGTACCTGTCGCGGGGAATAGTCCACCAACGGCTAGAGCGGCGTTAAAGCGTCTGCGTTTAATGTTCGTCATCTGTCTATACCTCCACAAAATGAAACGACATGTGACTCAATTCTTTAGTGCACCGTAGTACGCGCGATCGTCAGCGGCGGTTAATCGCTTGCGAGCGTGGCAACCGCCCGCTGACGCGCCGGGTCGAAGAACATGCTTAGTCGTGACGCGGATGCGAGCTGCAGCCTTTAATAAGCGTGGAGCACATTGATCACGCGCTTCGCCAGCAGTGGGGCGGCATTGCGGCCATATTCGGCCATATGCGCCGAGGCGGCATGCGCTTTCAATGCGTCGGCGCTTTCCCAGCGCTCGACGACGGCAAACGTATCGTTGCCGAGCGGTGTCTGAAACCCACCGAAATCGGGCACGTCGACGACCGCTTCGTAGCTGATGCAGCCCGTTTCCGCCAGCACTGCTGGACGGTTCTTGTTAAAGAGCGCGAGCACGACCTCCCGTTGGCCAGGTTGAGCAGTGATGGTGGCAAAGACATGGATCATTCGGGCATTCTCCGAGTATGGTTTGACGGCGGATCGCCGCCAGCCATCATAGCGGGGTTTGCTCACACATGCTGCGCGGCAAACTACCCGGGAGTCCTCGGCGCTGAAGGCGAATTCCTTCGGGCGCAGCCTGGAAAAAGGCCCCACCCGGAGAGGGCGGGGCAAATCGCTTTTGGAGTGCGCCACCACCTGGTAGGCGCCTGGATACATTAGCGGCTCGTGGCTAGCACATGAATGCCCCGATTTCGCAAAAGACATTTCCAATAAACGGCATGGCGCGATTCAGATTGGAATAGCCAGGCGGCAGGCCTTTTTGAGTCGTGGCTCGCGCTTAGCGTGGAAGCGTCGAGAGGTATGCGGCAGCGGCCTCTATCTGTGTATCCGTCATTTGCGCCGCGACCGCAGTCATCGACCCAGGCTTTACCGCACCTTTCTTCGCACGAGCCTGAAACTCGTGCAAACGTTCCACCGTAAAACTGGCCGGCTGTCCTGCAATGCTCGGGAAGCGCGCGCCATTGCCTGTTCCGCCAACTGCGTGGCAGGCGAAACACGCTGCCAGACTCGCGCCGTCGCCAGCCTGGGCGAGTTGCCGTCCCGTTTCGACCTGCGCGGCGTTTGGCGCCGCGGCTGCCTGCGCGAGCGGGGGGTGTTGTGCTGCAAAGTAGTCGGCAAGTTGGCGCATGTCGTTATCGGACAGGTTCTGCGCGATGGACTGCATCACCGGGCTCGCGCGCGTACGGTCCTTGAACATCGATAAGGCATGGGCAAGATAGTCGGCGTTCTGCCCCGCGAGCCGAGGTATCGCGCCTGTCGATGAGCCTTCTCCGGCAGCACCGTGGCACGCGGCACACGTGGCGACAAGGCCGCCATGCAGATCGGTTGCAGGAGGAGGCGTCGCAAAGGCGGGCGAAGCGCCGAGCCATTCAGCGCCCAGTATCAATACGAGCGCGGCGAGGGCCTTACGGAACACGACGCGGGCCACACTTGCTCGCGTCGCTTGTAATTCGATCGGGTTTGAAAGAATGTCGGATGCCGGAAGCCCGTGGCTGCGTTGGTCGCACCGTGGTGCGGACGAAACCGCGGTTGAAGTGGTTGCCATCGGATACGTTGCGTTGAAGGAGGGTGGGCGCCCATTATTTCGGTGATCGCCAGCGTGCGCAAAGTTGGATATTTCGATTGCGGCTATTGAGCGTTTCTATAGTGGGGTCGCCATCGTCTGGAGCTGGGCAATCATCCCGATGGAGGACGGGGGCATCGTGTTGCCGGCGCGTCGAAAACTTTGCGACCGCAGGGCAGGTCAGGGATGTCGTTTTGCGCGGTTGTGATTCGTCGTAGGGTAAGCAGACTACCGGGCACCGGCTGTTCGGCCCGTTTCCGTCCTGATCCGAGGTGACCACGATGACAATAAAGCTCTATGCGCATCCCTTTTCCTCTTACTGCCAAAAGGTTCTGACCGCGTTGTACGAAAACCAGACGCCGTTCGAGTATTGCCAGCTGTCCCACGACAAGCCGCAGTTGTGGGCGGAACTTGCGCAGCTGTGGCCGTTCAGGAAGTTTCCGGTCCTCGTCGACGGCGGCCGTACAGTGACCGAGGCGACCATCATCATCGAGTACCTGAGCCTCTACCACCCGGGGCCGGTGTCGTTGCTGCCGACGGACCCGCGCGCCGCGCTCGAGGCGCGCAGCATGGACCGCTTTTTCGATAACTACATCTCGACGCCGCAGCAAAAGGTGGTCGCCGATAGCTTGCGTCCGGAAGGCGAGCGCGATCCCCGCGGCGTCGCCGACGCCCGCGCGATGCTCGACACGGCGTACGCCTGGCTCGACAAGACCATGGCCGGCCGCGAATGGGCTGCCGGCGACCGCTTCACCCTCGCCGATTGCGCGGCCGCGCCGTTCCTGTTCTATGCGGATTGGACGCATCGCATCGATCCGTCGTTCGAGCAGGTGCTGGCGTATCGGCGACGGCTGCTGGCCCGGCCATCTTTTGCCCGTGCGGTCGACGAGGCGCGTCCCTATCGGCCGCTGTTTCCGCTCGGCGCGCCGGATCGCGACTGACCTGACCACGATTGAGGGGGAGGCGCGCGGCGGCTCATGGGACGGCGGGGGCGCCAGCGCACCGCCCCCGCCGCAGCTAGCACCAAGGGATTGTTAGCCATCGGGTAACTATGATTTCATCCTATCGACATAGACTTACAATAGGGTTCCCCTAGAATTGACTCCAACGAAGCGCCGCACCGAGTAGCGTGCAGCGCACCCGTAATTCAGTATGTCATTGGAGTCCCATCATGAAAACCAAACTGATCGCAGCATTGCTCGTCGCAGTTTCGGCATCCGTTGCTGCTCCCGCTTTTGCCAGCGGATACGGTCCGGCACCGTTCTATCATCCGTCGGTTGGCGCACCGGTTTCGCAACGCGGCCAGAGCGCCGTAGCGATTGCCGCTGAGCGCAATAGCACGGACAACGTCTCGGCCGACACTTCTTACGGCGGGGTAGTTGGGGCGTCGTCGCAGTCGGGTAGCCGTGAAGCGTTTGCCACCACAGGCAACCTCTACAAAGGCCATTGATCGTTTTGCGCGGCGGGCGTCGAGCATGCTTTGAGACTAAAGCACAGCGATTAGGCCCGTCGCGCCAATTAACAGCTGAAACAAGCCGTCGAAAATGAGGTGGTGTTATGGTTCAGATTCTTGAGGGCGTAGCCGTTCTCGGCGCCTTTACGCTCTACATGATTCCGTCAATTGAAGCGGATGCGCGCAATCGCGATGACGCGTTTGCCATCACGGTATTCAACGTCCTGTTCGGCTGGACGGTGATCGGCTGGATTGCGGCGTTCATGTGGGCGCGCCGTTCGGCCACCGAAAAGCGGTTGACTCATCTGGTCAGAAGGACGCGGCGCGCAGTGGCGCGCGTCACGATCGACAAGCTGGTTGTACACGCCGCGCAGCGCGGCGCGTTGCAGCGCCGGATGGTCGGCAAACTGCGTGTGCGCTCGCGTGCCGTGGGAGTGCGCCAGTCTTAGTCAGCGCTGCGCGGGGCGTCGTCGGCGCTGGGAGGTTTAGCCGCGCCTTCGAGAAAGCGGCGCGTGGCTTCAAACGACTGCAGCATCTGGTCGGGCCATGGCGTTTGCAGCATGACCGCCTGATGGTTTTCGAACGCGCTCGACAGCCGTTTCGACAACTCGGGGGATTGCAGGTGTCGAAGCAGCACGCTTACGGCAATCGCGGTTGCCTGGCTGGCGCCGGCCGTCTGTAGTTCGGACGTGGTGAGGGCGGCGAGTTGTTTGTTGATATCCATGGTTGCAAAGAGAAAGGTGATTGCCCACCGGTAACGGTAGTCAGGCAGCATACCGTGAGCATAGGGCCCGGACAACCCGCGGTACATCCGGTCCACATCCCTCTCATCCCGGTCACACCCATCCCGCTGTACGGCATTTCGCCATCCGTCGTGACATCGGACGATACGGGTTGACTGTGAAAGCCTCAGTCGGAGTGCCTGCTGGGTATCGACGAGGATGCCGCGTCGCAGTCCAGCCGAAGCCTGAACACCGACGAAGCACAATTGCGAGCGGCGGCCCATTGAAGGACGCCCCTGAGCTGGACGTTTGCGGGGTGAGCGGCGGCTGGGCGAACGCGTCAGGTTTCGGCTACCGCTTTGCCGTGGAGAATGGCCGCGTCCAGTTCGTCGAGTTGCAAAAGCAAGTCGTCGATTGAGCAGAGTTGGGTTTTGGTAACGTGATGGGCGTCGAGCAGGTCATACAAGCGTTTGCGCCAGTAGTCGGCAGGCAGGATGGGACCTCCGAAATCCCCACATAACGACGGCTTCATCACGCGCGAGATGTGCGCGATATCCTGATCGATCAGCGTAATCATGTCCCGCCCCTTGGTGGTTTTTACGTGGATTTACACCATCTTTATTTTGTCTAACTAATACTTTAGCTCATATTCGTCGGATGACAAGCTGTAAGTATTACGAGGCAGGGTAGGTACTATGGGCCTTGATAGGCAGGTTGCGGCTGGTTCCAGAGCGGACCGCCGTTATTAAGGAAAACCATGATGGAAACGTGCCGCGAAACGGCTAGACTGTAACCAAACGTAACTAAGTGTTTCTAATCATAAACACGGGGGATGTTCAACACGGGGCCGCGCCAGACTGGGCGCACATGAGAAAGCGGCGAAGTGAAGCCGCCCATATGGAAATGGCCGCAGAGCAATCTGCGGCCATTTTTTTATTCGCTGACAGCGTTTGACCGGGGTTTAGCTCGCCTCGTTATGTTGCTGCAGCGACGCCGCCGAGACACTGCGGCACGAGCGCGCCTTAGTGGCAGCGCTTTTCCCAGTGGTGATGGATCTTCACCTTGTGGCATACCGGATGGTGATTATCAGCGTAGGCTGGGCTGATAACGCCGGCGGTGACGGTGGCGAGCGTGAGTGCAAGCAAGATTTTCTTCATGGAGGGCCTTCTCGGTCGAACGGACCTGGTTGGTGGAAGCCCGCTATGTTAGCCCGAGCACCGTGACAAGACTGTCAAGGAACTGCAAAACCTCACGAGCTTTTTGGGTGCGCTCAGCCGAAGCG
>Ga0116109_1000104_pt1 | contig 21265 bp, 22 predicted proteins | sample June2015DPH_8_10_2_FD_89718 | JGI IMG/M metagenome (GOLD analysis project Ga0116109, IMG submission 89718) | Peatland microbial communities from SPRUCE experiment site at the Marcell Experimental Forest, Minnesota, USA - June2015DPH_8_10 | ecosystem: Environmental > Terrestrial > Soil > Wetlands... | reverse complement strand
TTCCTTCAGCGAATAGACGCCGGCGCCAGCGTGCGTGTCGATGTACCAGTACGCCTTGTCCTTCTGGGCGAGGTAGCGCAACAACTGCACGACGACGGCGTGCTTCAGGACGTCGGCATGATTGCCTGCGTGAAAGGCGTGGCGGTAACTGAGCATGATGAGGTGAGACTCGAAAGAGGGCGTGCCGGTCAATTGGAGTCCACGCGGTAGACCCGAAGTGGGTTCGTCCGCGTGGGGCGCCGCGTTGCGACCGGTGGTGCACGTGCAATGCGGGTCGCGTATTGTACGCGAGCCCGCGTTGCCGTCCGGACGGCGGCCGGACCTGGGCCATGGACCTTGGGCTACCGGCGGCTCACGGTCTACGGCCTAACAAGGTCTACGCCGCCGCTGGCCGCTGGCCGCTGGCCGCTGGCCGCTGGCCGGTTGCCTTTGTCGCGACGCCGCTCGCGCGGCAGCGCGGTCTATTCGTAGGTGTCGCCGACGATCTCTTCGATCTTCAGCTTGACCTCCGGCGTGATCTTCGCAGCCACATCCTGAGCCTTCATGTTCTCGGCAATCTGCTCGACACGCGACGCGCCGGTGATCACGGTGCTGACATGGGGGTTCTTCAGAATCCAGGCAATCGCGAGCTGGCCGACCGTGCAACCGAGCTCGTCCGCCACGCCGCCGAGTTTACCGACGACACCGTTCTTGCCCGCATCCGTGACCTGATTTTTCAACCAGTCGTAACCCTTCAACTGGGCGCGACTGTCAGCCGGGATGCCATTGCGATACTTGCCGGTCAGGAGGCCCGACGCGAGCGGACTCCACGTGGTCAGCCCAAGGCCGATGTCCTCGTAAAGGCGCTTGTACTCCTGCTCGACGCGCTTGCGGTGGAACAGGTTGTACTGTGGCTGTTCCATGACAGGTTTATGAAGGTGATGCCGTTCCGCGACGTCGTAGGCCGCACGGATCTCGTCCGCGCTCCATTCGGAGGTGCCCCAGTAGAGCGCCTTGCCGCGTGTGATCATGTCGCTCATCGCCCAGACGGTTTCCTCGACCGGCGTATTCGGATCGGGGCGGTGGCAGAACACCAGATCCACGTAGTCGAGCTGCAGGCGCTTCAGCGACGCGTCGATCGCGTTCAGCAGATACTTGCGGTTCAGCGTGTGATACTGGTTCGGCGCTTCCTGGAGGCCCCAGAAAAATTTCGTCGACACCACGTAGCTGAGGCGTGGCCATGCCAGTTCCTTCAAGGCTTGGCCCATGATTTCTTCGGACTTGCCACCGGCATAGACCTCGGCGTTGTCGAAGAAGTTGACCCCGGCGTCGCGAGCGGCAGCCAGCGATTCGCGTGCCGCGTGCGTATCCACCTGATTTCCGTAAGTCACCCATGAACCGATGGACAGTTCACTGACTTGCAGGCCGGAACGGCCGAGTCGTCGATAATTCATGCAATTCTCCTTGCGAGTTAATGCAACAGGCGTCCTATCCCGCCAGCGGAATTGGACGCCGAATCTGGCACAACATGCACAGTTTAAAGAGATACGGGTTTCTGCGTGAATTCCGCGTTGCCTTTCACGGGGTTCATGCACAATAGCAAAGTTGGCCGCAGTGCAGCATTCGTCTGGACGGCCTATGCCTATGCCGTTCGGTCAGCTTCACGCCGCCTGCGCGTCGTGGTGTCATTGCTCATCAACTGTATGGAGGTTCCGGATGTCGTCACTGAACACGAATCTGAATGGCAAGGTCGCTGTCGTCACGGGCGCGGCGAGCGGAATCGGCAAGCAGATCGCGCTGACATTGTCGGCCGCGGGCGCTGCGATTGCGATTGCCGATCTGAATCAGGATGGCGCTAACGCCGTCGCTGAAGAGATCAAACAGGCCGGTGGCAAGGCCATCGGCGTCGCGATGGACGTCACGAGCGAAGAAGCGGTCAACCAGGGTATCGACAAGGTGGCCGCTGAATTCGGCTCGGTCGATATCCTGATTTCAAATGCCGGAATCCAGATCGTCAATCCTATCGAGAACTATGCTTTTTCCGACTGGAAAAAGATGCAGGCAATTCATGTCGACGGTGCGTTCCTCACCACCAAGGCGGCCCTGAAGCACATGTACAAGGACGATCGCGGCGGCATCGTAATCTACATGGGTTCGGTCCACTCGCATGAAGCCTCGCCGCTGAAATCGGCGTATGTCGCGGCCAAGCATGCCTTGCTGGGCCTGGCGCGCGTGCTGGCGAAGGAAGGCGCGAAGCACAACGTCCGGTCGCACGTCGTTTGCCCGGGCTTTGTGCGCACACCGCTCGTCGACAAGCAGATTCCTGAACAGGCCAAAGAACTGGGCATCAGCGAAGAAGACGTGATTCGCAACGTGATGCTCGGCGGTACGGTGGACGGCATCTTCACCACGGTGGAAGACGTCGCGCAAACCGTACTATTCCTCTCCACGTTCCCGAGCGCGGCCTTGACTGGCCAGTCTTTCATTGTGAGCCACGGCTGGTTCATGCAGTAAGGAGCCCGCTATGGCGCAACGCAATGTCAAGCGGGCGCGTGCCGGCTCCCTCGGCGACGGGGATGGCGAGCACGCCGGAGCAGCGGCTGGCGTTCGCGCCAATCGGCACATCCAGTTGCCGCAGTACGAAACCATCGCGCTGATGCTGCAAGGTGGCGGCGCGCTGGGTGCCTATCAGGCAGGCGTCTATCAGGGCCTCGACGAGGCCGGCATCCAGCCAGACTGGATTGCCGGCATTTCGATCGGCGCACTCAACACGGCCATCATAGCCGGCAATGCGCCGGAGCATCGCGTCGCACGTTTGCTTGAATTCTGGGAGACGATCTGTCAACCGGCTTTCGCGCCGCCGTTGCCGCCGTTCCTCGAACAGACGCTGTTCAATTCCAGCGACACGGTCCGCAAGGCTTTCACCGCCATGCAGGCCACGGGGGCGATCGTCCAGGGGCAGAAGGGCTTTTTTGTACCGCGCTTCCCGCCGCCTTTGCCGACCGTTTCCGGACCACCACAAAACGCCAGTTACTACGACACGTCGCCCATGAAGTCGACGCTCGAGAAGCTGTGCGATTTCGACCGCATCAACTCGGGTGAAACGCGCGTCTCAGTGGGGGCGGTGAATGTCGGTACGGGAAATTTCGCGTACTTCGACAACACGCACATGAAATTGCGGCCGGAGCATTTCATCGCCTCGGGCGCACTGCCGCCTGGGTTCGGCGCGATGGAAATTGATGGGGAGTACTACTGGGACGGCGGCCTGATGTCCAACACGCCGCTCTACGAAGTTGTCCAGACCACGCCACGTCATGACACGCTCGCGTTTCAGGTGGATCTGTGGAGCGCGATCGGCCCGGTGCCGGACAATATCACCGACGTGCAGGGTCGCATGAAGGACATCCAGTATTCGAGCCGTACGCGCCTTGTCACCGACATGCTGCAGCGTTCGCAGCGCTTCAGGCACGTGTTGCGCGAGGTGCTCGACCGCGTGGCGCCCGAACATCGCGACGACGCCTGGTGCAAGTTGGCCGATGAACTGTCCTGTTCGAAACGCTACAACGTCATCCATCTGATCTACCGGCAGAAGGAGTACGAAGGGCATTTCAAGGACTTCCAGTTCGGCTTGTCGACCATGCGCGAACACTGGGAAAGCGGCTTGCTGGACATCCGCAACTCTCTGGCGCAACCCGACTGGCTGGCTATGCCCGATAACGATGCCGGTTTCGTCACGCACGACATCCATCGCGACAAACGCTGAGGTCTTCAGCATCAGTGAAAACGGCGCCTTGCTGATCACAGGGCACCGTTCTTTTATACCGCTAAGCCTATGCAGAGAATGAGCGGCCCTCAACCGGCGCCGCCGCTCTTCAAGGCGTTACTTCAGCACATGAGCAATCGCGCTGGCCACGGCATCAATGTTGCGCGTGTTCAGCGGGGCCACGCAGATGCGCCCCGTGCTCACGGCATAGATGCCGAATTCTTCACGCAGACGGTCCACTTGCGCTGGCGTCAGACCCGAGTAAGAGAACATGCCGCGTTGCGCGTTCACGAAGCTGAAGTCGCGATCTACGCCGCTCGCCGTCAGGCGTTCGACCAGACCGTTGCGCATGGCGCGGATACGGTCGCGCATTTCGCCGAGTTCCGATTCCCATGTGGCGCGCAGTTCCGGCGAGCCGAGCACGGCTGCGACAACCGAACCGCCATGGGTCGGAGGGTTCGAGTAGTTCGTGCGAATCACGCGCTTGAGTTGCGACAGCACACGGGAGGCTTCTTCCTTGCTGCTGGTGATGATCGACAGCGCGCCGATGCGTTCACCGTACAGCGAGAACGACTTCGAGAACGACGACGAGACGAACACGTTGAGTTCAGCGAGCGCGAACAGACGCACAGCCGCAGCATCCGCTTCGATGTTCTCGCCGAAGCCCTGATAGGCGATGTCGAGGAACGGCACCAGGTCGCGGGCCTTGACGACTTCGACAATCTGCTGCCATTGGGCCGCGGTCAGGTCGACGCCGGTCGGGTTGTGGCAGCACGCGTGGAGCACGACGACCGTGCCGGCTGCATAGCCGTTCAACGCCGCCAGCATGCCTTCGAAGTTCACGCCTTGTGTCTTCGCATCGTAGTACGGGTACGAGACGACTTCGAAGCCTGCGCTTTCGAACAGGGCACGGTGGTTTTCCCAGCTCGGGTCGCTGATCGCGACCTTGGCGGCCGGGTTGACGCGCTTCAGGAAGTCGGCGCCGATCTTCAGTGCGCCCGTGCCGCCCAGTGCCTGCGCGGTCACCACACGGCCCGCGGCGATCAGCGGCGAGTCGTTGCCGAGCAGCAATTTCTGCACGGCCGCGTCGTAGGCAGCAATGCCTTCGATCGGCAGGTAGCCGCGCGGCAGCGCCGCTTCGATGCGTGCCTTTTCCGCGTCGCGCACGGCGCGCAGCAGCGGAATCTTGCCTTCTTCATTGAAGTACACGCCCACGCCCAGGTTGACCTTGGTAGCGCGCGTATCGGCGTTGAAGGCTTCGTTCAGGCCCAGGATCGGGTCGCGGGGAGCAAGTTCGACGGCGGAGAACAGAGACATGATGGTTCGGCAGTAGTGAAAAGAGGGACGGCTTCAAGCATGGCTGCGGCACCGGCGGTGCAAGCCTGCACATGCGACTTGCGGTTAGGCAGGCCAAGACAGGCAGGTCGGCGTTTAAAAAGCAGCAGCGAGCGCAACACGCCATTGTAGCGAATCCCGGCGCGTTTTTTGGGCCGCAGCCGCTTCTCGAGCCGATTATTTGCTTGAAAAACAGCGCTTTGCCATCAGTTTAGACAAGTGAGCGGCGCTGGCCCGGCAGTTGCGGGAAGTCACAAAAGCCGCCGCGCTGCGGCTTTTATGCGGATTTGCCCCCGCACTCAGAGGGGCGCCGGATACCCGCCACAAATCTCCCCAAGCGTTGCGCGCAACTCAGCCGTCTTTCGCCGCGTCAGGCCCCGGTCCGCTGCTCAGCCCGCGCTTGCGCAAACCGCTAGAATAGTTCTTTGCCCAGGCCCTGGTGCCGCACACATGTCCGAACATCATCTGACTGAAGTCAACGACGCTCTCGACGAGTCGAAATTCGTGACGTTCGAAGGCTCGCCGTTCCAGCTTTACCAGCCGTACCCGCCCGCCGGCGACCAGCCAACCGCCATCGATACGCTTGTCGAAGGTGTCGAGGACGGCCTGTCGTTCCAGACGCTGCTTGGCGTGACCGGCTCCGGCAAGACCTTCACGATGGCGAACACCATCGCGCGGCTCGGCCGTCCGGCCATCGTATTCGCGCCGAACAAGACGCTGGCGGCCCAGCTTTACTCCGAGTTTCGCGAGTTCTTCCCGCGCAACGCGGTCGAGTACTTTGTTTCGTACTACGACTACTACCAGCCGGAAGCGTATGTACCGCAACGCGACCTGTTCATCGAGAAAGACTCGTCGATTAACGAGCATATCGAGCAGATGCGGCTTTCGGCGACCAAAAGCCTGATGGAGCGTCGGGACGTCGTGATCGTCGCGACGGTGTCGGCGATCTACGGTATCGGTAATCCGTCTGAATATCATCAGATGATTCTGACGCTGCGCACCGGCGACAAGATTGGTCAGCGCGACATCATTGCGCGGCTGATCGCGATGCAATACAACCGCAACGAGACCGAGTTCCAACGCGGCGCGTTCCGCGTGCGCGGTGACACCATCGACATCTTTCCGGCGGAACACGCCGAGATGGCGGTGCGGGTCGAACTGTTCGACGACGAAATCGAGACACTGCAAGTATTCGACCCGTTGACTGGCCGCGTCCGTCAGAAAATTCCGCGCTTCACCGTGTACCCGTCGTCGCACTATGTGACGCCGCGCGAAACCGTGATGCGTGCGGTGGAAACGATCAAGGTTGAACTGCGCGACCGGCTCGAGTTTTTCTACAGCGGCGGCAAGCTGGTGGAGGCGCAACGTCTGGAGCAGCGCACCCGTTTCGATCTGGAAATGTTGCAGGAACTGGGTTTTTGCAAAGGCATCGAAAACTACTCGCGGCACTTCTCGGGCGCGGCGCCGGGCGAACCTCCGCCAACCCTCGTCGACTATCTGCCGAGCGACGCGTTGATGTTGCTCGACGAATCGCACGTGCTGATCGGCCAGTTGAACGGCATGTACAACGGCGACCGGGCGCGTAAGGAAAATCTCGTCGATTATGGCTTCCGGCTGCCTTCGGCGCTCGATAACCGGCCGCTCAAGTTCAACGAATTCGAGCGCAAGATGCGCCAGGTGGTATTCGTGTCGGCCACTCCCGCCGACTATGAGCAGAAGACGGCAGGGCAGGTGGCCGAGCAACTGGTGCGGCCGACTGGCCTCGTCGACCCCGAAATCGAAGTGCGTCCGGCGCGTACCCAGGTCGACGACATCCTTTCCGAGATCAACGAACGCGTGAAGGCAGGCGACCGCGTGCTGGTCACGGTGCTCACCAAGCGCATGGCCGAGCAGTTGACCGAGTTCCTCGCCGACCACGGTGTCAAGGTGCGCTACCTGCACAGCGACATCGATACGGTCGAGCGGGTCGAAATCATCCGCGACCTGCGGCTCGGCACGTTCGACGTGCTGGTGGGGATCAACCTGCTGCGCGAAGGACTCGATATTCCGGAAGTCTCGCTGGTGGCGATTCTCGATGCGGACAAGGAAGGCTTCCTGCGCGCCGAACGCTCGCTGATTCAGACGATCGGCCGCGCGGCGCGGAATGTGAACGGCCGGGCGATTCTGTACGCAGACCGCATCACGGATTCGATGCGCCGCGCCATTGACGAAACCGAGCGGCGCCGTAACAAGCAGATCGCCTTCAATCTGGAGATGGGCATCACGCCGCGCGGTGTGGTCAAGCGCATCAGGGACATTATCGATGGCGTCTACAACGTCGACGAAGCGCGCGCCGAACTGAAGGAGCAGCAACAGCGGGCCAAGTTCGAGGACATGTCCGAGAAGCAGCTGTCCAAGGAGCTCAAGCGGCTCGAGAAGCAGATGATGGAGCACGCCAAGAACCTCGAATTCGAAAAGGCGGCCCAGACGCGCGACCAGCTCGCGCTATTGCGTCAACGCGTGTTTGGCGCGAATGTCGGCGATCATCTGACCGGCACCAACTGAGATTCCGGCCGGCCTCTGTCGAGGCCGGCCGGTTTGCCGTATGTGCTCAGCGCACGGCTTGTGACCTCACCCATTTTCACCTCGCATACTTCCGTTGGACCTTATTCCAACTGTGTCGCCTTCAATCTGACCCCGAGTCGAACTATTTTGTAAGAATAGAGCGACGGCCCTGTCAGAGCGACCCTTGCTGCCGACCAGACGCACAAACCCTTTGTGCAAAAGGGTTCTATGGCATCGTCAATTGTTCTCGACGCCGAAGGATGATAAACTTCATCCAATATTGAGAATGGTTCGCATTAACGTTAGTAATTTTTGAGAAATGAATTTGAATGGAAGGCGGCGTCCCGTTCACCGCCTGCTTTTCGTCGTCTCAGCCTAAAAAAGCAAGGAGGTTCAATGCGTGTCTCTTCATTTCTGCGTGGCGGCATGGTGGCCATCGCGGCGGTGGCCGCGGTGTCGGCAACGGCCGCTGAATATCCTGTCGGCAAGCAGAAGATTCAGGGTGGCATGGAAATAGGCGCGGTCTACCTGCAGCCGATCACGATGGAACCGGAGGGGATGATGCGCAAGGCATCGGAGTCGGACGTCCACCTCGAAGCCGACATTCACGCCGTCAAGAACAACCCGACAGGTTTCGCCGAAGGCGACTGGATGCCCTATCTGCAGGTGAGCTACGAACTCTCGAAGGCCGGTTCCACGCAGACGCAGAAGGGCGACATGATGGCGATGGTCGCCGACGACGGTCCGCACTACGGCGACAACGTCAAGCTGCAAGGCCCGGGCAAATACCACCTGAAGCTCTTCATCGCACCGCCGATGCAAACTGGCCACATGGCCTTCGGTCGTCACGTCGACAAGGAAACCGGCGTGGGTCCGTGGTTCACGCCGTTCACGCTTGAATACGACTTCACGTACGCAGGTATTGGCAAGAAGGGCGGGTATTGATTTGACGCACGCTCCATGCACGCGCGTGCGCAGCGTCGCGCCGACTGGCGCGACGTCAGTGCCCCATACGTGCAGCGAGCCACCGGCGCGCGAAGGCGCGCCGGGTTTTCTGGAAAGGCCAATGAGAATCAACCGAAAGATCGCGATCCTCGCCATGACGACCTCGCTCGTCGGCGCCGCCCATGCTGCGGACCTGCCGACCTTCAAGCTCGAAATGACGGACGGCAAGCTCAATCCAGCGCGCATCGAAGTACCGGCCGGGCAGCGCATCAAGATCGAAGTGCGCAACTCGGGTAAGGGCGCGGCTGAATTCGAGAGCGTTCAGCTGCGCAAGGAAAAAGTGCTGGCGCCGGGCGCGGAATCGTTCGTGGTGATCGCGCCGCTGTCGCCGGGCGAGTACAAGTTTTTTGACGATTTCCACCAGCAGGCGCAGGGCGTGATCGTCGCCAGGTAGTCGAAGCGGTAACCGGTCTGGAGGCGGATGCGCGGCGTCCGCTCAAGCAGTAGGAGAAGTTCGATGGGTCAGGTGTTGTTTATCGTGTGGCGGGAGAGCGTCGAGGCGCTGCTGGTCGTCGGCATCCTGTATGCGTGGCTGAAGAACGGCGACGACAATGCGCGGCGAGGTTTGCCATATCTGTGGGCGGGCGTCGGCGTGGGCATCCTCGCGGCGATCGGGCTCGGTGCGGCACTGATCGGTTTCACCGAAGTGCTGTCCGGCGACGCGCAGGATTACTTCCAGACGGCGATGGTGCTGGTCGCCTGTGTGCTGATCGTGCAAATGGTGCTGTGGATGAAACAGCACGGCCGCACGCTCAAGCGCGACATGGAGCAGTCGCTGCAACAGAGCACCCGCGATTCGAACTGGTGGGGCATTGCCGTGCTGGTCGCGCTGGCGATTGCCCGGGAAGGCAGCGAAACGGTCATCTTCCTGTATGGGCTCGGCTTCGGACAATCGGGCCATGTGGACGGCAGCCAGATGCTGGCCGTGCTGATCGGTTTGGCCCTCGCTTTCCTGACGTTCTACGTGCTGCAACTGGGCGGCAAGTTCTTCTCATGGCGGCTCTTTTTCCGCGTGACCGAAATCATGCTGCTGTTTCTCGGCGCGGGCCTCTTCCAGACCGGCGTCGACAAGCTGATCGACAAGGAAATTCTGCCCACCCTCGTCGACCCGTTGTGGAACACGTCGGCGCTGCTCGACGATTCGAGCACGTTCGGTTCGCTCGTCGCCACGCTCACGGGCTATCGTGCGCATCCTGCGCTGACGAATCTGATCGCCTATGCGGTGTACTGGGGCGTTGTGTATCTGCTGGTACGCCAGGCTAACCGGCGGCCGGTGCAGCGGGCGGCAGGGCGCGCAGCATGAGCGGTGTCCCAAGCCAAACCGGCGACGCCAGCGATTCCGGTCGTGCCGGCCGGCTCGCTGCGGCAGGCCAGTGGATGCAGCGGCATGGGGCGCTGATTCGCGGTATCCAGTGGGTGGTGGTGTCGGTCTACGCGTTTCTGATTCTCGTGCCGGCCTTCACGCCATTGCCCGACGAGACCGCGCATCTGTGGAACAACCTCACGCTGGCCGCCCAGTTCGTGTTCTGGGGCATTTGGTGGCCGTTCGTCCTGCTATCCATGGTGATGCTGGGGCGCGTGTGGTGCGGCGTGCTGTGTCCGGAGGGCGCGCTCGCCGAGTTCGCCAGCAAATATGGGCGCGGCTGGGCAATCCCGCGCTGGATGCGCTGGGGCGGCTGGCCATTCGTCGCCTTCGGCCTGACCACCATCTACGGCCAGATGGTGAGCGTCTACCAGTATCCCAAGGCGGTGCTGCTGGTGCTCGGCGGCTCGACCTTCGCCGCGATGATCATCGGCTTGCTGTACGGACGCGAGAAGCGCGTCTGGTGCAAATATCTGTGCCCCGTCAACGGGGTTTTTTCACTGCTGGCGCGGCTCGCGCCGTTCCACTACGAGGTCGACGAAGACGCGTGGCGCCGCTCATACAAAGAGGGCGAACACGGGCATCGCGTGATTCCGATCAACTGCGCGCCGCTCGTGCCGCTGCGCAACATGAAGGGCGCGGCCGCGTGCCACATGTGTGGCCGCTGCAGCGGTCATCGCGATGCGATCGCGTTGAGGTGGCGCGCACCGTCCTCGGAGGTGGCGCAACTTGGCGACAAACAGGCGAGCGCCTGGGACACCGCGTTGATTCTATATGGATTGCTTGGCATCGCGATTGGCGCGTTTCATTGGACTGCGTCGACGTGGTTCGTCGACCTGAAGATGTTTCTCGCGACTTGGCTGGTCGATCGCGACATTACGTGGCCGCTGGCTACCAACGCACCGTGGTTTCTCTTCACACATTACCCTGAGCAGAACGATGTATTTTCGTGGCTCGACGGCTCGCTGGTGATCGGCTATATCCTCGCCACCGGGCTCGTCTACGGCACGGCCTTGCTGGTGCTGCTGATGGGCGCCACCCGCACGCTGGGCCGTTTTCGCGCGGTACGGTTGCATCATCTCGCGCAAGGGCTGATTCCGATTGCCGGCGCGGGCGTGTTTCTCGGGTTGTCGGCGACCACGCTGTCGCTGCTGCGCGCGGAGCATGTTTCGCTATGGTGGGCGTCGGATCTGCGCATCGCGATTCTGGCGGTGGCCAACCTGTGGAGCGCCTGGCTCGCGTGGCTGGTCACACGGCGTTACAGTGCGCGGCTTTTCCAGCGCGGCTTTGCAATGGTATGGTTTATCACCGCACTCGCGGTCGTCGATAGTGCCTGGTGGCTCATGTTTTGGGGCTGGACGCGCTAACGGCTTGTTGAGTTCAGGATACAGAGAGGTCACCTGTGAGAACCAAACCTGCACTGACCGACGAAGACGTCAAGAAACTGGCCGCTGCCGCCGAAGCGCACACGGCAGCCAACCATTGGAACGTGACCGTCGCGATCTTCGACGACGGCGGGCATCTGCTCCACCTGCACCGGATGGATGGGACCGCGCCCAGCACCGTCGAAATGGCGATCGGCAAGGGCCGCACGGCCGTGCTCGGCCGCCGCGAAACCAAGGTGTATGAAGACATCGTCAAGAATGGCCGTACGGCTTTCCTGAGCGTTCCATTGGTCGCGATGGTGGAGGGCGGCGTGCCGATCGTCTTCGAAGGCGAAGTGGTGGGCTCGATTGGTGTGTCCGGTGTGAAATCGGAGCAGGACGCGGCGGTCGCCCGCGCCGGCATCGCGGCGCTCGGGATCGCCTGAGCGAGGTGCGCGGCAAGCTGCGCCTGCGAAAACACGAAAGCCGCGGGATGTTGCCATCCACACGGCCTCGTTGTCCTGTTCATTCAGCAGTTGCGACACGCGCTTTGGCGCCTGTCCGCGTTGGGTGAGAACCAAAAAAATGGCCTGGCTTGCTGCGACGGCTGGCTTGATTATCTGCACGAAGGGGTCTAGATGTCGCGTGCAAGCCGTCTTTGCTGGCTAATGCCCAACACCTCTCGAAGAGGTGGTCCCCACAATACCCGGTATATCCCTCGTTACTTCGTCAAAATCAGCTTGCCGAGCCGCGTGGCGCGAAGCTGGTAGGTCTCGCCGTTATGCACGATGCTCACGAGGCTGCGCCCTTGCAAGAGCGTTTCACTGCGTACCGATGGCGCGACAGTATTAGCCTTCGGCGCTGCTCCGCTGCTGCGTTCGCTGGATTGTCTCGGAGCGGCTGCCGTCGTGCCGGCTTTCGGACGGGTGGTCAGCGCAGCGGCCGCAATGCCGCGCAGGCTAAGCGTAGAAGAGCGCGTGAGGTCGTTCATTCGTTCCGTCGGTTTGTCGATTCGATGAAGTAATTCTAAATGATAATCGTTTCCATTTACAAGATCGATGAATTTATCGGATTATGGTTTCGATAGTGAGGGGATTGGCAGGGAAGGGGTGTTCGAGGATCAGGGCATTTGGGTGTAGTTAGTCGTGCGAGCCGCACGGCAGGACGCGGGCGGACAGTTGCCGCCCCGTGCCCCCCAAAGCTCAATGCAGCGCGTCAGGCGCCTTGCGGCCTTGCACGTACTGACGAATCAACCGCACGGTATCGATATCCGACTCGCGGTACGCCGATTTGACGATTTCCTGCGTTTGGCGCGCATCCTGATCGTCGGAGACGGGCAGGGTCGTGCTGTACTCGAAGCGCAGGAACAGTTGCAGTTCGTCGGGTTGCTCGATGGTCATTGTGAGCGAGCCGCCCACATGCGTTTCGGTTGGGAGGATGTCATAGCGCACGCTGTCATCCGGCAGGAACGTGACGCGGTCACGCACGGTGACCTGCCCGTAGTGCAGTTCGCGCTCGAGCGTGCTGTCGGTGCGCGACAGGATCGTGCATGTGTCGAGTCCCAGCACGAACAGTTGCGGCTGTTCGGCGCGCAGCACCAGCCCCTCCCATAACTGCGCGCGGGTCATGGTGTCGACGAACGGATTCAACGGATCGTTGATCTGGACAAGGTGTTCGAAATTCAAAACGGTGCCTTCCTCTTTAAGCGATGGGTCCGGACCAGACACGCTGCCATCGAGCCGGCTCAGGCGGCGGCAAGGCCCGTGCGAATCGAGATCGGGCGCGTCAGGATCTTGTGGACCGGGCACGCATTGGCGATCTGCAATAGACGTTCCCGCTGCTCGTCCGACAGATCGCCCTCGAGCACGATGCGCCGGTCGATCGTCGAGCCTTCGTCGCCGGTCTCGATAGATAGCGTCACGCGAACGTCTGCGAGCGGCCAGCCCTTGCGCTGCGCATACATTTTCAGGGTAATCGACGTGCAGGCGCCGAGGCTCGACAGCAACAACGTCATGGGACCGGGGCCGCGGTCGCCGCCACCGAGCGACTCGGGTTCGTCGGCGAGCCACGAGTGCTTGCCATCGTCGAGAAGAACCTGAAAATTCGTCGAGCCGATATGAGCTGTAACGGTGGACTCTGTCATGCGCGCTCCTGAACAGGGACGGGATGCGCCGCGCGGCGCAAGGGGGCTGCGGCGCGCGGCATGAGTCGCTATTGTGAACGAAATTGTGCGGCTTCGTGCCGTGGCTGTCAGTGGGTGATCTGCCCCATCCGGCCCGCCTGATAGTCGGTCACGGCCTGGCGGATCTCGTCTTCGGTGTTCATCACGAACGGACCGTAGCGCACCACCGGCTCCTTCAGCGGCACGCCGCCCAGCAGCAGTACCTCGAGCGGCTCCTCACCGGCCGCCAGGGTGACTGTCTCGCCGTCGTTGCCGAACACGACCATCTGCTGCGCGCCGATTTCGCGGCGAGCCTCGCCGTAGAAGCCCTTGCCCGACAGCCCGTAAGCGAACACCCGGTAGTTAGGCGGCACAGCATGCACGACCTTCGCACCCGGCTGCAGCGTGAAATGCTGAAACAGGATCGGCGTGCGGGTTTCGATCGCCGCCGCCACGCCCAGCGCTTCGCCTGCGATCACCTTCACGCTGACCTGGCCATCATCGGAGGTCGCGGCCGGAATCTGCGCCGACGGCATTTCCTGATAGCGCGGCGCGACCATCTTGTCGCTGCGCGGCAGGTTCACCCACAGTTGCAATCCGTGCACGCGGCCCCCGGTGCGCACGAACTCCGGGTCCGGCATTTCGCTGTGGACGACACCGGCGCCCGCGGTCATCCACTGTACGTCGCCGGCGCGCAGCGTACCCGAGTGACCCGCCGAATCCTTGTGGCCGAACTGGCCCTCCAGCACGTAGGTGACCGTCTCGAAGCCGCGGTGCGGATGGTCCGGCGCGCCCTTGGCTTCGCCGGGCGCGTAGTCGATCGGGCCCATTTCGTCGAGCAGCAGAAACGGGTCGAAATCCATCAACATGCGGGTAGGAAACGGGCGGTTGACAATAAAGCCGCCGCCTTCGGTCGTGCGAACCGCTGGGTACGTGCGTTCGATCGTGCGTGTCGAGCTCATCAAAAGTCACCTTGAAAAATGGGGAATAGCGCTATTTCTGAAACATAGGGATATTATAGGGACCGTTTTTCGCGGTGCCAGCCACCGTCACGCAATGGATTGTTCTATTCATGGAACGATGAGATGAAGATTGATTCACATAATCTGAACGACCTGATGTACTTTTCCCAGGTTGTGGAGCACGGTGGTTTTTCGGCCGCCGAACGGGTGCTGGGCATCTCGAAGTCGCGCTTATCGCGCCGCTTGACGGAGCTGGAGGCGTCGCTGGGCGTGCGATTGCTGCAGCGCTCCACGCGCAAGCTCGCGCTGACCGAGGCGGGTCAACTGTTTTACCAGCATTGCCAGGCGATGCTGTCGGAAGCGCAGGCGGCGGTGAACGTGGTGCAACAATTGCGCGCGTCGCCACGCGGCTCGGTGCGTGTGAGCGTGCCGGTCACCATCTCGCAGACGCTGCTGTCGCAGATCCTGCCGGAATTCATGCACCGCTATCCGGAAGTGCGCGTGGTGATGCGCGTGACCAATCGCGTTATCGACCTGTTCGAGGATTCGGTCGATGTTGCATTGCGGATACGCTCGGAGCCGCCTGAAAACGCCAATATCGTCGTGCGGCCGTTGTGGCGCACGCAGCAGATGCTGGTCGGCGCGCCGAGCCTATTGCAGCAGAATGCGCCGCCCCTACTGCCGTCCGACCTGGGCCGCTTCGAGACACTCGATACGCCGACCACCGACGGCCGCCACGTCTTTCAGCTGATCGCGCCGGACGGAACGCGTCACGCGCTCGAACACGAGCCGCGTCTGGTGAGCGCCGATCTGATGACGATCCGCGAGGCAGTGCTGGCGGGCGTCGGCATCGCCGCTTTGCCTGAAATGATGTACGGGGCCGCGCTGCGCGCCGGACAACTGTCGCCGGTGATGCCGGGTTGGACCTTGCCTACGCCGCAGCTCTATGCGGTGTTCGTTTCCCGGCAGGGCATGGTGCCTGCGGTGCGCGCGTTCGTCGACTATCTGGTTGAAATGCTGGATCCGGACACGGGTAAGCACATCATGGGCGAATGCCCGGCGGCGGCAGAAAAGCGCCTGACTGGGCGGCCGGCGCTGGCTCAGGCAGTGGAGCAGGCGATTGCGTCAACGGCCGTATAAGCCACTGTCCGGGCCGCTGCGCAAGCTACGCGGGGGCAGTAATGAGGCGCGGTGAATCGCCACGCAACCGGGCATCCCGCCGCGCGATCCAGGCAGCGTCATATCGTTTTGGCATTTAAGCGCCGTCTGCGATGAGTACTTTCAATGGGCCTTTGCTTGAATGCATGCGCTGGCGGGCTTATAGTGAAATCCCTCCGCTAAGGAGTCTCCTAAGCGGAAACTCATGGCCGCTATCATAGCGAGCCTGATAGGGCTGACCGCGCCGTCCGTGTCGACCACGGCTGTCGCATGTGGAGACGCTGGCTACTCATCCGATGGCAAGCGATCTCGCCGCCCGAAGGCGCCGAGTGCGCACAAAAAAAGGCCTTCATCCGACGATGAAGGCCTTTTACTTTTCTACTTTGAGCCCTTGAAACAAGGGCTTTTCACGTTTTAGCGGGCAGCGGACTAGTGGCTGACCGGTTGCGTGACGAAGCCGATTTTCGTCAGGCCGCCGGCCTGCGCCGCGGACATCACCTCAGCTACCTTTTCATACGCGACCTTGCGGTCCGCGTTCAGATGCAGTTCCGGCTGCGGGTCCGCTTGCGCGGCTTGGGCAATCTTCGCGCGCAGGTCGTCGTTGCTCACCGGCTTGTCGTCCCACAGCACGGTGCCATCCGCTTCAATCGAAACGTTGACCTGCACCGGCTTTGTCTCTTCTTTCTGACTGCTCGCGTGCGGCAGATCAATTTTCACCGCGTGACGGATTACCGGAATCGTCACCATGAACACGATCAGGAGAACCAACATGACGTCGACGAGCGGCGTCATGTTGATTTCGTTCATCAGGCCGTCGTCATCGTCGCTGGCGAAGGGGCTCATTCCCATCGGAGTACCTCGCTGATCAGTGGGTGCGCGTGGCAAGGCGCAGGCCGTCGCCGCGCCTGGTCGACGACAGGCGGGCGCCGGTCACGAAGAACGCATGCAGGCCGTGGGCGAAGCGGTTCAGCTTGGTGACGACCGCCTTGTTTGCACGGGTCAGCGCGTTATAGCCGAGCACGGCAGGAATCGCGACGAACAGGCCGAAGGCCGTCATGATCAGCGCTTCGCCGACCGGGCCAGCGACCTGGTCGATCGAACTCTGTCCGCTCGCACCGATCGCCAGCAGCGCGTGATAAATGCCCCACACCGTGCCGAACAGGCCGACGAACGGCGCCGTACTGCCGATCGAGGCGAGGATCGCGAGGCCACTCTGCATGCGGGCGATGCTGTCGTCCATGGTGTCCTTCAGGCAACGCGTGACCCAGTCGGACACGTCCATGCGGTCATGCAGATGCGGTTGCGTCTGATGATGATGATCGGCGGCTTCCTGGCCCGACAGCGCGAGCGCGAGAAACGGATTGTCCTGCGGCGACGAAGCGTCGGCGCCGAGTTTTTGCACGCCATCGGAGAGGTCGTCCGAATGCCAGAACGACTGCTCGGCGTTTTTCGTCAGACGCTTGAGACGCATCACGTTCCAGCCCTTGATGACGATCACGCTCCACGACAGCACCGACATGATCAGCAGCGCGAGCGCGATGCCGCGCGTCACGAAGTCCCCTTGCGCCCAGACGTGGGCCAAACCGTAGTTCTGCATTGCTATTCCCTTTTTAAAGTCTGCTTGAGCCGCCTAGTTGCGCGGGCGGCCCGATGATCCAGTGCTCAGTCGCTTAGTCGCTCAGGCCGAACTGGTAGGGCTGCGTATAGGCCGCCCGGATCGGTACGCCGTTCTCGAGATAGGGCTTGCATGAGCTCGTTCTGACGGCGGCCAGCGCGGCGTCGTCGAGGCGGTCATAGCCGCTGCTCTTTTTCAGCTCGATGTTTTCGAGATTTCCAGTCAGACCCACGACGAATCTGACATAGGCCGTACCGGTCTCACCACGACGCCGTGAGAGTGCTGGGTAGTCGGGCTTCGCGATATCGCAGTCGAGCTGCGAGACGTTCTTCGGCGCGCTGATTTCCATGGTCGGACGGCCGATTGCGGGCGCGGCGGCGGCTGCCGGCGCAACAGGGGCGGCTGGCGCCGGCGGCGCGGATTCCGCGGGGGCGGGCGCCGTGGGCGCCGGGGTAGCGGCCACTGGCAACGGCATCGGAGTGGGCTTTGGCGTCGGGCGCGGCTGCACCTTGGGCCTGGCGTGCGGGACGGGTGGCGTGGGCTTAGGTGGCGGCGGGGCGATCGATTGCAGGGCGACCGGTGCTGCGACGGGCGCGGGGCTCAACAGCTCGGCGGTCATCGTGCGCGATTCGAGCGGGCGGACCGCCGGTTCGTTGCGCACGGTCAAGATCACCGCGAGTAGTGCGATGTGGATCGCGACGACCGCGGCGGTTGCCTTGACGGTATTGGAGTTCCTGCGGCTGGAAGGCGCCGGCGCGAGGCCGGCCGGGACGGAATGCGAGGCGCGCATGTTAGCGCGACCGTGCGCCGTCGATACCGGGTCTACGACGAAGCAACGTCATTTTCGGAATATCAGCAACGAAATACACAGTGTGGTCACGAAACCAATCAGCAATTCCATCTCGAACTCCTGTTACGGGGTGAGCGGTAGCTGGCTGGTAACGTGTACTGGCTTGCTGACGGCAGTGGACTAAAGCGTGAGGCCTCGGCGGACTCAGGGCACGGCGAGCGCCGTGCCGGCAGGATCAGGCGGCCTTGCGCTCATAAAACGTGAGCGGCACCGGATGCGCGTGATGCTCGACTCCGCAACGGCTCGCGCAGACGCCGCTTTGCGCCATCACGTCGCGCACCGACTCTTCGCACTTGCCGCAACACATGGCGACGCCCAACTCGAACTGGAGTTCGTCGAAGGAATCGATCCCTTCCGCGATCGAGGCACGGATCTTCCGGTCGGATACAGATTTGCACACGCAGACAATCATGGTAGGGCGCAATAGATAACGTTAATGCGAATTATTATCATTTTGTTTGGTGCGTTTGGCAAGCGTCCTGCGGGAATTTTTGTAACAAAACCAGACTGTTAGGAGGGATACCCCGCATTGGGGATGGGGCCGGATCGCGCGCGTTTTCTGTAGGCGGGGCCTTGGACGGGAGTGTTGGCCCCGGCGGCGTGGCGCGCTAAGCAGCCTGTGAATCCGGCGCCACGGTGCGCGGCGACGGGATCACGACGCGCTCCACGGGCGCTTCGATATGCAACAGGGTGGCGGCCAGCTGCTGCAGGTGCGCGCCGTCGCTGGTCGAGCAAAGTCGGGGCAGATCGGCTGGGCGGCCGGGCTCACTGCGCAAGCCGTGCTGGTTGAGCACGCGCTCCACCTGGCGGGCGATGGCGACGCTGGTGTCGATCAGCGTCATGCGCTCGCCGACGATATCGCGGATCGCCGCGTCGAGAAATGGGTAGTGCGTGCAGCCGAGCACCAGTGTGTCGGCGCCGTCATCGAGCATGGGCTGCAGATAGCTGTTGAGCAGCGCGCGCAGTTCAGCCGAGCCGACGTCGCAGCGTTCGATCGCCTGCACCAGGCCGTGCCCCGGCTGGCAGAGAAAGCGGCAGTCGGCGGCGTAGCGTTCCAGCAGAGTCTCAAAGCGGGTGCTGCGCAGCGTCACCTGGGTGGCGAGCACGCCGGCCACACGCGTCTTCGATTGCAAGGCAGCGGGTTTGATACCAGGCTCGACGCCGATGAGCGGAATCGTCAGGCGCTCGCGCACCAGCGCGATGGATTGGGCCGTTGCCGTGTTGCAGGCCACCACCAGTACCTTGGCGCCCTGCTTGACGAGCCATTGGCCGATTGCGAGTGTGCGGTCGGCGATGAAGTCGTCGTCGCGCTCACCATACGGCGCGTACAGCGAGTCGGCTACATAGATGATCGATTCGTCGGGCACTTGCGCGCGCAAAGCGCGCAGCACCGACAAGCCGCCCAGGCCCGAATCGAACACGCCCACTGGCGCATGTCCCGTCTGAAGCTCGATGGCAGCGTGCGAGACGGGTGCGGTAAGACCTGCGTCTGACGAAGCGGTAGGCATGGATGCAGTCACGGAAGTGGGCAAGGGCACAGGCAGGCGCACAAGCAAGCACAAAACAAAACGATAGAGCCCGCGCAGCGTGTGAAGTGACGCGCGGGCTGCACGGCTTAGGACTCGATCGAACCCATGCCGCTTTGCTGGTAGTTCTGGATACCGACCTTGTCGATCAAATCGAGTTGCGTTTCCAGCCAGTCGATATGTTCTTCGGTGTCGTCGAGAATCTTCACGAAGATTTCGCGCGAGATGAAATCGCGTACTGATTCGCAATACACAATGGCTTCCTTGCAGGTGCTCTGCGAAATCTGCTCGAGCTTCAGATCGCATTCGAGGATCTCTTTGGTTTCCTCGCCGATCAACAGCTTGTGCAGGTCTTGCAGATTCGGCAGACCGTCGAGCATGAAAATGCGTTCGATCAACCAGTCGGCGTGCTTCATTTCGCCGATTGATTCGTCGTACTCATGCTTGCCGAGTTTTTCGAGGCCCCAATGTTTGTACATCCGGGCGTGCAGGAAGTACTGGTTGATCGCAGTCAGTTCGTTCTTCAACTGCGAGTTCAGATATTCGATAACCTTCTTGTCGCCTTGCATGATTTTTTCCTTGTGGGACTCTGAAATACGATTTTCAACAACAATAAACGCCCGATCCGAAAAAGCCAAGGATCGCGGCATTTTTTGACACGTGCGGGCGGCTAAGAACTACTGCTCGTTGCCGGATCAATTAAAAAGCCGGGACCCCGAGTCCCGGCTTTGTGTCAGCACGCAGCGGGCGTAAGACCTGGTTTTAGGCAGGTTTTAGACCGTTGCGACCGGAATCTTACCGATCTTCGCCTGCCATTCCTTCGGGCCGGTCTGATGGACCGACGTACCGTTCGAATCGACTGCTACCGTCACCGGCATGTCCTGCACGTCGAACTCGTAAATGGCTTCCATACCGAGGTCTTCGAATGCCAGCACCTTGGCGCTGCGGATTGCTTTCGACACGAGGTACGCAGCACCGCCCACCGCCATTAGATAAGCCGCCTTGTGCTTCTTGATGGCTTCGATGGCGACCGGGCCGCGCTCGGCTTTACCGATCATCGAAATAAGACCTGTTTGCGACAGCATCGTCTCAGTGAACTTGTCCATCCGCGTGGCGGTAGTGGGACCGGCCGGGCCGACGGCTTCGTCGCGCACCGGGTCGACCGGGCCGACGTAATAGATCACGCGGTTGGTGAAGTCCACCGGCAGCTTTTCGCCCTTGGCGAGCATGTCGGCGATGCGCTTGTGCGCAGCGTCGCGGCCGGTCAACATCTTGCCCGACAGCAACAGCGTCTGGCCCGGCTTCCAGCCGGCAACTTCTTCAGGCGTCAGCGTGTTCAGATCGACGCGCTTGCTCTTTTCCGTGTCCGGCTCCCACTGCACCTTCGGCCATGCGTCGAGCGACGGCGCTTCGAGCTTCGCGACGCCCGAGCCATCCAGCGTGAAGTGTGCGTGACGCGTAGCCGCGCAGTTCGGGATGATGGCGATCGGCTTCGAAGCAGCGTGGGTCGGTGCAGCCATGATCTTGACGTCGAGCACGGTGGCGAGACCGCCGAGACCTTGCGCGCCGATACCGAGTGCGTTGACCTTCTCGTGCAGTTCAATACGCAGTTCTTCGATCCAGTCTTTCGGGCCACGGGC
>Ga0116109_1000103_pt1 | contig 21294 bp, 21 predicted proteins | sample June2015DPH_8_10_2_FD_89718 | JGI IMG/M metagenome (GOLD analysis project Ga0116109, IMG submission 89718) | Peatland microbial communities from SPRUCE experiment site at the Marcell Experimental Forest, Minnesota, USA - June2015DPH_8_10 | ecosystem: Environmental > Terrestrial > Soil > Wetlands... | reverse complement strand
GCGATCTTGCACCTTACCGCTTGCTTGCCTTTCGGTATCGGCGCAAACGCCGAAGTCAGACCGGAAAGCGTCCGGCGGACGGTCCTGGTGTCCATGTCGGATCAATGCGAGTCCAATAAATTAATGCTGGGCGGCATTCAGCAGTATCCAGACCTGTTTGCGTTGCTCGCCAGCGATGATGCGCACGAATGCCGCGCCACACCGCGTGCAGGTGTAGTGTTGCTCCGCTTCTGCATCTTTCACTGCGCCTGAGCCCACCAAGGTTAGGGTGTCATGCGGCTCGACCGCAGCCGGTTGCCCATAAAGGTCAGCGCAAGGTGCGCAGGGTTGAATCCAGAGGTCCATTCAAAGAGCCATATTTTGTTTCGCCTCAGCCTTGGCAATTTCTATCGCCGCCTTAGCCGTTGGCACTGGGCGCCCCCGCTTCGAACCGTCTCTTTGCATCGCGCGCAGCAGTTTTGCAGCGGCATCGGGCTATCAGCGGAGGGAGGTGAACCTGAAATTAGCCAGGCAGGCTGTCAACCAGTCGGCGGCCTGCTCGATACCCTGCGTCGCGCGCCTCGTCTTCGCTGCCAAACGTTTTGACAAGTTCATAGAACCGCGTGCTCTGCCCAGCGAGATGGGGATCGGCACCGTGACGACAGACGTAAGCCGAGTAATGCCACAAAGTGATTGGAGCCGACGGACTGTACGCAAGGATCGGAAGCACCCAGATTTCAAAGCCTTCGTGTTCGAGCTTGTCCCACATGGCAGTCTCCATCCGGAATGTGAAGAAATCGTAGCATGAAGGAACGCTCGATCTCTTCCGCGGTGCGGCCGGTGTGTGCGCTGCGTTAAAGCCTCATTTGCGTGATGCACAACGAACCTGGCGTCGTGCCCGGGTAGCGCTCTCATGCCTGAGTTCAGTCTGCGATAAAAAGTTCAGCACCTGTCAAAGATGTCTGAGGGAAAGTCTGATGCGCCTTTAGACATTGATGCGCCAATGAGGGGTGGTGGTTGGTTTGGATGCGCCGCGGCCGGATTCTCACAGAGTCGGCAAGGGTGCTTTGCAGATTGGTGCGATGACGGCGGTCGCCGCGCGGCGCACAATGGTTCATGTGGCGAATCTAGCTCCCGGCTGGGGCGAAGCCGGACTCCTCATCTGGCGATTCGTCACTCTTCCCCATTGTCCCGTCGCTATCGCGACGCGTTCAGCACAGTCGCGTAGTACGTGGCTCGCCACTCGAGCCACGTTACGCCACAAGCTGCTTCCTATGACGCGCTCCGAGTCTGCCCATCTTTGACCGCTTTCGATTCGCGCGACGTGTTCCCGCTGTTCATTTCGGTCATGCTCTGAAGCAGCGTGACCGTGTGCTGCTTCACGATGCGCATCAGTTTCGCCAGCCTCTCGGCGTCAATGGCGTCCCATCCCAGTACTCCTAGCGTCTTGCGGCCGTGGGTGTGGAACACGAGCAGTGGGCCATTCAGCGTAAGTGTGCGAATCAGCGTCTCTTCGTCATCCGCCGGACGTCCGAGCAGCCGGCCTACGATCCCCGCGTTGACGCTGGTCAGGCGACGACTAATGCGCTTCTCGATCATCTCGAACCCCGATGAGGGCCCGAGCCCGGCTTGCTCACGCGCCATGAACAGGCGCCAGTCGTTGGATTCGGTGGAGATAAACATGAACTCGGCAATGCGCGCCTGAATCGCGCAGAAGGCCTCGATCAGCGCGTCGTTGTCGGCGCTGCTCGCCAGTGCCACCTCGGCTGCCTCGACGGGCGCCGCGATCTGTTCCCAGACCCGCGAGACGATGTGCTCCACGCACGCGAGATACACCCCTTCCTTATTGTCGAAGTAATAGCCGATGGCCGGCGCGTTGACGCCCGCCCGCTCTGCGATGTCGCGCGTGGAGGCGCCGTCGAAGCCGCGTTCGCCAAACAGGACGAGCGCCGCCAGTACGATTCGGGCGCGCGTTTCTTCGCCGCGCTGGTAGCCGCCATCGATGGCGTGGCGATGTCTCGGGGCAGGGGACATCCGTTTGATCCTTCTAAGTTTCGGTAAGCCAGCCAAAAATATATCAATTGACAGAATTCTGCCAGCTGGAATAATTATATCAATTGGAACAAATCTGGAGTCGTCATGTCCGCCACCCTTCCCGTCAACGATGCCGGGGCAGCCACTCCCGCTCGTCGCTCTCCCGCGCGCCGGCTGCTCATGGCGGCGGGCGTGATTGCTCTCGTGGCCGCGGCCGCGTGGGGCGTGCGCTGGTGGACCGTGGGCCGTTTCATACAGAGCACTGACGACGCCTATCTGCAAGCCGATAGTATGACCGTTGCGCCGAAGGTGTCCGGTTATGTGGCCGAAGTGCTGGTCGGCGACAACCAGACGGTTGCCGTCGGACAGCCGCTCGTGCGGCTCGACAGCCGGCAATACACCGCCGCGCTGGAGCAGTCGAACGCAACGGTGGCGGCACGGCGCGCGGACATCCTGCGTGGCGAGGCCGAGCTGGCGCAGCAGCAGGCGAGTATCAGCGAGGCGCGCGCGCAACTCGACGGCGCTGTATCGAACGAGGCGCATGCGCTGGCGCAGGTCAAGCGCTACGAGCCACTCGCCGTCACGGGGGCCGAGACCGACGAGCGTGTCGCCGACCTGCGCAATACGGCGCGCCAGGCCAGCGCGACGCGCGCGGCGGACGTCGCGGCGCTGCAAGTCGCCGAACGGCAGGTCGCGAACCTGCAGGCGCAGATCCAGCAAGCCCACGCGCAACTCGATGCGGCGATCGCCGGCGCAGACCAGTCGAAGCTCGACACAGAAGACACGCTCGTGAGCAGCACGATCGCCGGGCGCGTCGGCGACCGCACCGTGCGCGTCGGCCAATATGTGCAGCCCGGCACGCGGTTGATGACCATTGTGCCGGTGCAGGACGTGTATCTCACGGCGAATTTCAAGGAAACCCAGATCGGCCTGATGCGCGTCGGCCAGCCGGCGACAATCCGCATCGACGCGTTGCCTGGAGCCGACCTGCATGGCACGGTGGACAGCTTCTCGCCAGGCACCGGCTCGCAGTTCGCGCTGCTGCCCGCACAAAACGCCACCGGCAACTTCACCAAGATCGTGCAGCGCGTGCCGGTGAAGATCCGCATCGCGGCCGGTCCGGAGACGCGCAATGTGTTGCTGCCCGGCCTGTCGGTGAACGTCGACGTGGATACGCGTAGCGCGCGCGACACGGCACAACGCATCGAACGGGAAAACGGGCGTGGCTAATCCGAGCACCCCGCCCAGTACCCCGGCGAGCTCACCGGCCGTGGCATCCAGCACATCGCCCGCAGCGCAGCCGGCCCAGCCGGCGCATCCGCCCAACGCTACCGGGGCCGACTGGATCGCCGTGGCCGCGGGCGCGCTGGGTGCGCTGATGGCGACGCTCGACATCTCCATTACGAACTCGGCTCTGCCGCAGATCCAAGGGCAAATCGGCGCGACCGGCACCGAAGGCACATGGATTTCGACCGGCTACCTGATGTCCGAGATTGTGATGATCCCGCTTGCCGCGTGGCTCACGCGCGTGTTCGGGCTGCGCAACTTCCTGCTTGGCAACGCGACTCTATTTACGATGTTCTCCATCATGTGCGGCGTCTCGCACAGCCTGCCGCAGATGATCGCGGGGCGGATCGGCCAGGGCTTTGTGGGCGGCGCGATGATTCCGACGGCGCAGACCATCGTGGCGACGCGCCTGCCGCGTCATCAGATGCCGATCGGCATGACCATGTTCGGCCTGATCGTGCTGCTCGGGCCGCTGCTGGGTCCGGTGGTGGGCGGCTGGCTCGCGGAGAATATCGACTGGAGCTGGTGCTTCTTCCTCAACATACCGGTGGGCGTTGCTCTGGTGATCCTGCTGTTTGTCGGGCTGAACAAGGGGCGCACCGACTGGTCGCAGTTCATCAAGGCCGACTGGCTCGGCATCGTCGGGCTTGCCGCGGGGCTCAGTTCGCTGACCGTTGTGCTCGAGGAGGGGCAGCGCGAACGCTGGTTCGAATCGTCGATGATCGTCTGGCTGAGCATCCTTTCCGCAGGGGGCATCCTGCTGCTGCTGATCGCGCAGTTCGTGTCGAAGGCGCCCATCGTGCGTCTGAAGCTCCTGAAGAATACGCGCTATGCCAGCGTCATCTTTATCGTTTTCACGGTGGGGGCGGGGCTCTATTGCGTGTCGTATCTGTTGCCGCAGTTTCTGAGCAATGTGTCGGGCTACAACGCCGAACAGTCCGGGGGCGTCATGCTAGTGTCCGGCGTGCCCGCGTTTCTGTTGATGCCGGTGCTGCCACGCCTGATGGGCCGCGTGGATACGCGGCTGATGGTGATCGGCGGCCTGTGCTGCTTCGCTGCGAGCTGCATGCTCGACATCTCGCTCACCGCGCAAAGCGTCGGCCACGACTTTACGTGGTCGCAACTGCTGCGCGGCGTGGGCCAGGTGATGGCGATGATGCCGCTCAACCAGGCGTCGATGGCGGCTGTGCCGCGCGAAGAAGCTGGCGATGCCGCCGGGCTCTACAACATGGCGCGCAATCTGGGCGGCTCGGTGGGGCTCGCGCTGCTGGGCACCTTCATCGATCGCCGCAATACGTTCCACGAAGACGTGATCCGGGAGTCTGTGACGGCCAATTCATTGATCGGGCAGGAGCATATCACGGCGAGCGCGGCCACTTTCTTTGCGCAGAGCGGCGACATGGCCTATGCCAAGCTTCAGGCGCTCGGCCAGCTTACTGCAACGATGCAGCTGCAGGCTCTGGTCATGACCTACTCCGAGACTTTCTACGTGCTTGGCATCGCACTGATGCTCTGTATTCCGCTCGCGTTCTTTCTGAAGAAGCCGGCTGCCGGCACGCCATCGGCAGGACACTGAAAACAATATGAAGTCACTCAACACCGCTTGTCGTCTTGGCCTGCTTCCCGTGGCTGCCGCGCTGGTGCTCGCCGGTTGCACGGTGGGACCCGACTATCACGGCGCACCACAGGCTGCGCCGGTGGCGGCGCAAGCCGGCGCGTTCAACCGGGCGCCGCAGGGCACCGTGTCGACGGCGCCCACAGCCGCCGCATGGTGGCTGGCACTCAACGATCCGCAGCTCAATGCGTTGATCGACACCGCGCTGAAGAACAGCCCGGACCTGCATGCCGCCGAGGCGCGCGTGCGGCAGGCACGCGCCGGTCTCGCCGGGCAGCAGAGCAACGAGCTGCCCAAGAGTTCGGCGAGCGTCGCGTATCTGCGCACGCGTTCTCCTGATCTGGCGTCGCTCGAAGGTGGCTCGAGTTCGTCCTCGAGCGGAGGCGGGCCGATTGGTTTTTACCTCGCGGGCTTCGATGCCAGCTGGGAAGTGGATATCTTCGGCGGGACGCGTCGGGCGATCGAGGCGGCGTCGGCGGAGGCGGATGCCTCGCAGGCCGATCTCGCCGACGCGCATGTGCAGCTCGCCGCCGAGGTTGCGCAGGCTTATGTGGGCTTGCGTGACCAGCAGCAGCGCGTGACGATCGGCCACGAATCCGCGGACCTGGAAGCGCGCATCCTGACGTTGACTGAGCAGCGCCGCTCGCGCGGCGTCGCCTCCGATCTCGACGTCGAACGTATCCGCTCGCAGGTCGAGAACACGCGCGCGAGCATCATTCCGCTCGACGCCCAGGTGGCCGAATCGCTCGACGAACTGGCTGTGCTGACGGGCCGCGAGCCCGGCGCGCTGGACAGCGAACTGGCGGCACCCAAAGCGCTTCCCACCTTGCCCGCGACGGTGGCGGTGGGCGACCCGGCGCGTCTGTTGCGCCAGCGCCCCGACATTCGCGCGGCCGAGCGGCGGCTTGCTTCGCAGAATGCGCAGATCGGCGAACATGAAGCGGACTGGTTTCCGAAGGTCACACTGTTCGGCGACCTGAGCTTTAGCGCTTCCGATCCAGGGCACCTGCTGCGTAAGAGCAACTACACATGGCTCGGCGTGCCGTACCTGCAATGGAATATTCTCGATTTTGGCCGCACCAAGGCGAGCGTCGACCAGGCCAAGGCCGGCCGCGACGAGGCGGAAGCCAAGTATGAGAGCACGGTGCTGGGCGCATTGAAAGACGCAGACGTGGCGCTGTCGCGCTATGGACACGAGCGAGAAAACGCTGTGAGTCTGCGCGAGGTGGAGGACTCCGCCACGCACGCCGCGGTGTTGACGGAACAACGTTATCGCGCGGGTACGACCACCGCGCTCGACTGGCTCGATACGGAGCGCACCCGCTATTCAGCGGAACAGAACCGCATTCAGAGCGACGCGCAGTTGATCAAGGACTACGTCGCGCTGCAAAAGAGTCTGGGGTTGGGCTGGGAGACGCCCGACTAAGGGCGTGAGCTGCGTAGGTCGTGTGCACGTCGGCAATTACATGGCGTTCCAGGCGCGGCCGGCAGCAAACGCGGAAGTCCGTTAGTCTTCTGTTTCGCCCACACTTTTTGCCGCACCTGGCGGCAACGGAGACTCAATGGCACTCGCGTTACACGACATTCCCCTGACATCGATCGATGGTCAGGACAGCAGTCTCGGGCAGTATCGCGGCAAGGTCCTGCTGGTGGTCAATGTGGCGTCCAAATGCGGCCTCACGCCCCAGTACAGCGGGCTGGAAAGCCTGTACGAGGCGAAGCGCGCCGAGGGCCTTGAAGTGCTGGGCTTTCCGGCCAATAACTTCAAAGGCCAGGAGCCTGGCAGTGACGCTGAGATCGCTTCGTTCTGTTCCACCCAGTACGACGTTCAGTTTCCGCTGTTCTCGAAGATTTCCGTACTCGGCGAAGACAAGCACCCGCTGTACGAGCTGCTGACTGAAAAGCAGCGGGTTGCGACCGGTGACGGCCCGTTCCGCGAGCGCCTGAAGGGCTATGGCGTGAACCCGGAGAATCAGGTTGACGTGCTGTGGAATTTCGAAAAATTTCTGATCAGTCGCGGCGGCGAGGTGGTGGGGCGCTTTGCGCCGGACGTCACCGCGGATGATCCGCGTCTGGTCGCGGCTATCGATGCCGAACTGGCAAAGCAGTAAGTCTTGCGATGTGGCCAGCGGAGATCTGCTGGCCGCTCACCGCGTATCACCCGGCGGGACCCGGCCCGCTTCCTGCAGGAGGCGGTGGTCAGGAAGCCAGGCAACGGGCGGGCCGGGCGCCAGAAAACCGTAAGCCCGGCACGCTTTAACGCGCTTGCCGCGTCTTCAATTGACCGCGTAACGCTCGAGCCAATGCGCATACGGCGCCGGCAGCGTCCAGGACGGACGTTCGATGCCGAGTTTGCGCGCGGCATGGTACGGCCAGTGCGGGTCGGCGAGGTGTGCGCGGCCGACCATCACCAGATCGAGCTGACCGTTGCCGACGGAGCGATCCGCGAGTTCCGGCGTATCGATGCCCCATGCGGACGAGACCGGCAGGTCCGCTTCCTTCCTGACGCGCTCGGCAATCGGCGCGAGGAACGCAGGTGCCCACGGGATATCCGCGGTCGGCGTCGAAAATCCCACGCTGACGCTCAGCATATCGAGGCCTTCGCGCTTGAAATTCTTCGCCAGTTCGATCGACTCCGCGAGCGTTTCTTCATCGCGTCCGTCGTACTCGATCACACCGAAGCGCGCCGTCAACGGCAGATGCTCGGGCCACACCTTGCGCACTGCAGCTAGCGTTTCCAGCAGGAAGCGGCTGCGATTGTCGAGGCTGCCGCCGTAAGCATCGTTACGTTGATTGGAGTGCGTGGAGAAGAAGCTCTGGCCGAGATAGCCGTGAGCGAAGTGTAGCTCCAGCCATTCGAAGCCGGCGTCGCGTGCGCGTTTGGCGGCGGCGACGAAGTCTTCGCGGACTCGCGCGATATCCTCGAGCGTCATGGCCTTGGGTACTCTAGGCAGATGGGCGCCGAAAGCGATCGCGGACGGGGCAATGGTGGACCAGCCGCGTGGATCGTCCGCGCCGATATGGTCGTCACCTTCCCAAGGCACGTTAGCGCTGGCTTTGCGGCCTGCGTGGCCGATCTGGATACCCGGCACCGCCCCGGCAGCCTTGATCGAAGCGACTACCGGCGCGAACGCCTGGGCCTGCTCGTCGTTCCAGAGCCCGGCGCAGCCGGGAGTGATACGCCCTTCCGGCGATACGGCCGTAGCTTCGACGATAAGCAGCCCGGCGCCGCCACGCGCGAGACCGGCCAGATGCACGCGGTGCCAGTCGTTGATCAGACCGTCGACCGCGGTGTACTGACACATCGGCGGAATCGCGATGCGGTTGCGCAAAGACACGTCCTTCAGCTTGAAGGGTTCAAAAAGTGCAGACATCTGCGAGACTCCGTTGAGTAATTCCGTTCTATAGTTCGATAAAAATCGAACTATGAGTATCGCAGAAACCGTTATCATTTGCAGAATGCGGACTTATAACCATCCCGACCCCGAGGACTTCGCCCTTGAGCGGGTCTTCCATGCGCTGAGCGATCCGGTGCGACTCGGAATCGTCCTCCATCTGGCGAGAGTGAAAGAGGCGACTTGTAGCGAACTGGACGGCGGCCGGCCGAAATCGAGCGTGTCCCACCACTTTCGCATCTTGCGGGAGGCCGGCCTCGTGCAGACGCGCGTCGAGGGTACCGTGCATCAGAACACGTTGCGGCGTGCCGAGCTGGACACCCGATTTCCGGGATTGATGGCGGCGGTGACCAAGCAGAAGGTCTGACAGCGTGGACCGGGCCTTATGTTCGCCGCGCTCACGGAAGTTGCAAATACGGGACGGCGACGTCTGGTCTAGGCATCCTCGCCGCAGCGGAAGTGCTCGATGCTTTGCCCAGCGGCTACGGCTCGCTGGAGCCATTCCGGCAGATCGCCGCTGCCGTTCCAGGTGTTGCCCCATGCATCCCGGTAAGAGACTGCCTGCTGCTTCTTGAGGTCGGAATCGAGGGACTGCGCGAGCGCCGTGAGCGTAATGCCAAATTCGTCCATGCGATGGCGAATCCAGCGGATCAGACGTTGGCGCGCTTCTCCGTCAACTCGTTCAAGCGTCGTAGACATGATTTCTGATAAGCCGGAAAACAAAAGCGGGCGGGCGACCCGATCAGTTGGTCCGATTGGGCTTCGGTGTGATCTTGCCTACGGCTGAGTCGAAGAAATCCTGAGCCTCGGCGAGCTCGTCCAGTGCCTGTTCAAGCTGACGAACGGCCAAGGAATGCTCGATGTGCCGGCTGTGCGGCACGTCTTCACCTCTGACCACGCGAAACGCAATATCTACTTGTCTGGTTGCACGAACGAATCGTTCGGCAGCGCTTGCTTCAGGTGAGTGCGCATGGGTCGACATGGTGAACCTCCACTCTTTAAATCACGAAAGATGGTTGATTGCAGGGCCGCCGCATGGCAGCTGACTTTTTTTTGCGTTCGAAATCGGGTGTCGCTGACGATGCGGTTGGTAACGCGCTTGACCGAAATCGCACTCGAAACGAAATAGTGTCGCAGTCCCAGGCAACCTTCGAATGGTGTCGATTACACCACTTTAGTTGGCGATACGCCAGGAGAAATACCCGACAACAGCGACCGATTTCCATAGCTTGCCAGGAACTGCATTCGAACGCCAGGGTGTGTTGCGAAATATCACGTTGGGGCTGTTAACTTCGGTGGATCGGTGTTAACTTGTTAGGCCCGGTTCGCGCGGATTCGTTCCGGAATGTATCGATCGTGCATGAGCCTGCGTTCGGCGCGCTCCTCGGTTATCCTTTCATCGTCAAGCATCTGCTCACACCTTGTGGCGAGGCACGATGGAAGCGTACGACGACGAACTCAGGCAGTTTGAAGCACACGGCGCGGCGCCTCTGCCGGTGGCAAGCCATCAAGGCTATGTCGACCATGACGGGGCCCGGATCCGGTACTCCACGTACGGGTCCGGCATGCCTGTGATTCTGCTGCACGGCGGCCTCGGCCATAGCGGCAATTGGGGTTATCAGGTTCCTGCGCTAGTCGGCTCAGGGCACCGTGCCGTTCTTATCGACAGCCGCGGTCACGGTCGCAGTACGCGCGATACGCGTCCCTATTCCTATGAGTTGATGGCATCGGACGTGCTCGCCGTGATGGCTGTCCTGCAGCTTAAGAGGGCCGCCCTGGTGGGCTGGAGCGACGGCGCGTGCACTGCCTTGATCGTGGGCGCGAAAGCGCCTGAGCGTGTTGCAGGGGTCTTGTTTTTTGGCTGCAACATGGACCCCGGCGGCGCGAAGGAATTCGTTGCCACGCCGGTGATCGTGCGGTGTTTCGCCCGGCACGCCAAAGACTATGCCCAACTGTCGGCGACACCGGAGCAGTTCGACGCGTTCGTCGGTGCGGTCAGCGAAATGATGAAGACCCAGCCGAATTATTCCGCAGACGATCTGGCCGGGATTCGCATACCTGTCACAGTTGTGCAGAGCGAGCATGATGAATTCATCAAGCCGGAGCACGCGGAATACCTCGCCCGCAGCATTCCCGGTGCGGAATTGATTCTGCTGCGAGGCGTGAGCCATTTCGCTCCGCTACAAAGGCCGGAACAGTTCAACAGGGTGATGGGCGAGTTCCTTGCCAAGGGTCTTCGCTGATGCGCAGGCGGGTCAGCAGAGGACGCCTCGGCACCACACACGACGAACCCTGAACGCAAGGATGAGACGATATGGCCGGAGCAGACCGCATCAGGAATAGCACAGGCGCTGAGGGCATCGAGCGCATAGAGACGAGCTTCCATGACCAGCCTTTTGCCCCGCATCGTCAGCGCGGGCGGGATCGGGCCGATGTGGTCGATCCCACGGAACACGCGGCGCATGCTTCGCGGCCGGGAGCGGCGCATTCCTGAGGGCACACCGCCGGCGGAGGTGGAAGATCGTTAGCCGCCCGCGCCCGTTTGCGAGGCGGAAACGATCGTAATTGAAAATCCGTCCCAACCTTTCGCGCCGACAGTCTGTACAGCGGTGCTGTCGGTGTCCGGTGTCGCTGCGAGCATTTTGAAGAACGTGCGGATTCCGACAATGTCCGGCTCCTGATTCGCCGGGTCTCCGAGCCTGCCGCTGCGAACCACGTTGTCCGCCACGATGACCGTGCCCGGTTGGGACAACTGCAGCGTGAGTCGCAGGTAGTCGGGGTAGCTGCTCTTGTCGGCGTCGATAAAGATAAAGTCGAATGGTGGCGTCTTGCTGCGGATCAACTCTTCGAGACTCTCGGCCGCCAGTCCTGTGATCACCGAGACCTTGTCGGATAGACCCGCGGCGGCGATATTGCCCCTTGCGACATCGGCGTAGTCCGGATTGGCCTCCAGCGAAGTCATCGAGCCATCAGCGGGAAGCGCTCGCGCGAGCCAGATGGCACTGTATCCGCCGAGCGTTCCGATCTCGAGAATCCTGCGCGCCCCACGTATCTTCGCAAGCAAGTGCAGAAACTTGCCTTGATTCGGCGCGACGTTGATTGCTCGCAGGCCAGCCTTTGCACTGGCTTTAAGCGCTGCATCGAGTGCCGCGTCGGGTTTGACGAGCTCGCGAGAAAAGTAGTCGTCTACTGTGTTCCATATTTCGGTCGACATTGCGTTCTCCATGCCTGGACATATTGAGCATTGCAGGCTGCTCTATGCCTGGCAGTTTAAGGGTTTTTCGCGCGCCCAGCACTGCCTCCACCGTCCCTCACCAATGCGGCGCTGCGTCTCTTAGCCGGTTCTCCCTATGCTGCCGCATGATCAGCAGCATCACGAAGAATACAAAGGAGCTGAATATCACAATGATCGTAGTGATGGATACGTGAAACCAGACCAATACGGTGTACAGGCACAACGTAACGAGGATGGACAGATTCTCGTTGAAGTTCTGCACGGCGATCGAGTGACCCGCGGAGAGCAGGACGTGGCCCCGGTGCTGGAGCACGGCATTCATCGGCACTACGAAGAATCCGGACAATGAACCAATAAACGCCAGGAACACGCATGCAATGGCGATGTAGGCCGGTACATTGTAAACGCCTATACGCACGACCCAGGTGACCGGAAACAGATCGCGCGAAAAGAACGCCATCAGGAAGATCGAGCCGCCAATTGCCAGTCCCACAGGCAAGGTATTCAGTGCCCTGCGCAGCGGGATTTTCGCTGCGGCGACAACCGCCCCAATCGCGACGCCGATGGCGACGAACGCCTGCAAGATCGATGCTTGCGATAACGAGAGCCCCAAGGAATGCTGGGCCCATTGCAGCACGATGAATTGCAGCGTCTGGGCCGCGCCCCAAAGGAGCGTCGTAACGGCAAGGGAGATTTGCCCAATGCGGTCCGTCCACAACACCCTGAAGCAATTGGCAAAATCCTGCGCGAGGCGAATTGGGCTGTGTTGCTGCGGGGGATAGCGAACCCCCGTATCCGGGATCCGCAGGTTAAAGAGAGCTGCAATCACGTAGATCACGGTAATGAACAGAATGGCCAATCTGGGGGCATGGCCCGTAAACGGCATCGCCCTGTGCATGATCAGTTGAACGATATGCGGACTGATCAGTATGCCACCGCATACGGTACCGAGGACGATCGACAGTACGGTGGTGCCTTCCATCCAGCCGTTGGCGGCGACCAGCCTGTCCGGCGGCAAAAGCTCGGTGAGAATGCCGTATTTCGCAGGCGAATAGGCCGCGGCTCCCAGTCCTACGATGCCGTATGAAATCAGTGGGGGCACGCCCACCAGCATGGCAATGCAACCGACTACCTTGACCAGGTTGGTGCCGAACATGACACGTCCCTTGGGGAACGCATCGGCAAAGGCCCCGACAAAAGCCGCCAACGCCACATAGGAGAGGACAAAGAACAGCTTGAGAACCGGCGTCATCCAGGGTGGCGCATGTTGCTCAGCGAGCAGCGCGATCGCTGCGATGAGCAGTGCGTTGTCGGCAAGCGAGGAGAAGAACTGCGCGGCGATTATCGTGTAGAAGCCTCGTTTCATGCGCGTCCGGCGTCAGGCAAAGCTGGCGTGCTGAATGAGTGAGTCGCATCGTATGGGGCGGTTTTCATGACCGTTATTTCTCTCGTTGATTTCGCCTGCCGTAATCGCCGACGCGGTAAAGCACAGCCACTTCTGCAAGGGCCACGAGCGCTGACGTAATGTCTTTCCAACAGGGGATGTCGACGCCCGGCTATATAACCTGTGCAAACAGCGTCGCAAGAAGCGCTGCAACAAAAATCCGGGCATCGCGCATAGGATGCACTCCAATCGGACATCAGTGCCGTTGGGCATGATACCGCATGCAATCCGGATGATTTATCGAAGTGGGTAGCGATCGCCGGTCGGCCATCACGTGAATCGGTACCCGAGTGGCAATCGCGCCCCTTGGCTTCACGTCCGCCTGGTGCACCGTGCCCGCGAAAGCTGATGCTGGCGGATAACGGCTAAACGTTGGCGCGTCCGTTCACCGGCAGGGCCCGTAACTGACGAAGTAGAGCCCTTGAGCGACTCAAGCGGCGCTTGCACTGGCGTTCAATGCGCGTACGCTATACACAGCATGACGGAACAGACTCATGATCACGAACCCGATTGTTCATCCAAGGGCGGCGATTCTGGCCAGCCTTCTGATTGGCGCGCTTGCAATAGCAGCGTCCATGCTTCGGCCGGACACGGGCCAACGGCAGGCGGAGCAATTCGGCTTCGGCCGTCATGACGCTTCATCTGCCGACGCGCTGGACCGCCCGCGGCCTGCGGCTTTGGCGTCGGGCCGGGTCGCCACACAGAACGAGGCGGATGCCGGCGTTGCTCAGGTTCTCGAAGCGGTCCGCGCGAGTCTGAGACGCAACGACCTTGCGTCCGCGCAGGTATTGCTGGACGCCGAGCAGACGCTCTACAAGGACGATCCACGTATCACGGCACTCCGTAGGGAACTGCAGTCGCGGGAGGAGGCCGGTGGTCAGGTGCTTGCCGTCGAACCCCCGGTACCTTCGCCGGCGGCGTCGCACTCGAGTCGGTCTGCGCCGCGATACGCGGCAAGGGCCGAGCAGATTCACAGCGCTTCAACGCGGATCCGCGAACGCGCGAGCAGTTCCACGCACTACGCAGAGAGTGGGCGTGCGCCGCAAGCCGAAGCAGCGGGGAACCCAGTCGTGACGCGCGACACACCGAGCCCTGTCCCGACCAAGCCCGAGATGGATCTCACTGCGCCACAGGCGGCCCCGTCTGCGGCCGAGGCGCTTTCGACTTCGCAATCAGGTGCTCTCCCGACGCCGACACAAGCGGCGCAGAGTGCTCAGGCTGACTCGGCATGGACTCCCCCTCCTGCGCCTCCGGGCACATCCAGTCAAGCGCCGAAAACCCGTGCCGAGGTACGCATGGAAGTGGAGCGGGCCCGCGCGGATGGCGCCCTGCCGCGTTTCGGCAACCCCGATCCGGCCGGACCGGGCGGCGCGCCGAGCCGCATCAGTCATCCAGTGGTGCTTGACTGGTAGCGCTTTACGCAAGCGGTGTGAGGATCGTGGCCACATCTGCTGGTTCACGGCAGTGAACCCGGCATCAGGTGTTGAGCGTATCGGTGCCGGGATAGCCTACTCGCACGGGCGGCACAAACCACGCGAGGCCGAGTCCTATCAAGGCTGCCGTGGCCGCCACTGCAAGACCTACGTGGATCGATACCACCAGCGCATCGCGCGCTGAATTCATCATTGCGTCGCCCGCATGGCCTGCGCTGACGAGGCGACTGATCAACGCGGCCTGTTCCGTGCGGTCCACCAGTAATTCCGGACTGGCAAACGATTTGAACCATTGCGTTGCCTGGTAAGAGTCCAGTGACCGATGTACACCACGCGTGTAAAGGTGACCTAGCAATGCACCGGTCATCACCGTGCCGAGCATGCCGCCGAAGGTACGAAGTGATTGCAGCAATGCGGTGGCTGCGCCGAGATGATCGCGCGAGACGATCTGCTGCGAACAGATCGTGAGGCTGGTGCCCACCAGACCTAGCCCAAGCCCGCTGATTCCCATACATGACATCCAGACGATATGGGGCTCGTTGCCTCTGAGCGCGACGACGCTCAGCGACGCCAGCGCGGACAACGCGAAGCCGATATACATAATGCCGTTGGCGCGGCGAATGCGCGTGACAATCCGGTTGTTCACCACGCTGCCTAGCGTCGTGCCGAGCAGCAGCGGGGTGATCAGCATGCCGGAATCGTGGGGCGACATCGCGTAGCCGCCCTGGAATAGCAGCGGTACATAGAACACCAGCGAAAACAGCGCAAAGCCGCCCAGCACCGACATCGCAAAGAGTGCGGACAGCTTGCGATCGAGCAGCATGTCTACGGGCACGATAGGGTAGTCCATGCGCTTTTCCCAGAGCCAGAGCGTCAACGCGCATACGGCGGTAATGGAGCCGAGCACCATGGTCGCGGTGCTGAGTCCTTCCTTGGGCAGCAATTCGATCAGCAGTTGCAGCGCCCCGAAGGTCACTGCGAGGACCAGTGCGCCCAGCCAGTCGAGGCGGATAGGAACGGACGTCCTGGCGCGTCGCAGGTGCGGCAGGAACTGGTAGACGAACAGCAGGGACATGAGTCCGACCGGCACGTTGACGAAGAACACGAGGCGCCACCCGCCATACTGGGTCAGCATGCCGCCGAGTGTCGGTCCGACAATATTGGCAAAGCCGAATGCCGAAGTGACGAACACCAGCCAGCGCAAACGGAGTTTGGGATCGGGGAACAGATCGGCGACGGTTGCGAACATGGTGCCGATCAGGATGCCTCCGCCAATGCCTTGCAAACCTCGTGCGATGACGAGGAACAGCATGTTGGTGGCAACGCCGCACAACACGGAAGCCACGGTAAAGACGATGATGGCGGCGAGCAGAAACGGCTTGCGGCCGAGCAGATCGCCTAGCCGCCCGAAAATGGGAATCGTCACAACCGAGGCCAGCATGTACGACGTGGCGACCCACGCGTACAGGTCGAAGCCCCTAAGCTCCGCGACGATCCGCGGTAGCGCGGTACCGACGATGGTCTGGTCGAGGGCGACCAGCATCGCAACGAACGCGACGCCAATCATCGCCAGCAGCGATTCACGAAATGGCAGCAGTTGCCGGTTTGGATCGTGCACAGCAGTGCTGGGAGTCATGGAGGGCTCGATAGTCGGTTAAGCACCGTGAGCGGGGATGGGGCGCTAAACGTGCAGCTAATGACAATGGTAGGCGACGTGCCAGCGTTTCGGGTGGCTTGATCGCTTGCGCAGCAGCAGTTCCGCTTTGGGCAGTATTTCTTCAGATGAAAACGCCAGGCAAAGATAGTCCTGTGCGTAGGTACCGATACGACCGCCGTCCGGTTTATTCCCGCTCTGTCGAGGTTTACGCGCGGGCTGCAATTCAGCGACCCGGTCCGCGACTTTTTCGATTTGCCGGGAATAAAAGCCGGGCAAGTCGGGTTCTCCCAAACGTAGGCTGACTCAAATTCACAGGAGTTCACCATGAAGAAGATCGTATTTGCCGCGTTGTCTGTCGCTGTACTCGCATCGTCAAGCGCCTTCGCTGAAGGGAAGACACGTGCACAGGTGTATCAGGAGTTGATCGAGGCCCAGCAAAACGGCCTCGACTATGTAACCGATTCCTCGTATCCGGATGTGAACCCGATTTTCTCGCAACAGGTGGCGCGTCTGAAGCAACAGGCGATGGCTTCCTCGGCAAACGCCAGCAAGATCGTTGGCGTGGAATCATCGAGTAGTAGTGCGAAATAAATGTCGGAGATTTGCTAGTTCCTGATTTTGTTTTGTAGAACCATGGAATGCCCGATGTAGTCTTGATGTTCACCTTGATGAGTGCATCACCGAACCCCAACCAGTCAGGAGTCTAAAATGAAAAAACTTGCCATGATCACCATGTCAGTTGCCGTACTCGCCTCCACGAGCGTTTTCTCGAATGCCTTTGCCCAATCCACCACGACGCCCGTCACGCGCGCCCAGGTGTACGGCGACCTCGTGCGTCTTGAGCAAGCCGGTTATAGGCCGTCGGCCTCCGACGACGCGAACTATCCCGCGGACATTCAAGCGGCCGAAGCAAAAGTCGCTGCTCAGGATAGCGAGCCCGTCGCGGACAGTGCCGCCGGCGCCGCCGTCGAACAGACCGGCATGGGCGCGGGTCTGTCGGGCTCCAGCGAGAGCGGCACCCGTGCTCCGGTCAGGGGAACATCGGATGGCGCGGCATGCGTCGGTCCGGTCAGTTTTTGCTCGGTGTACTTCGGTAGCTAGGATCGCCATGACGTCGTGCGTGCAGCTGGCTATGTGGCGACGCTTGCATTCGGTGGCGTGCTAGCGCTTCTGGTACAGAACGGGAAAAACCGCGGACCCAGGCGCTCGGCCAGCGCGTTAGCCGCATGCGCGCGTAACATTCGGTAATCAAGAAAACGCCAAAAGGGGCAGCACCTGCCTCGTTAGGCGTGTCGATAGCGTGCCGTCATAAGGGTTGACTTGCCCGCGCACGCGTAAGACATACCAGGTGGATGTCGTTTTTGCCTGGTGGCGTGACCGATCGGCGTTCCGCCATGCGCCTCCTCATTTCCCTCATTGCTCGCCTTTCGGGCTCCGCTGCCGCGCCTGTTGCATGGTTGCGCCCGTAACCCGTGCGTCTTTCGACCTGGCCCGCATTTTGCAACGCAGAGGGCAGCCGTGAAAGGCTGGCTCATCATTCAAGGAGGTCGCATGAACCAAGACCAAGTCAAAGGCGTAGCGCTAAAGGCCAAAGGCAAGCTGAATGAAGCAGTCGGTAAGGCAACCCGCAACAGATCGCAGGAGCTCAAAGGCGGTTTGCAGCAGGCAGCCGGCGGAATCCGTCAATCCTTCGGCAAGGCGAAGGCGCGGATCAGGAAAACGCTCGGCTGATTGGGTGCCCGAGGCTCGGGCTTCGCTGCCGGCAACCGTTGTATCGACTGATCGCTTTAACCATTTCATCCACACAAGAAAAGGAATCAACCATGCGTCGCCGACAATTCATCCTATCGAGTACGGCCGCTCTCGCTGCTAGTGGTTTTGCGTTGGCTGGCTGTACGACGACTCCGCCGTCATCCGACACCGGAGCGTCGCAAGATGCGGGCAAGCGTCAGACCATCAATGCTGGGGTCGACTCGACGCTCTCCCGTCTTTTTGACACCGTGCATGGCTCGCACGAGCTTGTCGCGAAGGCCCAGGGCGTGCTGGTGTTCCCCTCAGTTATCGCGGCCGGCTTCTGGGTGGGCGGTCAGTACGGTCAAGGTGCGCTGCGCGTAGCAGGACGGACCTCGGGGTATTACAGCATTGCTGCCGGATCGTTCGGGCTGCAGATCGGTGCACAATCCAAGGCGATTGTGTTGCTGTTCATGACTCAGGACGCGCTCAACAAATTCCGCGAAAGCCAGGGCTGGGCCGCAGGCGGCGATGCAACCGTCGCGGTACTCAAGGTGGGCGCGAACGGCAATATCGATACCTCAACCGCAACGAGCCCGATACAGGCCTTCGTGTTGACCAACGAAGGGCTGATGGCCGGCGTATCGTTGGAAGGCTCGAAGATTTCTCGGCTGGTGATCTGACCACGCTTCGACAGTCGCGTAGCGGCTTCGCGGCTCGATCGAGCCGCGCGCGGCTCCCATGGGGCTAGTTCGCCGCTTCGGTCGTCACGCTCAGACGCAGAAAAGCGGCGCCAGGGGTTCCCCGGCGCCGCCTCTTATTCAGCGCGCCTGTTCGGCTCCGCTGGTTTCATGCCTGTCGGTCGTTCCTCGTTTGACGTTGCTACTTGACGCCTTACTTGACCGAGCGCGCCGCATCGATGATCGCCGCGGCTACTTCGGTCGGCTTCGAGAGCATCGCCACGTGGCTAGCATTCACCTTCACCTCGGTCGCACCAATCTGCTGCGCCATTGCATCCTGCAGTTGCGGCGGAATCATGCGATCCTTCTCCGTCACCACGAACCACGACGGCTTGCTTTGCCACGCCGCTTGCGTCACCTTGTCGTCAGTACAGCCGGCGAACCAGGGGCCTTGCGTTGCAGCAACCAGACGCGCCTGCGCAACCGGCAGATCCTGCGCGAAGTCGTGGATGATGGCGTCGGTCGAGAGCGTCAGATAGCCTGCCGAGTCCTTTTGCAGCGCGGACGCCCACACCGGTGCCGGTTTGCCCTTAAGGATGTCGTTGATCGACTGGTCTTTTTGCGGCGCGAAGGCCGCGACGTAGACGAGTGCCTTGACCTTGTCGTCGTTGCCGGCTTGCGTGATCACGGCGCCGGCCCACGAATGGCCGACCAGAATTACAGGGCCGTTCTGCTGTTCGATCACGCGGCGCGTGGCGGCGACGTCACCGTCGAGCGAATTGAGCGGATTTTGCACCGCCACGACGTGCAGGCCTTTTGCCTCCAGAAGCGGAATCACCTTGTTCCAGCTTGAGCCATCGGCGAAAGCGCCGTGCACCAGCACGACATTCTTGCCTTTGAGATCGTCGGACGGAGCGGCGGCGCCGGCGGGGGTCAGCGAGCTGATCGCGAGAAGGCTGCCGAACATTACCGTGGCGGCCAGGCACTTTTTGAGCAGGGTATTCATAATATTGGTCCTCGTAGGGAAGTGGGTCAGAACGGAGTGAAGGATGCGCTGATCCGGCGGTTCGCTGTATCGGTCGAATGACCGAGGGCCGGTTCATGGTGTCCGCGCGAACGTTCGGATCGAACTCACACAGGTCGACATCTATGGCAGACGTTTCAACCATCCGTGCGCTCGATGCCGTCAAGGCGCTGGCGTTCATTGGCGACCTCAGCATGGGCCAGCCGACGGATCATTCGCTGCGCACCGGCTGGCTGGCCGCACGGCTTGCTGTTGAGGCCGGCCACGATGACGCGCAATGTTGCGTCGTCCAGGAAGTGTCGCTGTTGCGCTGGTCGGGCTGCACGGCCAACGCGGCGGGATTTTCCGAGTGGCTTGGCGACGATATCGGCGGCCGCGAAGCGATGCTCGCCATGCGGCCAGGCTGGGGCGGCGCAGCCGAAGCCGAGGGGCGCGTCGAGGCGGCGATCCAGCCGCTCGCGCAGATTCACTGCGAGGTGTCGGGGGAAATCGCCCACATGCTCGGTCTCGAAGACATGACGCAGACGGCTTTGCGGCACATCTTCGAAACCTGGGACGGCGGCGGCTTGCCCGAGCGGCTCGATGGCGCGCGGGTGCCGCAAGCCGTGTTTATGGTCGCGCTCGCGAGCGATCTGGAGATTCTCAGCCGCGTCTACGGGCTGGAGGGTGCGCGAAAGCTGATCGTGCAAAAGGCCGGCCATCAATACCCGGAGGCGCTGTCGCGCATTGCCTGTGAGCGGGCCGCTACGTGGCTCGCCGAACTCGACCAGCAAACCGCGGCAGGCCGCGACGCGCCGCTGGATGCGCTGCCGATGCAACAGTCCACCGCGCCCGAGATCATCGCGGACGTGATCGATCTGAAGCTACCGTGGATGGCCGGCTATTCGCGGCGCGTGGCCGAGGCCGCGGCAGGCTGCAGCACGCGCCTCGGGTTCGACGCTGAGATGCGTCAACGCACCTATCTGGCGGGTCTGATTCACGGTATGGGACGAATGGCGGTGTCGAATGCGATCTGGAACACGCCAGGGCGCCTGTCGCCCGCTGCGTGGGAAAAAGTGCGGCTCGTGCCGTATTGGACCGCGCGCGCAGGCAAGCAGATTGGTGCGCTCGCCCGGGAGACGGAGATTGCCTCGCAGGCCTATGAGAGACTCGATGGTTCCGGTTATTTCCGCGGCGCGGCGGGCACAGCGATCGGACAGGAAGCTCGCGTACTGGCTGCGGCGGCGTGCTGGGTGGCGTTACGCTCGCCGCGTCCGTGGCGGGCCGAATTGTCTGCCGACCAGGCTGCCGCCGTACTCGGCGAAGAAGTGAGCGCGGGGCGTTTCGACGCCGACTCGGTGGGCGCGTTGCTGTCCTTCGAGAAAGAGGGTCACGAGCCCGCGGTCGATCGAAACCGACCGGCCCGCGCCTCGCTGCTCTCGCCGCGTGAGACTGAAGTGCTGCGGCACATCAGTCTCGGCGCGAGCAACAAGGAAGTTGCCCGCGCCCTGCTGATGAGTCCTAGTACGGTACGTACGCATGTGGAAAGCGTGTTCCGCAAGCTCGAATGCTCAACCCGGGCCGCCGCCACGCTGAAAGCGTCGACGCTCGGGTTGATCTGAGCCCAACTGGCGTTACTTCGTCGCTTCGGGGAAGTCCGCGCCCACGGTCGTCGCTTCCCACGTGTCGAAATCCTTGCGCAGGAGATCGAGCTTCTTGCGGGCCAATTCGAGCGCGGTCTTGCCGAGCAGCAGGCGCAGCGGCGGCGTGTCCGAGAGCGCTGCGTCGATGATCGCCTGCG
>Ga0116109_1000102_pt1 | contig 21330 bp, 21 predicted proteins | sample June2015DPH_8_10_2_FD_89718 | JGI IMG/M metagenome (GOLD analysis project Ga0116109, IMG submission 89718) | Peatland microbial communities from SPRUCE experiment site at the Marcell Experimental Forest, Minnesota, USA - June2015DPH_8_10 | ecosystem: Environmental > Terrestrial > Soil > Wetlands... | reverse complement strand
ACGGCTTCCGCCACTTCCTTGACTTGCAGGCCGGCGTTCTCAGCCTTGCTCCACGATGCGCCACCCTTGCGCAGACCAACCGTGATCTTCACGCCGCTTTCCTTCAGGTTCAGCGCGTGAGCATGGCCTTGCGAGCCATAGCCGATGATGGTGACTTGCTTGCCCTTGATGAGGGAGAGGTCGGCATCCTTGTCGTAGAAAACTTTCATGTCTGTTCCTTGGCTAAATTCAGTGAAATCGGTGAAATTTAAAAGTGCGTATGTATTGCGTGACCGGGTGGGTGCAGGCACTGCCCGGCCTTCGATCGATAAAATCCGGCGTCAAACCTTCAGAATGCGTTCGCCGCGACCGATCCCCGAGCTGCCCGTCCGGACCGTTTCGAGAATCGCGGTGGCGTCGAGCCCTTCAATGAAGGCATCGAGCTTGTCGCTCGCGCCCGTCAGTTCGATCGTATAGGTCTTTTCGGTGACGTCGATGATGCGGCCGCGGAAGATATCCGACATCCGTTTCATTTCCTCACGCTCCTTGCCGACCGCCCTTACCTTGATCAACATCAGCTCGCGCTCGATATGGGCGCCCTCGGTAAGGTCGACCACTTTCACCACCTCGATCAGGCGGTTTAAATGCTTCGTGATCTGTTCGATCACGTCATCCGAGCCAATGGAAACGATGGTCATGCGCGACAGCGAATGGTCTTCGGTCGGGGCCACCGTCAAGGTTTCAATGTTGTACCCGCGTGCGGAGAAGAGACCGACCACGCGCGAGAGCGCGCCCGGTTCGTTTTCCAGCAGGACGGAAATAATGTGTCTCATGTTTCGCTTCTTCCAGATGTGTGATGTATGCGAGCCGGTTTGCGCCGCTTCGTCCGCTTACACTTTTTTTGAAAGCGCGCATGACGAAGCCAACGCTGCATTTACCCAAATGCGAACCGTCGTTATAGATCTTCCGAACCGAGGAGCATCTCCGTGATGCCCTTGCCGGCCTGAACCATCGGCCAGACGTTTTCGGTCGGATCGGTCTGAAAGTCGAGAAACACCGTGCGATCCTTCAGGCGCAGCGCTTCTTTCAGCGCCGGCTCGACATCCGCCGTCTTCTCAATTCGCATGCCCACGTGGCCATAAGCCTCGGCGAGCTTCACAAAATCCGGCAGCGCATCCATATACGAATGCGAATAGCGCTTGCTGTATTCGATCTGCTGCCACTGGCGCACCATGCCCAGATAGCGGTTGTTCAGCGAAATGATCTTGATCGGCGTCGCGTACTGCTTGCAGGTCGACAGTTCCTGAATGCACATCTGGATCGAACCTTCGCCCGTGATACAGAGCACGTCGTCGTCCGGGTGTGCCATCTTCACGCCCATCGCTGCCGGCAGGCCGAAGCCCATCGTACCGAGGCCACCGGAGTTGATCCAGCGGCGCGGCTTGTTGAAGCGATAGAACTGCGCCGCCCACATCTGGTGCTGGCCGACGTCCGAACACACGAAGGCATTGCCGTCGGTCAGTTCGTAGGCCTTTTCCACTACATACTGCGGCTTGATGATGTCGCTCTTGCGGTCGAACTTAAGGCAGTCTTTGGCGCGCCAGGCTTCGATGTCCTTCCACCAGTCCGCAAGCGCTGCGGTGTCGGGGCCATGCTCGGCCGTCTGCAACTGCTCGATCAGATCTTTCAGCACTTCCTTGACATCGCCGACGATCGGAATGTCGACCTTGACGCGCTTGGAAATGGAAGAAGGATCGATGTCGATATGGATGATCTTGCGCGGCACCGACGAAAAATGCGCCGGATCGCCGATCACGCGGTCGTCGAAGCGCGCACCAATGGCGATCAGCACGTCACAGTGCTGCATGGCCATGTTGGCTTCGTACGTACCGTGCATGCCGAGCATGCCGAGGAATTTCTTGTCGCTCGCGCGATAGCCGCCCAGCCCCATCAGCGTATTCGTGACGGGGTAGCCGAGCAGATCGGCGAACTGGTTCAGCTCACGCGCCGCATCCCCGAGGATGATGCCGCCGCCGGTGTAGATATACGGACGCTTCGCGGAGAGCAGCAAGGACACCGCCTTGCGGATCTGACCGGAGTGGCCCTTCGTCACCGGGTTGTACGAACGCAGCGACACGCTCTTCAACGGCTCGTACTGGCAAGGCGTCTTCGACACATCTTTCGGAATGTCGATCAGCACCGGGCCAGGCCGGCCGGTACGGGCAATGAAGAAGGCTTTCTTGACGGTAGCCGCGAGGTCGCGCACGTCCTTCACCAGGAAGTTGTGCTTCACGCAGGGACGCGTGATGCCGACCGTATCGCACTCCTGGAACGCATCCTGGCCGATGGCGGCCGTAGGCACCTGGCCGCTGATCACCACCAGAGGAATCGAATCCATGTAGGCGGTAGCGATGCCGGTCACCGCATTGGTGACACCGGGGCCGGAGGTCACGAGACACACACCGACCTTGCCTGTTGAACGCGCATAGGCGTCAGCGGCATGGACTGCGGCTTGTTCGTGGCGCACGAGGATGTGCTGGAATTTGTCCTGCTTGTACAGCTCGTCGTAGATGTAGAGTACCGAGCCGCCGGGATAGCCCCACACAAACTCAACGTCTTCGTCGGCCAATGCGCGCATGAGCACGGTGGCGCCGATAGATTCAGTCTCGCGATGGGAAGTCGTATCCGACGTGGAGAATTCCGCGCTGGGCATATTCATTCATTCACCTTTCGAATTTTCGGCAAAAAATTGATCGGGTGCTCTCTGCCGGGCTTGTGGCTCGGGTTCAAGCGGCGCGTCCACTTTGACAGGTGAGCTTCTTGGGCCACACCTCAAATGAGACAAGTCACTTATGTTGCGAACCGTCGAAGATATCTGCTGAAGCCCCGATGGTCAAGAAAATATTTCCGCGCCATCGGCAACAACCCGCGTAACGGCGATAAAAGTTGCCATAAGTGTCGATGCGGCTTCGTGTTTTTCCCCAGCGGGGCGAAAGTTTGTTAGCATCCGCCAGTTTTACGACAATTTCGATCGATTACGCGCACGCTCGCTGCGCCGACCCCCAACGGATGGCATCAGACAAGGAACTCGCCGATTTTCTGGCGGGCGTCGAAAGGCGCGCGTTCAAGCAGACGGTCTACGCCGTGCGGGACGACGACGCCTCGCTCGACATCGTGCAGGACGCGATGATCAAGCTCGCCGAAAAATACGGCGACCGTCCAGCAGCCGAACTGCCGCTGCTGTTTCAGCGTATTCTCCAGAATGCGATGCACGACTATTTTCGTCGGCAGAAAGTGCGCAATACCTGGGTCAGTCTGTTCTCCTCGCTCGGCAACGCCGACGATGACGATTTCGACCCTCTGGAGACATTCGAAGCACAAGAAGGCTCGATCGGTGCCGAGAGTAGCGAGCAGAGGCTGGAGCGCGAACAAGTCTTACAGTTGATTGACGACGAGATCCAAAAATTACCGGCACGTCAACGGGAGGCGTTTCTCATGCGTTATTGGGAAGATATGGATGTCGCCGAGACTGCTGCTGCGATGGGCTGCTCCGAAGGCAGTGTGAAAACACACTGTTCGCGAGCCACCCACACGCTGGCGCAAGCGCTCAAGGCTAAAGGAATCACGCTATGAGCTCCTCTCTCGATACGAAAGAACTCGAGTTCGCGAGGCAAGTACGCCGCGCGCTCGACGAAAATGCCGCCAATATTTCCCCCGCCACCGTCGACCGGCTCGCCGTGGCGCGCCGCGCCGCGCTCGCCCGTAAAAAGCCCGAGCCGGTGGCTGCGCCCATTTTCGTGCCGGCCTTTGCCGGCGCCGCTGGAGCGTTGTCCGGCATGCCGCAGGCCGAAGCCCCGCACCGCCGCCGTTCGCCGCTGCGCCGCTTCGCGCTCGCGTGGCCGTTGGCAGCGCTGGTGATCAGCCTGGTGGCGATTGCCTACTGGGAAGACCAGCAACGCACCGCTGAGCTCGCCGATATTGACGCCGCGATGCTGAGCGACGATCTGCCGCTCAACGCCTATCTCGATCACGGCTTCAACGCGTATCTTTCGCGCGCGCATTGAGCGGGAGGCTCTTCGGGTGAGTTACAAGCGCGGCCTCGCCGTTGTTTTCGGATGCGCAATCGCGGCCCTCGTGTCGTTTGCTGCGACGTATCCGCGCTTCTACCCGAGCGCCCCGTCCCTTGCAGCCGCCGCGAGCGGCACGCCAGCCAAGACCGCCGCGCCGGCGCTCAGTGTCGAACTGCCGGGGCTGCCTAGCACAAGCCCCCTCTCCTGGTCGCACCTCACCGACGCCGAGCGCATCGCGCTCGCGCCGTTTGCCAGCGTCTGGAATACCTTCAGCGACGAACGTAAGCGAAAATGGATCAAGATCGCCTCACGTTACTCGAAGTTAACGCCTGAACAACAAAAAGGCCTGCATGATCGCATGGCTGAATGGGTCCACCTGACGCCGGAACAGCGTCGCGTTGCCCGCGAGAACTATCAGGTATCCAAGGAATTACCTCGCGAAACACGCCAGAAGGCCTGGAAGGCTTATCAGCAGCTCCCGGAAGATCAGAAAGAGCGGCTCGCCGCTAGCGAGCGCAAGCGCCGGCCCACGGTCGTCAGCGCGCCGCCGTCCGGCAGAAGCGAACTGAAAGACATCGAACGCCTCGTCAACGGGCGCGAACGCTCAGCAAGCGGAGTCGTCGCCACGGCCAGCGCGTCGGGCACTGGCGCCGCGCTGCCGGTCGGGCCGGCCACTCCCGCCTCCGGCAGCGTTGGGCCTGCCACGCCGACGCCCGTTTCGCCGCAGGCAGCGCCGTCGATTTACAAGGGCTCCTGAGCACGGCGCGCCCGGCCGACCTTCCCCATGAACGTGCCCACCGCGCCCACCGTGCCCGATCCGCTTACCACGCCCCAACCGCCCGCTGCCCCTCTACCGGTCACGCCGTCGATACGCCGCCGGTTGGCGACGATGCTCTACGAAGGCGTCATCCTGTTCGGCGTGGTGTTCCTCGCCGGCTACCTGTTCAGCACGCTGACGCAGCAGCGCAACGGTTTGATCCACCACAATCTGCTCGCCGCCTGGATCGGTTTCGTGATCGGCCTGTATTTCGTGTGGTTCTGGACCCACACCGGCCAGACCCTGCCGATGAAAACCTGGCGGCTACGCGTCGTCGCGGCAGACGGCTCGCCGCTCTCGACGTCGAGGGCCATCGTGCGCTATGTGCTGGCATGGCTATGGTTCCTCCCGCCGCTCGCGCTGCATCCACTGCTTGGTCTCTCGGTGCCGCACACGCTCGTGCTTGCCGCCGTCTGGTTCGTATTGTGGGCCGCCACAGGCCGCTTCGACGTCAACCGGCAGTTTCTGCATGACCGGCTTGCCGGAACACGGGTGGTGGCAGTAGCAGGCTGAGGACCAAGAGCTAAGGAGTAAGAGCCAAGGGCCAAGGGCTAAATGGAGCCCGCGTAATAAGAACTTCTCGTGACTGTCACGGCACAGTCATGTGCGGATGGCGCAATACGCTCACTGCAACTCGACGCGTGAGCCATGGACCCCAACACGTCCGCGACCTCCTTGTTCCGCCAGACTGGCCCGAGCGTCGACCCCGTCGCTTTCCGGCCGGACTCCGCCTCCTTCGGCAACGGCCTGCCGCTCCCGCTGCCGCCCTTCTCTCCCGATACGCAGCCCGGCGGTCGCGACGACGACCATGAGGAGCCGCACCGCTACCGCACGATCTGGCTGTCCGATATCCATCTGGGTTCGAACGGCTGCCAGGCACCGTACCTGCTCGACTTCCTGCGCTACAACGACTCCGAGTATCTATATCTGGTCGGGGACATCATCGACGGCTGGCAGTTGAAGAAGGGCTGGTACTGGCCGCAGGCGCACAACGACGTGGTGCAGAAGATCCTGCGTAAGGCCCGCAAAGGCACCCAGGTCGTCTACATCCCCGGCAATCACGACGAAGCGGCGCGCCAGTTCTGCGATCTCGCCTTCGGCGACATCCACGTGCGCGGCGAAGCCTTCCACACCACGCTCGCCGGCAAGCGCCTGTGGATCGTGCACGGCGACCTGTTCGACGGCGTGATCCAGCATGCCAAATGGCTCGCCTACCTCGGCGATTCCCTCTACACGCTGATCCTTGTCCTGAACCGCTGGTTCAACCGCATCCGCAGCCGCCTCGGCTTCCAGTACTGGTCGCTGTCGCAGTACCTCAAGCATCAGGTGAAGAACGCGGTGAATTTCATCTCCTCGTTCGAACGCGTGATGACCGACGAAGCACGCCGCCGCGGTTGCGACGGCGTGGTCTGCGGCCACATCCACAAAGCAGAGATTCGCGATATCGACGGCGTGCTGTATTGCAACGACGGCGACTGGGTCGAAAGCCTGTCGGCGCTCGTCGAGACCTTCGAAGGTGAACTCAAGGTGATCTACTGGACCACGATGCGCTCGCCTGAAGTCAGCGCGCCAAAGGCCCGGGCGACCGCTTAGTGGTCGTGCTTGATGGCCATGCCTCGTGGCCATGTATTCCCGCGTCATCCCTTTTAACCTCTATTGGGCCAAAACCGATGAAGATCATGATCGTCACCGATGCATGGGAGCCGCAGGTCAACGGCGTGGTCCGCACGCTGAAGAACACCACTCGCGAGCTGACCGCGCTTGGCCACCGGGTCGACCTGTTGACGCCGATTGAATTCAAGACGATTCCGTGCCCGACCTACCCTGAAATCCGCCTGTCGCTGTTCCCCAGGCGCAAGCTGCACGAGCGCATCGACACGTTCGCGCCGGACGCACTGCATATCGCCACCGAAGGGCCGCTCGGCATGGCCGCGCGCGCCTACGCCATCAAGCACAAGCTGCCGTTCACGACCGCCTATCACACGCGTTTCCCTGAGTATGTGCAGGCGCGCTTCGGCATTCCGCTCGCCGCCACGTACAAGTTCCTGCACTGGTTTCACAAGGCCTCGCTCGCCGTGATGGCGCCGACGCCAGTCGTCAAAACCGACCTCGAAAAGTTCGGCTTCACGAATGTGGTGCTGTGGACGCGTGGCGTCGACCTTGATATCTTCCACCAGATGGATTCCAAGGTACTCAAAACGGCGCGGCCAATCTTTCTCTACGTCGGACGTGTGGCGGTGGAGAAGAACGTCGAGGCGTTTCTCAAGCTGGATCTGCCCGGTTCGAAGTGGGTTGCCGGCGAAGGCCCGGCACTCGCCGAGCTGAAGTCACGCTATCCGCAGGCGAACTATCTGGGCGTGCTGACCCAGGCCGAACTGGCCAAGGTGTACGCCGCCGCCGACGTGTTCGTGTTTCCGAGCCGCACCGACACGTTCGGTCTCGTGCTGCTCGAGGCGCTCGCCTGCGGCACGCCGGTCGCGGCATACCCGGTCACCGGCCCGATCGACGTGCTGGGCGACGGCGGCGCGGGCGCCATGCACGAAGACCTGCGCGAAGCCTGCCTCGAAGCGCTGAAAATCGACCGCAATCACGCGCGCGCGTGGGCCGAACGCTTCTCGTGGACGGCCGCATCCGAGCAGTTCGCCGCGCATCTGAAGCCACTGCCGCGGCCTTCCTCCTTTAGCGAGGAGAGCGCGGCCGCGTGACGCGTGCCGCCAAGCCGCCCATGCGAGCGAGAACCTCCAGCGTCCGGCGCGCCCCGCGCGGTGCACTGCATTCGGTTGAAACGGACGCCACCAGCATCGAACCGCTCGGCCCCGACGATCCCCTCGCGCCGCTGCCGTTCAATCCCTACAAGGGCAATCGCGGCATCACGCGTGCCTGGCATGCGCTAAAAAATTCGTTGGCGGGCTTTCAGGTCGCAATTCGCGAAGAAAGCGCGTTTCGCCAGGAGTTGACGCTCGCGGCAATCCTCGTGCCCTGCGGCTTGATCGTCCCGGTCGATCCGGTGAGCCGGGTGCTGCTGCTCGGCTCGGTGCTGCTGGTGCTGATCGTCGAACTGTTGAATTCGAGTGTGGAAGCGGCAATCGACCGGATCTCGCTCGAACGCCATGAATTGTCGCGCCGCGCCAAGGACCTCGGCAGCGCGGCGGTGATGCTCGCACTCGGCATGTGCCTGATGACGTGGGCGCTGATTGCCGGCCCGCTTGTGCTGCATTGGGTTAAAAGCTGGCTATAGCCGTCTGACGGAAATTTTGCACGCCGTCACGACGTGAAAACCCTGAACTTGGCCCTGGGTATGAGAACGGTCGGTTTATAATCATCCGAAAGTCTCTCAAAAATACTAACCGCCAGGGTGGATCACGCAGCAGCGGCACGCCGCCGCTCGGCCAGCCCGGCGCTACCAGGGCCGGACGATATGGAAGCCAAACCTCCCCGCCGCACGCGCGAACGGATTCTCGAACTGTCGTTGAAGCTTTTCAACGAGATCGGCGAGCCGAACGTCACGACCACGACGATCGCCGAGGAAATGGAAATCAGTCCGGGCAACCTGTACTACCACTTCCGCAACAAAGACGACATCATCAACAGCATCTTCAGCCAGTTCGAGCAGGAGATCGAAAAGCGTCTGCGTTTTCCGGACGACCATCGCGCCACGATCGACGAAATGTGGTCCTACCTGCAGTACATGGTCGATTTCACGTGGCGCTACCGTTTCCTGTATCGCGACCTGAACGATCTGCTGGCGCGCAACCGCACCCTGGAGACGCACTTCAAGCAGATCATCAGCCACAAGGTGCGCTTTGCCAGCCAGTTCTGCGACCAACTCGTCGCGGACGGCGAGATGGTGGCGACGCCTGATGAACTGCACGTGATTGCCACCAACGTGGGCGTGATCGGCACCTACTGGCTGTCATACCAGTTCGTGATGAATCCTCGCAAGTACAACGAGCAGGAAGCGATCCGTACCGAACTGCATCAGGTCAGCGTGCAGATCGTCTCGCTGATGGCGCCGTATCTGCGCGGCCGCTCGCGGCAACTGTTCGACGACCTGATCTCCGGCCACTTGCCCAAGCGCGAGTTCTACGACTACCTACCGCCCAAGGAAGGCGCTGCGCCGCGCAACTAACCGAAGGACGTCTGAACATGAAGTCGATGTGTGTCTACTGCGGCTCCTCCTACGGAGCCAAACCAGTCTATGCCGAAGCCGCCCGCGGCTTCGGGCGGGCGTTGGTCGACGCCGGCATCTCACTCGTCTACGGCGGCGGCAAGGTCGGCCTGATGGGCGTGATCGCCGATGAAGTGATGGCGGCCGGCGGCCGTGCCATTGGCGTGATTCCCGAGTTGCTCGTCAACAAGGAAGTCGGCCATAACGGCCTGACCGAATTGCACGTGGTGCCCGACATGCATCAGCGCAAGAAGATGATGGCAGACCTCTCGGACGCGTTCGTTGCCATGCCGGGCGGCGCCGGCACGTTCGAGGAGTTGTTCGAGGTCTATACGTGGGCGCAGCTCGGTTATCACCAGAAACCGGTGGCGCTGCTCAACATCGACGGTTACTACGATCCGCTGATCGCGATGCTGGCGCATACGGTAGAGGAAGGCTTCATGCGCCAGACCTACTTCGACATCCTGCAAGTGGATGCCGATCCGGCTGGGCTCATCGCCCGACTGCAGGCTTACCAGCCGCCGCCGAAAGACAAGTGGGCCGATAACCGCGAGGCGGTTTGATCGCCGCGCTGCGCGAGACAGCAGGCCCGGACCACACACACCAACCAGGCATGACGAGGCAGCCATGACGAAAGTCGTTCTGATTACGGGAGCGAGCCGCGGCATCGGCCGCGCGACGGCGCGATTGCTGGGTGCACGCGGCTGGTCGGTCGGCGTGAACTACGCGCACAACGTGGCCGCCGCGCAGGAGACCGCAGCAGAAGTCGGCCGCGCCGGCGGTCATGCCCGCGTGATCCCGGGCGACGTCTCCCAGGAAGCGGACGTGATCGCTATGTTCGATGCCGTAACCCACGCCTTCGGCCGGATCGACGCGCTGGTGAACAACGCCGGCATTGTCGCACCCTCAATGCAACTCGCCGACATGGATGTGGCGCGCCTGAAGCGCCTCTTCGACGTCAACGTGCTGGGCGCCTATCTGTGCGCCCGCGAAGCCGCCCGCCGCATGTCGAAAGACCGCGGCGGCGAAGGCGGTGCGATCGTCAATGTTTCGTCGGCGGCCGCGCGCCTCGGCGCGCCGAACGAGTATGTCGACTATGCCGGCTCGAAAGGCGCCGTCGACACGCTGACCATCGGTCTCGCCAAGGAACTCGGCCCGCAGGGCGTACGCGTAAATGCGGTGCGGCCCGGCCTGATCGACACTGAGATCCACGCGAGCGGCGGCCGTCCGGACCGCGCCGCTGTGCTCGGCACGCAGACGCCGCTTGGCCGTCCTGGTAGCGCTGGCGAAGTCGCCGAGACCATCGTCTGGCTGCTGAGCGATGCCGCGTCGTATGTGACGGGCGCGCTGCTCGACGTGAGCGGCGGACGCTGATACCGTCCGCTTCGCTCAATCGGAAGGTCTGGCGTCACACCGACCTGATCAGAACGACGAGCCCGGCTTGCGCAGGAAAACCGTCTCTTCTTCCGTGGACGCTCGCCCGAGCAGTGCGTTGCGATGCGGAAACCGCCCGAACCGCTCGATGACCGCCGCGTGCCGAAGCGCCGAGCGGTAATAACTCGCCCCTCCCGGCTGCCCTTGAAACGGTTTGAAAAGCCGCACCGCTTCGCGCTGACTGCCAGGCGATTCGTCATGTTCGAAAGGCATATACGCGAACGCTCGATGAAACAGGCCAGGCAAACGCAGATCGATGCCATTTGCGACCATTTGCCTGGCGATACTCAGCGCACGACCGTCTGTCTCAAACGCACGCGCCGTGCCGCGATGTATGTTGCGCGAGAACTGATCAAGCAGGATCACCAGAGCCAATGCGCCGAGCGGTGTATGCGCCCACGCATCCAGCGCGCCCTGCCCTGCGGCCTCGAGTAGCGCGCCGAAGCGCTCGCGCAACATGGCGTCGAACGCGGCATCGCGCGCAAACCAGAGCTTTCTGTCCTGGCCGCACGTCGCAGAACCCGGCGCACCGAACCAGGTGTCGAGTATTGCACGCGCGTGCTCGTCGAGCGCGGCGTAATCCGCGGCAGCGTCATAGGCCGGAAACCCGGGCGAGCCGCTCATGCGAACTCGAGCACTAGCCGGCGCGTGCGGGCGCTCTTTTTCTCGAGCTTGGCGACGCGCACCGCGCCGATCTCGCGCGTGTTGCTCACATGCGTACCGCCGCACGGCTGCAAATCGACGCCTTCAATACGCAGCAGACGCACGCGGCCGAGCCCCATAGGCGGCTTCACGCTCATCGTGCGCACGAGTTCGGGGCGCTCGGCCATCTGCTCATCGGTGATCCATTCGGTGACGACGCCGTGCGCGCCGCCCACCAGTTCCGCAAGTCGCGCGTCGACCTGCTCGCGCGCGATCGGCTCCACCGTCGCGAAATCGAGGCGCGCGTAGTCACTGGTGATGCTGCAGCCGTCGACCGCATACGGCAGCACGGCGCACATCAGGTGACTGGCCGTATGCAGGCGCATATGGCGGTAGCGACGCGCCCAGTCGATCTCCGCCGTAATGCGTGTGCCGGGCGCGAGCCGCGCCAGCAGCGCCTCCTGGCCGGCTACAGGCACGTGCACCGCATCGTCGGGGGTCGCGCCTTCGAATTTGGCCTTGCGGGTATCCGCAATCTCGATCCGGGTGCCGTCGGACAAGGTCAGCACGCCGGCGTCGCCCGCCTGGCCGCCGCCGAGCGGATAGAAGACGGTCTGGTCGAGATGGACGCCTTGCTCGTCGATTGCGGTAATCGTGGCTTCGCAGTGCGTCAGGTAAGCGTCGTCGCGAAACAGTGCGCGCGTGGTCATCGTTGTGGCCCCTATCCAGTCTGGCTGTAGCGGTTCATTATGCCGACGCCCGCCGCCGTCAGGAAGCTGACCGAACAGCCAATCAGGCAGGCCGCAGGCGTCACTGTATTGGTCGAGCCACCGGTCCAGTTAGCTCGCTCAGCGGGGCTACAAGCGGGACTGCGGCCCCGCCATCAACCCGGCCGGTTGCGCATCCAGTCAGCTGTCTCGAAGAAAGAATGCAGCAGGCGTTCACGCAGCGGCTCGGACAGCCCGACGTCTTGCATCGCCCAAGCCATGCAGCGCAGCCACTGATCCCGCTCGCTCGAAGCAATCGCAAACGGCAGATGGCGCGCGCGCAGACGCGGATGACCGAAGCGGCTGATGTAGTGGTCCGGGCCGCCCAGCCAGCCGCACAGGAACCAGAAGAACTTGTCGCGCGAGTTGTCGAGGGTCGGTGGATGCAGTGCGCGGATGCCCGCGAATTCGGGCTCGAGGTCCATCAGGTCATAAAAACGGTCGATGAGTTCGCGCACGCGCGCCTCGCCGCCCACTAGTTCGAAGGCCGTCGGTTGGGCGGGCGCTTCATCGTTTGGATCGGTCATACGGTCAACTGCAATCTGCAAAGGAATCGAAGGGTGGGATGGCCGGGTCACGCTCAGGGCGGCGCCGGCAGGTCTCGCTCAGGCCAGGCGTAGCGATCTGTCGCTGGTGTGTACCGCCTGCTCACCGCTCAGGCGTCGCGCAACGATTGCAACGCGGGCCGCGACAGCACGTGACGCAGGCTGAGCCAGCCGCCCACGCCCGCACAGGCAATGCCTGCCACGATGCCGGCGGGCAGCAGCCAGGGGTCGAAGTTCAGGTAGAAGAAAAACACGTGCGTGGCGAGTTGCCAGCCCACCACTTCAGCCCCGATCGCTGCCATCAGCCCCGCCAGGGCGCCAACGGCGACAAACTCCGCCACCTGCACCGCACGCACCTGCCGGTGCGACGCGCCGAGCGCGCGCAGCAGCGCGGATTCTCGCATACGCTCGTCACGCGTGCCGGCGAGCGCCGCATACAGCACCAGCACGCCCGCTGCGAGCGTGAAGGCGAACAGGAACTGCACCGCGCCGATCACCTGCTCCAGCATGCGTTGCATCTGCGCGAGAATCGGGCCGACATCGATCACCGTGAGGTTCGGATACGCGGCGATCAGGCCGTCGATGGTCGCGCTTTTCTCGGGCGGCAAATGAAAACTGGTAATGAAGCTCGCCGGGAAGTCCTGCAACGCGGCAGGCGGCATCAGCACGAAAAAGTTGACCTTGAACGAGCCCCAGTCGAGCTTGCGCACGCTCGTCACCGGTGCATCGATCTGCAAACCGGTCACGTCGAAACGCAGCGTGTCGCCGGTCTTCACGTGGATCGTTTTCGCAAGCCCCTGTTCGATCGAAATCTCCGGCTGCTTCGTATCGCCGTACCAGTCGCCCGCGACGATCCGGTTGTCGGCGGGCAGGCTCGTCGTGTACGACAGGTTGAATTCACGGTCGACGAGGCGCTTGGCCTCGTCGCTCTTGTACTGGTCCGGGTTGACCGGCTTGCCGTTGATCGCGATCAGACGTCCGCGCACCATCGGCTCGAGCACGGCGCCGGGCACGCCGTGGGTCTTGAGGTACTGCGTGACGCCTGCGCGTTGATCGGGCTGAATGTCGATAATGAACTGGTTCGGCGCGTCCGGCGGCGTCGATTTGCGCCAGCCGTCCACCAGGTCGTTGCGCGTCATCGCGATCAGCAACAGACACATCAGGCCGATCCCAAGCGCCGTAATCTGCAACGCACTGGCGCTGCTGCGCCGCTCAAGCGAAGCCAGCGCATAGCGCCAGCCAATGCCCATATTGAAGCGCTCGCTGCGCACGATGCGCGCGGCGCCCCATAGCGCGAAGCGGGCGACCGCAGCGAACACCAGCAAGCCGCCGGCAAAACCACCGGCCACGATGCCGCCCAGCTTCACCTCGCCCGCCGCCACGATCAGGAGCGCGGCGAACAGCACAATCCCTAGCGCATAAGCGGCCCATGCCGTACGTGCTTCCTCGCCCCACTCGCGGCGCAGCACGCGCACCGGCGGCACCCGGGTCAGCGGCAACAGCGGCGGCAACGCGAAACCGAGCAGCAGCACGAGGCCCGCCGCAATCCCTTCGAGCGCGGGCCATGCGGTGGGATACGGCAACACCACATCGATCAGGCTGCCGAGCCAGCTCAGCAATGCGAGATGTCCGGCATAACCGAGCAGCACGCCGATCGCGCCGCCGAGCAGGCCCAGCCCAAGAAACTCCAGCAGGAACAGCGAGCGCAGCGTGCGCTGGCTGACGCCGAGACAGCGCATCGCCGCGCAACCGTCGAGATGGCGGCGCATGTAGCGATGCGCGGCCATCGCAATCGCGACCGCCGCCAGCATCGCCGTCAGCAGGGATACCAAGGTCAGAAAATGGCCCGCGCGATCGAGGGTCTCGCGTACCTGCGGCTGGCCGTCCTTCAGCGATTCGAGCGCGACGCCGCGCATCTTGCCGTCGTCAACACGCGCGTGGGCAAACGCCGCGAACCTTTCGACCGGCGCGCGGGCACCGGCCACCAGCAAGCGGTAGGTCACGCGGCTGCCGAACACGATCAGGCCGGTTGAAGCGACTTCGTCGTCGCGCAGCATCAGACGGGGCGAGAAATTGACGAAACCAAAGCCTCGGTCCAGTTCGCGCGTGATGATTGCGCCAATCCTGAACGTACGGGTGCCGACTCTCACCGTGTCGCCGACATGCACTTTCAGCGCGTCGAGCAGGGCCTGGTCGACCCAGACCGTACCGGGCGCCGGAATCCCCTGTGCCGGATGATCCGGCGCGCCTGGCGCCGTCGCGATGCGTAGCGCGCCACGCAGCGGATACAGCGCCGACACGGCCTTGAGCGCCGCGAGCCGCGACATCGGCTGGGCGCCCATCGAACTGATCATGCTGGGGAAAATGGCGGTGGTCGCCGTCTGCAGCCCAAGCGCCTTGGCCTCGTTGCCAAACTGGGGATCGACGGGATGATCGGCCCGCACGATGAAGTCGGCGCCAATCATGCGCCGCGCATCGCGTTCGAGCCCTTGATGCAGCCGGTCCGAGAGGAAACCGACGCTCGACAGCGCGGCCACGGCCAGCACCAGCGCGAGCAGCAGCATTGTCAACTCGCCCGCACGCCAGTCACGCGCCGTCATCCGCACCGACTGGCGCAACAGATCGGCTCCGCTAAAACGACGCCCCGCTGCTACGCGCGCGGCTGGCACAGCCGGCGCCGACGAAACCCTTGCCGAATCGCTCAATCGTGCCGACTCCTGGCAAAACGCGACACCATATGCGTCGCCATGCCGCGAAAGCCGCCCTGCACGCCGCGCCACAGACGCGGCAAGGCCCATGCCGCCAGCATCAGAAAGCCGATCATCAACAGCAGGAACAGCACCGGCACGAACAGAGCCAGCAACAGTCCGCCGAACACGAGCCCGTCCTCGGCGACCGAGGTCACGACATTCGACACCGGCTCAGGCGAGAGATTGATCAGCGCACGCGTGCCCGCCTTTGCCAGATGCGCGGTGCCGGCCAACGTGCCGCCGGCCAGCGCAGCCACCGTGAGGAGGGCTGGGTCGGCGTGGCCGAGTGCACCGGCAGCCAACATGGCACCAGCTGGAATGCGGATAAAGGTGTGGACGGCGTCCCAGAGCGAATCGAACGCCGGGATCTTGTCGGCCAGAAACTCGGTGACCGTGAGGACCGCCGCCACCCCGATCACCCATGGCGAAGCCAGCGCGGACAAGGTGTCGGGCAGATGGACAAGGCCGAGACGCGCGAATACGCCGGCCAACAGTACCGTGAGATAGAGGCGCAGGCCACTGCCCCAGGACAGGCCCGCTGCAAGCGAAAGTGGTTCAAGCATGGCCGCCTCCAGGCGCGCTGCGCGTGCCGGGCGCTTCATCTGCAGAGGACGCCCCCTGCAGCGAAGTCGCCAGACCCGCGCCAAGCCGGACGCGGGACAAGTTCAAATTGAGATCGACTTCATTATAGCCACGTTAATTCGCAGACCGCAGAGCAGAGTGCAATTTCAGGCTCATATGACGCCGCACCAGTGCGGTGCAACTGGCCCGCAAGGCCCGCAGACAAGGGACTCCTCGCAATCCGCCGCAACTCAATGGCCCGAAGAAAGTTTCAGCCCGATCAGGCCGACCAGGATCAGTGCCGCGCTCGCCACCCGTGCCACCGTCAGTGCCTCGCCCATTATGACGATGCCGAAAATAAACGCGCCCACGGCGCCGATCCCGGTCCACACGGCATAGGCGGTGCCGAGCGGCAACTGGCGCATCGCCATGGCGAGCAGCACGAAGCTGCCGAGTGCAGTCACCACCGTGAATACAGAGGGCCCCAGCCGGGTAAAGCCTTCGGAGGTCTTGAGACCGGCCGCCCAGGCAACTTCAAGCAAACCGGCGATTAGCAGAAGAATCCAGGACACGAGACGACTCCATTGTTGAGATGGGGCCGTCCCCGTTCGATGCGAATGCGTAAGGTCGTCCTTACGAACCGTAATTATATCAAGATTGGGCCAGGATACCTCAGACCGCCCCAACCAGCCGGTAGCCCACCCCCGTTTCCGTCACGATATGCTCGGGTTGCGCCGGATCGCGCTCCAGCTTTTGCCGCAAATGCGCCATGTAGATGCGCAGATAGTGGTGACTCTCCACGTGCGATGGCCCCCACACGTCGCGCAGCAACTGGCGGTGCGTCAGCACGCGGCCGGCGTGCCGCACCAGGGTCGCGAGCAGCCGGTATTCGATCGGCGTCAGATGGATCGCCGCGCCGTCGCGCGTCACCTGGCGCAATGCCAGGTCGACCGTCACAGCACCGAAATGCACCTGCGGCGATTCGTTCGCACCGCCCTGGTTGCGCCGGCGCATGTGAGCGCGGATTCGCGCCAGCAACTCGGACACACCGAACGGCTTGGTCAGGTAGTCGTCGGCGCCGGCGTCGAGCGCGGCCACCTTCTCGGCTTCCTGGGTGCGGGCCGACAGCACGATCACCGGCAGTTCGCTCCAGCCGCGCAGTTCGCGGATCACGTCGAGCCCGTCGGTGTCCGGCAGGCCTAGATCTACGATCACGAGGTCGGGTTTGCGCGTCGCGGCTTCGACGAGCCCCTGCTTGCCGGTCTCGGCGTCGTGGACGACGATGCCTTCGCCTTCCAGCGAGGCACGCACGAAACGGCGAATCTGTTTTTCGTCTTCGATCAGGACGACGGTGATGCTCGGGTCACTCATGGGTGGGCTTCAAAGTCTGCTTAGGGTACGACTCAGGGGACGGCTCAGTTGGCGGCTCAGTTGACGGCTCGGTTGACGACTCGGAAGACAACTCCGGGGGCAACGTGGCCAACACCTCGCCTGCCGCAACGTGCGGCAACCGGTCGGCGGCCTCGCTCAGCGCCGATTCGTCGTCTTCCAGCGCGTCCGGCGCAGGCGGGGGCGTCTCGACGGGCAAGTTGAACCAGAAACGCGCGCCTTCGACATGGCCGTCGCGCGCCACCCGGTTCAGTGCGCCGATGGTACCGCCATGCGCTTCAACAATGGCCCGGCAAATCGCCAGGCCCAAACCGATACCCGGTTTGGCCGACTCTTTCTCGCCGCGGGTAAATTTCTCGAACACCCGGGCTTCCATGCCGACAGGCAACCCAGGGCCGGTATCGTCGACGGTTACGCGGACGAACGGCTTGCTGTCCTCTTCTATCACGTCTGCGCCGATCGTGAGCGGCGTATCGGCCGAGGTGTACTTCGCCGCATTCTCGAACAGGTTCGAGAAAAGCCGCTCCATCAGCACCGCATCGAGCTGCAGCAGCGGTAAATCGGGTTGCAGCTTCACCTGCACCGGATGCCGTGCGAGCACGCGCCTGCACGCGCGCAGCGCTGCGCCGACCGTCTCTTCAAGCAGCGACCATTGGCGGTTCAGTCGCAAGCCGCCCGCCTGCAGCCGCGCCATGTCGAGCAGATTGGTGACGATGCCGGTCATGCGCAGCGCCTCTTCGTGAATCGCCTCCACGAGATCGTCGCCGGGTTGCTTGACCGCTTGTCCTTCACGGGTCTGGGCGAGCATCGACGAAAAGCCGACAATCGTCGTGAGCGGTGTGCGCAGGTCATGCGAAATCGCCGACAGCAGCGAATTACGCAAGCGCTCCGATTCCATGTTGACGAGCGCGTCGCGAGCGATGTCGACGTAGTGCACCCGTTCCAGCGCCAGCGCAATCTGCGCGGCAAACGCGTCGAGCATGCGCTGCTGCTCGGGTACGTCGAGTTCACGCTTGTCGCGCATCACCACCGCCAGCACGCCGCGCGTACGCATCGGCGCCTTCAGCGGCAGATACAGCGCGGCTGCGGCTGGCAGCGTGTCGGTGCCGTGGCCGGCCGGCTTTTGCTGGTCGTACACCCACTGGCCGACGTCGATATCGAGCGCCTCGCCTTCGAGGGTCACCGCAGCATCCGGATCTTCGATCTTCTGCTTCACCTGATCCAGGCTGTCCGGCAACAGGACCGCCACGCGCGCGCCGAACACTTCACTCACATGCCGGCTGCCGATGCCGACGATCTGTTCCATCGTCAAGGCCGCGGCCAGCTCGCGCGCCATGGCGTACATTGCGCCCGTGCGTTGCTCGCGGCGTCGCGCGACACTCGCCTCGCGGCGCAGGCTCGAAGTCAGATGGCTGATCACCAGCGACGTGAGCAGCATACTGAAGAAGGTCAACAGATACTGCGTGTCGGACACCGAGAACGACATGCGCGGCGGCACGAAAAAATAGTCGAACGCCGCCACGCTGACAAAGGACTGCACCACGCCCGGCCCGCGCCCCAGCCTCACGGCGGTGAAAATCACCCCGAGCAGATACAGCATCACGAGGTTGGTCAGATCGATGTGGGCAAACAACTGGCTGGCAATCACCGTGATGCCGATGCAGATGGTCAGCGCCCAGCCATACGCAGCCGGCGGCGAACGGCGTTCGCGCGCGGCCTGGAGCGCGTCACGCCACGCGTTCACGCCCTCGTCGAGGGTAGTGCGGCGCTCCAGGCCGTCGCGTTCCGAGGACGCGCGGATCAAGGTCAGATCGAGGTCGCCCGCGCGTTCCGCGATGCGGTCGCCCAGCGGCCGGCGCAGCCAGCGCGCGAGACCGGTGCGGGGCGAGGCGCCCGCGACCAGCTTGGAGACATTGCGCACCCGCGCATAACCGATCAGCGCCGCGACCGCATCCGTGCCCGCGAGCGTGGCCGTTTCCGCGCCGAGTTCGGCCGCGAGTTTCAAGGCGTTCAGCGTGCGCTCGCGGCGTGCGTCCGGCAGGCGTTGCAGTTTCGGCGTTTCGACATACACCGCGAGCCAATCGGCCTTCAGGGCCGACGCGAGCCGCGCTGCTGCACGCACCAGCATGGGCGCTTCCGGCCCCGGGCCCACGCACACCAGCAGCCGCTCGCGCGCCTGCCAGATACGCTGGATCGAACGGTCGGCGCGGTACTCGCGCATCTGCGCGTCGACGCGGTCCGCGGTGCGGCGCAGCGCCAGCTCACGCAGGGCAATCAGGTTGCCCTTGCGGAAGAAGTTGCGCACCGCGCGCTCGGCCTGCTGCGCCATGTAGACCTTGCCGTCGCGCAAGCGGTCGAGTAGTTCCTCGGCCGGCAGGTCGACCAGCGTCACTTCATCGGCGCGATCGAACACGCGGTCAGGTACCGTCTCCCACACGCGGATGCCGGTGATCTGCCCGACGACGTCGTTGAGGCTTTCAAGGTGCTGAACGTTGACCGTCGTATAGACGTCAATGCCCGCGTCGAGCAATTCGTAGACGTCCTGCCAGCGCTTCAGATGGCGCGCGCCCTGCACGTTCGAATGCGCGAGCTCGTCGACGAGGATCAACTGCGGCTTGCGCGCCAGCGCGGCGTCGAGATCGAACTCGCCAAGCTTGCGGCCGCGGTATTCGATATGCGCAAGCGGCAAAACATCGAGGCCGTCGAGCAGCGCCGCTGTTTCGCTGCGGCCATGCGTCTCGGCGATGCCAACCACGACATCCACGCCGTCGTCGCTGCGCCGTTTGGCGGCCTGCAGCATCGCATACGTCTTGCCCACCCCGGCCGACGCGCCGAAGAATACCTTCAGCTTGCCTCGCTGGCGTTTCTCTTCGTCGCGTTGCAGCTTGTCGAGCAACTCGTCTGGATCGGGTCGGTTCATGCTTTCTGTTTATGGTTCTGTTCAATGCTAGCCGCTGTGGGCTCACGGGGCCGTATCAGGTACATGGTGGCACGGTAGCGGCTTCGCCGCAAATGGCGGCCACCGCAAATGGCGGCCGCTGCAAACGGCGGCCGCCCCAAACGGCAGCCACAAAACGCCGCGCCACAAAAGGCAAAGACGGCGCCACACAGGGCGCCGTCTTTGTCATCTGCACCACTTAGCCTTGATGCGCGGCGTCGAGTGCGAGATTCAGCTCCAGCACGTTGACGCGGGCTTCACCGAGCACGCCGAACTGGCGGCCGCTAGTGTAGCGGTCGACCAGCGCCTGCACGTCGCTCGGCGACATCTTGCGCGCTGCGGCAACCCGGGCGACCTGGTAAGCCGCCGCAGCCGGGCTGATTTCCGGATCGAGGCCGCTACCCGACGAGGTCACGAGGTCGACCGGAACCGGCTTCGACATGTCGGTACCCGCCGCCTTCAACGCATCGAGACGGCCCTTGACTTCATCGTGCAACGCCGGGTTGGTCGGGCCGAGGTTCGAACCACCCGAGTTTGTCGGGTCGTACGGTTTCGGGCTATTGGCCGACAGACGGCCCCAGAAGTACTGCGGCGCATCGAACTGCTGGCCGATCAGCTTCGAGCCGACGATCTTGCCGTTCTGCTCGATCATGCTGCCGTTGACCTGGTCGTTGAACACCGCCTGGCCGAAGGCTGTCATCACGGCCGGGTAAGCGAGCCCCGTGATCGCCGACAGCACGACAAAGATCACGATAAGCGGACGAAAAAGTTTCATGATTGGCAATCCCTTTAGACGCGTCCGGCAGCCTACGCCGCCGGACGCAGCCTGTTAAACCCAGCCGAGCGCGGCCAGTACCATGTCGATCAGCTTGATGCCGATAAACGGCACGATGATCCCGCCAAGGCCATATATCAGCAGATTGCGGCGCAGCAGGATCGAAGCACCGAGCGGCCGGTACTTCACACCCTTCAGTGCCAGCGGAATCAGCGCGATGATGATCAGCGCGTTGAAGATCACCGCCGACATGATCGCCGAGGTCGGTGTGGCCAGATGCATGATGTTCAGCTTGTTCAGCGCCGGATAGGTGCTCGCAAACGCAGCCGGGATGATGGCGAAGTACTTGGAGACGTCGTTGGCAATCGAGAACGTCGTCAGCGAGCCGCGCGTCATCAGCATCTGCTTACCGATTTCGACGATCTCGATCAGCTTGGTCGGGTTCGAATCGAGGTCGACCATGTTGCCGGCTTCCTTCGCCGCCTGCGTGCCGGT
>Ga0116109_1000101_pt1 | contig 21354 bp, 16 predicted proteins | sample June2015DPH_8_10_2_FD_89718 | JGI IMG/M metagenome (GOLD analysis project Ga0116109, IMG submission 89718) | Peatland microbial communities from SPRUCE experiment site at the Marcell Experimental Forest, Minnesota, USA - June2015DPH_8_10 | ecosystem: Environmental > Terrestrial > Soil > Wetlands... | reverse complement strand
GCAGGTGCGACGGTAGCTCTGCCGCTGCGGCACTGGTGCCCGTCGATTGCGGCACGGTCACGGAAGCCAGCGGATCGTCGCTTCGCGGCGTCGCTAGCGTCAGCACGCCGCCGACGTCGGGCGCTGCCGCGTCGCGGGCCGTTAGGGCGGGCAGATCCCAACGCGTTTCAACCGTCTTCAGGATGGAGGTGTGGTCGAGCGGCATGGTGCCCTCCGGAACGCGGAACACGGTACCCGGTGCAATCAACGGTGAAACCAGCACCGTGGGCACGCGCAAGCCGAAACGCGTGAAGTCGAAGCCGTACTCGCCCGCCGAATCATCCGGCGGCACGGCGCCCGACGGCGGCGGAACATGGTCGTAGCAGCCGCCATGCTCGTCGTACGTGACGATCAGCAGGGTCTTGTTCCACTGCGCTTCGTTGTTGCGCAAGGCGTAGTACACGTCGTGGATAAACTGCTCGCCCAAGGCGACATCGTAGTTGGGGTGCTGGCTGTTGCCGGTCGAATCCCAGCTCGGTTCGAGAAACGTATAGGCCGGCAGCGTGCCGTTTTGTGCAGCGATCTTGAAGTCTGTGAAGAGACCAAAGTGATCGTCGGACGCATTCGTGGTGTCCGGGAAGTTCATCCGCGTGAGCGGTGGCTGGTTGTACCCGTAGATAACCCAACTCTGGTTGTGCTGCGACAGCAAGCCGAAGATACTCGGCGAGGTGTACGTTTTGGTGTTGTCGTCCATATGCCCCTGGCTCGTGGCCGCGCATACGAAAGCGCGATTCGGCAGGGTTTCGGTGGGGACTGAACTGAACCACTGGTCGCACACGGCGTAGCCGCGTGCAAGGGCTGAGAGTACCGGCAGCATCGACGGCGTGTACATGCCCATGATGTCCGAGGCGACGGTGCCTGGCAGCACCGACCAGCTAGGCTTCCTGGATTCCCAGCCAAGCGTGTAGGCATAGTCGCTCACGAAGCCCTGGTTGGTGGCCACAGGCGGCGAGGGCGCATCGATGGTGCCGAACAACTGCGAATTCGTTGCGCTATAACCTTCGCCGGGATCGGCGCCAGGCTGAAAATACGCGTTGCTATCGCTCGCCTGAATCGCGTACACCTTCACGGCTTCGCCATTCGCGGCGGGGTTGGATTCATTGCCGGTCAGCCCGTCGAAAGCCTGTCCTGCAGGTGACTGATTCTGTTGGTCCGTGTAAAGGAAACCTAACATGTGATCGAACGATCGGTTCTCCAACATCAGGACGACAATATGCTCAATCGCGGCAAGCTGGTTCGCCATAGACACTCCCTCGTTGATCTCGTTTCGATGCTCGATATGCATTGCGTGGAGCGCTTGCCAAGGTACGGTCCGATGCCGCTCTACGCGTGCATGCCTTCCGAGGCTTCGACCTCGACGCATGCTGCAGGTTCTGCGCAATAGTCCTTACGCTGTGCGAGGCCAAAGCGCCTCACGAGTTCATGACCCTTTGATGTCACGCGGTAACACGTATGGCCGGATTCCGCGGATACGACTTCAACCAGATGCGCATGTTGAAGCGGCAGGACGTCGAGGTCGGCCAGCGCGATGCGTTCAGGCGAGTGGTACAGCACGAACAAGGTGGCTATCTCGTGGTGACTGAGAAGGTTTGTCATGGGATGCGTCATTTGCGGGTAAAGCGGGCAGCACGGAGGATTGCGAGGTGCTGGAAGGGGTGGTGCTTTGATGGTTTAAGCTTTATAGCTGAGTATCGTGACAGTATCTTTATCGTCTCAGTCGAATGTTTGACCGGGTACCCAAGGCGACAGGCATGCTTTACTCATCGCTTGCGGGTAGCGTTCGTTCCCCTCGCCGTTACGCAGTTATGCGGCTACAAAGCGATTACGAAAGGCGCACCCAACCATGAGTTCCCGTCCCGCTGGAGCTGAGTCCTCAGAGACACCTGCACCGTCCCCAACTGCAATCCATGCGCGGTCTGGACTGATTACCCCTTCGATGACCGATGTCGACGCTTTTGTGTTACTTGCCACATCGATTTCCGCTGAAGCCGTGGATCGGGTTCGTAAGCTGAACGCCAGCGCCGCCCCCGAGGATCTGCATAAGCTTCGTGTCGCACTGCGCCGTCTGCGGACACTCCGGTGGGCGTATGAAGCTCTACTGGACAAGAAGGACGCGAAGCTGCAACGCCGCGAGTTCAAGTCACTCGCCGACGCAGCTGGGCGGACGCGAGACTGGGACGCAGTCCTTGGCGAGCGCGCGTCAGCAAGTCGAGTTGCGAGGTGCCGGTCGACCCATTGCAAATTTTGCCGAAGAGCGTGTGAAAGCGGCCGAACAGGCCCTGAAAAAGCGCGTCAAGCGAGCGGTATCGGCGCAGGCCTCAGACTACGCGGCGCTTCACGAGGTACGGATCGCGGGGAAAAAACTGCGCTACCTGCTGCAGTTCTTTTCGCCAGTTCTGGATGGCGGTCATCAGGCTGTTATCGACCGACTCACCGTGGTGCAAGACGAACTCGGAACGCTGAATGACCTGGTGACGAGCGAGGCGTTGCTTCGCGAATATGCCTTTCAGTTAGGCGAGGCGAAGCGAGTGAAGCAGGCGATCGCGCATCTGCAAAGCCAAACCGCGCATCACATGCACCACGTCCACGAGTCATTGCGGGCGATTGGCTAGCGGGCAGCGCCTCGCTGTACCTGTCGCATCTACGCGAATTCCGACCGACGCAGCCCTGCGTCATGTTGCCAGTCGTTTGCAGCCCGTTCCCCGTCAGCACGCGCCAGCGCCTGCGAGGCAAACATGTCCTCGCTGTATGCGACCACTTTCTTGCCCGCGCCATGCTGCCGTTCGATTGTGAGAGCCCAATGCCAGCCACCGTCCTGTTCAAACACGTGAAGCGTCAACTCAGGTGAGTGCGGATGTGTCATCTATGCCTCCGCAGTTAGGGGGCCTGATGGGCAACAGCGCCACAGGCTCCGCTGATCTCAGCATAGGCGTATAAATGCTGCGTCGCAACATTAATTTTTAGTGACGTCCTCCTACCGTTGTGTGTTGACCTCACCGTCAGCTAATTGAAAGTACATAAACAAATTTCGGATACCGAATTAAATAAGGCTATGGACCTCAGCGACATGTTCAACTGTTTTCAACTAGCGAAAACTTGACGACTGTCTTGCCGGGGCGATGTCACTTCATCGGATGCGGCATGGGGGACATCAATTTGACCGATCGGGACGACGTCGGTGTTCCCATAAGCATGGATGTGAAGAACTCGCTGGCGACGTACGGGGTCGGCATCGCGGTGCTCGATACTGCACTCGTGCGAGACGACGTGGTATCGGGCCGGACGGTTCGCGTCCTGCCCGATTGGAGTCTGTCGCCTGTTCAGGTGCACGCAATTACGGAAACGCGTGTTTTCCCAGCGGGGGTCCGGGTTGTTTATCGAGTTTTTGAAGGGGCGCCCGAGTGACGCCTGAACGGCTTTTACCCGGCTTTCGTCGCTCTTAGGCTTCCCAATCTGCCTCCGCGTCTAGCGGATAAACCGGTCGCTTTATATGTTCGAACTTGAAGAGTCCATAGTCCGAACTCGTCACGCCACGGCTATCGCATTCCACCAGCGCCGCGGCAATCGGCACGAACACCGGCCGGCAGTACATCCGTGACTTGAGCAGCAGAACGCGGGCGCGTCTGGGATCGACACCTACGCTTTCGAACACCCCTAAATCCCACGGCTCATGCGTGCGCTCGGTCAGGACGAGCGTGGCGCCTCCGATATCGAGTACGGCTGCGCGGCCCATGAAGGCACGCTGTCCGGTATAGGTAGGGCCGCTTATGGTGTACTCGCCGTCAGTCAGCGCGCGAACTACACCCGTCACCGTGAGCGGCGGTTGCGGCTTCACGGCGTCGCTTGCAAGCTTGTTCCCTACTGGGAGCGTCACCGTCGTCCCCACGCCTGCAGCGTGCAAAGCGGCAACCGCCTCGGGATCGCAAAGCGGCCCGCTCACCACGTCCTCGAGTCCATGCTTGAGCACCTCTTCAAGCAGATCCATCGTGTCGCACGTGCCGCCCGACATGCAGTTGTCGCCGTGGTCCAGCAAGAGCACCGGTTTGTCGGCGCCCTTGGCGAGTGTCGCCGCCTCCGCTACGGAGTCCGTCAGTGCAGCGCTGCGATAAAAGAATTCCTCTCGCTCATCCCAGATCTGCCGCGCGATGCGTTCTGCGACGGCATCCGCGGCGGCGCGATCGCCGTCAACCACCACCACGACACTGATACACGGTGCTGCTATATCCGCCAGCGAGAAACCCGACAACACCGACACCGCCAGCATCCCCTCTGCTTCGGCCGCCCGCGCCGCGTCAACCGCGCGCTTCATCGCGCCTTCGGCCGTTGCACTGCGCAGCGTATGCGTGAGCAGAGGCGGTTGCCGCCACGCGATCACCGGCCGGGATCGGTGGTGGATCAGATCGAACAGCAGACGCGCGGCGTGCGCACCGGTTTCGTACATGTCGACGTGCGGATAGGTCTTGAAGCTGACGATCACGTCGGCGTTGTCGATCATCTTCTGCGTGACGTTACCGTGCAGATCGAGTGCAACGCCGATGGGCGCGCCCGGCAGCGCGGCACGTACGCGGGCCAACAAATCGCCTTCGCCGTCGTTTGAGTTTTCAGCGACCATGGCGCCATGCAGATCGAGCAGCACGGCGTCGCAACCGGTCGCGGCGTCGACGATGGCCTTGCAGATCGCATCGTACGCCGCGGCGGCGACCGGTCCGCTTGGGTTGGCCGAAGCCGAAATGGGCGTCACGATCAGCGCATGCTCGCGCTCGGCGGCATCGATAAAGGCGGCCATCGCGGTCTGCATGCCTTTGTTTTCCCGCCATGCGTCTTCGCCGTAGCTTGGCCCGTTACGACCGAAGGCTTCGAGCGGCGTTGCGACCGGCGAGAAGGTGTTGGTTTCGTGATTCATCCGCGCAATCAGGAGTTTCATGCGCATGCTCCTTCTGCGCTTTGTGTTTCACGCAACGTGAGCGGTGACGATTGAAACACGACGCCGCAGTGCGGCATGTCCACATTCGAATCATGAGCTTGCATTAGCGATTCCTTGCGATAAACGGCGCGGGGTTCAGACGACGCCCACGCCCAGATAGCGGTCTTTGATCGATTCATCGGCGATGAACGCGGCGTTATCCCCCTCGTAGACAATCGCGCCCTGCTCGATGATGTAATGTCGGTCCGCCAGTTGCGAACACACTTCGAGGTTCTGCTCGACCAGCAGGATCGCAACACCCGCCTGCTTGATCAGCCGCAGTTGCGCGACGATCTCTTCGACGATCACGGGTGCTAGGCCTTCCACCGGCTCATCGAGCATTAGCAAACGCGGATGGTTCATCAACGCGCGGCCAATGGCGAGCATCTGCTGCTCGCCGCCGGACAATTGCGCGCCACCGTTCGTGCGCCGTTCCTTCAGGCGCGGAAAAATGCGGTAGATATCGTCAAGCTGCCATGGCGAATCTTTGCGCGCGCCGAGGCGCAGATTTTCTTCGACCGACAGCAGCCGGAAAATGCCACGGCGCTCAGGTACGAAGCACACCCCGCGCGCGGCGATTCGATGGGGTGCGAGCTTGTGGATCGGTTCGCCCTTGAACGTCACCGTGCCGCGCTGAGGTGTCACCACTCCGGCGATGCTCTTGAGCGTGGTCGACTTGCCTGCGCCGTTGCGGCCTAGCAGCGTGACGGTCTCGCCTTCATCAACGCGCAGCGTCACCCCTTGCAGGATATGACTCTTGCCGTAAAAGCCGTGAATCTGCTGGACGCCCAGGATCATGCGCGGCCTCCGGTGATCATGTTGCCGAGGTACGCGGTTCTGACGCGCTCGTCGCCGCGAATCTCGTCCGGGCGGCCTTCCACCAGAACACGGCCTTGTTGCATCACGGTGATCGTGTCCGAGATATCCATCACGATGCCCATGTTGTGCTCGATCAACACGACTGTGTAGTCATCGCGCAGGCCGCGAATCAGCTGCTTCATGTCGTCGAGATCGTCGATGCCCATGCCAGAGGTAGGTTCGTCGAGAAAGATGGCCTTGGGTCGCGCGGCGAGTGCCATGCCAACCTCCAGCCGCCGCTGCTGACCGTGCGACAGGGCGCCCGCAGCGGTGCCCGCAAAGCGCTGCAATGCGAGTCGCTCCAGCACGCTATCCACCACGTCGGCGTGTTCAAGTGTGCCGCGTGGGGGCGTCCATGCGTTGAGTGCGCGTCGAGCGTCGACGCCTTGCGCGGCTAGCCGCAGGTTTTCGCGCACGCTCAGATTGGCAAACAGGCTCGTTACCTGGAACGAACGCGCGACGCCGCGGCTCGCTCGCTTGTGATCGGGTTCGTGCGTCACATCGTGGCCGTCGAACACAATCTTGCCTGCAGTGATTGGCAAGGTGCCGGTCAATACGTGAAACAGCGTGGTTTTTCCCGCGCCATTGGGTCCGATCACCGAATGCACGGTACGCGGCAAGATACGCAGATCGACCTCGGCAAGCGCCGTAAATTTGCCGTAGCGCTTCACGATGCCGCTCGCCTGCAGAATGGCTTCGCTCATGCTTGCTCCTCGCCTGAATCAGCAGGCGTCTCGCGCCGCACCGCTTGCCAGATACGCTCGCCGAGACCCCACAGCCCGCGCTGCATAAAGAGACTCACGGCGATCAGCACGAGCCCGAGCAGCAAGAGCCAGCGTGGCCATAAGGTAGAGAGCCAGTCGGCGAACAGGACATAGAAAGCTGCGCCTAGCACCGAAGCAAACAGATTGCCGGTGCCGCCGATCACGGTCATCACCACAATCATCTCACTCGTGTGGTAATCGATATTCGACAACGGTGCGATGCCCGTCATCAACGCATGCAAAGCGCCGGCGAGGCCCGTAACTGCACCAGAGATCACGAACGCTATCAGCTTGAAGCGTTTCACGTCATAACCGACAGCGGCCGCGCGTGCTTCGTTGTCGCGAATCGCGAGCAGCGTGCGGCCGAAAACCGAATGCGATACGCGTATCAGTATCCAGAACGCGAGCAGAAACAGCACCGCGACGAACCCGTAGTATTGCCACGGCGATGCGAGCGCCACCAGCGTCTTGCCGAACAGCGACAGCGCAGGGCGGGGGATGTCGAGCAGGCCATCATCGCCGCCGGTCAGATTGGGCGTGGTGTAGGCGAGAAAGTAGAACATCTGCCCGAACGCGAGCGTCAGCATGACGAAGTAAGTGCCGCGTTGACGAATCGAAAACCAGCCCACGAGTGCCGCCGCAGTAGCGCCGACGATAATCGCCGCCACCAGGGCCACTGTTACCGGCGTGCCGTCGAGCTTCGTCAGCACGATCCCCGCGGTATAGCTGCCGAGTCCGAAGAAAATCCCCTGGCCGAAGGAAAGCAGGCCGGTAAAGCCCAGCAACAGATTGCAACCGAGCGCGGCCAATGCATACACCAGTACTTCGGTGGCGAGCGAGCCGGAGCGCAGCGTGAGCGGCAACACGCAAACCACCAGCAGTGCCAGCAGCATGAAGCGATAGTGATGTAATGCCTGTCTGAACGTGCGCTTCGAGCTCTGGGGCGACGCGCTGTCGCGAGCGAGCGTCTTCGATGGTTCGATCATGTGGTTCTCCCGAGCAGTCCGTTCGGACGCAACAGAAGCACAGCGGCCATCGCAACGTAGATCATAAGGCTGGCGCCTTCGGGCCATAGCGTGCTCATCACGCTTTGCACGATGCCGACCAGCAGACCACCGACCAACGCTCCCAGGAAATTACCCAAACCGCCCACGACCACCACCACGAAGGCGACGCTCAATGCTTCGATACCCATGAATGGGTCCGCACCGCGAATCGGTGCCGCAAGCACACCTGCAAGCGCCGCCGTGGCCGCGCCAAGCGCAAACACGAGACTGAACACGCGCAACACGTTGATGCCAAGCAACGAGACCATCTCGGTCGATTCACTGCCTGCCCGCACCGCGCTGCCGAGCCGGGTGCCCTCGAGCAGCCACCACAACAAGGCGGCCAGTACGGCGGTAAAGCCGATCACAAACAGGCGGTACTTCGGATAAACGAAGCTGCCCCAGATCACCACGCCGTTCAGCGAATCGGGTACCGGCACGTTATTGCCGAGCGGTCCCCAGATGAGGATCGTGCATTCCTGCAATACCAGCGCGAGACCCACGGTCACGAGAATGTGAAACTCGTGCTGCTGTTCGTAGACGTGCCGCAAGATCAGCTTCTCGACCACCCACGCCAGCGCGCCGACCACAATTGGCACGATGACGAGCGCGGTCCAGAAGCTCATCGACCACTGCAGCGCCTGATAACAAAAGTACGCGCCGAGCAGATAGAACGCCCCGTGTGCGAAGTTGACGAAGCGCAGCAGGCCGAAGACGATCGACAAGCCTACCGCGAGCAGGAAATACAACATTCCCACTCCGATGCCGTTGACGATCTGCAGGAGATAAACGTTCATGGCGTCCGTCGCTGAAGTTTCCGGGGCGGCCGGTGCGCGCTCGCAAGCAATCCGCACGCTGCTCCGCTTGCATAACCGTCACATGCCGGGTGTGCACCTTGAGGCGGCACGCATCCGGCACGATGGCATGGCACGACGCCGGTCAGGCCAGCTTGCAGCCGGTCTTGTCGACCGGCAGGAACGACTGGCCGGAACTGACGATGTCGGCGAAGTCGTCGGCGTTCTTCATCTTGTTCTTCGCCTTGCCCTTGAGCAAATAGTAATTCTTGATGACCTGGTGGTCGCCTTTGCGGACTTCTTCCGGCCCTGTCAGGCCGGCGTATTTCATGCCTTCGAGCACGGCGACCACTTTCTTCGGATCGGCCGAATCTGCTTTGACGATGCCGTCGAGCAGGATCTTCGTGCAGATATACGAGCCCGCCAGGCTGTAGTTGGGATTCTCCTTGAACGCCGCGTTCGAGCGTGCGACCAGGTCGTGATTGAGCGGCGAATCGATGCCGTGCCAGTACTGTGCACCGAAGTACACCCCTTCGCAGAGGTCGGCGCCCAGCGCCTGGAATTGCTCAAGACCTGAAGCCCACGCAATCAGGATCATGCAGTTGTTCTTCATGCCGAAGCTGATGGCCTGGCGCAGCGTATCCGAGGACTGCGAACCGAAGTTGAGGATCAGCAGCACGTCAGGCTTGGCGGCCACGGCGTTGGTCAGATAACCGCTGAACTCCTTCTCGGTGAGCGAGTGGTAGCTGTTGCCCACGTGCTCGATGCCTTTTTCCTGGAACACGGCTTTCGCCGCCGACAGCAAACCGTCGCCGAACACGTATTGCGGCGTGATGGTGTACCAGCGCTTGGCCTTGGGCAACATCTGGATCAGCGGACGCACGGTCTGGTCGATTGCACCGAAGGTCGGCACCGACCAGCGGAAGGTCGCGCTGTTGCAGTCCTTACCAGTGATTTCATCGGCGCCCGCGGTGGTGATGAAGACGCCGCCGTCCTTCTCGACTTCGTTGGCCATCGCCAATGATTCTGATGACAAAATGCCGCCTGCGAAATAGCGCACATTCTTTTGTTGAGCGACTTCTTGCACCCGGCGCACGGCGGTTGCGGGCTTGCCTTCCGTATCGAGCACAGTGTACGAGAGCGGTTGGCCGAGCACCTTGCCGTATTGTTCGATGGCGAGCTTCATGCCGAGGTCGGCGTACTTGCCGTTGGCGGCAAAGGCGCCTGACATCGGTACGGGGCAAGCGAACTGAAGCGGCGCGCCCTGGGCAAACGCGCTGCGCGCGACCAGCGAGCCGAGCGTTCCTGGGACGGCCGTCAGAGCGGCCAGCTTCAACATATTTCGGCGATTCAAAATGACGCTCCTTGGGAGAAAGAGACACGCATGCAACCGACAGCGAAACCGGGCTGGCCGCGTGGTCTTTTTTGACCACGCTGACGGAGACTATTTATCATGATAAATAGAATGATCCCGATGCTAGGTACAATAAATTCGGGTGTCAATAAGGCAAAATTCCAGCCTCGCCGATGGCCAGGGTTTTCCCAATAGGAGCATCAACGATGGTCATGGACCGAGCGAAGGCCAGAGTCGCGGTCGAAATCAAGCAGCAGAAGCGTCCTGATCTGGTTGCCGAAGAGATCAAGCGGCTCATCACCGAGAAGGACCTGAAGCCGGGCGACCGTCTGCCGCGCGAGGTCGAATTGCAGGCGCTCTACTCCGTGAGCAAGAGCACGATTCGCGAAGCGCTTAAGTCGCTGGAGGTGCAAGGTCTCATCAAAGTGACGACGGGCCCGAACGGTGGCGGCATGGTGGTGGAGGTGCCGCTGGATCGCACGCTGCAGTTGCTGCAGAACTATCTGTTCTTCAAGGACGTGACGATCGACGACATCTACACCGTGCGCAAGCTGCTCGAACCGGAACTCGCAGCGGGCGCGGTGCCGCATCTGACCGAGCAGGATTTTGCCGCGCTCGAGGCGAGCATCGCATGTTGCGATCGTCCGGCTTCGGGGCACGGTGTTGGCGGAATCTTGAAGCAACGCCAGGAGGACGTGAATTTCCATGACATCCTGGCGGCCGCCAATCCGAATCCGTTTTTGCGCTTTAGTTGCGAGTTGATCAACGAGATGATCCGACAGTTGATCGAGTTTCGTAACGATACGCCGGAGTCCGAACAGCAACGGTTCGGTGAGGCCAATGTGAAGATTCACAAGGCGATCACGAAGGCGGCGCGCGCTCGCGATGTCGAGAAGGTGCGTGAGTTGATGGTCACGCATATGACGGAGGCGCCGCGCTACGTGAAACGCATGAAGGGCAAGTTGCGCGGCAGGCTGATTCTCGACTCGGAAATTCGCAAGAAGCTGCGCACGCGAAGCGCTGCGCCGACGGTGGGTGACGGGGAGGGCGCGGAGGATTGACGGGGCAGATGTGGAGCGACGCGCGGCATGGCGCTTCCGACTCGTAAGGCATGAATCGTGCTGGCAGACATGGGAAACGCCGCTACGCGGAATCCGCAGCCTCCCATCCGGTCTCCCTTCAGGAGTCGTACCCATGAAACGCTCGACACAGCCAGTTTTGCACATTGCGATGGCCATGGCAGCGATGGTCGCCTTCGCGCCCGTCATCGCGAACGCCGATGACGCGCCGTCCCCATGCGCGGCCCTGAAACGTATTGTCGCTGCGGCGCCCGACGGCTTTACCAGTTTGAGCCCGGCGGAAGTGAACGGAGTTGCCCAACCGTACGGCGACGATGCGCAGTGCAATGCGAGCCATGACAGCTATCAGTGCCTGTGGACGCCGCATCATGACGCGGGGTCTAGTGCCGACGCGTTGCAGTCAGTCGCTGCGGATATTGCATCATGCTTGCCTGCGGCGACCCACGATCTGAATACGCCCGCTCGTCAGCATTTCTATCTCGGAGCGCGCGACCAGCGCACGCAGATCACCGCGACGACGGCGGGGCCGAATAAGCTCAAGCTGGTGGTGTCGGGTAAGTGAGGAGCCGGCTGGCGAAGTCGAAGGCCGTGAGCGGGGCCGCTCATGGTTCCCATCTGTAACGAGGGGTGTGGCGCCCCCGGAGCAGCGGGAGAGAACCCCGCTACATCAATAAGTTGGCGCGTTTGCCTTAAGGTTATCCACAGGCTTATGAACGAAAGCTGTGGATAGAATTCATCGCGCGTCGCGTAAGGTCCACGAACATCTGTTCAGTTTGAATTCAACAACTTGGTTGTTGGCACACGGCCTCCGGTTGTCCGTATCATCGGGACACGGCAGGTGTTTTGTGGGGAAAATCGTTCGCAATCCATCAGCGAAGGGCGCGCCTCGTGCGCGAATGACTGGATCAGTAACATTGATGCAACGAACCACGAGTCGCCGTTCAACCGGTGCACGATCAGAACACTCTACAGCACGCGCCGCGTGAAGCGGGGGGACTGGATCGTGTTTTGACGAACAGGGCAATCTCGCATGCTGCGACCGCCAGATGTTTGAGGCGACTTACGCTTTGATCGAAGACGCCGACGCGTGCCACTAGTGTCTGGTCGGCGTACTCGGTCCTATCATCGACGCGGGCAGTTTTTTGGCTTTGGGGCGACTTCGATCGCCCTTTCGCTTTTGTGGGAAGGTCAACGTTTCTCGGATTTGTCCTGCGTCAGTTCGGAATCCGTTGCGTGTAGAGTACCCGGCGTTCAACCGTCTATCCCCGGCCTGCGTTGACAGTCTTCGTTGACCTGGTTGTTCCGCCCGCCTAGTGCGGGCTTTTTTTGCCCGCTCAGGCTACGCGATATCCCGTTGATCCTCTATAGGAAAAGTACGGTTCTGCGAAATGTGTTGCGCCGGTTCACACGTTGACAAACGTTGACGAATTGTCGACGTGATGTTCGATATTTTACGGGGCGTTACCAATCCGTAAAACGACGCAGAAGAATGAACCGGAAGACATACAGGCTGGTGTATAGCCGACTGAGAGGAATGCTTGTAGCCGTCGAGGAAACCGCCGCGGCAAGCGGCAAGCAGGCAGGAGAGACCACGGTACGCAGCAGAAAATCACGGGGTGTGATTTTTTCGTTGCGGCAGATTGCGTTCGCCGCGCTCGCGCTCGTTGGCGCGCTGCCGTCGCTGTCGAGCGCACAGATGGTTCCGGGCGGCGCGCACGCCCCGTCCGTCATCCAGACACAGAACGGACTGGATCAGGTCAACATCAACCGGCCCTCCGGCGCTGGCGTCTCGATGAATACCTACGGCCAGTTCGACATGCAGCAGAAAGGCGCGATCCTGAACAACTCGCCCATCATCGTGCAGACGCAGCAGGCGGGCATGATTAACGGCAATCCGAACTTCGGCCCCGGGCAGGCCGCACGCGTCATCGTCAATCAGGTCAACAGTAGCGCAGCGAGCCAGATCAACGGGCATCTGGAAGTTGCGGGCCAGCGCGCGGAGGTTGTCATCGCGAACGGAAGCGGGATTTCCGTGAACGGTGGCGGCTTTATCAACACGTCGAGAGCTATCCTGACCACGGGCACCCCGAACTTTGCGCCGGACGGTTCACTCTCGGGCTTTAACGTGACCGGGGGCAACATCAGCATCCAGGGCGCGGGGCTGAACGCAGGCGATACCGACCAGGTTGACCTGCTGTCGCGTGCGGTGCAGGCGAACGCCGCAATCTATGCGAAGAACCTGAACGTCGTGACCGGTGCGAACCGCATCAGTCATGACACGCTCAATGCAACGCCGATTGCAGGCGATGGTCCGCCGCTGGGTGTCTCCATCGATGTGAGTCAGCTTGGTGGTATGTATGCGAACAGGATCGTTCTCGTCGGGACGGAACAGGGTGTTGGTGTGTCTACCAAAGGTGTGCTGGCCGCGCAGTCAGGTGACCTGATCCTGACCACGCAGGGCAAGCTCGTCCTCGCCGGACAGACCAATGCGAGTGGAAACCTCGCGCTGTCCGCACACGATGGTATCGACAACAGCGGCACGACCTACGCGCAGCAGAGCGTCAACGCAAACACGTCCGGCACGCTCACGAATAGTGGCGTGCTCGCGGCGCAGCAGAATACGACCGTCAATGCGGGCGGCGTGGCATCGACCGGCACGCTCGGCGCGGGTGTGAATAGTGACGGCAGCCTCGCGCAGTCCGGCGATCTGGCGGTGACAGTGGGTAGCACCCTCACCGCGACCGGGCGCAATGCGGCGGGCGGCAATGCAGCGCTGAATGGCGCGGCGGTCAGTCTTGCCGAGAGCAGTACCTCGGCCAACGGGGCGCTGGCGCTTACCGCCAGCGGCGGCGACCTGAACCTGTCGGGCGGTACGGTGACGGCGGGCGGCGCGCTGGACACGCGCGCTTCCGGGACGCTCACGAACGACGGCGGGGTACTGTCCTCGGGCGGTCCGCAGACCGTCACGGTGGGCGCACTGTCCAACCGTAACGGGCAGATTGTCTCGGACAGTACGCTCAACGTCGCGGCAACAAGTGACTTGCAGAACCAGGGCGGCGCGCTGCAGGCAGCGGGCGCGCTCTCCGTCATTGCCGCCTCACTCGACAATTCGGGTGGTCACATTGCGGCGCTTGGCGCAGATGGCCTGACGCTGGCGACGGCTGGTCTGCTGAACAATGGCGCGGGTGGGACCATCGGCGGCAATGGCAATGTGACCGTGCAGGCTGGACAGATCGCGAATGTGGGTTCGATCACGGCGGTGCAGTCGCTGATCGCCAGTGCAGTGCAGACGCTGTTCAATGACGGCACGCTGGCGGCGAACAGCAATGTCACGCTGTCCGCAGGTTCGACGCTGACGAACGCGAACACCGTCGCAGCGGGTCATCTTGCAACACTCTCCGCTGCGACATTCGACAACAGCCACGGCAACCTCAGTGCAGACCAGCTCGCGCTGAATGCTGCGAACCTCGTTAACCACGGCGGAAGCATCACGCAGACCGGCACAGGCGCGACGACCCTTGATGTAACCGGCACGCTCGACAATTCGGGCGGCACGCTCCAGAGCAACAGCGACGGCCTGGCGCTCGGTCCTGCTGCGCTGGTGAATGATGACGGCAGGATTGCCAGTTCCGGCACCGGCACGCGGTCGATAATTGGGAGCATGCTTTCAAACAAGGGCGGCACGATTGCGACGAATGGCGCGCTCGATGTCCGTTCGGGTACCGTATCGAACTGGGGCGGCACGCTGGCCGCACAGACGGGTGCGACGCTCCATGTCGCCTCGCTGGATAACAGCGCGGGCGGGTATGTGGGCGCGCGGACTGTTTCGATGTTGGGCACGGGTGCACTGAACAACGCGGGCGGTACCATTCAGGCGGACGACAAGCTGTCTGTCTCCGCGCAGTCGGTTGCCAATGATGGCGGTTCCATCGCGAACGGTGGCACCGGCACGACGACGGTTGCCGCAAGTGGCGCGATCACGAATACGGCCAATGGCCTGATTGGTGGCAACGGCGACGTGTCGGTATCGGGTGGCAGCATCGGCAACGCGGGCGGTACGGTCACAGCGGGCGGCGCGGCCACAGTGCAGTCTGGCAGCACGCTTGATAACCGGGCGGGCCTGATCCAGGGCAGCGGCAATGTCTCGGCGTCCGCGCAGGGTGCTATCGACAACACGGGCGGACAGATCGAGGCGGATGCGACGGTAAGCAACGCTGCGGCAACACTGGCCGTCTCGGGCACATCGCTCGACAACACGAACGGTCGCATCGCGAACACCGGCTCGGGTGCGACGACGGTCAGTGCTGCCACCATCACGAATAGCAATACAGGCGGCGTCGCGGGCGCAGGCACCATCGGTGGCAATGGCGACCTGGCCGTGAACGCGGACACGCTGTCGAACACGAACGGCGCGCAGCTCGTGTCGGGCCATGACCTGATGCTGAATATCGCCCAGCTTGCAGACAACACCAACGCAACCCTGTCAGGCGCGAACAATGTCACGCTGAACGGTCCCAACGCAGGGGTCATCAATGTGGGCGGCTCGATCCACGGTGACGGCGCAATAGCGCTGAACACGGCCTCGCTCGACAACACCTCGGGCCGCATCGGCAACGACGCGGGCAGCGGCGGCTCCATTTCGGTGAACACCGGCACGCTCGCGAACCAGAACGGCGCGATTGGCAGCGACCAGAACCTGAATGTCACGACGAACCAGCTTACGGGTGATGGCAGGATCATTGCCGGGAGCGATGGTGCGGTCACGGTCAACGGTGACTACACGCTCGACGGCAGCAACCAGATTCAGGCTAACCACGACCTGACGTTTACGACTGCGGGCAGCTTCACGAACCAGGGCACGCTCGGCGCGGTGAACGCATTGACGGTCAACGCGGCGAACGTGGATAACCGGGCAGGCGCGGACCTGAACTCGTCAAACACGACGGTCAATGCGGCGAACGCGATCACCAACGAAGGTCGCATCGAAGGCGATACCGTTGCGACAAACAGCGGGTCGCTGGTCAACACGGCAGCAATCATCGGCAACACGGTTACGCTGAACGCCAGCCAGTCTATCGCTAACACCGGCGCTGCCGCTGTGATGGCCGCTGCTTCACAACTGAACCTGTATTCGCCTGGCGATATCTCCAACACGGGCGGCGCGAACCTTTTCAGCCTGGGCGACATCAACATCGCGGCGGACGCCACCCGCGATGTGAACGGACTGCTCACCAACCGCAGCAACTCCGTCACCAACGACCAGTCCACCATCGAGGCGCAGGGCAATATCGAGATCGCCACGCAGACGCTGACCAACACGCGGCCCGCGCCGACGGTCGAGACGGTGACCACCGATGTTCAAACCGAACATCAGACCAAGCGTGACAAGTACATGGCCTGTACGCCGACGAACGGCGACAAAGGATACTGCACGCAGGAAATGTGGGACAACGGTTACAAGAATCCGCTGAACTCGACGCTCAGCGCCGCTGATGTGGTTTCAACCTCCAGCGGACCGAACGCCGTGGATCGTGTGCTTGTCGTGAACGTCAACGGCCAGCCGCAGACGATCTACTACAACACGCTGACTACTAACGCTGACGGCACGATCTCGGTCAGCTATTGGGACGACTACGATCCGCACGTCAACTACGACCCCGCAACGGAATATCCTGGTGACAACCAGGCGCACCACCATTACCAGCGGATTGAAGCTGCGCGTGACACGACTACCACCACGCAGCAGGATCAGGTAACCGGCCCGCAGGCGCAGCAGGCGCAGATCATGGCGGGCGGCAACATGGTGCTCGCCAACGTTGGCACGCTGCACAACGCGTACAGCGCCATTGGTGCGGGCGGCTCCATCCAGATCGGCAGCGCCGACGCGACCGGCGATGTTGCGAGCGGAAACTATGGTGGCACGCTCGTCAATAACATCGGCCAGACGCTCTACCAGTACCAGAAGCAGGACATCGTTTCGACCTACGCGTGGAACGAGGACATCAACCACTGCGCCGTGCGAATGGGCATCGCGTAGTCTTTTAGGAGAATGAAGGAAATGTTGAATATACGGACCCAGTGGAACGCGCAAGCGCGCAAGGGTGCGACTGCGGCGGCGGTCGTTCTGCTCATGTCGCTGGCTGCTTGCGGAGGCAATATCAATAGCACGGCATCGGGCGAAAACCCTGGTGCGTCAACCGGTGGGGCTGGCAATGACGCAGCCTCCACACCCCCGACCCGGTCAACAAACGCGAGCTTCTTCGACGGCATCTTCCTGAAAGACTCGGGCACGGGCTATTACCAGTTCGATGCGAATTTTCAGGGCGGCAAGGTGAAAGGCACGGCCAAAACTGCGTTCTACGTGAACACCGACGGCGACAGCAACTTCAGTACAACGTCGAGCCCGGTTGCAGGCACTTTCAGCCAGCAGTACGTGTCGCAGGCCTACATAACCTCGGAAGGTGCATTTACATCGCAAAGCACGCCATACACCGACATCGGAACAAACTCGAAGATATTCTCGAAGCTGCCGCAGGGATACGAACTCGGCATGCAGGGCATGTCGTCACCGCTATATCAGGTGACGGTTAACGCGCAGGACGTCTCGGGTCAGCCTGTCTCGCAGGTCGTCTACAAGGACGAAGGCCCGGCAACGAACGGACTGTACTCTCTGCTTTCCAATGACAACACGCCTATGCCGCAGGGATCAACGATCTACCAGACGCCGTATTCGGTACTAACCACGCACCTGTGGGTTAACCTTACAACTGCGATGAGCGGATCTGGGTCACTGGAACAGATTCAGACCGCAAACGGGGGCACGATCCAGTCACTGGGTGGGTATCGCTATCTCCAGCCGACGCCCGACAGCGCGACCTATGTCGAATACAACGGCGTGATCTACTACGGCGAACTGCTGAATGCGGGCGATGTCCACGACATCGATCCGGCTGCCTACAACCGGGCGGCGGCGGAATTCATTGCTCAACACGAAGCGGCTGTCCTCGGGCAGTGACGTGACATAAGGGTGGCGTGCACCGCAGAGGGAATGGAAGTTTGAGGGCGCGAGGGGAAAGAAATTTCCCCCGCACGCCGCCCGGAAGGCCTTATACGGCAGGGCTCTTAATCACAGGGTGTGATTTGTCCACAGCCTTGCGAACAATTCTGTGGAGAACGTCTCTCTACCAGACGCCCCGCATTATTCCGGCAACACCGCCACCGACGCCTCACTCGTCAGCAACAGGAACGTCAACGTTTCCTGCAGATACAACCGCACCACCTGATCCGTATGACTCAGATAGCCAATGGACAGATCCTGTCCAATATGCAGATCAAAGTCCCCACCACGTGTGGACAGCACGCTGCCGCCATCGATAGCCGGCGCCCAAATAATCTCTCCGTTCACCAGCCGCTTGAGATGCGCAAGCACTGGGTAGCCCTGATCGCTCGCTTCGCTAACCGCCGTATAAGCATCGGCCCCCAACAACACCGAATAAGGACCATCAACTCCCGCAAGCCGCAACTGCTCAAGCGCCTTGGCAATCACAGCCGGGTAGCCGCTCACCTCCGCCGGCAAGCTCAGCTTGGGATTCGACGACCCTTCCCGAATGCCAACAATATTAGCCGCCTTATAGCCATCGAAAATCGCGCGGTCTTCGGCATACGCGAGTTGTTGCGCGGCGTCTTTCGCCGGCTGCCAGTCTGAATCCTCCGCGCCGCGTTCCACATCGTCGATGTCTTCGCGTTTCAATTCAAACGGCACCCGCAGTTCCACCAGCGCCTTCACCTCGCGTTGACGCGCACTGATGCCAGCCTGCGGCGGCGTAATGGCCGACTGATGACCCGTGCCCACGGCAGACAGGCTCGCACCGCCCGGCCCTTGCAGATCGACCACGCGGCGGCCAGCCACAGAACGCTTGAAAGTCCGCGCGACTTCTTCCTCGATCTGGGCCCAGGCGGCCGCGGATATGGGGGCGAGTTCGCGATGCAGGTTATTCATATTGAGGTGCTCCTTTGAGAGAGCCGATGTTCAGCGACCCATCGCTGAGGGGCTCGGCAGACGGTAGGGATTCGGGGGCGTTGGCGTCGTTCGCAACCGCGGAGGGGTTGCGGTCAGCCAGCGCGTCAAGCAGCGGCGCCGAAGGCACAAAAAACAGGCCGCCCGTCACCGCGTGGCTGTAATCGAGCAGCCGGTCGTAGTTGCCTGGAGGCCGGCCGACGAACATGTTTTCCAGCATCTGTTCGATCGGTGCAGGCGAGCGCGCATAGCCGATGAAGTACGTGCCGAACTCGCCGAAGCCAGGCCGGCCGAACGGCATGTTGTCGCGCAGGATTTTGACCTCTTCGCCGTTCTCATCGAGCGTCGTGAGTGAACTGTGTGAGTTGGTAGGCTTCACCGCTTCGTCCAGTTCGATATCGGCGAGTTTGGTGCGGCCGATAATGCGCTCCTGCGTTTCCACCGAGAGCGCATTCCAGCCAGTCATATCGTGCAGATACTTCTGCGTGAGCACGTAGCTTCCGCCAGCAAACTCGGGATCTTCCTCGCCGACCACGGTGAACACGACAGCTTCGCTGCCGGTCGGATTCTCGGTGCCGTCAACGAAGCCGATCATGGCGCGCTGATCGAAATTACGAAAGCCATGGACCTCATCGACCGTGGTCACGGCGGTGGCGAGCCGGCCCATCAGTTGTGAGGCCAGCTCAAAGCACAGGTCCATCTGATTGGCGCGGATGTGCAGCAGGATGTCGCCAGGCGTCGCCACGGCAAGCCGCTCACCGGAGCCGAATTCGCGGAACGGGTGCAGACCGGCCGGGCGCGGCGCGCCGAACAGCGTGTCCCATGCCTCTGAGCCGAACCCGCATACACAAGAAAGTCCGCCCGCCGGCACGCGCTTGCCGACTGAGCGCACCAAGGCAGCAATATCGCCACACCAGGCGCGCACGGCTTCACGACTGGCGGAGTCGGGGTTGACGGTCGCGACAATGAAGATTGCACTGGGAGTTACCTGCACGGACACGGCTTGCGGTTCGTGAGTGACAGCAGCAGGGATCGGAGTATCGGACATCGATTCGGCCTTTCAGGGCTGACAGGTCAAGGAGAGGTGGCAGAGAACGCGCTCGGCGACAGCATATATCACCCGAGGCGCCGTAAAACGCCAAGGGTAGCAGGGAGTGGGATTTAATGCGTGACAGATCCAGGCGCTGAAGCTGACCGAATCCTTGCGGAAAACTTTCAGGCCGTGTTCGGTGGTTGTGTGATGGATGCGCGGCGGGGGACGCCGATCGCAAATCCGGCCGGCCCCCGTGCGTTGATCTAAGCCTGGTTCTATGCGCTTCTGGTTCTTAGTGCCCAGTTCAGGCGTTTTTGCATACTGGCGTTCGGATGGGCGAGGCGATCGGCGAGTTGCGCCACCGCGCCTTCCAGTTGCGCCAGTGTTTGGGACTCGCCGTGATGAGCCGTCACGCTAGACACACTGCCCGCGCTTTCGAACCTCTCGTCGGCGGATGATGCAGCGGCTCCGTTATAGCGGGCAATCATGGCATCGAGCCGCGCGAGAATCGACGCGGCATGTGCGGCACCGGCATCCCTCGACGCGGGATCGTTATCTGCCAGCGTTGCCGCAGCATCTGTATCTTCCGGGCGGCTCAGCACGCGGGCCCAGTGCAGACAACTCAGCAACGAGCCGGTCGCGAGTTCGACACCTGGATTCCAGACGAACACTCGCTGGGTTTGCAAAGGCCGCAATGCAACGCGCAGGTCATGCCAGCTTCGATCCAGCGTGCGCATTGCCGCGCTTGCCGCGGCGGCGTCTGGCCGGCCACGGGTTTCCGTGGCGAGCCGCACCATTTGTCTGAGCGCCGCGAGCACGGCGGCGATCCGTGCCTCGACATGGCGCGTGGCCGCGAGCGGCATCATCAGGATCGCCACGGCAAACGAGACGATGCAGCCCACCATCACTTCCTCGATGCGCAACTGGACGAGCGGCCCCATCGCGAAGCCCAGTTGTCCATAGACGAGGCCGACCAGCACCGTGATAAAGAACACTCCCGGCGCATACGCATTCAGGATGTAGTAGGCCCAGCCGAACACGCACACCATCATGGCCGCGATCATCAGCAGCGGCGCGTCGTGCAACGAGGTTGCCAGCAGCATGCTGGCAAGCGCGCCGGCGAGGGTTCCAGCCAGCCGTTGCGCGCCACGATAGATGGTGTCGGCACGCGAGCGGGTACCGAGAAACACGACGAAGGTGGTGGTGACCGCCCAGAACCAGCGCTCCGGCGAGAGCGAGTGGCCGATCACCATGGCGAGCAATGCTGCTGTGGTAGCGCGTGCCGCCGGCAGCCAGGCGAGTCTCGCGCGGATGTCGGCGAACCACTTGGCGGCGCGGCGCTTCCTGCTGCGCGCGGCAGGCAACGTCTGCAATACGCGCCGCGGCTTGGCAGCTTGCTTGAGCCGT
>Ga0116109_1000100_pt1 | contig 21448 bp, 21 predicted proteins | sample June2015DPH_8_10_2_FD_89718 | JGI IMG/M metagenome (GOLD analysis project Ga0116109, IMG submission 89718) | Peatland microbial communities from SPRUCE experiment site at the Marcell Experimental Forest, Minnesota, USA - June2015DPH_8_10 | ecosystem: Environmental > Terrestrial > Soil > Wetlands... | reverse complement strand
CGTCGAGAGCTTCTACAAGCGCTTCTATTTCCGGCCGTCAAAGATCTGGGAGATCGTGCGCGAGATGCTGATGAGCTGGGACATGATGAAGCGGCGTCTGCGTGAAGGCGTGGAGTTTTTCCGCTTCCTGCGTGCTCACGAAGCGTGATGACGCGCGAGGCTCGCCTTTCGCAGCGTACGTTGATCTTTACCGCTGACGATTTCGGCCTGCACGAGCGGGTCAACGAGGCAGTCGAGCGCGCCCATTTACAGGGCGTCCTGACCGCGGCGAGCCTGATGGTTGCGGCTCCTGCCGCACGCGAGGCTGTCGCGCGTGCGCGTCGGCTGCCGGAACTGCGCGTCGGCCTGCATCTGGTCCTCGCTGATGGCGCGGCATTCCTGCCGCGCGAAGCGATTCCGGCGCTGGTCGACGCGGACGGCCGGTTCGGCGACAACATGCTGCGCGACGGCTTTCGCTTTTTCCTTTTGCCGGAGGTACGCAAACAGCTTGCGCTGGAGATCCGCGCGCAGTTCGAGGCCTTTGCGAAGACCGGACTGCCGCTCGATCACGTCAATACCCATAAGCATTTCCATCTGCATCCGACGGTGCTCGGGCTGATCATCGAGATTGGCCGCGACTACGGCATGCGTGCGATGCGTCTGCCGTGTGAGTCGCGTGAGCCGCTCTGGTTGAAGCCCTGGATCAGGCTGGTTCGGGATCGCCTCGATCGTGCGGGGATTGCTCACAACGACTATGTGGTCGGCATTGCGAAGACCGGGCAGATGACGGAAGGCGTGTTGCTTGAGGCGTTGGCGCGATTGCCGGATGGCGTGGGTGAGATCTATTGCCATCCGGCCGTGGTGGGTGAGGGCGCATTGACGCGAGGCATGAGCAACTACCGGCACGCCGACGAATTGGCCGCGTTGTTGTCGCCACGTGTGGCGGCGGCTATCGAGGCTGCCGGGGCCACCTGTGGGGGTTTTGCCGACGTGTTCGGTCGGCCAGACGACCGCGGGGTGCAGCCGTCATGAAGTGGTTGCAATGGGCGAGTTTGCCGGTTGGTATCGCGATCCTGATCGGACTCGTGCTGCATGAAGGTGTGGGCGCCCTGATGCAGGTGATCGGCCAGGCAGGGGTTGCGCTGCTGTGGCTGGTGCCGTTGCATGCGCTGCCGCTGTTGCTCGATGCATATGCGTGGCATTTGTTGCTCGGCAAGCGTGCTTCGCTGGTGTTTCTATGGTGGGTCGCGATGGTGCGCGAGGCTGTGAGCCGGTTATTGCCGGTGGCGGGCATCGGCGGGGAGATTGTCGGGATTCGTCTGGCGCGGTGGCGTGTGGCCGATCTGAGTGGCGTGAGCGCGTCGGTGATCGTCGAAGTGATCGTGACGATGGCGGTGCAGTATGCGTTTTCCGCGCTGGGGTTGGTTTTGATCGTGGCGTCGACACATCAAGCCGATGTGTTGCGCACGGTTGGGTTGGCTTTGGTGATGTCGTTGCCTTTGCCTGTGATGGCGGTGGTTTTGGTCCGGCGCGGTGGGGTGTTTCAAGCTATCGAGCGCTGGGCTGGGAATTTGTCGGGTTCCTCCAGTGCTCTTTTGCAGGGTATGGATGGGCCGCAGCTCGATGCGGACGTCGATGCACTTATGTCCCGTGCGGGGCTCTTGTTGAGGGCCTTTGTCTGGCAGTTGAGTGGGTATTTGCTCGGGGCGGTGGAGGCTTATTGGGCTTTGGAGCTGCTTGGGCATCCGGTTTCTTTAGGCGCCGCTTTGGCCATTGAAGGTTTGACCCAGGCTGTGCGGCATGCTGCGTTTTTTGTGCCCGCTGGGGTTGGGGTGCAGGATGCGGCGGTTGTGCTGCTCGCGCAGATGTTTGGGGTGGATCGGGAGGTGGCCTTGTCGCTGGCGCTTGTTAAACGTATGCGGGAGGTTTTGTTTGGGTGTGGTGCGTTGGTTTCCTGGCAGGTGGCTGAGGTTTGGAGGAGGTGGGGTGGGGCTCCTTCTCGTCGTGGCGTTGCCGGTACGGAAGGGGCTGTGGGGGAGAAGCAGGTTTGAGGCTGTTTGCTGTGTGCGATTTTGGTTTGGATTGCTGAGGGTCGTTTTGTTTGACTTGCCGGCGGGTGGGTTGTTTGCCTACGGCGTTGGCCTTTCCTTGATTTGATATTGGTCTATTAGCTTCGCCCCTGTGCGGGGCGGCACCTACTCTCTTTGCCGCCGTGTACAGACTGGAGACATGGTTGACACATGTATGAGGACATCGTTGACACATGATGTTCAGGGCTTTGTTGCGTTCAGGTCAAGTCTTGCGACGCGTTGATGTGCAAACCAGAGCTCGACTATCCCGTCTTCGTCGTCCTTCGGGCGGGCTGCCACGTTTAGCCCCTTGAGTGCAATCGAGAGCTTGATTGCGTTGCCCCGCAAGCGCACCAGGCCGTTTGAATTGACCCGCAGCACCTCATCACCGGGACTGTATTCCGGTTCTGGCAGATGCTCGGGCATGGCTCGCAGGCCGGGTTTGTAGCGTGTGAGCGGCGTGGCCATCCCGAGCGCCTCGTGCGGGCGCTCAGTGTTGTACACGTGGCGCCATCGCTCCAGTTCCTGCTGGACGTGCGCATGCGTAGTGAACGCATGCCGCTCCAGCACCTCCGCCTTCAGCGTGCGATGAAACCGTTCGTCCTTGCCATTATCGTAGCAGTTGGTCCGGCGCGACATACTCTGTGTCAGACCGTGCTGCTCGAGCAATCGCCGGTAAGCAGGCATCTGGTATTGCCAGCCCTGATCCGAACGTAGCAGCGGCACATCCTGATCCCCCAGTTTTGCTAGCGCTTTCCTGAGCATGCCACTTACCAGCTCGAAGACCGGACGGGTGTTCATCTGATATGCATACAGCGAAACATACCAATAAGCATCCAAGGTCAGATTTCCGTACTCCGTTTTGATTGCCAGCGCATCTTCGTTGAGCATTTATCCGAATCCCGTTATGTGGTAAATGAAGCGATAAAGAGAAACGACACATACGATTAGGATGCCGAATGAATGAACGTAATCATGCGGTGTCCCGTTGTCATATTCCGTGGGATGCGCTATTTTGCAGTTGTTGCCGGTAGCTACCTGCTCGAATAACTCTGGATTGTATCGATGATCGAAGACCGCTTTCTCGCACGGCTGGAACAACTTATCGCTGGTGGTCAGCGCCGCATCCTCGGCCTGGTGGGTGCGCCCGGGGCCGGCAAATCAACGCTGGCGGAGCAGATCCTCGAAGCGTTTCCCGGCCGGGCCGTGGTCGTACCGATGGATGGCTTTCACCTTGCGAATGTCGAACTCGAACGTCTCGGGCGGGCGTCCCGCAAGGGCGCTGAAGATACTTTCGACAGTGCCGGTTACGTCGCACTGCTGAACCGCCTGCGTGCACAGCGCCACGGCGAGACGGTCTACGCACCGGCTTTTCGCCGGGAGATCGAAGAACCCATTGCCGGCGCCATTCCTGTCAGCCCCGACGTGCCACTTGTTATCACTGAAGGTAACTATCTGCTACTGGAGCACGGGCACTGGGGGGCTGTTCGTCCACTTCTCGACGAGGCGTGGTATGTCGATGTCGATCCCGAGTTGCGTAGGCAACGGCTTGTCGCCCGCCACGTCATGTTCGGACGCGATGAAGACGCCGCGCGAGACTGGGTCCAACAAACCGACGAGCCCAACGCAGTGCTGATTGATTCGACGCGAGGTCGTGCCGACCTGGTTTTTCGGTGGTCGTAAGAGGTTGGACAGCAACCATCTTGCATGGGATCGGAGTAAGAAGAACGATTGGGCAGCTAACCTGAAAAGACGGCACGATGGATTCAATGCAACGTTGGACGCTGAAGTGGCCGCACGGTGAAGCGACGGCGCAGTCGCTTGGCGGAATGCTGGCTCCTGTGCGATTCGAGCTCGGAAGGGGCAAGACCGTTTCGCCCTTGTACGTTGCTCCGTGGGGTGATGACGTTCGATGGCCGGGACTGCTTCGCGCATTGCGCGGTGAGTGGCCGTGCCTGCCATTCGGAACGGTGCAGGCGCCTCCCGGTCTGCCTCCGGGCTTCGGGACACGGAACGCCAGTGATGCATGGAATCATGGATACGGCGCAAATCACATGTGGCGACTGGTTGAAATGGCCGCACATAGGCTCACGCTTGGGCTTGATTACCCGTCTGACGGGGAAATTGAAAGCCTCGAGCGCACCATTGAAGTCGACCCTGAAGCGCCGGCGCTGATCGTCTCACTGAATGTCCACGCGCGGAAAGACGTGGTCTTGCCATTCGCACTCCACCCCACATTCGCGATGCCGGATGAGGGAATCGAGGTGCTCGCCTGTCCGCATCAAGCGATTCACAGCTACCCGGTCCTGCCGGAGCCGGGTGTGTCCCGCATCTTGCCGAACCACACCTTCGTCTCTCTAAAGGAGATCCCGACTGCGACCGGCCTCATGGATGGGACGCACTTGCCGCTGCCCGAAAAGACCGAGGAACTGCTGCAAATGGCGGAGTGCCGGCCACCGTTCGTCTTGCGATTTACCGCTCAACAGGCTGAGGTCCTGCTCGACTGGAATTCCGACGAACTTCCGGATGCATTGCTCTGGATCAGCAACGGCGGACGCACGCACGAACCATGGTCCGGACGAAACTTCGCATTAGGCATTGAGCCGGCCCAAAGTTTCTTCGATCTTGGACGCGTGGTGACTCCTCCCGCCGACCATCCACTCGCGGGCCGCACGGGTCTCGCGTTCCGGGCCGGCATACCGCGCACGATCAGCTACCGACTGTCAGCGCGCCCGCTATGAGGCCGTTTATTGACCGTGCGCCATGGACGGTGGAGTGAGCCGCCTCGCTGGCGATGGGATAAAGACTAAGCCATCCGTTCCTCACCCCAGCGCATCCACCACAAACTCCAACCGATCCTGCCCAAAAAACATCTCGCCGTTCACAAACATCGTCGGCGCACCAAACACGCCACGCTGGACCGCTTCCTCGGTGTTCGCCTTCAACGCCTCCTTCACCACCGGATCGCTCACCAGCGCCTCGATCTCGCTCGCCTCGAACCCCGCCTTCGTCAGCGTTGCCATCGTCAATTCGGGTTGGTTCAGATTTAGCGCATCAACCCACAGCGCCTCAAAAGCGGCTTTTAGCAACGCTAGCAGGCGCTCAGGCTGCCTCATCTGCACGCCCGTGATCACACGCGTCAGGTACAACGTGATGATCGGAAAGTGCGGATTGATCGTTAGCGGTACACCATAGCGACGCGCATAGCGACGATAGTCCATGTCAACGTATCGGCCCTTGGCCGGTATCGTGGCCGGCGACGCATTGCCTGTGGCCTTGAACACGCCGCCCAATAGCATGGGCTTGTAGACAAGCTCAGCATCCCGTTGCGCACACAACCTCGGCAGTTGCGTCCACGCCAGATAGGCCGCTGGACTGCCGACGTCGAAATAGAACTCCACCGTCTTACCCATACTGTCTCCGTTTAATTAACGATTGTTCGTTAAATGGACGATAGGTTATCTGCTCGCGAACTGTCAATGGGGAGCGCGACGGAGGGCGCGCTGACGCTTCAATTCTCGCGCGAGGCATCCGGCCGCTCCGTCGCTTCGATTTGCGTTGCAATGGTTCGGTCCAGGTGCGCGCGGCTCGCCTGGATAATCTCTTCCATCGCACGCTTGGACGACATGCCACGCGCAACCACGATTGTCCCGATCAACTGGCAGATGATCGCCCAAGCTACATCCGGATCTCCAACGCCTTCTGCCCAGCGGTCTTTCAATGCCGTCATCGCATTCTCGTAAAGCTTGCGCACGCCCGGTTCGGCCCGTGCTATCTCGGCCCCCAGCGCGGGCACCACGCAACCGGATTCGGGATGCCGCACATGTCCCACCGTCAGATAGTTGTCGAAGGCCTTCGCCACCCACTCTTGCGGCGTTTCTTCTTTTTGCGGTGCCAGCATCTCGGCGCTGCGGTCCAACTCCATCCCGATGATTTCGACGAACAGCTCTTCCTTCGAGCCGAAATGCGCGTAGAACGCGCCGCCCGTGAGGCCCGCCGCCGACATCAATGTGTCCACGGACATCGAGCCGAAGCCGCGTTCCTTTGCCATCGAACTGCTCAGTTCCAGCAGACGTTTGCGCGTCGCTTCCTTGTGGCCGGGTGAATATCGCATGGGGGGTACCGTATAAAAAATGGGTCGTTTGGTGATTAGTATAGGTTTTGAGCGACAGAAGCGGGAGAGTTGTCGTCATGGACGATCCGAACAACGTTCTTTAACCGGAGTATCTGCGCTATTACGACGGGACGATCGGGTAAACCATCGGCTGGTCTTCAGGCGAGGAAAGCGATATAAATTAACGATCGTTTGATAAAGGAGGCGGTATGGCTGAAGACCAAAGTGCGCCACAAGGCGTCGCGCTTGTGATCGGCGCGGGCGATGCCACAGGCGGCGCCATCGCGCGGCGCTTTGCGAGGGAAGGCCTGGTTGCCTGCGTGGTGCGCCGTAGCGCTGAGAAGTTGCAGCCGCTCGTCGAACAGATTGAAGCGGAAGGCGGCAGGGCGATCGGGTTCGCCTCTGATGCGCGCAAGGAAGAGCAGGTGGTCGAACTGGTCGAGAAGATCGAGCGGGAAGTCGGGCCGATCGAAGTGCTGGTCTTCAACATTGGCGCCAACGTGCCCTGCAGCATTCTTGACGAAACCGCGCGCAAGTACTTCAAGATCTGGGAGATGGCTTGCTTCGGCGCCTTTCTCTATGGCCGGGAGGCGGCGAAGCGCATGGTGGCGCGCGGACGTGGCACGATTCTCTTTACCGGCGCGACAGCGAGCCTGCGTGGTTCGGCCAGTTTCGCCGCATTCTCAGGGGCCAAGCACGCCCTGCGCGCCTTGGCGCAGAGCATGGCGCGCGAGCTCGGCCCGAAGCATGTCCACGTTGCCCATGTCGTGGTCGACGGCGCCATCGACACCGAGTTCATCCGCGAGAATTTCCCGGACCGCTACGCGACCCGCAGCGAAGACGGCATCCTCAAGCCAGAACACATTGCCGACAACTACTGGTATTTGCATTCGCAACCACGAGACGCCTGGACGCACGAGCTCGATTTGCGCCCTTGGCGTGAACACTGGTAAGCGGGCGCCCGTCGTTCCGCCGATGCGGGCGGCGTGAGCCTTGCGCACCCGCTGCGACCTGAAGAATTGCCTGAAGACTTGGGGAAATCGTGGTCAAGGGGCCGCAGGTGATGAGCGGCTACTGGAACCACTCCACGGATCGCTGCGCTAACCAACCCCCTGCAGCGTGATTGCCCGAACATCCACCTTCGCAGGCAACATCTGCTGCTCGAACGCCTGGTCCGCGACCTGTTGCAAAGCAGCGATATCCGCGGCGCTCACCGGGCGTTGCCTGAGGGCCGAGCGAACGGTGACGACTCTGGCCGCCTCGATCGGCAGGCGCGTCAAGGTCGCATACACCCGCGCATACGCTTCAGGATGTCCCGTCGCCCAGGCGCCGGCACGTTGAAAACGTTGCAGCGCATCGGTAAGCGCTGGCCGCTTCGCCTGATCCGCTGCCGCCGCTCCGGAAGCGGTAATAAACCCCAGGCCGGTATCCGCTGCGCCGAGCCACGCGGCCGCGGGCGCCATGCCGCATACGGCGAGGGTCTGCAAGATCCGGCGGCGGTCGGAGTGAAAGGCGGTCATCGGCGTGGTTCCAGGAGGAGCAACCGCCCCAAGCCATCACAAACATGCGATTGCGATATCTTTATCGGCTATCAATATTTAACGAACGCATGTTGCGGTGCTACCTTTGATCCTCGCCTGATGCCCTGTCCAGGGTGTCGCCGCCGGTTTGTGCCCAGTGCCCCCGGCGTTCTGTCGATCATCTGGGAGACGCACCGTGACAGTTGAGTTTATCGGCATGATCCAGACCCGTAAGGTCTCGGAGACGCACGCGCCGCAAGGGCCGGCGATAGATATCGGTTATGTGGAACAGTTTGCACGGGCTCACGAGGAAGCGGGGTTTGACCGCGTTCTGGTACCGCATCAATCCACGAGTCCGGATGCGCTTCTGACCGTCGCGCATGCCGCCAGCGTCACGCAACGCGTGCATTTCATGCTCGCCCATCGGCCGGGTTTCGTCGCGCCGACGCTTGCCGCGCGCCAGTTGGCCACGCTCGATCACTACTCGGGCGGCCGGCTCGCCGTACACATCATTTCGGGCGGCGACGACACCGAGCAGCGTCGCGACGGTGATTTCCTCTCGCACGACGAGCGCTACGCCCGCACCGACGAGTATGTGTCGATCCTGCGTCGCATCTGGACCTCGGACGCGCCGTTCGATCACGAAGGCAAATACTATCGTTTCGAGCGCGGCTTCTCCGAAGTGAAGCCGCTGCAGCAGCCGCATATTCCGATTTACTTCGGCGGGGCCTCGGCGCCCGCGCTCGAAATCGCCGGCCGTCACGCGGATGTCTACGCGCTGTGGGGTGAATCGAAGGAGCAGGTACGTGAGCAGGTGACGCGCGTGCGCGCCGAAGCCGCCAAGCATGGGCGCACGGTGCGTTTCTCGGTGTCGTTCCGCCCGATTCTGGCGGCCACCGAGGCCGCGGCGTGGGAACGCGCGGAGCATATTCTTGAAGAGACCAAACGGTTGCGCGCCGCACAAGGGCTCGGCGTAGGCGGCCCGGCGCAGAGCGAAGGCGCGCGCCGGTTGCTGGCGGCGGCCGGCACGGCGGACCGCGCGGACGAGCGCTTGTGGACCGCGGTCGCCAAGGAAATCGGCGGCCGTTCAAATTCGACCGCGCTGGTCGGCACGCCGGAGCAGGTTGGGGATACACTCGCCGAGTACTACGCACTCGGCGTGACGACCTTCCTGATTCGCGGTTTCGACCCGCTCGAAGACGCACTCGACTACGGCCGCACGCTGATTCCCGCGACGCGTGAACGCATTGCGCTCAGCGCCCGCGCAGCCGCCTGAACGGAGGAACGATGACGGATCTGTCTCTTACGATTGCCCATCCCGCGGATACTTCGACGTTGCAACCGGCGTCACAACCGCCGTTGCAACGCCATGTGCCGCTGCGTAAATACTGGTTCGACGAGGTGCCGCCGCGCGCGAGCGTGTCCGACGAGCGCCGCTACCGGCAGGAGCGTCTCGCGGTCGCGTTTCGCCTGTTTGCACGTTACGGCTTCGATCAAGGGCTCGCGGGCCACATTACAGCACGCGACCCCGAATGGCCCGATCACTTCTGGGTCAACCCGTTCGGCAAGCATTTCAGCCGCATTCGTATCTCCGATCTACTGCTGGTGAATGCGCAAGGCGAGATCGTGGTGGGCGAGGGGCCGGTGAATCAGGCGGCCTTCGCGATTCACGCGGCGATTCACGAGGCGCGCCCCGATGTGGTGGCCGCCGCGCACACCCATTCGCTGTATGGCAAGGCATGGTCGACGCTCGGCCGTACGCTGGATCCGCTTACGCAGGACTCGTGCGCGTTCTATCAGGACCACGCGTTATTCGACGACTTTCAGGGCGTCGTGCTCGACACCGAGGAGGGTGCGCGCATTGCGGCGGCGCTGGGCAGCCATAAAGGCGTTATCCTGAAGAATCATGGCATTCTCACAGCGGGCCCGACCGTCGAAGCGGCGGCATGGTGGTACATCGCGCTCGACAACGCGTGCCATGCGCAATTGCTCGCAGAAGCCGCGGGCAAGCCACAGCCGATTCCCCATGAGGTCGCATCGTTGACCCATGAACAGGTGGGACGGGCGGGTGGCGCGTTGTTCGCCTTTCAGAGCCTGCTCGAGGGTGTGGTCGCCGCCGAACCCGACGTTTTCGATTGACCATGCACGAGCGATGAGCCCGCTTCTTACTTCGGCGGTTTCGCCCCGGCGCCGCTTGCCACTCTGGACCGATCCTTTCAAAGTGGCGCCCGCACGGGCCGCCTGAGCTTCTCCGGCGCTGCAGTAACGCGTGTTGCGCGCAGCGTCTTTCCTCGACTTTGATTCCTTCATCACGTCATGACCCAAACGTTGCGGCTTGACCGTTTGCGCACCTTTGTCGGGCGCATCGCCTCCTTGCTAGATGATGCGGCCCCCGAGGCCCAGCTGCTTGAAGCGGGCGGCGCCTCGCTGCTAGAACTGATCGCGCATGACGACTGGCTGCCCGACGCGTTCGCGCGCCCTGACCCCGAGCGCTATCAGCAATACCTGCTGCATGCGGATTCGCAACAGCGGTTCTCCGTGGTGAGTTTTGTCTGGGGCCGGGGCAGGCGACACCGGTTCACGATCACACCGTTTGGGGACTGATCGGCGTGTTGCGCGGTGCGGAAATCGCTCAGCCGTATTGCCTCGACGAACGCGGCACGTTGATTGCTTCTGGTACTGCGAGGCGGCTCGAAACTGGTGCCGTCGATGCCGTATCGCCGCGCATTGGCGACATTCATCGTGTCAGCAATGCTTACCAGGACCGCGTGTCGATCAGCATTCACGTTTATGGTGCAAATATCGGTGCGGTGTCGCGTTCGGTTTATCCCGGGCAAGGTGGCCGCAAGGCATTTATCTCGGGGTATTCGAACGACGTGTTACCGAATATCTGGAATGTATCGAAGGAGATCGCCATCTCATGACCGTTGCAACTGCATTTCGTACCCGTTCATTCGAAGACGTGCGCCGCGCATTGCTCGAGCGCCGCGAAATCGGGCTGCTCGATGTGCGCGAGGAAGATCCGCATGCGCGCAGCCATCCGTTGTTCGCGGCGAACCTGCCGTTATCGAAGCTTGAACTTGAAGTGCCGCTGCGGTTGCCTCGCCGCAGCGTGCCGATTGCCGTGTTCGACGCCGGCGAGGGGCTCGCCGTGCGTGCGGCGAGCCGCCTGGTCGAACTGGGCTATACCGATGTCACGCTGCTCGCAGGCGGTCTGCGCGGCTGGGCCGAGGCAGGCGGTGAGCTGTTCCAGGATGTCAACGCGCCGAGCAAGGCGTTTGGCGAACTGGTGGAAAGCGAGCGGCACACGCCTTCGCTCGAAGCGCCGCAGGTGCAGGCGCTGCTCGACGACGAGGCCAACGTGGTGGTGCTCGACGCCCGCCGCTTCGACGAATATCAGACCATGAACATTCCCGGCAGCGTCAGCGTGCCGGGCGCGGAACTGGTGTTGCGGGCGCGCCAGCTGGCGCCGGATCCGTCGACCCGGATCGTCGTCAATTGCGCGGGCCGCACGCGCAGCATCATCGGTGCGCAATCGCTAATCAATGCCGGTGTGCCGAATCCGGTCGCCGCGTTGCGTAACGGCACGATCGGCTGGACCCTTGCTGGGCAGCAGCTGGCGCACGGCAGCACGCGACGCTTCGATCCGGTCGCCGACCATTCGGTGCGGGCTGCCGCGGCTGCGTCGGCGCGGGCGGTGGCCGACCGCGCGGAGGTGGGCCGCACTTCGCGTGACGAAGCGCGCCGCTGGGCCGAGGAGGCCGTACGGACTATTTATCGTTTCGACGTGCGCTCGCCGCAGGAGTACCAGTCGAGCCATGTGCCCGGATTTCGCAGCGCGCCGGGCGGACAGCTTGTGCAGGAGACCGATATGTTTGCGCCGGTGCGCGGCGCTCGCGTGATTCTCGCGGACAGCGACGGCGTGCGGGCCAATATGACCGCCTCCTGGCTCGCGCAGATGAACGTCGAGGTGTATGTCGTCGACGGCCTGACGGCGGCCGACTTCACAGAAGAGGGCGCGGAGCCCGTCGTGAGAAACGCGGTGCAGCCGCCTGCGGTCGACGAGATTTCGCCCGCGGCGCTCGCGACGTTGCTGCATTCGCCCGGCACCGTGGTGCTGGATTTCACGGCGAGCGCGAACCACGTCAGGCAGCATATTCCGGGCGCCTGGTGGGCGCTGCGCGGGCAACTGGCCGACGCGCTGAACAAGCTGCCGGAGGCGCAACGTTATGTCGTGACCTGCGGGACGAGTGCACTCGCACGCTTCGCGGCGCCGGAACTGGCCGCGCTAACCGGCAAGCCGGTGCAGGTGCTGGCGGGCGGCACCACCGCATGGATTGCGGCGGGTTTGCCCGTCGAGAGCGGTGAGACGCACCTCGCTTCGCCTCGTATCGATCGTTACCGGCGTCCTTATGAGGGCACGGATAACGCCCGTGAAGCGATGAATGCGTATCTGGAGTGGGAATACGGGCTGGTGGCACAACTGGCACGCGACGGTACACATGGGTTTCATGTGATCTGATTGGCGCTGCATCCGGTTCGCGCAGAGGTGACGAAGAGCGCACCCGCGAAAGCGGTGGTTGCGGCCTTTGCGTTCAGGCCGCGCGTTGCTGCAAACGTGCCGTGGTGAACTGCCGCTCTACCGCGGCGCCGAAGCGCTCAACCGGCTGCTGCAATTTCCCGGGCACGCGCGGGTGCACGAGCCAGATATCGATCAGCGGTTTGAAGTCGGTCAGCGTGAGCACATCCAGCTCGGCCTCGTGACGGCTCGCCTGCAGCAAAGGTAGCGGCACGAGGCCGAGGCCATTGCCGTCGGCGACGAGCTGCAATTGCAGCTCCGTGCCGAGCGTCTCCAGATTCAGCTTCAACGTGAGGCCAAGGCCGGTCAGCGCGCGCTGCAGGCCTTCACGAAACCCGCAGCCATCCGGATTCAGCACCCAGCCGATCGACTGGCATTCCGCCAGCGTGTGGACGCGCTTCTTCAATGCGCCTTTGGGGGCGACGACCGCCAGCTTGACGCGTCCGAGCGAGCGCGCGGCAAGCGTCTCGGTGAAGGCCTTATTGGCCGGTAGCAGAATGGCTGCGGCGTCGAGTTCGCCGGCTTCGACACGTTGTAGCAACTGGCCACCCCAGCCGCTCGAGGCGCTCGCTTGCAAATCGGGGTAGGCGGCACGCAATTCGCGCATGGCATCGGGCAACGCGATGTCGGCGACGGTCTGCGCGACGCCCAGGCGCAGGGCGCCGACAGGTGGCGTGTCGTTCGCAACCAGCTCGCGCAGCACGTCGATCTCGCGCTGGATCACGCGGCATTGCTCATACACGACACGTCCCGTGGCGGTGGCTTTCAGCGGGCGGGTATTCCGATCGAGCAGTTCAACGCCTAGCGCTTCCTCGAAATTCTGCAGCCGGCGCGTAATGGCGGGTTGGGTGAGCCCGAGGGTTTGCGCGGCCCGTTGCAGCGACTGGGCGCGGATGACGGCGACGTAGGCTTCGATATCGTCGATCTTCATGGTGAGCGGTGAGATAAGAGGGCGGATAATCGTGCGCTCGATGATACCTGTAATGTACGGTGTGCAGATCGCCAGCCTGGCAATATCTGCATATTTGCTTATAAGAATAATGCGTTTGTCTTATACAAGTGCGTGCCGTATCGTCGTTGCTGATTCTGGCTTCATGCGCGCCACCTGCAGCGTCAAGGGACCGTTACGGGTGCCTTGCAGAAGCGCTCACTGATCCGCAAAGATTGATATGACGACGACACGTTTTCTTTCCCGCAGGTCCCTCACACAACTCGCCTCTCTGGTGTTTCTTGCATCTGCCGCAGCGCCGCGCCTAGGTCGCGCGCTTGCCAAAACGCTCGCAAGTGCGGTAATGGCGCTCCTAGCAGCGGGCCTGACGTCATGGGCAAGCATGGCATGCGCCGCCGATCTTTCGGTGCTCAAGGTAGGCGACCAGTCGCTGCAGACGCGCGGCATTCTCGAAGCGTCAGGTCAACTGAAAGATCTGCCGTACCGGATCGAGTGGTTCAATTTTCCTGCCGCGCAGCCGCTGGGCGAGGCATTGAACGCGGGCGCTGTGGATGTCGGCGGCCTCGGCGATGCGCCGCTGGTGTTTGCGCTTGCGGCGGGCGCCCAGGTACGCGCCGTCGCCGCGACCCGCTCGCATCCGGTCGACCTTGCGATTGTCGTCAACGAGCATTCGCCGTTGACTGATGTGACGAGCCTGAAGGGCAAGCGCATCGCCACCACGCGCGGCTCGATTGGCCACTTCCTCGCGCTGGCGGCGCTGAAAAAAGCCAATATTGCGCTCTCCGACGTTACGTGGGTGTTCCTCGCCCCTGCCGATGCCAAGGCCGCACTCGCCTCAGGCAGCGTGGATGCGTGGTCCGTGTGGGACCCGTACACGGCGCTCGGCGAATCCCGGGATCATGACCGTATCCTCGCCAATGGTGTCGGTTTGTCGGAAGGGTTGAGCTATCAGGTTGCGACCGATCGCGCGATCGCCGACAAACGCGCGGTACTGGCGGACTTTTTGCGGCGTGTGGCGCTCGGTCAACAGTGGGCCTTGTCACATCCGGATGCGGTTGCGGCGATGCAATCGCGCGTGACCGGCTTGCCGCCCGATGTGCTGAAAACCGTTTATCAGCGTGGTCAGGTGCATCCGGTTGCCATCGACGACAGCGTGATCGCCGCACAGCAGCGCACGGCCGACACCTACGAAGCCGCCAACGTCATCCCGACGCACCTCGATGTGCGTGCGAGCTTCGACCACAGTTTTCCTTTGCCCTAGACCGCAATCCGAAATCCGCAATCCGTAAGCAAGCCTGATGATTGATCAGAGTTACCTGAGTGCGCCGCCACGGAGCTTGTATGAACGCCCCTGATGTTGATGCTGGCCTCACGCGCGCTACGGTGCGCCGCCACCCACCGCTCGATAGCAAGGCGTTCGACGCCTTGCTCGGCCAACTCACCGCCGAGTTTGCCGCAAGCGCCGAAGCGTACGATCGCAGCGCCGAATTTCCGCACGCTAATCTGGCACGCCTGCACGAATACGATCTGCTGTCGCTGACGGTGCCGACGGCACTTGGTGGTGGGGGTGCGAGCTTGCCACAGGCGTTGAAGGTGGTGCGCGCGGTGGCTCGCGGCGAGCCGTCGACGGCGCTCGTGCTGGTCATGCAGTATCTGTTTCATCACCGCTTGCAGAGCAATCCGCACTGGCCGCGCGACTTGCGCGAACGTGTCGCTGAGGAAGCGGTGCGCGACGGCGCGCTGATCAACTCATTGCGCGTCGAGCCCGAGCTCGGCACGCCTGCACGTGGCGGTCTGCCGGGCACGCTCGCCGCCTGCAGTGGCGATGGCTGGGTGATCAACGGCAGCAAGCTGTATTCGACCGGCAGCCCCGGCTTGACCTGGCTGGCGGTGTGGGCGCGCAGCGACGAGACGCCGCCGCGCGTCGGCGTGTGGCTGGTGCGGCGCGACTCGCCGGGCGTGCGGGTCGGGGCGCCGTGGAATCATCTCGGCATGCGCGCAACGGGCAGCCACGAAATCATCTTCGACAACGTCTTCGTGCCGGCTGCGCATGCCGTGGATATCCAGTTGCCCGGTGAACCCGGGGCCGGACTGGACGCATTGGGCTTCGCGTGGATGAGCGTGCTGCTCTCGGCGGTGTACGACGGCGTAGCACGTACAGCACGCGACTGGTTCGCCGACTGGGCCGCGACGCGCACGCCCGCCAATCTCGGCGCGCCGCTTTCGAGCCTTGCGTCGTTTCAGCAAACGCTCGGCCGTATCGACGCGCTGCTGTTCAGCAACCGCGTGTTGCTCGATGCGACGGCGCACGCTGAGCGCGTCTCACTCGACGAGGCGCCGCTTGTCAAATATACAGTGACGAATCAGGCAATCGAAGCGGTGCAGATCGCCATCGAGGCCACTGGCAATCCGGGGCTGAGCCGCGACAATCCGCTTGAGCGTCATTACCGCGATGTGCTGTGTGCGCGTATCCATACGCCGCAAAACGACTCGGTGCTGCAGGGCGCGGGGCAGGCGGGGTTCGCAAACCGCTGACGGCGTTTCACCATGGCGGCACCCGTCGCTGGGGTGGTTTCCACTCCAACGCGGGAGGCATCGTGAAGCCGCGACCTGGACGCCGCGAGCGGCGTCCATTCCTCAGCCTATTCAGTGTAAACGCTGGCTCGCGTAATCCCTTCGATGCGTCTAAATTATCGGCACCTGGGCAAGATAGTCGAGGGACCAGACGGCCGTGTGCAGCGGTCCGTTTCGGGCGAAAGCGCATGATCAGTGGCCGACGGCGCTGATTGCTTCGTTCGGACCGGACCGCTGCGTGTCGTCCGCAGTAGGTCCTTCGTCATGTGTCCGTCCTCGCGGGTCCTCAGTTCTTTCTTGTCCGCTGTGCGTAGTCTGTAGCGGCTGTTTCCGTCCCTTTTCCCGCTGCCTCCCCGCCTGTAGCACGAACGGCGAATTGCGTTGCGTCGTTTCCGTGCTGCTCCCGAGCCTCGTTGTTTGCTCGGGCGCTGCTGCCCGCCTCGCTGCGGGCGCGTCCACGGTTTTGCTATCCTGTCGTCCAACCTTCATAAAACGGACCGCATCCCACCCCACTGATGGCTTCGAGCTTCCGATTGCTTACCGTCGCCGTGCTGGCCGCATCGCTCGCGCTGGCGGGGTGCGACGACCAACAGGGCCAACGTGCTGTGCAAAAACTCAAGGAATTCTTCAATGCCGTCAAACCGGACGCGTTGTTGTTGAAAGGCCTCACGCCCGGTGTCACGACGGAAGAGCAGATTCGCAGCCAGATGGGCAAGCCGGAAACCGAGCGCGCCTTCACCGACGGTTCCAAACGCCTCGAATATCCGCGCGGCCCGCAAGGGCTCAATACCTACATGGTCGACATCGACCGCGACGGCAAGCTGCAAGCCATCACCCAGGTGCTGACCGCGGCCAATTTCGCCAAAATCCAGCCGGGCATGAATGAAGACGAAGTGCGGCGGCTGCTCGGCAAGCCGGGGCAGGTCGCGGTGTTTCCGCTCAAGCCAGAAACCGTCTGGAGCTGGAAGTGGCGCGAGGGCGGTGTGACCGAAGAAGGCATCTTCAACGTGCACTTCGACGCGTTTCACAAGGTCTACACGACATCGCGTTCAGACGTGATACGCGGACGATAAGGAGAAAACATGCTGCGGCGACGTCCTCATTCACGCATTGGTCTCGTACTGGGCGGCGGCGCCGCACGAGGCTGGGCGCATATCGGCGCAATCCGCGCGCTGCACGACGCCGGCATCAAGCCGGATGTGGTGTGCGGCACTTCGATCGGCGCGCTGGTCGCGGCGGTCTATGCGAACGGCGATCTCGACTGGCTCGAGGAATGGGTGTCGCGCCTGACCTGGCAGACGGTAGTGCGCCTGCTCGATCTGCGTATTTCCGGCGGTCTGCTGGGTGGCCGCAAGGTGATCCAGGTGTTCGCCAACCAGTTCAACGGGCGCGAGATCAGCGAACTTCAGATGCCCTTTGCAGCGGTGGCGACCGAACTCGACTCGGGCCGCGAAACCTGGTTGCAGGACGGCAGCGTAGTGGATGCGGTGCGTGCGTCGATTGCGATTCCGGGCATCTTCACGCCGGTCCGGCACAACGGCGTGTGGCTCGTGGATGGCGGGCTGAGCAATCCGGTACCGGTGTCGGTGGCGCGCGGCATGCGCGCCGATTGCGTGATCGCCGTGGATCTGAACAACGATATTCTCAATGGCCGTGACTTCGGCGGCATCGCCGCCGCTGCGCCGGCGCTCGACCCGGATGCACCGCTGCCGGGCTCGCTGCGCAAAAACGGCAAGCCGTGGCCGCGCTGGCTCGCGCCGGCCGATGACGTCGCATCGAGCGACGTACGCGTGGCGCCGGAGCCGAGTGCGCGTGTGCCGTCGATGCTGAGTTCGGTTGCACAGAGCATCGACATCATGCAGGTGCGCATCACGCGCAGCCGTCTGGCGGGAGAGCCCGCCGACATCCTGATTCAGCCGCGCCTGGGCGGCATGGGGATTTTCGATTTCCACCGCGCGGCGCCGGCGATTGCGGAAGGGCGGGCGGCGGTTGAGCACATGCTGCCGGCGATTCGCTCGCGGTTGGGAATCGAGTGAGCCGTGCTGGCGCCCGACTGAGCGTGTTGCGTTGGCCGCGAGCGAGCGGACGTTGAGTAGGGCGATGCCGTGGGCGGCGAATCTCGGCGCCCTTAAACCCATCGTCTTATACACAAGTCAGCCCTTCGCAACCGTAGGCCGGAACAAACCGTCGTCGGGCAATGAGATCGACGGGGGCTTGTAAGCTTTCGGCGCGTCGCGTTTACTCTCGCTTTTTGCGTGAACGCCTTGGCCCTGGAGGCACCGTGCTGGACGCAAACCGAATTTGCTGACCTCGACCTTGGCGACGCGCGCTTGAACAAGCGAGCGAGGACATTGAAGGAACGATTGGCGGCCAAGCCGACGGCTGGCGTGCCCCAGGCGTGTCGGGGCTGGGGCGAGACGATGGCGGCGTACCGCTTCTTCGACAACGACGAGGTCGAGTGGAGTGCGATTCTGGAACCGCACTGGCGGAAGACCGAGCAACGAATGGCCGCTCAGTCGGTCGTGTTGTGCCTGCAGGACACCACGGAACTGGATTTCAATGGCCGGCAGGCCGCGGGCCTTGGGCCACTGTCTTACGAGATGCAGCGCGGGATGTATTTGCATCCGACCTATGCGGTGACGCCTGAGCGGGTGCCGCTGGGTGTACTCGACGCGTGGATGTGGGCGCGTGAGCCCAAGGACGCGCAGGGCCAGCGCGGCGGTCTCAAGGAAAGCCTGCGCTGGATCGAGGGTTACGAGCGGGTAGCGGAAACGGCATCGAGCCTGCCACACACGCGACTGGTGTACGTCGCTGATCGCGAGGCAGACATGCTCGCGCTGATGGTGCGGGCGCAGGAGTTGGGCACGCCGGCGGATTGGCTGATTCGCTCGACCCACGACCGCGCGCTGCCAGAGAGAGCCAGGCTGTGGACGGCGACGACAGAAGGCGCACCGCTGGGCGAGATTGCCTTCACGATGGGCTCGCGTCACGGCGTGAAGGCGCGCCAGGTGCGTCAGCACGTATGGTTGCGGCGCATCGAACTGCCGGCAGGCGTTGGTCAGAGCGTTGCGGCCACGTGTCTGGTGGCGCGTGAGTTTGATGCACCAGGCGGCGTCAAGCCGATCGAATGGCGCTTGCTGACCAACCGCGAAGCCACGACGCTGCAGGAAGCGATTGAACTGATCGACTGGTATCGGGCGCGCTGGGAAATCGAGATCCTGTTCGACGTGCTGAAGAACGGTTGCCGAGTCGAGGCGCTGCAACTGGGCGCGATCGAACGGCTCGAACGCGCGCTGGCGCTGTTTCTGGTCGTGGCTTGGCGAATCGTCCATCTGATGCACATGGTCACAGTTGCCCCGATCTGGATGCCGAACTGTTCTTCGATGTCGATGAAATTCGTGGCGCGTATTTGCTGACCGACGTCAAGCAGCCCGCCACGCCCAAGCTCAACGAGGTGCTGCGCCTGATCGCGCGCCTGGGCGGATTCCTCGGCCGCAAGGGCGATGGCGAACCCGGCGCGAAAGCTATTTGGCTGGGACTCAAAGAGGTTCATGTCGCTGCCAGGACATTGCAGAAGTTACGTGCCGGCGGTCACGCTGGAAATTGTGTATAAGCCGATGATTTAAGTCACCTCAACGAATCGGTACTCCCGGAAGTCGTCCAGCTTCTAGAAAGCATCGAATTTGTCGATACGTCGACGTCAAAGAATACGGGTGCAGCAAGCGGCTACGCAGTTCCCAACCAATAACGAGGGAGCGCCGAGGCAGATTCGCATAAGAGTAGGCGACAGACTGGGAAATGATGGCGAGGTGACGACTTCCTCGTTGGGCCGATCCTCCCACCAAACGATGATTATTAGCTCTCCCGTACCTGCCTACCGCGGGTCTGCACTCCGGTTGTCGCGCGGAAGCCGATCCGATAATGGCTGACGTGAAAGCGCGGGGAATATGGAAACTCACGAATTCACCCACCCGTATTCTTCGACGCGATCACCCGGCAAATCCGCTTGCCCGAGGTTTCGCTCGTCACGTCTTCGAACAGCAAAATCGCGCAATCGATCAGCGCGTCCACCACGAGCTTCGGTTCCAACGCAGTGTAAAGACGGCCATCCGGCTGCCGCATATTTTCGCCCTCGGTCACACGCCACGACAGATACAACACGCCATTGGGCCGCAGAAGGCGCCGCAGGTTATCGACGGCCAAAGGAATAGACTCGGCCGGCAAATGCATGATCACCGTCTCGCAGACGACGTTATCGAAGCGCTCGTCGATCTCCGCGAGTTCCGGCAGCGTGGCCTCGCGAAACACAATCTCGGGATGCAGGCGGCGCGCTTCGGCCAGCAAGGCGGTGGATGCATCGAAGCCGCACACCCGGTAATCGTGCGCGGCGAGCCATGCCGCGTCGCGCCCATTGCCGCAACCGATCTCGGCGGTCGTGCCTTGCGGCACCAGATGCGTTTCCAGCAGCGCGTAGAGGTCGTTCGGCGGCGGTTGGTCGAGCCATTCCTGGCTGTAACGGGCGGCTTCCCTTGCATAGGCGTCGAGCGTCGTTGAATCGTAACGGGATGTCATGGCGCTGAGTCCTCTCAAGAAAACGCCGGGCCGACGCTCTGTCCGGCATAAGCACCCCGCGCCACCGCAGTGTAGCGGGGTTTGCCCTGGTCGTGACGCAAAAACGCGCTGCGGCGCGCGCCACAGCGTCTATCGAAAAAGCGACCCGAAACCTGCTAAATCGCGGCGTGGACTCGCGTGGTGCGGCGGCGCTTACAAACCGATATCACCTACTGGAACAGGGGTCTCGCGCGCTCGCTGGACTGAATCGCCCGATGCTGCGTTGCAACATGCCGCAGGTTGTCTGTTTGAGCAAATCATTTTCGCTTGCGAGTATCCGCGCCATGCCTGTCGCGTGGCCCGCAACGGCCGCGCTATCCATGCGCCGCCAGACCCCTTTGCAAACCTGGATGGAGACAAACGTGTTCCTTTACGGCTTTGGTCCGGTGCTCCTCGCCGGTACGATCCAGACAATCGAGCTGTCGGTCCTGTCGCTCGCGGCCGCGGTCCTGCTCGGGCTGGCCGGTGCGGCAGCGAAGCTCTCGTTGAACCGGCCGCTGCGCATGATCGGCACGGCCTATACGACGCTGATCCGCTCGGTGCCCGATCTCGTGCTGATGCTGCTGCTGTTCTACAGCATCCAGATAGGGGTCAACAACCTGACCGACGCGCTCAACCTCCCGCAGTTCGACATCGATCCGTTTGTGGCCGGCGTGATCACGCTGGGCTTCATCTACGGCGCGTACTTCACCGAGACGTTCCGCGGCGCCTTCCTCGCGGTGCCGCGCGGCCAGCTCGAAGCGGGTGCCGCCTACGGCATGAGCGGAGTGCGCGTGTTCACCCGCATCCTGTTTCCGCAGATGATGCGTTTCGCGCTGCCAGGCATCGGCAACAACTGGCAGGTATTGGTAAAGGCGACCGCGCTGGTGTCGATCATCGGCCTCGCCGACGTCGTCAAGGCCTCGCAGGACGCCGGCAAGGGTACGCTGCGGTTCTTCTTCTTCACGCTGCTTGCCGGTGCGATCTATCTCGTCATCACCACAGTCTCGAACTTCGTGCTGATGTATCTCGAAAAGCGTTACTCGACCGGCGTACGAAAGGCGGACCTATGTT
>Ga0116109_1000099_pt1 | contig 21591 bp, 21 predicted proteins | sample June2015DPH_8_10_2_FD_89718 | JGI IMG/M metagenome (GOLD analysis project Ga0116109, IMG submission 89718) | Peatland microbial communities from SPRUCE experiment site at the Marcell Experimental Forest, Minnesota, USA - June2015DPH_8_10 | ecosystem: Environmental > Terrestrial > Soil > Wetlands... | reverse complement strand
CGCTGAAGTCTGCTGCGCCCTTTCCCGCTTCGAGCAGTCGCGGCGACACGTTGGTGCCGCTCGTCTGGCTGAACGCCATCAGGAAAACCGGGTCGTCAGCCGACGTGACGGATTGCGCGACCGCCGCGACCAGCGGTTTGAACTGCGAAGCCGTGTCCGTGTAGAACGGCTCCATCCAACCCGAGTTCTGCACGAGGAATGCCTGCTGGATGCCGGCAGCCGACACGCAGCCGAACGCACCCATCGCCATTGCCCCGATGGCCACGCGAAGCCATGTCTTCATCCGAGTTTCCACCCTTCAATGCGGCGTGCCCGCGAGTGATACGCCCACAACGTGGCGTCGTAAATGAACAGCCGGATGCGCCACGGTTCCGCGGCGAACGCTCTCGAGAACGCCACTTCGTTGTCGCTGTCGTCGAAGCACAACAAGTATTCGACGCGCTCTTTCGATTCGAACGCCTTCGCGATGCCAGCCTCGCTCGACAGGCGCAAGCCGATCACCGCATCGCTTGTCGACGACTCCAGCAGAGGAATCACAAAATCGTTCGACGCGGTATCGTTGCTGTGCTCGGGCTCTTCCCACGGCGGCGTCCGGGTCTTCGACGTAATGCGGAAATTGACCATGCCGGAGCACAGGCGCAATGTGGTCGCCTCGGAGACTTCCACATGCGGACGATCGATGCGCACCCACACGTAGCAATCGGTTGCCGTGTTAAAGCAGACTTGCCAGAGTTGGCCGCTGCTGGTGAGATACGGGCTGCCGAAATCGAGGCACGGGCGGACATTGGCGGGCCACGGCGTAAAGCCAGCGGTCACGCCGCCGTCGTTCTGCTTCTGGATGCGCAACTGACCACTCTTGCAAAGCCACACTGCGACGCGGCCGTACGATACCGGCAAGCCGATCTCAGAGACCTCGATAGCCAAGCCGTCCGGCGCGACGAGCGACTCGTCGCCACTCAACGCGCCGTCTGGGTCCACGCCAATAAAGCGGATTGCACCGTTGACCGCCTGCAGCGGAATCCAGATGCGGTTGTCGAACGCGACCGGCGCACCGACTGCGGGCGCATTGCCGATATGTTCGACGTCGTAAGTTAACGACGCGATGTCGGGCGTGATACGCGCGAGGCCGGCTTGGGTCGGCACAAACAACACGCTTGCGGGCGCGTCGCCACATTTGGCGATCTCGGCACGCCAAGCGTGATGCGGAAGTAGGCATTCGTCGACGAGCGCATGACCGACTCCTTCGAGCGGCTGCCAGCAGCGCGACGCCGGAAGCCATCCGAACAGCGTGCCTTTGAGCGGATCGAAGGCGATCAGCGTGGCGGCGGACGCGCCGAACGGAGCCGAGAAAAACTGGTATTCGCCGGGCGGCGGAAGCTCCATGCTGTCGTCGGGATCTGCTTCGGCGCTGCGCGACTTGATATCGCGCAGTGCAAGCGGATACGGCGTGCGGCGTAAACCGCGCGCTTCAGATTGACCGCCCGCGTTCACCGGCGCATTTCCAAACGGAGGCGCCCAACCGTCCGCACCGTGGGACGACGGTTTGCCGAGAGGCTTGCCGGTCAACGGTGAGTGTGTGAATTCCGGCGGATAGAATTGCCGAGGCGTTGCGTCGTCGAACGTCGCGCCCAGCAGCACAGCAATATCCGCAGCGCAAACCTGTGCAGAGACAGAGCGGCCACGGGCCGTTCCGGCCAGAGCAAACGCGTCATCGATTTGTGCCCACGACCCCGAGGGCAGCGACCATTCCCCATCCTTCTCTTTCATTCTTTTCTCTCATCCGCTGGCCGATTCGCAGTTTCTGGCGAATAACGCTTTAGGCCGCGTAATCCAATCTGGCGTGGTGAGCAGGCTCACGACAGGACCAACGATCTTAGAATTCGGCCCAAATCATGCATGCCATGGCCGTGTTATCGGCATTAAAAAAAATCGCTTTAGGGAAAGACACTAACTTTTCAGGGAGATCAGATCCCGAGACACGCGAAAGTTGACAGATGGGAACCGATTATCGATGGATTGTGCGCTCGAACAAATGAGCGCAAACGTTTGCCAATGTCAAACTCGGACACATTGGCCACAATTCAGTGCCGCGCGAAACGTCGATAATTTGACGCTGTCAACGCGAATCGCTGACGGGCCGCTCTGGTTGATCGCTTTTTTGGGGGTGCACCGATTTCTTTCCAATGCTGGTTGCGATACGACGTTTCGCCACCAGCCATACGGTGGAATCGTTCGCGATTTTGGCGGCCGTGCCGGCAGGCCGAATGTGGCCGAACCCACTCGGATGACGATGGGCTCGGTTTGGCTGACCGCTGCCCCACGTATTCGACCTGGTCCGGATCATCACCGCGGTTGCGTGCGGTCGGTGTCTTGCGAGCTCATTTGCCACCCGCTGACCAACCTGAGTGTACCCTCTGCGGCTCCCCTGCAAATCAAGGTCGCGCAAGCGTACAACGATCGCGCGTGCGCGCGACAGGACCGGCGCATGTCAACCATTAACACAGGCTTTCGCGCTCCGCGGCTCTTGCCAAAGTTTCCGCCATTTCATAGGCCATTTGTCCGACAAATTACCGACCTATGAGTAAAGATAGGTAACGTATCCCGTAACGCACGTAATGGAGCGTTATATTAAAATCCAGCCCTGCTCGGGATTGACGCTTGGCGCAATGCGCCCTCCCCGACAGCGGAGTATCTCGCCAGGAGGCTGAATGCCGCACGCAACCCAGCCATTTCCCAGGGTGGCTTTAATCCTTCGGTCAGCGCCAGGCGACTCGCTGTTGTTGATGACCGTGGCACGCAAGCTTCGTTTGAATCGCATCGCGGTCACTGTGCGCGGCCAGCAAATCAATGACATGCGCAGCCGGGTATCGGTCAGGAAGGTGTCCGAGGCGTTCGACCGGCTACGCGCACTTATAGCCAACGCATGAACATCCCCGCTTTACCTGCCCCTCGCCCCCCGGTCGGGACGGTGGCGTTTGTTGCGTCCAACGCGATGGGCGACACGCTGATATCGATGGTGATCGTCAGGAATCTGATCGACCACGGCTTCGATGTCACCGTCTACGGCACTCCGGCGTACGCGCTTCGGGAGTGGTTTCCCGATATCACGATTTTCCCGTTGCCGCAGGAAAACATCGCCGCCGTGTTCGCTGCCTACGATACGGTTTTCCAGATGCAATGGAACCAGCCGCTGCATGATCTTATCCATCTGCATCCAAACGTATCCACTCTGCACGACGTCGAGTTCGGCAAACGGGCGGGCTGCATGGCGCAGCGTTTCGCCGATTTCTGCCGCAATGATCTGGCACTGAGCTCGCCAGTGATGGACAACGGCATAACCGCGCCTGCGAACCTCGTGCATCGGAGACACGCGCGGCGCGTCATGATTCATCCCGAGGCAAGCACCGAGGACAAGCGTTGGTTCTCGCATCGGTTCGTCAAGCTTGCTCAGCGCCTGCGCAAACGCGGTTACGACGTTCAGTTCGTGATCGCGCCGCATGAGCGCGAGCGCTGGCGCAATCTTGGGAAGTTCGATATCCCCGCTCCCAATTTCGCGAATCTGCATGAGCTTGCGTCCTGCATCTACGAATCGGGATGGTTCATCGGCAACGACTCGGGCGTCGGACATCTCGCATCGAATCTTGGCATTCCAAGCATCAGCTTGTTTCGGCGCCGGCGGATGGCCGAGCGGTGGCGGCCGGCATGGGGCATCGTCGATGTCGTGTTGCCGTGGCAATGGGTGCCCAGCGCATACCTGAAAGAAAGGCTGTGGCGGCAAACACTTACATGCAACCGCGTGCTGACCGCATTCACGCGGCTGACCCGGCAGGCAGCCCGCACGTACGGTCAGGAGGCTTAGATGACGCTGACTGGCAACTACAGGCTTGACCTCGCCAGATGTGGATTCTCGCTTGACCTCAGCGGCGCATGCCATTGCTTGCCTTGAGATGACTTATGCACGAAACAATGCCAGCGAATTCTCCTATATTTCTGCACTCGTTATTCCGGTCCGGGAGTACGTACCTCTTTGATAAGTTTCGCCGTACTGAGCAATTCTATTGTTATCAAGAGCCTTGCAATGAAACCCTTATCGATTTAGACACTCGCCCGGACGGGTTTATGAGACGTCCGGACCACGATAACCGCATGTTGCGGCATCCAGCGCTTACCGCACCCTATTTCTTTGAATTTTATTGTATCCGCGATCAGCTGAAAGACCTGTTTAAGAAGTCGTTCAGTTTCGACGAGTATTTCACAGGACCACGGCTTCCCGATGCCCAAAAGAAATATTTCGGCACCTTGATCGAAGCGGCGCCGCGACGACCATTGTTGCAGTTTTGCCGTAGCGCTGGGCGGATCGAGGCGCTCAAGCGTGAGTTTGGAGGCCTTCACATCCACTTATGGAGAGAGCCTCGCGGACAGTGGTGGTCATATAAAGTATCGACCTATTTTGACGCAACCACCCACGCGACCTACAACGCAGCTCAATTGCCCGCAGCCCTGGGAAAGATCCGGGCGCTCGCAAACATCCCGCGTTTTCGAGGACGTTCCGTCAACAGGGAGATCTACTTTCATCGCAGTCACCCAAAGGCTGCACGAGAAAGCTATCTCGTGTTCTTCGGGATATGGATTTATTCCTTCATCGAGTTTGAGCGACACGCGTCGGAATCAATTTGCATCAACAAGCTCAACGACGATCACTACCGCACAGGCGTGGCGCATGCATTAGCATCCGCTGGCGTTGGCGTTTTGGAATTCAGCGACGCGAAGCTGACGAGCCCCTCGTTTTCGGAAACAGACGCGTCGTTCTACGAAAGCATCGAAAACGAAGTTGCGCAGTTGTTCTGCGAATGCGGGTACGCACAATCGGAAGTCGCCGCAGCCCTTACGGCAGCAAGAACTGCCATGCCGCCCACTTCGGGTTCGCTCGTAGATACCTTGCAACAGGAGATCCGCCAGCTTCGAATGGTTGCATTTACGCATTGGGACTGGCAGAAAAAACTGGACGACGAAAACCGGGCGTGGCGAATGCCGCGTTTTTCGTGGGTCGTCGGTGGAATCCGCGGTTGGCTTGATGCAATTCAGGAGGGACAGAGGAAGCGATAGAGTTTCTTGCAGGCTGACTGTGGAAAGAAAGATTTCGCAAGATGAGGGCGCATAAAATGCAACGCACCCTATCGTATTCTTGGTAACACTGCCGCTATAGGAGGCAGGCTTGAGTCGTCCGACTCAGTTACGACATGTTACGGAGAATTGATCATGAAGAATGCGCTTATTGCTTCGCTGCTGATGTTGACCGGTTCAATGGCCTACGCTCAATCGCAGCCCAATGGAGATGGCGGGGGAGGCTCGTTTCATGGCAACCCGGCAATCGCTGCGGCTTGCGAAGGGAAGCCGGTGGGTACGAAAGTTTCGGTGACGTTCAGGGATGGACAGCCTCACGAAATCGAATGCGGAATGCATCACCACCCTCACCCGCAAGATGGCGGAGATTCTGGAGCAGGTAACCCAGCGCAATAAGTGGCTACGGCACCACGTTGCCCTTGTGACATCCGTCACGGCGTCAATTCAAACAGCCCTATAGTCTGCGCTCCACCAAACTAAACGACGTTAAAGCCCGCCCGGACTGGACAACGATAGCCGAAGGGTTTCGCAGACTGGCGCGGCGCGACACGATCACCACTGTGGAGCATTCATGCGTTTTGCCATGATCGGCGTAGACCGGTCAATCGGAGTCTACGATGCCTTCGTCGCGGCGGGCTGGACCCCTGTCAAACTCTTTACTCCACCGGTCGATAACTACGTCGACTTCAACGCGGAAATCATCAAACGGGCGACCTCGCTGAAAATTCCCGTGCAGATGTCGCGCGTGACCGATCGCGATCTGAAACACCTCGCGGAGGACGGCTGCGACATCCTGGTCGTGTGCGACTGTCCATGGCGCATCGGCGATTGGGCTGCTCATCTGCGCTACGCAATCAATTTTCATCCGTCTCCGCTACCGAAGGGGCGCGGTCCCTCTCCTGCGGTGAATGCGGTGCTCAACCGCGAGACCGGGTGGGGCGTGAGCTGTCACAAGATATCTGCGGGATTCGACGAGGGCGACGTGCTCGCGCAGCGGACTTTCGGCTTGTCTCCCGAGGAGACGCACGAAAGCATCAGCCTGAAGGTCGACATGGCATTCCGCGCGCTCGCCCGCCAGGTCAGCCGCGATTTCGAAGCGCTGTGGCAAAACGCCCAACCGCAAGCGACGGCCGCCTATCGGCCGGCCTTCACGGATCACGAGCGCACGCTCGATTGGCACTGGCCGGTGGAGCGGGCGCTGTCGCTCACGCGCGCGTTCGGCAAGCTTGGCGTGTACGCTGAGGTCTCCGGTGCGTTGCTGGTGGTGCGCCGTGCGGTTGGTTATGCGGAGCCGCACGACTACAGGCCCGGCACGGTCTTCAACAGCAATCCGCGTTCGCCTGTTATCGCGGTCTCGGACGGCTACATCGGACTTTTGGAGTGGCAGGCGGCGCCCGCCGGCAAGGCTGGACAGTTTCGCGGCTGACAGTGGCCGACAGAGGCGCAGCAGAAAACTACGCGACGTGCTAGCCTGCTCGTCTTTAGTCAAAGGAGAGTCTATGAATATCGGCCAATCCGCTAGCAGCGTAGCTATGCAGGTCATGCAGCAACCCTCGGCGCCTGCTTCGTCCCCGCTCGGTGCGCTTGCGCTCATCGAAGCGGCAGCGTCCAGCACGCCGCAGGTTAGCGCAAACGGCATGGTCGGCAGCATCATTAACACTTTCGCCTGATTGAACGTTAGGCGGTAGAACAAAACGGGCTCTACGGCCCTGATGCGGTTCAGTTAAGAGCTGGACCGCATTTTTGTTTCTGGGGTAGCGAAAGCTCTTGGGTCTTCAGAGATCAGGTGCTGGCGTTCTTCCTGGATCAACCGGCTAGCCAGTTTTCCAGTAAGCGTGTGCGGATTGCGGCAATCGGGCAGGCCTGGATGACTGTCCAGCCATTTCGCCACCTCTTCCGCGGGCATCGGATGGGCGATTGCATAGCCCTGGCCCACGTCGGCCCCCAGGATCGCCATCGCTTCGAGCATCCCGGAATCTTCAATGCCTTCCACGACCACCGTCTTGCCCAGCGAGTGACCAAGCCGGATCAACTGGCAGATGAAACGCAAGGCGTTTGAGCCATCGTGATCGGCAAGATTCGCGATCTTCCGGTCAATCTTGACCTGATCGAACGGCACTTCGCGCAAACGGCTCAGGCTGCTGTGTCCCGAACCGAGATCATCTTCGGCCAGCCTGACCCCCAGCGCCTTGAATCGGGACAGCTCACGCAACACGTCGACCCCGGGCGGAAACGCGTCCGTCTCCAGCATTTCCAGGGTCAGCCCTTCCGGGGCACCGCCAAACTCGGTCAGCGCCTGCTGTGTCGCTTCGAAATAGCGGTAGTCGCTCAGCGCACTGGGCGGCAGATTCACGGACACGTTCAGGTCAATGCCGTCACGCAGCCAGCGGTTTCGCTGGGACAGCGCTTGCCTCAATCCACGGGCATACAGCTCCAGGAAGTCGCCGGATGAAAACGCGGGGAAAAACGTCCCGGGTGTCAGCAACCGGTCGCCATCGCGTAAGCGTGCCAGCGCCTCGACCCGGCTCACCTCGCCGGTCCTGAGATCCAGCAGCGGCTGGTAGACCATCTGCAGCGCATCCGATCTGAGCAGTTGCGACCAGTGTTGCCGTATCGCATACGGTATCGCGCTGGTGCTCCCCTCAAGACGCTCGATACGCGCGATGGCGAAGCCCAGGAGAGTTTGCAAGAGGGTGATGAAAGCCATCTGGTCCGCTGCCGCAAATCCACCCGGAAAAGCGCTGTACAGGGTGAGAACAGCCTTGAGGGGCTGGTCCGGCGTGCGCAGAGGAATGGCCACTAGCGAGCGGAAACCGGCCCGCAGCGCGAAGTCTCTCCACGGTGCCATCCGGGGGTCCGTCGTAATGTTGACTGAGTGCTCCACTTCGTCGCAGCACCAGGCCCGACCGGTCGGCCCTAAGCCCTGTGACCGGTTGCCCGTCATGATCTGTCCTTCTGCGGACATCTCCAGCGCGGTGAGATACGTTTCAATGGTCTTGCCCGCGACTGACTCGAAACGAAACACCCCCTGGCTATCCGGGCGGCCAACCGAGCAGCCCGCAACTTCACCGTGTTGACTCAGTATCTGTACGACGCTACCGATCAGATCGGTGTAGCTATCCGTCTTCCACGCCAGGCGCGTAATACGCAGCAGCACGTCCTGACGGGAGGCTTGCAGCCGCCGGCACGCCTCGGTCTGCCAGGCCAGATCACGGGTAAGCCGCCGGCCTAGCACAGAGAGCGCTTCGCGGTGCACGACCGTATCGACGGTCTCCTGAATCGCGGCGGAAAGGATCTCCCGGCTGCGAACGAGGTCTTCGCGGTCCAAACCCGCTTTGACGTAGATGCATCCGACCCGCAGCGCCCTCGCGCGATGATCCGTCGCGGTCAGATCAGGGGCCGCTAGCGCGTACAGATTGCGACGCTGCCATGCTCTCAGATGATCGAACTCCGGCGCCGACAAAGCTTTAAGGACCTGCGCCGGTCTGGACAGACGGCTCAGGCCTTCGAAGTACCGGTTCTCAATGTCCACGGCATGCTGCTGCAAGGCTTCACGCAAGGCGGTCAGCGCCGCAGCCTGGGTCAGGCTGTAAAGCGGCGGCTCATCATCCATCGGGCCATCAACGGGGATTGGGACAGGAGCGTGGTTTGACATGTCTGGTGTCTCAGGATCTGCGCTGTTGCACGCGCAAAAGCAGCGCTGTGCTAAGGGTGAGGCTATTGACGGGTCGCGTCACGATCCGTTGTCTGCATCGCAGACCTGGATACGTGAGCGCTGGTTGGCTCCGCACTGGTTGGCTCCGCATCACGTAGCGGCATGCTCTACATCAACGACATCAACCACAAACGTTCGGTTTCGTCCCTCCCGCTTGGCGGTGTAAAGCGCCCTGTCCGCGGCTGCGACCAGACCGCTCCCGCCGCCTTCGCCCGGTCGTTGCGCCGCCGCGCCGACGCTGACGGTGACGATGCCGGCAGGGCACGCGCGGTGGGGAATCCGCAGATTTTCGACAGTTGCCCGGACGCGCTCGGCAACCATCAACGCGCCCTGCTGATCGGTATCCCCCAGCAGCAGCGCAAATTCTTCGCCGCCGTACCGGGCCACGACATCTGTCGGTCTCCTGGCCGCAGAGGCAATGGCTTGTGCGATCGTGCGCAGACAGTCATCGCCACCCTGATGCCCGTAGTGGTCGTTATAGTGTTTGAAGGCGTCGATATCGACCATGAGCAGGGCCACAAAGCGGGGGCTGTCTGCCCGGGCCTCCGGACGCCATTGGTGCTCCAGTTCGCGGTCGAAATAACGGCGGTTGAACAGGCCGGTCAGGCCGTCCCGGAAGGCAAGCCCTTGCAGTTTCCTGCGCTCGTCTGCGACGCGTTGCTCGGCCACTTTGCGTTCCGTAATGTCGCGAACCGTGACCGTGAGCGCCTCTGGCTTGCCGGAAAACGGGTCAATGACTAGCCGCAGATTCGTTTCCGTCCACAGCACCTGACCATCCAGACGCCGGAGGCGACTGTCCCGGGAAGCCTCGGGCGCACCCGCGGCAACGTTTGCAATCGCCGTGGCCAGCACATCGTGATCGTCCGGCAGGGCAAGCTTCGGGTAGTAGACGCCGAGGAGGTCACCAGGGGCATAACCCAGCGCCGGGGTAGCCCGAGACGAAACATAGGTGAGCCTGCCGTCCAGCCCCATGCTCATGACGATATCGGTCGCGGTCTCCGCGAGCACCTGGTATCGCCGCTCGCCGTCACGTAGCCGTGCGATGAGGCGCTTGCGCTGTGCCTGGGCGGCACTGATGGGCAACGCGATAGCCAGCGCCGCCATGTAGTACAGCTGCAGGGCAAAGATGCGGCCCTGCATGCTCCGGTAAGGCTCGATCCAGAACGGGCCCAGGCCGTGCATCGTGAACCACACCGCAATCGCCAGGCACAGCAGCAGGCCAGTCAGCACGGCGGCAAGTTCTGCCTGAAATGCAAGCAGCGCGATGGGCGGAAGGGTCCAGTAGAGCAGGTGAAAACGGCTTTGCCCGAATACGTCCACGGTGGCAGCGCAAACCAGCAGCAACAGAAGACCGGTCTTCATGCGGTTGGCCGCGCGCAGAACTTGAGTCACTTCACCGGTCCAGAAGGCCACGAGTGCGGGCGTGAAAATGGCGAGGCCCAGCGCATGCGAAACGTACCAACGGACCAAGGCCAGTAGTGGCGGGCCGCTCAGTTGCCGGCCCAGAAAAGCCGTCTCAAGTAACCCTGGTGCAATCGGCGCCAGCAGGACTCCACCGACGAGAAACCTGACGAGCAGTTTGGGACGAATCAGTTCGGCAACCGTGGAAATGCGTGGGATGAACTGCAGCGCAATTACCACCTCGAGGATACCGCTGAACGAATACCCAAAGACCGCCGCCAGACTCTCACCGGCGATCAGCCTGGCCGCGAAATTGCCAAGCGCTCCGCCGGCAAGCACCCAATATCGCTGCCGGGGCTGCGCAACTACCATCTGCGCGAGAAAGACCGCGTTGGCAAACCAGATGGGCGCAATATCATCGCCCATGGTCTTGAGCGACCAGCAGACCAGGTCCGCGACCGACGTCACCGCCAACGCAAGCAGCACTGTCTGGAGATTGCTGGCCCAACGAGACGACATGGCGTTCATGCTTGCTTTTCCGTTGGGCCTTAGAACGTCTGCCAGTCAGGCTGGGCGGCAGGATTGAGGGGACCGGTGGCGGCGGATTCGGTTGAGAGTCGCCGCGTGCTGAGGGCACGCCGTGCCTGCGCGGGTTTTATCTCGACGGTTCCGGCCGTCGTCCCACGCCCTGTCAAACCAACGGGCGGCGGTGCGGCCCGCTTCAGGATATTGCTCTGGAAGGCGATACCCTCTACGATGCCGACAATGTTGTCAATCTTGTCCGAGCTGGCGTTAATGCTCGGTGGGTCCATCAGCGTCGTCAGCTGCTCATTTAGGATCACGAAATATCCGTCTTCGCCGTACCGCATATTCCGGACGCGGATCAGCGGCAGCCAGAGCTTCTGAACAAAAGACAGTTTCATACTTCCGGAACCCTTTCATTGAACATGTCATGAGGGACAAAATTGCCTCTCGAGCAAGCCGCCGACAGATCTATTGACGATTGGATACTCCTGCGGTGAGCAACCGGCACCCGTTAGCCTCCCAAATTGTTCAGCATGAGTGAAGGGTATTCTTCATATATATCGACCCCGGCTCGCCGAACTTTAGCGGTATGTATGCATTCCCCCGACGATGTATTTCCGTAGGTTCCTCGGCGGAATTGACGTTCAGATATCCGCATGCAAGTTAATGTTGCGCAAATCCAACCATTTCATTTACGACGCCACCTAAGGCTATAAACGGAAAAAGTGAAGGACTATCCTTTCAGCCATAGTCTCGTTCATCCAGTCTGGCAGGGCATGTGCCGCTTACATAATTGGTCATCCAAGGAGACCCACCAGATGAAGAAAATCGTGATTTCCAGTGCAGCGGGTGCACTCTTCGCTGGTGCGGCGACGTCGGCATTCGCACAAAGCTCCGTCACGCTGTATGGCCTCGTTGATACTGCAATCCGGTATCAGACGAACGCTGCACCGGATGGCAAAGACCTGATCGGCATGACTGTCGGCCCGGAAACCAACAGCCGTTGGGGCCTGAGAGGCAGTGAAGACCTGGGTGGCGGCCTGTCCGCAGTCTTCCGCCTCGAAAACCAGTTCACGGCTTTCGACGGAAAATTGAGTTCTCCAAACGAGTTGTTCGGCCGACAAGCGTACGTTGGTCTGTCGAGCAACACCTACGGCACGCTAACCTTCGGTCGCCAATATGCCCCGCTCTACGACACAATGGGTGATGTGTTTGACCCGTTGACAGTGGGAGACTACTGGCAAGACAGCTGGGTGTGGAATGGTATAGGCCCGTATCTTGAGGTCAACAACTCAGTCAAGTACACCGTATCGTTTAGTGGTCTGACCATCGATGCACTCTACGGCTTCGGCAACCAGGCTGGCGCAGTCGGCCTCGGCAGCACGTATGGTGTGGAAGTAACGTATGTGCTCGGCCCCGCATCGCTCGACGCAGGCTTCCAGCAAACCTCTGTGCCTACCACCCAGGGCAGCCTGGTCAACGGCGCAAAGATCAATATGCTGCACTTGAGTGGCGCGTATCAGATCACCCCTGCTGTACGCCTGCTGGGCGGCTGGTTGCACGCGCAAGATCAGAGTGGCACGACTGACATTGACATGCAGCAAGCTGGCGCACCGACGTTGCCGGGCAGCAGCCCGAATCGCATCGACGATACGCTTTACGTTGGCGCCAACTGGCAGGCAACGGGCCCCCTGCTGTTCACGTTCGCCGGCTACTACGGTCACACCCGCAATGCCGAACTGCTCGACGGCGGGCTCGGCAACGGTATTAACTACTCCGGTACCGTTCTGGCCGAATACTCGTTCACGAAGCGCACGGAAGTGTATTGCACCGTGGACTTCGCGCGTGGCAACGGTGCGTTTGCTGCGGACTACCCGGGTTCGACCAGCCCGGCCACCGGCGCAGTTGACAATATTGGCCGTACCAACAACGTTGGTGCCGCAATCGGCTTGCGCAAGACCTTCTGATCTTCGATAGGTGCCGTGTGTTGAAGTCAGTCGACCAGAAAGCCGCCGCTCAGAGTCAGGAACTCAGGACCGGCCTTTCGTCGTATTTAAGCGCCGGATGAGGAAAGGTAACGGTCACCCACAATCGAAATTACGACATTACAATAAGCTTTCCGTCATCTCGATATTGTGGATATCTCATGGTTCTATATCACCGCGGTGCAGCCATCCAGCCGTCAAGCATCAGATCCGGCAACACGTTCATCGCGCGTGCCTGCATCTTGAAGGACGACGGCGAGTCCACCTCATTGGGTAACCTCGGTCAGTTCGCAAGCCAGACCTGCGCATACGAGTTCGCGGTACGTTGCGCCACTGCTTTCGTGGATGGCTTACCGATCCCTCGCGGCCCGTTCGGCGGCTCGTCAGGCATTGACGACGCAGCAACGCGCTGATGCTGCGCAGTTGCGCCCGAGAGATGCGACCAGGTCGCTGAGGACTGCCTCTCGCCTCGATTGCACCTCAGTGCGACTGTCCAAACCAGAAACTGCAGAGCGGAGGAACACTAATGTACAAACCTGAATTAAGCCGTTTTCAATACACCCGCAAGCACGGTAAGCGTCGCACCTACAACGTCACGCTGAACGTCGTACAAAAAGATTCCGGCGTCTGCGCCTATGCAGCGTGGGTGCAATTCGAAGCGGAATTCAAAGGTTCGGGGCTAATGCTCCCACTCGTCGCCTCCACACGTGATGACGCCATGCAGGAGGCAAGAATCCGTATACAGAAGGACATCGACAATCTGGTTGGAATCGTCGAGTAAAGGGCTCAATGAGCCGCGGACGCTTCTCCCGAGTCTCCACCGCCCTTCGCTGGACGAGTGATCCAGATCAGCGGGATGATGAGAATAAAGATGAAAGTCGACGCATAGAAGAAATCGTCCAGCCCCATGACCGCAGCCTGACTCGTAACCATCGATTCAAACAATGCGTGAGCAGACCCTAAATCCAGATGTAGTTGCGATTGCAACGATGCGATCGTTTGATTGAAAAGCGGGTTATCGATGTTAGCCTGCTCCATGAGTCGAACGTGATGCACGGCGGTCCGGTGACTCCAGACTGTACCCGCGATGGACGTACCCACAGCGCCGCAGAAAATACGCGCGAAATTGGATAGCCCGGCCGCCGCTGGAATGCGCTCGGGCGGCAGCCCCGACAGGATGATCGACACGAGCGGGACGAACCACAGGACAGTCGGAATGCCCTGCAGCAAGGTCGGTAGAACCAGATGCCAGGTATCCACCGTACTCAGATACTGCGTCCGCATAAAGAACACACTAGCCAGACCAACGAACGCGATTGACACCAGGACCCGCGCGTCCGCCAACTGCAGCATGCGCCCGATAAAAGGGGAAAGCAGCACCGTGAAAATACCGACCGGCGCGGTGACAAGTCCCGCGTCATAAGCCCGGTAGCCGAGATACTCCTGCATCCACTGCGGCAGTAGCACGAGGTTGCCGAAGTAGAGCGCGTAGGAGACAGAAATCGCAATCGTGCCGCTGCTGAAATTCCGCAACGCGAAGAGCCTGAGGTCGACGACCGGATGCTCCTCGGTCAACTCCCACACGAGGAAGAACGCGAAGCTGACGAGGGCTGTCAGCGCCAGAACAACGATCACGGGAGACGAGAACCAGTCGAGATCCCGACCCTTGTCGAGCATCACCTGAAGTGATGCGACCCACGTGATGAGCAGCGCGAGACCTACGGCGTCGATGGGGAGTTTCTTCGTCGGCGTTTCGCGCTTGCGGTAGATGATCCAGGTGGCGCCGGCCGCGATGAAGCCGACCGGGATGTTGACGTAAAAGATCCAGGACCAGCTGTAATTGTCAGTGATCCAGCCGCCGAGCACCGGCCCCGCGATTGGGCCCACCGTAGCAGTCATTGCCCAGAGCGCCAGCGCCATGTTGGCCCGGGCCTTCGGGTAAGAGCTGAGCAGGACGGCCTGGGACAACGGAATCAGCGGACCGGCCACGAGACCCTGCAGAATCCGCGCGCCGAGCAGGAACGGCAGGTTCGGTGCGATGCCGCACAGCCACGAGGCGAACACGAACATCAGGATCGCCCCGACGAAAAGCCGGATCTGGCCGATCTGCTGCGTGAGCCACCCCGTCAGTGGAATGGATACGGCGTTGGCGGCCGCGAAGATCGTGATGACCCACGTCCCTTCGTCGACGGATACCCCCAGGTTGCCCGACAGAGTGGGAACCGCGACGTTCGCAATCGACGTATCCAGAACCGTCATGAAAGTCGCGAGCGCTACGACAATCGTGGCGATCACGAGCTGGCCGCCTTGCAGCGGCGGATGTTGGACTGATGCTGCAGGTGAGGCGGGAGGGGCTGATTCCTGCGTCATAACTCGTGGCTTGTGGGCAAATTAGACGGACCTGAGCGGTCCGGCAATGGCCACCGCGATCCAGCCGGGCGCAGGACGCGCCTCGGGAACATCCGGGAAAACGCTTAGTCGCAGTCGCCGATCGAAAACGATCATCCCGCGTATGGTACGCGTTTCCAGCCAGTTTATTAAATACTTAAACCAGCGCAGGAGCGAGCCTGCTCAGGGCCCGCTTCTCAATGCTAGTGATGACCATCGAATTTTGCAGGTGATGCCGCACCCTTGTGACCGATGTTTTACACAATGCCATGCCAGACCTCAGTGCGCGCGTTTCGAGCCTCCGCGCGCGATGCGCTGAAAAATTTGGGGCCGCTGGCTCGTCAGGATCTGGCAGCATGAGACGTGTTGCTAGTCATCGGCCGGCTCGTCCTCCTCCATTGTGTCGATCGTGCCGCTATCCTCGGAGCGCGTCAGGACGAACTCGGCAATCGCATTCCAGTGGCGCAACGCCTTGACGCGATCGCCATCCATTACAAACTCGAAGGTCGTCTTCGGGCTCAGGTAACTGCGGAACTGGAGGTCTTTGAACGGCACCAGAATCTCAGCAGGTCCGTTTGCAAAGCGCAGTGTGAGCTTCTGTTCACGGTTCAACCGCACCACCGCTTTGATCCCAATCGCTGTCACGTAGGTGCCCGTGATTTTATCGAGGACGGACTGGGGCACGGTCTCGGGTGCCCGCCTGAATACAGCCTCGGCTTGATCGATCCACAGCACCGCCCGGTCGATGTCACCCAGCGGGCTCGTCTGGAACAGGACCGACCATGCGCCTTCGACTTCGTCATCAGGACTGTCGAAACGGTCGTAATGGAAATGGTTCAGCGGAAGATGGGTCTTGCGGAATACAAACTGCAACTGATCATTCTCGAGTGAGATGCTCAAGGGCCCATACGCAGGGTGTTCGTATCGTCCGACATAGCTGGCAAGATCATGCGACGGGCGTGTATCCGGCACGGGGCCCGGCACAACCCTTTGGCGAGCCTCCCGAAGACTGCTCCTTGCCCGCCTCGTAAAGTCGAACTCCCGTTGGATCCAGTCCGTTGGCGGTAGTCCCAGCAGACGGTCATAGATTTCATAGCCCACGGCATTGCGCAGGAGCGCGCAATGGTCGCCGATAATAAAAACGTTGACGCCAATTTTTTCGTTCGGCAAATACGAAACTTGCGAATGGAACGCGCGAAGATCTCCACCGTGACTGGTTAGAAGATGTCCTCTATACGAAGCCGTTTGCCGGCCCATGCCATAGATGGCATTGAGCTCCGGTGTGAATCCCAGAACATCGTTCATCATGTCAGGCATTGCAATGCCTGGCGCCAGCGTCGCCTTGAGAATGCGCTCGGGGATAACCTGCGTGCCCGCAACCCGACCATTGTTCACCAGCATCAGCAGCCAGCGGGACATATCATCCATGGTGGCGACAATGCTGCCGGCGGGACTCGATTCGTCGGTGTCCATATACGGCGGCTGCCACAGTTCGTCGCTGTCGCGCTTCTCCAGAAACGGCACCGCAGGTTCCGGTTGCGTGAGCATGTCAGCGATGGTGAACGCCGTCTGGGTCATGCCGAGCGGCGTCAGGATCTCGTCACGCACGAAGTGGTCCCAGCGCTTCCCGCTCAACAATTCCATGATGTGGCCAACCGCTTCATACATCATGTTGTTGTAGATGAATTTCGAGCGCAACGGCGCAGTCGGCTTCATGAAACGGATTCGCTCGAACAGTTCCTTCAGCGAGAGGCGCGCCTCGTACCAGATCATGTCGTGCCGCGGTACGCCAGTTCTATGACCCAGCATGTCGCGTAGCGTGACGGCTTCATCGAGCGTCTTGTCGTAAAAGCGCAGGCTGGGGACGAACTCGCGGATCGGTCGATCAAAACTGAGCAGGCCGCGATCGACGAGGAGGCCTGCCGCCACGGCAGTAAACAACTTCGTATTCGATGCAATGGGAAACCACGTTGCCGCCGTAAATGGCAGCTTGCTGGCATGGTCACGATACCCATAGCCCTTCGCGAGCACGACCTCCTCGTCCCTGACAATGCTTACCCCGATGCCTGGCACGTTCCAGTCGCTTACCAGTTTTTCCATAAAACCGTCAAAATCGCCCAATTCGCTTAGCATCGAATTTGTCCTTTAATGGCAAGTTGATCGTCGAGATGCACTTTCTGCGGTCTTTTAAAGCACCCGGATGAAGCTAATGGATATCGTGACACAGGAAACGGAAGTAAAACAAAGTGGGCGACTAGCGCTAAACGACCGGCGCGCTGCACTCGAGCATCTAAGCGCGAGCACGCGAGCTGCCGCTTCGGCAAGCGGTTCGCTCGCGGCGACACGTCCGGCGCAAGCCGCGAGCAAACGTGCTACGGCCGCTGCCGATACCAGCAAGCCGCTATTTGCGTATGTCGGCACTTACACGCCCAATGGCCTCGGCATCCATCGCTTCCACGTTGACCGGAATAGCGGCAAGCTCGAGGCACTCGAGCCGCTGCGTGGCATCGAGAATCCAGGCAAGCTTGTCGTTGACCGGCAACAGCGCTTCCTGTTCGCGGTGAGCGAAGTCAAGAACTACAACGGCACGTCGAACGGTTCGGTCAGCGCCTATGCGATCGGAAGCGGCACTGGCACGTTGCAGTGGATCAACACGGTCAACTCGCGCGGCGCCGGCCCGGCCTATCTGAGCCTGCATCCAAAGGGCCGCTTCCTGATGGTCGCGAACTACAACAGCGGCAGTGTCGCGGTCTTCCCGGTTTCGAACGACGGCGTGCTGGGCGAGGCTTGCTCTGTTCAGCAGCCGCAGGCGCCAGCCGGTGCGCAGCACGCGGCGGAAGGCGTGCCCGGCAGCTTCGCCGTCAGCGACCACGACGGCCCGCATGCGCATGCGATTGTGCCCTCGCCCGACGGTCGATTCGCGATCTCGACCGATCTCGGTGTCGATCGAACCTATATCTGGAAGTTCGACGAAGCGACCGGCGCACTGTCACCGAACGACCCGCCGTTCGTCGCGTCGTCAACTGGCGCCGGACCGCGGCACCTCGCGTTTCATCCAGATGGCCGCTATCTGTACGAGGTCACCGAGGAGGCGTCGACGCTTGTCTGCTATGCGTATGACAGCACGCACGGCGCGTTGACGCAGTTGCAGTCGGTCTCGACGCTACCGGACGCGTATCAGGGCACGAGCTTCGCGTCGGACCTCGTGTTTTCACACGATGGCCGCTTCATCTATGTTGCGAACCGGCTGCACGATACGATCGTGCAGTTCAGCGTTGCCGGAAACGGCCATCTGCAACGCGTCGGAGAAATTCCCACCGGTGGTGACTATCCGCGCGTGATCAAATTTGATCCGTCGGGTCGCTTCATGTATTCGCTGAATCAACGCAGCGACCACATCGCGATCTTTTCCGTCGATAAGGCCAGTGGCAAGCTCCGGTTTACCGGGATCTACGTTGCGGTCGGCAGCCCGTCCGATATCGCTTTCGCGACAGGGACAAAATCCCTCGCTTGTTGATGGGGAAGGCGCTCATTCTTCGCTAATTGTCGCCACTCACAATGGCTCCTGTCAGCAAGAGCCTCTCTCACATCAATCCGACAGGAGCGCATCATGAACCGCAGACATATTGCATTACTCGTACTGGCCACGACAGCGTTAGCGTTTTCTATCGGCAACGCACAGGCGGCACAAGGTTGTGGACCGGGAGGCTGGCGGAACGTCTGGGGCCAATGCCGCTATGCAGGTCCCGTTATTGTTCAGTCGGCCCCGGTCGTCTATACGGCACCCGCGGCTCCCGTTTCGAGCTACGCCTGCCCGCCCGGATACTGGCTCGGCCCGTGGGGACACTGCCGTGACACGCCATACCACGGTCGCCTGCCAAACGGGATGTATCAGTGACCCGGCAGCACCAGCCGCAAAGCATATACGCATTCTGCAGACGAATTTGTATAGCCCGTATGCCCTTCCACTTCAGCGGCGGCTTTTGTCCGCCCAGCTTGCGTTCGGTTGAAAGTTCGCCTTTGCAGAAGCCGGTTGCGTGCAACCGGCCATCCGCCGCCGTTCATCTATACTTCGTAGATCATCACTGAATCTGGTGCCCACTGCTTGAGGCAGGGTGAAGAGGAGTGCCAAATGGAAAGTGGTCTTCATACCAGGGAGAATCGGCTACCACGCCTTCCCAGTCGAAGATGCGAGCGCCGAACGCTTCTGTTTCTGGTCCTCTCGTGCTATCTGAGCGCAGCGCTTCCGGCACAAAACCAGGCATCTGCCGATGCAACGCAGGCGAGCCCGAAGGCAGCGCACGCCCCCCACCTTGACCGCTCCGGAAAGACACGCAAGGGCAAGGTCTCTTACTACGGGCACAAGTTTTACACAAAAAAGATGGCTGACGGCACGCCCATGGACCCGCAATCCAATGCCGCCGCGAGCAAGACTCTACCGCTTGGCACCAAGGCGAAAGTCACCAATCTGAAAAACGGCAGCAGCGCGGTGGTCGAGATCCGCGATCGCGGCCCCTACGTCCAGAATCGAATTGTCGACGTATCGCCCAAGACCGCCGATCAGCTCGGTTTGAAAAAAGATGGCACCGCCCCTGTCGAGGTCAAGCCGGTGGAAGTTCCGCAGTCCGACGGTAGCGTGAAACCAGGTACAGGCGCAGCGGACATCCAGCGCGTCCAATAACGGAGCCCGCCTCATATGCGTCTTGAAGCGCACAGGCTTATACTCGGTTACTCAAACGGACTCCGGGCATGCCAAAGCACTCCCCTCACTCTTTGCGGCATCAATCCGATTTGCCGCTCCCTACGCCGAGTATCGCGTCAGTGTCGATGGCATCGCTGATCGCGGTCCTTGCATGGTTGGCCTTCGCCGCGCAGACCGACATTACGATTACCAGAATGCTGTTTCGCGGCCTGAGCGTCATCGAGGGCGTCGAGCGGCTAAGCAGCTATCTGACCAACCTCACGATATTTGTCGTCGCGGTCAGTTTTACGTGCGTCGCCACGCGAGCACGCGCTGCACCTGGGCGATTTTTCCGCAAGCCGCCGGTGCTCACCGCCGTCGTCGTTTATATTGTGTTCGTCGGCCTCGCCTATAACACCTTGCTGCGCCATCTATGGACGCCATCGGGTTACCGTGCGCTGCTCAACGAATTGCTGCATACGGTCATACCGCTGCTGTGCGCGCTGTACTGGCTGCTATTCGTCCCCCGCTTTCATCTGCTATTGCGCGACTGCCTCTTCTGGCTCGTCTATCCGCTTTGCTATTTGTTTATGACGCTTTGGCGCGGCAGCGAAACCGATTTTTATCCTTATCCGTTCATTGATGTCAGCGAGCTCGGTTACGAGCGAGTGCTGATCAATACCTTGTTGCTGTTGTTCGGCTTCGTCCTCCTCATGGGCGTCTTTATAGCGATCAATCATCGCCGTCCGCGTCCCGCGCCTGCAGCCGATGTGTATCACCGTCATGGCGGCGATCCTATCGACGACCGGTCGCTGAATCCGTAACCAACGGTGGGCAGAACTCGAAGGGACAGTCTGAGAAGCACGCTGATCGGACCAGGGAAATCCCCAAGGCGCGAAATGCAGACAGCGCCTGCCAATGCGTGCGCCAAACCCAGCGGCCGCATACGGCATCTCTCTCCTGTGCGAAGCACGCTATGTCTATCCCGGGAACGCCGAGTGGACCTGCTTCGTGACAGATTACAGCGAGTGCATCGGCAATGAGCACCACCACGATCACAACTTCACGGTGAACGGCGCGCAAGCCGTGTCCGCAGTCGAGATCAGCGTACGCGAACTAATGGCGCTGTGCCTCGCGGAGAACCAGCGACGCTTCTCCGGCTACGACCGTCGTCTGCTGCGCCCCGGGACGATGCCGAGGCTCGTGCGATTCGGGCTGCATTTCATGCGCGCGCACAAGACAAGTAGCGGCTTCAATTGCGGCGAACCCGTGACTACCGTGATTACAACGCGTGCTGCCGCGCATTTGGCCGCAGGTAAACCCGGTAACGCAGGAAGCTTGCTTGCCAAAAGGTAAGTATGTGCTATAAAAAAATGCTAGTTAGCAGGTCTACCGGTTGCCCGGCCAAAGAAAAGGGCGCCTCCACTGGAGCGAGCGCGACAATCGATGAGTCTTCTGGAGCTCAGAGACGTTTCCAAACACTTCGGGGCCATTCGCGCCCTGAACGACGTCACCTTAAGTCTGGAGCCGGGTCAGGTGGTTGGACTGATGGGCGACAACGGTGCCGGTAAATCGACTTTGGTGAAGGTCATCGCCGGTAACTTTCCGCCGTCGCACGGCGAGATCCTCATCGACGGCAAGGCGGTGCATTTCAGCAAGCCCGTTGACGCCCGCGCCCGGGGAATCGAAGTCGTCTATCAGGACCTCGCGCTTTGCGACAACCTTACGGCGGCCGCCAATGTCTTCCTCGGCCGTGAGCCACGGCTCGGCTT
>Ga0116109_1000098_pt1 | contig 21641 bp, 18 predicted proteins | sample June2015DPH_8_10_2_FD_89718 | JGI IMG/M metagenome (GOLD analysis project Ga0116109, IMG submission 89718) | Peatland microbial communities from SPRUCE experiment site at the Marcell Experimental Forest, Minnesota, USA - June2015DPH_8_10 | ecosystem: Environmental > Terrestrial > Soil > Wetlands... | reverse complement strand
GCGATCATGCGAATCGCCGACACGTCACGGTGCTGCGGATTGTTGATGTCGAGCGAGTCGTGATAGAACGCCGACAGCGCGCCGACTGCAGCGACCAGAATCGCCATCGGGTGCGCGTCACGACGGAAGCCGCGGAAGAAGAAGTGCATCTGCTCATGCACCATCGTGTGCTGCGTGACGGTCCAGACGAACTCTTCCTTCTGCTGCGCGTTCGGCAGTTCGCCCTTAAGCAGCAGATAGCAGGATTCGAGGAAGTCGGCGTTCTGCGCGAGATCGTCGATCGCATAGCCGCGATACAGCAGCTCACCCTTGTCACCGTCGATATAGGTGATGGCCGAGTTACAAGCCGCCGTCGACATAAAGCCCGGGTCGTATGTGAACTTGCCGGTCTGGCCGTATAGTTTCCGGATGTCAATCACGTCAGGGCCAAGCGTGCCCTTGTAGATCGGCAGATCAATCGTCTGGTCGCTATCTGAAAACTTCAGCGTTGCGTGTGTCTTAGAGTCGTTCATCTACACTTTCCTTTTACTATCGCATCGCACACGTGCCGGACTACGAGTGCCTTAAAAGACCAGATTGACGGCGGCGCGGCTGCCTTGTGCGGTTATGACCGCAGCGTAATCTGCAGTGGTAATCTGCAGTTCCGGCCCAGCCATCCTGTCGTTGCTCGCCATGCTCCGGCTCCGGCCTGCATTTTACGGCCCCGGCGTCAATTGATTGCGACGATTGGCCGCAACAATCCATCTCTCCCGCAGCAACATTCGTTGTGAATTGCTTTGAAACATTTGCCTTTAAGCCATTGCACGGCTCACGAATATTGGTCGGATAAAATCCGCCAGCCAAGTGAAAGAGAGCGCTGAGAACGCAACAATGTATTGCAATGAGGATGCAGCATAAATACGCGTCCTCTGAGATACTCACTGCGTGTATTGCTTCCCCTGCAAAACACACCGCTGTCTTTGGCCCGCCGTGCGCGGCGGGCCTTTTTATCCAGCCAGAAGAACAGGACTACCAGATGAACGCATCGCTTGAAACGCTGTTTCCGGATCTCAACCACACCGAAGACAGCATCGTCACCGCGCTGAACCATCAGGACATCGTGGTGGCGTTGTCGGCGACACTGAAGACACAAAACGTCGCGGTACTGCATATGTTGTATCCGCGTACCGACGCGCGCACGCACAGCAGCCTCGACGCACTCGTCGCCAGGTTAAACAGCCATGGCCTGCACAAGGTCGCCGCACTGGTTGCCAATGAAGCGCACTACCTGGTGTTCAAGGAACCCGCGAAGGCACGGAAAGTCCTCCAGGAAATCCGCAACGACTCGCTCGCCATCGGCGTGCATCTGTACTACCACGGCCTCGTCGGCGAAGCAGCCGAACTCGCGCTCGACGCCGACGTGCGCCGCAAGGCCTAACGGTAAACCACTGTTAAACCGCAGCCGTGGCGCGAGCCCGTTACGGGTGCGCGCGGCCTGCGACGGCAAGCATTCGTGTCACGCCGAATCAGCTCTGATTTGCAGCGCTCACACTGCGGATAAATTCGTCGATATATCGATTGAACGCCGCGGGGTGCGCCAGATTCATTCCGTGCGACGCGCCGCGCACAGTCTCGCGCCGCGCATCCGGCAACCACGAGGCGAGCGCAGTCGCAGTACGCCTGAACATGTCTGGACTCTTTTCACCATCGATTAGCAATACGGGGCAGCGCACTTGTGCGGCGTCTTCCGACGTGTACGGCGGCAGCGGATCGCGGAATTGACGCGCCAGTGTATGGGCGTTGTCGGTTGCCATCGTGCGGAACGCCTGGGTACTTCTCGCCCAGAAACCGGGACGGCTCACTGAATCGACAAACAGTTGCAGGCCCGCATCCACCTTCCCCTCCTCGATCAGTTGAGCGGCGCGCGCCCGTAGCGCATTGACCGTTTCCGGCAGGCGCGCGGCCGGTCTTCCGGCAATCTGCAACGGCCCGCCTGGGTCAGCGAGCGTCAACGTGCGCAAAAGCTGAGGGTGGCGCCGCGCAAAATGAAATGCCACGCAGCCACCGCGCGAATGGCCCACGACGTGCGCGGGCCCTGCACCGAAGCGCTCAATGAATTCGGCCACTTCGTCGGCGTGATTGCTCCAGCTAAACGGCGCGTCAGGCGGCGTATCGGTCACCGGCCAGTAGTGCGTGAGACTCACGGCGACGCAGCGATAATGCTTCGCCATCCCGTCGAGTTGCGGCTGCCAGTAGCGGTAGTCGCACAATGACCCGTGCACGAACAGCAGCATTTCGCCCTCGCCTTCGACCACATAGGGCATGCGCAAGCCGTTCGATAACTCGATAAACGATGGGGATGAAACGGGATCAGGATGAGTCACAGGTCGATTCGGGGACAACGCAGCGAGGCCCTTTCGGGCGTGCCGGTTCTTCAAAGGTGAAATGGAACGATTGCGCCTGCGAGTCCGTTCGGGCCGCAGGGGTCAGCGATACGAGGTGGTATTGTCACACAGGTCGCGACACTCGCGCGGGCAACCAAACCATGAGGCAGCGGCTGTGCGACGGGCGGCGGAACGTACTGCAGCAAGAACGGCTTAACGGATGCCGCGGCGGATACATCCGGCACATACCGGTCGCCGCGAACGCCTGCGCGTCTGCGCTGCAGGTGGTTCCGGCGGATTGCGGATCATTCGTACACCAGATCGTCCAGCAAGCCGGCGCCTGCTGCGGCCCCCGCGCCGCGCACCGCACAGGTAAGCGGCTCATCGGCGACGCGCACCCCGAGGCCGAGCTCAGCGGTCAGACGCCGTCCGAGATTGGCGAGCAGCGCGCCGCCGCCGGTCAGCACGATCCCCGTGCTGGCGATATCCGTCACCAGTTCGGCCGGCGCGCTTTCGAGCGCCGTCTTCACGGCGCCAATCACCTGCCGCAGCGGTCCGTCAATCGCTTCGGCGATATCGTGATTATTGAGTTCGACGGTACGCGGCAGACCGTCGTTGACGCTGCGGCCGGTGGCGTTCATGCGCTCCATTGGCACGTCGCGCATTGCCGAACCGATGGTCTTTTTCACGTGTTCCGCGGTTTGCTCGCCGATCACCACGCCATACACGTTGCGAACATAGTTGATGATGGCCAGGTCCAACTGGTCGCCGCCGACGCGAATCGAACCGTTGTAGGCCATGCCGCCCAGTGCGATCACGCCGACTTCCGTCGTGCCGCCGCCAATATCGACCACCATCGAACCGGTTGCCGACGAGACCGGCAAACCCGCGCCGACCGCCGACGCCAACGACTCGCCGATCAGGCTCACTTTCCATGCACCCGCTGCTACCGCGGCTTCCCTGATGGCGCGGCGTTCGACCTCGGTCGCACCCGCCGGCACACAGATCGTGAACGCCGCCCGGCGGCCGAAGAACTGCCGCGGCCGCGCCATGTCGACAAACTGCCGGATCATATGCTCTGCGGCAGAGAAATTGGCGATCACGCCATGCCGCATGGGCCGCACCGTCTCGAGATTGTTGGGCGCCCGGCCGAGCAGTTGCTTGGCCTCGCTGCCGACCGCCGCCACCCGCCTCTGCCCCGCCTCGGCATGTTTCTGGAAACACACCACGGACGGCTGATTCAGCACGATGCCGCCGTCGTCGGTATAGATAAGCGTATTGGCCGTGCCCAGGTCGACCGCTACCGTGTGACGAAACAGTCCCCTAAACAGCGAATGGTGCGGCTTCGGTCTGGCCATATATAGGCTCTGCGTAGGTCGTTATCGCCCTTTTGGGCGCTGCGATGATTCCCCATACCGCTTCACATCTCACGTCCCCGGTGAAACGTTGTGAGACATTCATTCGGCACGCGTGATTTTCACGCTAATGAACCATTAACGGCAAGCAGATCAAATTCTTTAGGCCGACGTTATTTATTTCGACATTTTTCAGGCGCGCGTCCCAAATGCGCGCACCAGCGCATCGCGCCCCAGCACGAGGCCTTCGGTAGAAATCGTATGACCAACACCAGGCAGTGCAAACGCACCGACCGCGAAACCTGCGTCGCTAAACGCATTGGCCGCGCGCTCGAGTTCGAGCACGGGAATCACCGGGTCTTCGACGCCATGGACGAGCGTCAACGGCGGGCGGGCCCGAGTGGTGATGGGAGACGCGAGCCGGCCTGAATACGCCACGACCGCCGCAGGCGCGTCGTTACTCGTCGCGGCGTGATGGAGCGCCATCATCGAACCTTGCGAAAAGCCCACCAACGAAAGCTTATAGAAAGAAAGTTGCCAATTTGCCAGTTCGGCGTCCAGCATCCGGCGCAGCGCGGGGTAAGCGTCCGCGACACGGCCGATGCGGTTCGCCTCGTTCACATCGCGCAGGGTGAACCATTGGCGGCCGCCGAAGCCACCGTCGAAGCGTTCGCTGCCATCCAGCGACGTAAAGGCGACTTCGGGCAGTGTATTGCACCAGCTATCGGCGAGCGGCACCAGGTCTTGCGCATTGCTGCCGACACCATGCAGCAGCACCACCAGCGCACGAGCCGGCGGATTGACCGGCGCGAGGCGCCAGCCATGTTCGAATTGTTCCCAGGCCATCGCGACTCCTCTTTCTTCCGATTCTGTATCTGTTCCCTGCTCACAGCCGCGAGCATACGCTTTCAGTTATCTTTTCGCCGCCTCTGCCCAGCTGACGGCTGCGCTCGCCGTTAACCCTTCTGCAGGAATACAGGTATGCTTTTGGCTGCCGTTCGAGCGCCGCCATGCGCCGGACCGTCTTGCGCGCGCGGCCAGCACGCCGCTTATAACGTACAACTGCTTACACGCCACCGTGCATCCACCACGGCGCGGCATCAGCACTGACCATTTTGCTCCGGAGAATCGATTGAGCCAGCCCACCCCTGCGCCCGCATCGCCCCCGCCGTCACCGCCGCCGCTCAAGGGTGGACAGCTCGTCCTCGCGACGATCGCCGTTGCGCTCGCCACCTTCATGAACGTGCTGGACACATCGATCGCGAACGTCGCGATTCCGACCATCTCGGGCAATCTCGGCGTATCGGTGGACGAAGGCACGTGGGTGATTACCGTGTTCGCCGCCGCCAACGCCGTATCGATTCCGCTGACCGGGTGGCTTACGCAGCGCATCGGCCAGATCAAGCTGTTCGTCGGCGCGATCCTGATGTTCGTGGTGTCGTCGTGGCTATGCGGGATCGCGCCGACGCTGCCCATCCTGCTGGTTGCACGGGTATTGCAAGGCGCGGTGGCCGGTCCGCTGATCCCGCTCTCGCAAGCCATTCTGCTGGGCTCCTATCCAAAGGAGAAATCGTCGACGGCGCTTGCCCTATGGGCCATGACCGCCACCGTCGGCCCGATTGCCGGACCGGCGCTCGGCGGCTGGATCACCGATAGCTACAGCTGGTCGTGGATCTTCTACATCAATATTCCCGTGGGTATTTTCGCGGCCGGTGTCACCTGGATGATCTACCGCACCCGCGAGTCGGTCACCCGCAAGCCACCGATCGATGTGGTCGGCCTTGGTCTGCTGATCACCTGGGTTGCCTCGCTGCAGGTGATGCTCGACAAGGGCAAGGACCTCGACTGGTTCTCGTCGCCCGTGATCGTCATTCTCGGTATCACGGCGATAATCAGTTTTGCCTTCTTCCTGGTGTGGGAACTGACGGAAGACAATCCGATCGTGGATCTGCGCCTGTTCAAGCAGCGCAATTTTCTGGGCGGCACGATTGCCATTTCCGTGGCCTACGGTGTGTTCTTCGGCAACCTCGTGCTGCTGCCGCAATGGATGCAGGAATACCTGAATTACCGCTCCGTCGACGCCGGCCTCGTAACCGCGCCGCTCGGGGTGTTTGCGGTGCTTCTCGCACCGGTCATGGGGCGCATCCTGCCGCGCTCGGATGCACGGATAATCGCCACGCTCGCCTTTATCGGCTTTGCGATCGTGTTCTACATGCGCTCCAGATACGTGATCGAAATCGACACCTGGCATCTGGTACTGCCCACACTGCTGCAGGGCATTCCGATGGCGCTGTTCTTCGTGCCGCTGACGGCGATCATCCTGTCCGGACAGCCGCCGAACAAGATCCCAGCGGCCGCGGGTCTGTCGAATTTTGCACGGGTGTTCTGCGGCGCGGTGGGCACCTCCATTGCCGGCAACGAATGGAATAACCGCACCGTGCTGCACCACGCACGGCTGACAGAGCAGGCCACGATCGATAACCCGCTGTTCAATCAGCAGATGGACTCGACCCAGACGCTGCTGCATCTGAACACCCAGTCTTCGCACGCGCTGTTCGACTACACGGTCAACACGCAGGCCGCGATGATGGGGTTGAACGATATCTTCTTCATCTCGGCGATCATCTTTATTCTGATCATTCCGCTGATCTGGATTACGCGGCCTTCCAAGGGCGGCGGCGGAGCGGATGCGGCCGGTGCGCACTGAGGATGTGAGAGCGCGTGAGTTGAGGGTGTGAGGCGCAGCAGCGCCCCACCCGGCCCGCCATTTGTCGTGGCCAGCCAGTAAAATCGCCGCTTCCACGCTCGCCCATGCTCATGAACTACCAAGGCATCCTCGAACAGATTCACCAGGACCTGCAGCCCTATCTGGGAACCGGCCACGTTGCCGACTACATTCCTGAACTGGCAAAAGTCCCGGCCAACAGCTTCGGCATGGCCATCGTCACGCCGGCCGGTGAGGTCTTCCGCACTGGCCAGGCCGATACCCGCTTTTCGATCCAGAGTATCTCCAAGCTATTCGCCTGCACGATGGCTTTCCGGCTGCTCGGCGACGAACTGTGGCAGCGCGTCGGCCGCGAACCGTCGGGGACACCGTTCAATTCGCTGGTGCAACTCGAAGCCGAGCGGGGTAAGCCGCGTAATCCGTTCATCAACGCTGGCGCGCTGGTCGTCACCGACGTTCTGTGCCGACGCTTCGTCAAGGCCGAGACCGCTCTGGTTGAGTTTATGCGGCGACTGACCGGCGAGGTCACGATCGACTACGATTCGCGCGTCGCGCAGTCGGAGCTGCTACATGCGGATCGCAACCAGGCCATGGCGCATTTCATGGCGAGCTTTGGCAATATGGAAATGCCGGTCCACGCGGTGGTCGAGGCGTATTGCCGGCAATGCGCGATCTCGATGAGCTGCGTCGAACTGGCGAAGGCGGCGTTATTTCTAAGTAACGGCGGCGTCGTGCCGTCGACCGGGGAGCGCATCCTTGATAGCAGTTCGACCAAGCGTCTGTCGGCTCTCATGTTGACCTGCGGTACCTACGACGCGGCGGGGGATTTCGTCTACCGCGTGGGATTGCCCGCCAAGAGCGGCGTGGGTGGCGGCATCGTCGCGGTGTTGCCCGGCGAAATGGCCGCCTGCGTGTGGTCGCCGGGGCTGGATAGCAACGGTAACTCTCTGGCGGGGGTGCTGGCTCTGGAGTGGTTGACGACGCATACGGGGCGGTCGATTTTTTGATAGTTTATGCGCGGCCCCCGGAACCTGTCGACCACGGCCCGTTCGGGTGCCCGCGGGCCGTAGAGGACATGGACGCTTCGGCTCTTTACAAGGCATGCACTGGCGCCACGCCGGTTGGCATCAACGTCAGGATCGGCGAACTGCTGCCATCAGCCTCTCGAACATTGCCACAACCTGCTCGTCCGCGAGGGAAAGCAAGCCGTCTCCAACGTAAATCTCGGCCACACTCCAACCCGGCACGCCAGACTCCCTGACGCCATGAAACAGCCAGCAACCGTCGGTCGAAGCAATGGCATCACGTTGGGCGTTAAGTGCGTCGACGTTTCCGTCGAAGAAGACATGAAGCATATTGACTTGCGGCATGCGCGGGAGGGTCCGTATTCCCTCTATGCCGTTCAGGCTTTCCGCAAAGGTTAGTGTCCTGGCGTATAGCTGGTCCATCAGCGCGAGCCGCGCATCGAAATTCATTGCCGCGGAGATCAGCATTGGGCTTTGTGTAACGAGTCTGCCGCCCATTCGTTGACGCCAGAGCTTTGCGGCCGCAATGAAGTCGTCGCTGCCCGCGAGAACCGCTCCCGCGATCCCGCCGACTCCTTTATAGAGCGACACGTAAACCGAGTCGAAACCATCCGCTATCTCGGCATATGAGCGACCGAAAAAGGCGCGGCATTCCCAAAGCCGGGCCCCGTCCATATGCAACGGCAGGCCACATGCATGGGAAGCCGACTTCAGCGATTGCAGCTCTTCCCAGTCCGGCAGACGTCCGCCGATCTCACGCATAGGAAGTTCGACGATCAGGCAGCCCAGGGGTTCAGCGAGGGTTGCAACATCGTCAGCCAGAATGGGTCTGAAAGGCTGTCCGACTTTTACACCCTGCAACCGCAAGAGTGCTTGATAAGCCTGCGCTTCGTGATGTTCCAGATGGGACGTGACGTGGAGACCGAAACGCCCTGCTTGTCGGCGCTCGGTCCAGATCCGTACGGCAATGAGTTGAGCCATCGTTCCACTTGGCACGAAAACAGCGCTCGGCTTCCCCAGCAAAGCCGCGATTTTCTGCTCGAGTTGCTCAATCAGATCGCCTTCGCCATAACGATCGTGTTCGACGCCGTTCTCTTCGCACCAGTCGGCCATTCGTCGAAAGAGCGTTGCGGGGGTGGGCTCGATAAACCCGGGCACCTGGTGCGAGCAGTTGCGGCGTAAGAGCTTGCGATCATTGGCAGATAACATGTTCAGCGTTCGTTGTGTTTGAAGTGGGAGTCGAATCGTAGTCTAAACAAAAAGCCGCAGGCATTCCGGCCCGAACAATCGTGAAGCCGGCGATATTAAATATGTTTTCACGGCATAGCCATTCCGGTCCGGTAGTCCGGTGCCATATCTTCCCGCCTATCTGAATCCGCGCGCGGTCGTCGTGCTCCTGATCAACCAGACGGCCACGTCCGGTTACTCATTCGTCCCAGTCTTGAGATTGAGTGAGCGGCCCTTGTGATTGCCTGATCGGCAATCGTACCTCGTGAAAATCTGCAGACTGTGCACTGCGCGCAGCCTGACGCGTCATTGCTTTTCCTCGGCACGGGACTGTTGAAGAAGTTTTCTAAAAGGATTTGATGATGGATGGTGGACAGGTCTCTCCACGGTTGACGGATCGGACGGTAAGTGCCATCAATGAAGTGCTGGCCGGCCGAAAGGCTAGTGGTCTCAGCAAATTGCTATTTGCTGGTCCAGCCGTCGTGGCATCAATCGCCTACATGGATCCAGGCAACTTCGCCACAAACCTTCAGGCAGGTTCCCAGTACGGCTATTCGCTGCTCTGGGTCGTCATGGCGGCCAACGTCATTGCCATGCTGTTCCAGGCGCTGTCAGCCAGACTCGGTATCGTGACCAACCGGAATCTCGCAGAGATGTGCCGCGAGCATTTCCCGATGTCCGTAGTCTATGCAATGTGGGGCGTCAGTGAAATCGCCGCGATGGCAACGGACCTGGCCGAATTCCTCGGCGGAGCAATAGGTTTGTCACTATTGTTCCATCTACCGTTGCTTGCTGGCATGGTGGTAACGGGGGTGGTCACCTACGCGATATTACTGGCTGAAAGACAGGGATTCAGTCCAATCGAGCTGATCATCGGCGGCCTCGTTGCAGCCATTGCGACGTGCTATCTCATCGAACTCTTTATGGTTCACGTAGCGTGGGCGGCGGCGGCCCGCGGAACCTTCGTGCCGACGTTGCACTCAAGCCAGGCTGTCACGGTCGCGGTCGGCATTTTCGGCGCGACGGTCATGCCACACGCCATTTATCTGCACTCCGGCCTGACGCAGAACCGCGCACCTGCCCGGACTGAGGATGCACGCCTTAAGCTGGTGCGTTTCTCCAATCGTGAGGTGATCATTGCGCTCACGCTTGCAGGCCTCGTTAATATGGCGATGGTTGTGTTGGCGTCCGCAGCATTTCACGTCGGCCATCCTGACATAGCGGAAATTGAAACCGCCTATCACACGCTGACGCCCTTGCTCGGCGCCGGTGCCGCTGCTGTTTTCCTCGTTTCGCTGCTCGCGTCTGGCGTTTCCAGTTCAGTTGTTGGAACAATGGCGGGACAAATGATCATGCAGGGCTTTGTCGGCTTTCGCATTCCGGTGTGGCTGCGTCGCATCGTGACGATGGTGCCGGCATTTGTGGTCGTCGCGTTCGGTGTGAATACCACCAATGCGTTGGTCTATAGTCAGGTGGTACTGAGTTTTGCTCTCCCCGTGCCGATGATCGCGCTGGTGATCTTTACCCGCAGGCGCGACATCATGGGGGCGTTCGCCACCAGCCGGCTGGTTGGCGCGGCGGCGATTCTTGGAACCGCGGTCATTCTTGTGCTCAACATCATTCTGATTCTGCAAACGTTTGGTGTGAACGTCCCCGGTTTGCCGAGTGCCTGAAACACGATGGGATTCATGGATTCGCTGTTGTCTGGCATTGGCTGATCGTGCACGGACTCACTGCGCAAGCTATAGAACAAACATCGCGAAATTACAGAAGATGAAGCATCAATGGGTTTGGATCACGGCCTTCCTCGCCGCGAACCCCGCCCATGGTCAGAGCAGTGTCACACTCTACAGGTTAATCGACCAGGGCCTTAACTACACCAGCAACGCGCAAGGCAAGGCCGCCTACCAGATGAAGAGCGGCGACGTAACCGGCAGCCGCTGGGGCCTGAAAGGCAGCGAAGATCTCGGTGGCGGCTATCGGGCGGTTTTACAGTTGGACGGTGGTTTCAATGCCAGTAGCGGAACGCCCGGTCAGGGCGGTCGCGAATTTGGCAGGCAGGCATACGTCGGCATATCTTCCGACCGCTACGGGACCGTGACGCTCGGCCGCCAGTACGATCCGACCACGGACCCGAACGGCTACGCCGCTCCCACCGTCGCCGATAACTGGGGCGGCGACGTCGGTGCGCACCCGTTCGACAACGATAATTCGGATTGGGATTTCCGACTGAATAACGCCGTCAAGTACGTTAGTCCGAGCTATCGCGGGCTCATCGTTGAGGGCATGTATGCGTTCAGCAATCAGGCCGGCGGGTTCTCCAACAACAGCGCCTGGTCCGCTGCCCTCAATTATCAGAATGGCGGGCTGACGCTGGCCGCATCGTATCTCAAGCTAAACAATCCTGGCGCTGGTACGACCGGCGCCGAGGCTATCGACACGTTGTTCAGCGCTTCTTCGGAACAGAATTACGGTGTCAGCGTGACGTACAGGTTTTCGAGCAACCTTGCGGCGTTTATGTACTCGCACGTAGACGTCTACAACCCCACGGCCAACTCGTACTTCACGTCGAATGCGGGCCCGGATGGCGGGACATGGAACTCGTGGAAATTCGATAAACTCGAGATTAACGATCAGTATTTCTTCCGGTCAAACTTTTGGCTCGGTTGCGGCTATACCTTTACCGACGCGCGACTCGCTTCGAGCGTCGGCGGCTTCATACCCAGGTGGCAACAGGTCACCCTGATGCTCGACTACGATGTAACCAGGCAAACGTCGCTCTATATGCAAGGTGAAGCCCAGCACGTGGTCAGCGCGCATACGGGCACCGACTTTGACTACGCGGATAACCCGGCGGCAGCGGCTATGTCCTCGGGTGAAAATCAGTTGATTTACCGCATCGACGTGGTTCACCACTTCTGAGGGGCCGCCCCCGCTTCGTGGTGAATACCCGTATCCACGAACGCGGCCCGCAACGCCTGCGTATCTCCGACCTCGGCATTAGCCACCTCCGCGCCCGCTCGGCCCCGGCGGCCGCTTTCGACTTGTCGCAACACGGCCCGAACCGCATGCCGCGCATCCAGCAATGCACGCGCCGCGGCGCCCCCGACCTGTCCTGTCACGCTGTAATTGCAAACCAATCCGTCACCCCATCTTTCCTTGACAAACTATCTTTAGATATATATCTTACGACACATATTAAGACATATCGGAGCACAAAGATGCGTCATTCCCATCATTCCCGCCGTCACCACGACACCGACCGCATGTATTCCCCCAGCGGTTTTTCGCTGCACGCGCTATGGCACGCCATCGGTCATCATCATCGTGGCGGCGAGCGCGGCGGTGACCGGGGCGGCCATTTCGGCGGCCCCGGCGGCCCGGGGGGCTTCGGCGGTGGCGACGGCGACGGTTTCCCGCGCGGCCGCAAATTCAGCTCAGACGATCTGCAGCTGCTGTTGCTGGCTTTGCTGGACGCCCAGCCGAGCCACGGCTACGAGCTGATCAAGGCGCTCGAAACGCGCTCCAACGGCTTCTATAGCCCGAGCCCCGGCATGGTCTACCCCGCATTGACCTACCTCGAAGAACTCGGCCATGTGACCGTCCAGCTGGAAGGGAACCGCAAGCGCTACGAGCTGGCCGAACCCGGCCGCCAGCACCTCGCGAACAACCGCGAGCGCGTCGAGCTGATGCTTGCCAAGCTGACCCATATTGCCCGCAAGATGGATTCGGTGCGCCGCGCCTTTGCCGGCGAAGAGCAACTGGATCCGGCCGAAGGCGGCTGGCTGCCAGAACTGATCGAAGCCCGTCGCGCGCTCAAACATGCGCTGCTGCGCCGTGAGAACGTGCCAGCCGACGAGCAGCGCCGCATCGCCGCGATTCTCGCGCGGGCCACTGCGGAAATTGAAGGCAACCCGGGCACCGCGTCCGGCGCCGACCCAAGCGCCGGCGATATCTGAGCCCCCGTGGCCGTTATCCCGGGCGCCGCCCGACACAACTGGAGAGAATACTTATGCTGACCAGGTCCGATCTCGCGGTCACCCGCGTACGTCATCCCCTGAAATTCCGTCTGCTGCAAGTCAAGCGGGTTCAACCGCTGACGCCTCACCTGATTCGCGTGACCTTCATCGGCGACGATCTGCACGATTTCGAATCGGCATCGTTCGACGATCACGTCAAGGTTTTCTTCCCCGCACCGGGCGCCGACAAGCCGGTGCTGCCGAGTGCGGGCGAAAACGGCCCGGTGTTCCCGGAAGACCAGCCGCGGCCAGTGGCGCGCGACTTCACGCCGCGCCGCTACGACCGCGCGGCGCGCGAGCTGGATATCGAATTTGCCTTGCACGAGGCCGGGCCGGCCGCGACCTGGGCCGCTCAGGCCAAGGTTGGGCAATATCTGGGCATCGGCGGCCCGCGCGGCTCGCTGGTGATCCCAACCGGCTTCGACTGGCATCTGCTGATCGGCGACGAAACCGCACTGCCCGCCATCGCCCGTCGCCTGAAGGAGCTGCCCGCAGGCACACGCGTGGCGGCCGTGCTCGAAGTCGCTGATCCGTCAGCGCGCATCGACTTCGACACCGAGGCCGAGCTGCATGCCGTGTGGCGTTACCGCAGCGAATCGCCGTATCGCGGCGACGCGCTGCTGCAAGCGGTACGTGAGACCTATCTGCCAGAGGGCGAGGGCTACGTCTGGGCTGCGGGCGAATCCGCGAAGATGCGCGCGGTGCGGTATCACCTGTGCACCGAACGCGGCGTCGACAAATCGCGTATCCGTGCGGCGAGCTACTGGAAACAGGGCGCCGAAGCGGTCCACGAAAATCTCGACGACTGAACCCACGCAGCGCCCGCTGCCAGCCGACCGGCTGGCCTCACCTTGTCAAGGATATCTGCCGATGTACTCCATCAGCACCCTGCACGAACGCCGCCTCTTGTGGCTGCTCGCGCTGACGCAGTTCACCATCATCATGGACTTCATGATCATGATGCCGTTGGGCCCGCAGATCATGCATAGCTTCGGCATTGCGCCGGCCGCGTTCGCGACCGCGGTGTCGGCCTATTCGTGGTGCTCGGGACTCTCGGGCCTATTCGCTGCCACCTACATCGACCGTTTCGACCGGCGCAAGTTGCTGCTGACAATCTATGCGCTGTTCGCACTGTCCAATCTGGGCTGTGCGCTAGCCAGCAGCTACCCGCTGCTGCTCGCGGCACGCGCGTTTGCCGGCATCAGCGGCGGCGTGCTGGGCTCGGTGATCATGGCGATCGTCGGTGACGTGATCCCGGCCCAGCGCCGCGGGGCGGCCACCGGCACCATCATGACCGCCTTCTCGCTGGCTGCGATTGCCGGCGTGCCGGCCGGCGTGATGCTCGGGGCGCACTTCAACTGGGCAGCGCCGTTCGTGCTGCTGGTGGTGCTCTCCGTGCTGATCTGGTTCGGCGGCTCTCTGGTCGTGCCGTCGCTTGCCGAACACCTGAGCCGGCGGCCGCCGCCGTTGCGCCAGGTATTGCCCGACCTCATGCGCCTGCTCGGCAATCCGCGCCACCTGAATGCATTTGCGCTCACCTTTATGATCATGGTGTCGCATATGCTGGTGATTCCGTTTATCGCGCCGATGCTGGTCCTCAACCATGGCGTGCCGCCTGCGCATCTGTCGTGGATGTATATGGGCGGCGGCTTCGCGACGTTCTTTACCTCGCGGGCGATTGGGCGCATGGCCGACCGCTACGGCAAGCACCGGGTGTTTCGCATCGCCGCCCTCGTGTCGATGCTGCCGGTGCTATTCGTGACTCACCTGCCCGATCTGCCTTTTGTGGCTGTCGTGCTGTTCTTCCCGTTCTTCATGGTGGTGATGTCCGGGCGGATGGTGCCGATGCAGGCGTTGCTGACCACGGTTCCGGAGCCCGCCCGGCGCGGCGCGTTTCTCAGCGCCAACAGCGCGCTGCAGGCGCTCGGGACCGGATGTGGCGCATGGCTTGGTGGCCTGATGCTGACCAATACACCGAGCGGACAGATCGCCGGCTACGGCACAGTCGGCTGGGTCGCAGTGTCGGTGACGATAGCGGCGGTTTTGTGGGTCGGCCGCGTGAAGGCTGCGGCAGACAAAGCGCCGACGCCTGTCGCTGCGGAACTCGGACCGGAGCCGCTTGGCGAGGTTTGATCAAGCCGCGCGCCAGCGACGCGCAACGCAAACGCCACTCAAGCAGAAGCCCCTTTTCGCCAGCAAGGCATTTGCGGGCAGCCGCTTGAGCATGAGCAGTGAGATGGCGCCATCGTTGACGTAGTCGAGTTCGATCATCATGCGTCTTCCTTCAGTCTATTTGCCGTTCGTGCCGGACAGATCCGGGAAGTCCTCTTCCCAGTACTCGTCAGGCAGGCGTGCGGGTTCCGTCTCCCGTTCCAGTTCGCGGCGCCGCAGTTCGACGCGGCGGATCTTGCCGGAGATGGTCTTCGGCAGTTCGCTGAATTGCAGCCGCCGGATCCGCTTGTACGGGGAGAGTTTTTCGCGCGAAAACTGAAACACGCTACGCGCCAGTTCGGGACTGGCTTCGTAGCCGTGCCGCACGGTCACGAACGCTTTAGGCACGGACAGGCGCACGGCGTCGGCACTTGGCACAACGGCGGCTTCGGCAATCGCTTCGTGCTCGATCAGCACGCTTTCAAGTTCAAACGGGCTCAGCCGATAGTCGGACGACTTGAACACGTCGTCGGAGCGGCCCACATACAGGTAGTAACCATCGTCCCGGCGCAGCGCGACATCGGAGGTGTGGTAGTAGCCGTTGCGCATCGCCTGCACGGTGGCATTGGCGCTGTTCGCATAGCCCGTCATCAGCCCAAGCGGGCGCTGCGCCAGCGGCAAGGCGATTTCGCCTTCGCTGGCCGGATGATCGTCGGCATCGACCAGTTCGATCCGGTAACCCGGCAAAGGCCGCCCCATCGAACCCGGCACGACCGGCTGATCCGGCGAATTGCCGATCTGGCAGGTAGTCTCGGTTTGGCCGAAGCCATCGCGGATCGTCACGTCCCAGGCATGCCGGACGCGTTCGATAATCTCCGGATTCAAGGGCTCACCCGCGCCGACGATCTCGCGCAGCCTGACCGGATAATCCGTCAGCGGCTCTTGCACCAGCATGCGCCAGACGGTAGGTGGCGCGCACAGGGTGGTGACCTCGCAGCGCACCAGCACGTCGAGCGTTTCCTTTGGCACGAAGCGCGCGTAGTTGAACACGAACACGCACGCCTGGGCATTCCACGGCGCGTAAAAGCAGCTCCAGGCGTGCTTGGCCCAGCCCGGTGAACTGATGTTCCAGTGGATATCGCCGGGTCGCAGGCCGATCCAGTACATCGTCGACAAATGCCCGACCGGATGGCTCTGATGGGTGTGCTCGACGAGTTTGGGCTTCGATGTCGTACCCGAGGTGAAGTACAGCAGGAGCGGATCGGTGGCGTGCGTCGGGCCGTCCGGCGTGAACTGCGGCGCGGCTTCATAGGCGGCGGCAAGATCAATCCAGCGGTCGCGCGGCGTACCAACCGATAGACGCGTCAGAGGAATCTCGAGGCCGTCGAATTTTGCCAGCTCGGCGCTGTCCACCACCACGAATTTCGCCTCGCCGATCTGCACGCGGTCACGCACATCGTCGGCGGAAAGCTGGGTGGTCGCGGGCAGCACGATGGCACCAAGCTTCATCGCCGCGAGCATCACGTCCCAGAGTTCGACGCGGTTGGGCAGCATCAGCAGCAGACGGTCGCCGCGTCCCACGCCGATACTACGCAGGAAGTTCGCCATCCGCGCCGAGCGCTCGGACATCTGCGCGAACGAGTACTTCGTGCCCTCGCCGGCGAGATCGTCTACGATCCACAGTGCGGGGTTGCCGTTGCCCTGCGCGATCACGTCGAAATAATCGAGCGCCCAGTTGAATTCGCCGAGCACCGGCCATGTGAACTCGCGGTAGGCGCGCTCGTAGTCTGTGCGATGGCGCAGTAACAGGTCACGCGCCTCGAGAAAGCCCTGCGTCGAAATGGTCCGCCCGGTCATCGTCGTGTCTCCTGTCGACCAGAGTTAGCGCTTTAGCGCTTACTCTGGTCCCATGCAGTCTTATCGCGGTCGACCAGAGTTCGCGCATTAGCGCGTTATGCATGGTCCCATGCAAAGCGCTCCTGTCTGGCGCATTTGCGCTCTATTGCATTTGCGCTTTATTGGCGTGTCATTCTGCGCTCAAACCTGCCGCGCGATCACCATTCTTTGTACCTCGCTCGTCCCCTCGTAGATCTGCGTAATGCGGGCATCGCGATAGTGGCGCTCGACTGCATAGTCCTCCAGGAAGCCGTAGCCGCCATGGATCTGGATCGCATGCGAGCAGACTTCCTCGGCCATTTCAGAGGCGTAGAGCTTGGCCTGCGAGGCTTCGGACAGGCACGGCTTACCCGCGCTGCGCAGCCGCGCCGCGTGATGCACCAGCAGCCGCGCCGCGTTGAGACGCGTCGTCATATCGGCCAGCATATTGGCGATGCTCTGGTGTTCCTTCAAAGGCTTGCCGAACTGGATGCGCTCACAGGCGTAGCGACGCGCCGCATCGAAGGCCGCGCGGGCAATCCCCAGCGCCTGCGCCGCAATGCCGATCCGTCCGCCTTCGAGGTTCGACAAGGCAATGCGTAGTCCTTCGCCGCGCTGGCCGAGCAGATTCGCCTCGGGCACGGCACAGTCGTCGAACGCAATCGGACAGGTGTCCGACGCGCGAATGCCCATCTTGTGTTCAGGCGGCCCGACATTGAAGCCGGGCGTATCGGTAGGCACGATAAACGCGGATATGCCGCGCTTGCCCAACTGCGGATCGGTGACGGCGAATACGATCGCGATGTTTGCCCGTGCGCCATTGGTCACGAACTGTTTGTTGCCATTGAGGATCCACTGGCCGTCGCGCAACTCTGCGCGCGTGCGCAGGTTGTGGGCCTCCGAGCCGGCCTGCGGTTCGGTCAGGCAGAATGCGCCGATCCGGCGTCCCGTGGCGAGGTCTTCAAGGTAGGTATCTTTTTGCGCCTGCGTGCCGAAGTTCAGGATCGGACCGCAGCCGACCGAGTTGTGCACGCTCATCAAGGTCGCACAGGAAGCGCAACCGGCCGCGACTTCTTCGAGTGCCAGCGCATAGGCCACGTAGTCGGTGTACGAGCCGCCCCATTCGGACGGCACGATCATGCCAAGCAAGCCCAGTTCGCCCATCTGTTTGACGACCTCGTCCGGCAACTTCGCGTCGCGGTCCCACTGCGCCGCATGCGGAGCCAAACATTCAACTGAAAAGTCGCGCGCCGCGTCGCGAATCATCCGTTGGTCGTCGGTGTAGAAATCGTCCATGAAGGGGCCTCGCCTCTGCGTCAATGTGAGGACCAGTGTAGCAAGCTGCTGGACAGGTTCGATGCTCTGCCCGATCATTCTGCGTGAGCGGATTTGCCATACCGGCACAACGGAGCAGGCCCATCAGGCGCAGATGGATGTGGCTGGCATCACGCGGCACCTGGACTCCTGAGCGCATTTGCCAGCCCCGCGTATACCCACCCGTTGCCGGCCCAAGCCATGCAACCCGATTTGATCCAATGACGCCGAAAAACGATAGAGGGACGATCTCGCTGAGCCTCGTCGAAGAAACGCTGGCGCTCGCGCGCTCGCGCGGCCTCGATGTCCTGCCGCTCGTCGAAGCGGCCGGGATTGCGCCGCAAATGCTGGCCGCGCCGAAAAGCCGGGTGTCGTCGGCGCAATACGGTGCTCTGTGGACCGGCATTGCGCGGGCGCTCGACGACGAGTTTTTCGGCCAGGACTCGCATCCGATGCGTTCCGGCAGCTTTATCGCCATGACTCAGTGCGCGTTGACCGCACGCAACGGCGCCCTGGCGCTGTCGCGCTCGCTCGGCTTCATGCGCCTCGTGCTTGACGATCTCAGCGCGCAAGTCAGTTCGGAGCCGAGCCGCGTACGGATCACTTTTAGCCATCGCGAAGGCACGCCGCAGCCGACCATGTTCGCCTATGCGACGTACTTCATCCTGGTGTACGGGCTGGTGTGCTGGCTCGTCGGCCGGCGCATTCCGTTGCTGGCAGCGCGCTTTCGCTGCGTGAAACCGGCTGCGGCGCAGGAATACCGCCTGATGTTCTGCGACGACATACGTTTTGACCAGGACGCTTCGTATGTCGACCTGCCGCCGGAGTTTCTCGAACTGCCGGTGATCCAGACTACCCAGACGATCAAGCCGTTCCTGCGCGACGCGCCCGGCAACTTTATCGTCAAGTACCGCAATCCCGGGTCGCTGGCCGCACGAGTTCGCAAAATGCTGCGCGCGCTGCCGATGGCCAGTTGGCCCGCCGCCGACCAGATGGCGCTGCGCCTGCATGTCGCCGAAGCGACCATGCGGCGACATCTCAAGCAGGAGGGCTATACCTATCAGTCCATCAAGGACGATCTGCGGCGCGACATCGCCATTGCGGAACTGCAGGACAGCCGACGCAGCATCGCCGAGATCGCGACAAGGGTGGGGTTCGCCGAACCGAGCGCGTTCCATCGTGCGTTTCGCAAATGGACCGGCATGCGGCCGACCGATTACCGGCTCGCGCGGGCCGGTCTCACGCATCCGCCAGAATCGGACTAAGCTGTAAGCGGCAGGCCTGCCTTTTTTCGGCCCGCGTCGCCCGAATCCGTTCGAGGCGGCGTCCTCGGCCGTCCGCGATGAGAAAGTACCGGTTTCTCCCGTTCCGGCAATCCGGCCCGCGCCGCCGGCGTATCCCCAGCGGTTTAGCGGTCCGGTTCCTGCGCGGCCTGGCCGCGCTTGGATTCCTGCTGGCATTCGCCAGCGTCCTGCCTGTCTGTATCGAAGCCGCCGTGGCGCCGGGCGGGGTCATCGTGATCCCCGTCAATGGGGCCATTGGCCCTGCCAGCGCCGACTTCATTGAGCGCAGCCTGCAACGCGCCGCCCACAACCGGGCGCAACTGACCGTGCTGCAACTCGACACGCCTGGCGGGCTAGATACGTCGATGCGGCAGATCATCAAGGCGATTCTGAGCTCGCCCGTGCCAGTAGCGGCTTTCGTGGGCCCGAGCGGCGCGCGGGCGGCGAGCGCAGGCACGTATATCGTCTATGCAAGCCACATCGCGGCAATGGCGCCCGGCACCAATCTCGGCGCGGCGACGCCGGTACAACTCGGCATGGGCGGCGCGGAGCCGCCGGGGCAAAACGCACCGGGATTGCCGGGCTTGAGCCCAACCGGCCAGGGAGCGGCGGGGGCGGCGGGAGGCGCTGGATCCTACGGTGCAGCAGGCGCAGCAGCAACATCAGGCGCAGCGCCAACATCAAACGCTGCCGCCCGCGACACCAACGCCAGCGCGATACCTCTCGACACCCAATCGACCGAACTCCGCAAGCAGGTCCACGACGCGGCCGCCTATATCCGCGGTCTGGCACAACTGCGCGGCCGCAACGCCGATTGGGCCGAACACGCGGTGCGAGAAGCCGTGAGCCTGTCGGCCAATGAAGCCCTCACCCAGCACGTAATCGACCTGACCGCGCGCGACGTGCCCGACCTGCTGCGCAAACTCGACGGCCGCACGGTCAATACCGTTGCAGGCGACCAGCGGCTGAACACGACCAACGCGCCCATCGTCACGCTCGAACCCGACTGGCGCAGCCATTTCCTCGCCGTGATCACCGACCCGAACGTGGCATTGATTCTGCTGATGATCGGCATGTATGGCCTGTTCTTCGAGTTCGCTAATCCCGGCTTCGTGCTGCCCGGCGTAGTAGGGGCGATCAGCCTGCTGATCGGCCTGTTCGCCATGCAGATGCTGCCCATCAGCTATGTAGGGCTCAGCCTGATCTTTCTGGGCCTCGCCTTCCTGATTGCCGAGGCGTTTCTGCCCACCTTCGGCGCGCTGGGCTTCGGCGGCATCGTCGCGTTCGTGGTCGGCGCGCTGATGCTGATCGATACCGATGTGCCGGGCTACGGCATCCCGTTGCCGGTGATCGCGGCCGTCACCGCATTCAGTGCGTTGTTTGTGTTCACGGTATCGAGCGTTGCATTGCGCGCCCGTCGCCGGCCGGTCGTGACCGGTTCGGAAGCCTTGATCGGCAGCCTTGGTGTCGTGCTCGGCGAGGGACTCGTGCCGCACGGCAGCACGGGCACGGGCGAAGGCTGGGCCCAGGTCCACGGCGAACGTTGGCAAGTGCGCAGCACTGCGCCGCTTGCCCCCGGACATGCGGTGCGTGTCACAGCACGGCGTGGTCTCACGCTCACCGTGGTACCCGCGGAAAAATCACGATAGAGGGAAACTTCATGATCGGATTCACATTCGGCTTCGGCAGCATCCTGATCGTCCTGATCGCCATACTGATTGCATCGTCGATCCGCATCTTTCGCGAGTACGAGCGCGGTGTCGTCTTCATGCTCGGCCGCTTCTGGAAGGTCAAGGGGCCGGGTCTCGTGCTGATCATCCCGATCGTCCAGCAGGTGGTGCGGATGGATCTGCGCACCGTCGTGTTCGACGTGCCGCCGCAGGACGTGATTACGCGCGACAACGTTTCGGTCAAGGTCAACGCGGTGGTGTATTTCCGCGTCGTCGACCCGGAACGGGCGGTCATTCAGGTGGCGAAATACTTCGAGGCGACCAGCCAGTTGTCGCAGACCACCTTGCGCGCGGTACTCGGCAAACACGAACTCGACGAACTGCTGGCCGATCGCGAGCAACTGAATGCGGACATCCAGAAGGTGCTCGACGCGCAAACCGACGCGTGGGGCATCAAGGTATCGATCGTCGAAATCAAGCATGTGGATATCAACGAAACGATGATCCGCGCGATCGCCCGCCAGGCCGAAGCCGAACGCGAGCGGCGCGCCAAGGTGATTCACGCGGAAGGCGAATTGCAGGCGTCGCAACATCTGCTCGAGGCCGCGCAGACCCTCTCGCGGCAACCGCAGGT
>Ga0116109_1000097_pt1 | contig 22236 bp, 21 predicted proteins | sample June2015DPH_8_10_2_FD_89718 | JGI IMG/M metagenome (GOLD analysis project Ga0116109, IMG submission 89718) | Peatland microbial communities from SPRUCE experiment site at the Marcell Experimental Forest, Minnesota, USA - June2015DPH_8_10 | ecosystem: Environmental > Terrestrial > Soil > Wetlands... | reverse complement strand
TGCCTGCGCAGACGCGATAACCACCACTACAATTCTTGCCCAATTCTTTCGTCTCGACAGCCTGAAAGACAGAGGTAATTTTAGAGCACCGAGCGCAAGTACGAATACCAATACCCCGATTAACAATGAGGTTGGCATAGTGTGACTGTCAGTGTGAATGGGAATAGAATTCCCTGTCATTTTATGTGGAAAAAATTGAGAGTAGAGATATTGCAAAGCTGCAGCCCAATACATCAGGATTGCAATTTTTGGAAGAATAGAAAATCTTTCTTGTGCGATTGAATAAATTCAAAGGTTCTTTCCATTATCCACATCTCCTGTTGTGATAATTTTTAATTGCCCGTTATTTTGCAAAAATCAATCAACCACTTTAATTTTTAACGTCCATAGGTATGGGCGTGATTGCTTTCTGTCTTCAATTCCGAGGCATTGTGAAGGTCGCACTTAAATTAGCAGTCGAAATCAAATTAGTTTAAATGCGCAAATTGGTCAAGGCAACAATCGCGAATTACCAATCGTGACGGGGTCTTTCAAATTGTCGGCAAGCTGGCTCAAGGCGTCGACTGTCGCTTCCTCGCCGGCCGCCGCCGTTCAAGCCGGGCTGTCTGCCAACGGCCGTTAGAACTTGCAGAACAAATCGTCGATCGAATACGGCAATGCCAGTTCGGGCATTTCATGCCTTTTGAAATACCGGGTGGACTTGGTTTCGGTGTCGGTGGGAATTCCGGAGCCGCCAATGATCTTGCACTGAAACAACGTCGCAACGTATTCAACCTGATCGCCATTCGGATACGTGTACCGGAATGCTCGTCCGCCGAAGACGCCGAGAATGCCATGAATGCGGATGGCATATCCGGTCTCCTCCACCACCTCCCGGGTAATTGCTTCTTGAGGGCTTTCACCCAGTTCGATTCCGCCAGCCGGAAAACTCCAAGCCTCACCCGAAGATTTCTCTTGCAAGAGAAGTCTGCCGTCGTGATCGTGAATCACGGCCCCAACCGACGGGCTCAGTATCAAACCATTACCGACGTTCTTTCTTAACCAACCGATATAGCTCTCGTCATTCAAAATGCCACCCGCTTAGGAAAGGTGAACCGTTGGGATAGAAAACCGAACCTGCTTCTACGGCGATTGTCGCGAATCTGAACCGCCTTGTCGAACGGCCGAAATTGGCCGGAAGTACCCGTTCTCACGAACCACCTGAAAGCTGCCATTGGGAATTCCAACGTCCTCACGGCGGCACCTTCATCGAACTGGTGCTATCGGCCGGGAGCCGTCACTTACCGTCTGTTCTGGCCCCACAGCCAGAACGCCCGGTGCGCCAGTGCCCGCCTCGCTTTGTGGCCGGTGGGCGCCGCAAAGCGCAAGCGGCTCTTCACTCGTGCGGCCAGAAAAGAGACATCCCTGTACGTCCGGTCGGCTATCATGCCTATCCTCTCCGAAGTAGCTCCTTATGATTTCCGTCCGTAATGTCACGCTGCGCCGCGGCGTCAATGTCGTACTCGACGGCGCGTCCGTCACCTTCACCCCCGGCGAAAAGATTGGCCTTGTCGGCCGCAATGGCGCCGGCAAGTCGTCCTTCTTCGGCCTTCTCAACGGTACGCTGCACGAAGATGGCGGCGAGTTCTCGATTCCCGCTGCATGGAAGATGGGCCAGGTCGCGCAGGAGATGCCGGAGACCGAGCAGAGTGCAACCGACTTCGTCATCGAGGGTGACACCGTCATGCTGGCCGCGCAGGCCGAAGTCGCCGCCGCTGAGGCCAGCGACGATGGCATGCGCATGGCGCACGCCTACATGGCCCTGCACGACGCCGGTGCACACGATGCCCCCGCACGTGCCCAAGCGCTGATCCTGGGCCTTGGCTTCAGTGCCGCGCAGCTTAGCCAGCCGGTCAACAGTTTCTCCGGCGGCTGGCGCATGCGACTGCAACTGGCGCGCGCGCTCATGTGCCCGTCCGACTTGCTGTTGCTCGACGAGCCGACCAATCACCTCGACCTCGACGCGCTGGTCTGGCTGGAAGCGTGGCTCAAGCGCTATCAAGGAACCATGGTCGTGATCAGCCATGATCGGGAATTCCTCGACGCGGTGACGCAGGTGACGGTGCACGTCGACAACGCCAAGCTCGTGCGTTATGGCGGCAACTACAGCAAGTTCGAAGAGATGCGCGCCGAGCAGATGGTATTGCAGCAGGCCTCGATGGCCAAGCAGGCGGACAAGATCGCCCACCTGCAGAAATTCATCGACCGTTTCAAGGCCACGGCCTCGAAGGCGAAGCAGGCGCAGAGCCGGGTCAAGGCGCTCGAACGCATGGAAAAGATCGCACCCGTGCTTGCCGATGCAGAGTTCACCTTCGAGTTCAAGGAGCCGCTCAACGTCCCGAACCCGCTGTTGTCGATGCTGGACGCGAGCTTCGGCTACCCGGCGCCGACCGACGCACCGCCGGGCACGCCGCCGACGGTCATCGTGCGGGGCATCAACCGATCCGTGCTGGCCGGGCAGCGCATCGGCATTCTCGGTGCCAACGGCCAAGGCAAGTCCACGCTGGTGAAGACGGTGGCGCACGAGCTGGCGCCGATTGCCGGCGAAATCAGCGAAGGCAAAGGCCTGAACATTGGCTACTTCGCACAGCAGGAACTCGACGTGCTGCGTCCTCTCGACACGCCGTTGGAACACATGATCCGCCTGGCCAAGGACACGCCGGCGCAGATGCGTGCCCCCGGTCAGAGTGGCACCGAACAATCGCTTCGCACCTTCCTCGGCACTTTCAGCTTCAGTGGCGACATGGTCCATCAGGCGGTCGGCACGATGAGTGGCGGCGAGAAGGCGCGGCTCGTGTTGTGCATGATCGTGTGGCAGCGTCCCAACCCGCTGCTGCTCGACGAGCCTACCAACCACCTCGACCTGGCCACACGCGAAGCGCTAGGCATGGCACTCAACGAATTCGAAGGCACAGTGTTGCTGGTCAGTCACGACCGGTCCCTGCTGCGCGCGGTATGTGACGAGTTCTGGCTCGTCACCAAGGGTGGCGTCGAGCCCTTCGACGGCGATCTGGACGATTACCAGCAGTTCCTGCGCGACGAAGCCCGTCGCATGCGCGAGCAGGCTGCCGGGGAGCAGAGGGTCATCGCCTGAGTTAACCCCCTGGCAGTTCCAGTTTGGAAGCTGCCATAGCGCTCGCATCGAGTCGAAGGGCCGCTTAAGGTCGGGAGTGTGAGCTCACTGATGCAGGATGCTGCCACCGGGTTGCTCGATGCCGCCATCGTCGGCAATCAGCCACATTGCTGACGTAGAACTTAGCCCGTCCCAATGACGGCTCCCGATGAAGACACTCGTGATCCACTGCTTTGACCCTCGGGCGGTCGAAATCCCACAGGCCGTCGCCGACTATTTTGGGGACGAGGTTTACCACGGAGAAATCATCACCGACGAGAATGGCACCCGGATTGGATCCACGCGGACACTGTTTGCCGCAACCAATGCGGGTGGATGCGCCGCCTTCACTCTAGCGTCCGTGGCGGCGATGGATTATCTATTCGATGTCAAAAAAGTCGTTGTAGTTCACCGCTCCTTCTGCGGTACGACGACCCTGACGCCGGAGTTGATGGTCGAGGAGTTTCATGATCATCATCACGCTGATATCTCGACCTGTCGCGGTGTGAACGAGTGAACGCGGCGGTGCGACGGGCAGACCTCCCTTGACATGCCCCCAAACGGTCTTTGAACTGATCTCTTAGAAAAACTGGCGAATCTCCCAAGCAATCGAATCCGCGTGCGTCTCTAGTGCAAAATGGCCCGTATCGAGAAAGACCACGTGCGCACTGGGAATGTCGAGCCTGAAGGCCTCGGCACCCGGCGGGATAAAAAACAGATCATTGCGGCCCCAAACTGCGAGAAGCTTCGGCTGCCGCTCGCGGAAGAATGCCTGATAAAGCGGATATCGTTCGATGTTGCGCTTGTAATCAAGCTTCAGGTCGACTTGCAGCTCGGCATTACCGGGGCGCGCCAGAATCGCTGCGTCCAGGGTATAAGACTCCGGCTCGATCGCGCGTGGGTCTGGCACACCCTGGAAGTATGCGGCTTTCACTCCTTCAAGGCTCATGCGGGCGCGGATAGGCTCTCGCTTTTCAGGACTCGAATTTGCCCAATAATCGCGTAGGGGCGCCCAAGCTTTTTCACCGAGCCCCTCCACATATGCGTTACCGTTCTGACTCACGATGCCTGCCACGCGATCTGGATAGTTCAAGGCTAATTCCCAGCCGACCGGCGCACCATAATCGAAGACGTACATGATGTAGCGTTTCAGATTCAATGCGTCTACGAACGCGGTCGTCGTCCGGGCCAGCGACGCGAAGTCGTAGAGGTAGTCGCGTTCCGCTGGGATCTCGGTAAAGCCGAACGATGGAAGATCCGGCGCAATCATCCTGAAGCGGTCGGCGAGCTTCGGCATTAAATGCCGAAAATAGAAAGAGGAGTTTGCGAATCCATGAAGCAGCAGCAGCACGGGTGCGTCTGCCCGACCAGCTTCGCGGTAGAAAACGTCAACGCCGTCCGCACGGATCCACTTGTGCTCAACATCGTCCGATAGACCGCTCGCGGGAGTTTCGGGCCTGATGGGGAGACCGACAGCCAGCACGCCACCGACAAGTAGCGCACGGCGAGACGAACTTGAAGGACTCCCTGCGTGGCAGGGCTCGGTGGGATCAGGAAAGAATGTACGGTTAGACATTAGGATTCCAATGTCAGAGAAAACAGCGCGATCTTCCGCGATCGATGTTCATCCAATTTCAAGTATATTTTCTTTTCTTGGATCACGCATCGCCACGAACTCCCGCGTTCAAGGTTCTATGGGTTGGCAATCATCGAGGGTCGCGAGGTAGCGATGCCATCATGATGCTGGAGAGCGCCGCTCGCCTTCGGAGGAAAATGGAAATGATTTCGCACGTTTTTGTGGGTGTTACCGAGTTTGATCGTGCCTTTAAGTTTTACTTGGCAGTTATGAAAGATCTGCGACTCAAGCTGAAGTTCTGCGAGAGAGACAAACCATGGGCAGGATGGATGGCAGCTTCCGCACCCCGTCCGCTATTCCTGATCGGCCGGCCATACGACGGCAATCCGGCCCAAGTTGGAAATGGCCAGATGATTGCGTTGCTTGCCCCTGATCGTCAAGCAGTTGATAGCGCTCACGCCAGCGCCTTGGCAACTGGCGGCTCCTGCGAAGGAGCACCTGGGCTGAGACCACAGTACCACCCTCACTACTACGGTGCATATTTTCGAGATCCAGACGGAAACAAGATTTGCGTTTGTTGTCACGACCCAGTGTCGACTTAGCGCTGATACCCGATTCAGTAACGTCCACTTCGGGAGCCGGCATCACACGCCGCTGCCCGCGGCAATCGTGTGCCTACACCGGTGCCTCGATCTCCGCCGGCCTTGATCGGCAACACGCGGGTCGTCGTTCCGGAAAGTGACTCGTGTACAAGATCATGCTGGCGTGGCGATTTCAATCGTAGAGCTTTCGGATAATAAATAAAGGGGAGGGGAATGAAGATACGAAGCTGGTTGTTCGCAGCAGTGATGGCATTGTTGCTCGAGGGGTGCATACCGACCGAAATTGTTCGGGAATCAGCGGTCCCTGAAAATACCGTCCAGGTCCGTAGCCTTGTGATCGCAGTCGACGACTCGATGATCTCGCCAACGCTCTTTGGGCGCTTTGGCAGGGCTTACGTAGATGCTATGGAAGCCGCCCTTAAAGACAACGAAGGCGATGTCCCCGTGTCGCTTGTCACGACCAACGAGACGCAGCTGCATGATGCAGTCGCACGGGCAGTTATCTCGAAAAAGCCAAGCCAGTTAATGCGACTTCGGATTGTCGCCGTGACATCCCAATCTGAGAAGCCCATTTCGCTGATATGGCAACTCGACCTGATGGACGTGAAGGTAGAGCCATTGGACGTTTCGACCAATCCCGGCAAGTTTCACCTTACCTATAAGGCCATATATCGCGTTCAGTTGACCGGGCCGGTGTGCATAGACGGCCTGTTGAATGCCCAGAACGAGGTTGCGGCATGCGGACAGCAAATGGGTGAGGCGTTCGCAAAACGCCTGCGCGAAGTACATGTGGCGACGCACGCGAGTACAGCCGTCCCTCGGCCCACCGGGGAAGCGATGGCGGTCGGAAAATAACAAGTCGCTGATAAAAATCGAATTTCGCGAAGACGGGCATTGTCACGGCCGTCCGAGTGCATTATCGCTAATGTTTGGATGTTCCTTTGGGGTCGACCGGAGCCGACCGCGTCGGCTGACGGAGCGGTCGGTGCCGACTGGCCAACGGGCAGGAATTGAACGCCGTACCTCTCGCCAAGCTGCGAACGCGGTAACGATCGCACGGCCGTTATGGCAGATGATGGTCTTATGTCTGAGTTTGATATGGCACAGGGCGTAGCTCTCAAACTGCGGAATATCCCCGTCCTTCGCGTTGGGGGAATGTAATAAATATCGCGCTGTTACTGCGCAGTCAATGTGCCACTGTTTTGGGGCCACATTGTCATCTGGTTGACCTGCCCAAAATCTATTTTTTCCTGGCTGTTTCCTCAAAACTCAAGAATCGACCTTTTCGATCTCAACGTATATGTCGTAGATCCTGGTAACCCGTTGATTTTCAGAATTTCGGCCCCCTAAGATTGCTGTCGCCCCAAGAGCGAGACTTGAAGGGCGACGAGGCGGCGTCGATTAGGGCGCACGTTACAGACGAGAGGGTGTGACTCAAGTATCACGCCCGTCCAATCGCCGCCCATCCGGTCGTGTGTCCGCTCAGCCCCCGCCTTGTTCTTGCAGCGTCAGCTTGCTCGTTACCGAAGTGACTCCTTGAACCTTGGAAGCGGCGGCCTGGGCGATGTGATCCTGGTCTTCACTCTCGATGAATCCCGCCAGCGTTATCTGACCCGAGTTTGCTTTCGCGAAGACCACAATGTCTGTGTCTTCCAGACCTTTGGTTTTGTAGAGGGCCTGCTTGACCCGCCTCGCTAAGGCTCGATTGGCTTGGCGCGTGGCCTTTTTTGTTGAGGGAGCTTGAGCGGGTGCCGTGGCATCGGCATCCGAACTTGCTGCCGGCGTTTGCGCATAAGCAACGGTGGATAGCAGGGCCGTGGCTGCTATGCTAACTACCACTTTCCTCAAGTGCATATTTTCACCTGTGATTGTTAAGTTAAGCGAAGTTGTTTGCGACTGCCTGTTTACCCGATGGACCCAATCATGGTCCAACGTGATTCCTTATGAAGAATATGGCGAGTGACCGGTAGTGATTGTGGTCGCCTGGTGGCCAGTTCTCCCGCCATTCTCCAGACCGCGAGGCATCAGAGTAATGGGCAGCGTCGCACAGCGCAACTCATGGTTCGAAATATGATCATCACAGATGAGGGACACGCACGCCTGTATGTATATGTTGCACCTTATTTTTGACAAGGCCGGTACAAATTGCCGCAAATCTTGTCGTCTCACATCATGCCGCCAGCGCCTCCAGTGCCACCCACTCCGGTGCCACCGGTCCCGCTTGTGCTGGTGGGAGATGTCGCAATCGGATGTGCGGCCCCCATCGTGGCCATCAGTGCCACAGCGGCGGCGTCAGGTTCGCCGTTAGCATCGATGGCGCCGCGAGCAAGGAGCGCTTCGAGATCAGTGTCCTCCCCGGGTTGACCGACAGCGAATGAGATCGTCAGGAAATTGGGGGTGGCAAGCGTCACACTGAACGTTTGCTGCAGACTCTGGACGACAGCGGCCTGCGCAGCCAGAACGTCGGTCTGATTCTGCAGCGTTTGCTGGAACTGCATATTCGCCGCGAAACCGCCGATGAGCCCGTTTTCATTTGTGCCGAGTTGCGCCGCCAGATACGACAGCAACAGATCCGTCTCCGGCGTCACGTTGTATGTGCCGCCAGCGAATGCAATGGAATGCAGGATCGTCGCGCCCGAGGTCGCGGCAATCACGCATGGCGTCACTGCGCCGAGCGTCGCGTGGTAGTTTCCGTTCGCATCTGCTGCCACCGACATCGAGCCCTGCGCGCAGTCGATGCTGATCGTCGCATTTGCAAGCGCCTTGCCAGTTGCCGCCATCCCTGCGATTGAAATCATCGACGTGCTGCTTGCGCTGTCGCCACCAGCACCACCACCACCACCACCTCCTCCTCCTCCGCAGCCAGCGAACAACGCAACGGACGCAATTAGCAGCCTCGCGCTTATAGAACGAATGACGTGCTGTTGTCCAATGCTCATCGAAATCCGCCGTTGGTCCGTGTCTGTCGTCTAAACGATTCGGCGGGGCCGTCTATTCCATCGTTTGTGCAGACTTCGATGCTGCGAACGGATTGGGAAGCGGGCTGCACCGAGCGGGGCGGCAATTGCCAGAATAATTCCCGGCTCCGTTACGGCAAACGTTGACTTCAGCCGATTGGAATATAGCGACACCGCCGTACGTTTATAGATGGCGTTGACGCTCGATGTTTCAAACTCGTCATTACGAAGCATCAGTCGGAGTAGTCTCAAGCGAGCCATGAATGACGATAGCGATCGAAGGAGGCGAGACCTGAGCGGCCCAGATTTGCGGCCGCTCTCGGCGTTTACCGACAATGAGCTATCCGCCGCAGAGCGCGCGGCTATGCTCGTTCGGGTGACGACCGACGCCGGAGCGGCCGGGCGCGTGGCCGATTACTGCGCGCAAAGGTCTGCTCTGGCGGCACTGTTTGGAGACTCGCGAGAGGATACGCGCTGTATCGTCGTGCGCCGCCGCGCGCCGCGGTGGCAACGCGCAGGTCTGGCAGCCTCCTGCATGGCTATAGGCGTGGCGCTCGGTTGGTCACCTGGTTGGATATCGGCGAATTTCGCTGTCGATCGGCCGGTGTTCGCGGAGCGCGCCGACATCGCTTTTGCGGTGTACGCGCCCGAGCAACGCCACCCGGTGGAGGTTGCGGCCGAACAGCGCGATCAACTGGTGAATTGGCTCTCACATCGCCTCAATCGGCGGCTGTCAGTGCCTTCTCTTCTGGAATATGGCTATTCGCTGATCGGTGGCCGCCTGTTACCCGGCGAATCCGGCCCAGCCGCGCAATTCATGTATCAGAACACGAGCGGCGCCCGGCTTACCATTTACATCGCAGCGGTTCAAAAAGACGCGACGGCGTTCTGGCTGTTTCGTGAAGGCGATCGCGTCACATTCTACTGGGGGAGTCAGGGGATGGGATGCGCGCTAACTGGCTACGTCTCCGAGCCGCAATTGCGATCCATAGCGATCGACGTATGCAGCATGCGACCAGGCTGAACCCAACGTCGACCGTTTCACCTCCCCTGCGCTTGCCTTACGCGGATGGCTCACCGGTGACGCCTGTGGCGACCGTGCAGTACGGATGCCAGCGAGAAACCCGCGTTGGAGCGAGAATGCGTCTGCGGGATTCTCCCCCATCTCTTGAGGGCGATATCCAGGCAGTTTGCCGCGCCGCTCAATGAACCATTCGTTATCTGTACAGGAGAGTTACATGAACAAGCCGTACCGCATCGCCGTCATCCCTGGAGATGGCATCGGCAAGGAAGTGATGCCCGAGGGGCTGCGTGCGCTGGAGGCTGTCAGCAAGCGATTCGGCATCGCGCTGGAATTCAAGCACATCGAGTGGGCAAGCTGCGACTACTACGCGAAGCACGGCCAGATGATGCCGGACGACTGGAAAGCGCAGTTGCAACCCATGGATGCGATTCTGTTCGGCGCAGTCGGCTGGCCGGACAAGGTGCCCGACCACATTTCGCTGTGGGGTTCGCTGCTGAAGTTCCGGCGCGAGTTCGATCAGTACATCAACTTGCGCCCCGCACGTCTGTTTGCCGGCGTGCCGTCGCCGCTTGCGGGACGCAAGGCGGGCGACATCGACTTCTGGATCGTGCGTGAAAACACCGAAGGCGAGTACTCGTCAGTGGGCGGTGTGATGTTCGAAGGCACGGAACGCGAATTCGTCCTGCAGGAATCCGTGTTCACGCGGCATGGCAGCGAGCGCGTCCTGAAGTTCGCATTCGACCTCGCGCAGCGGCGTGAGCGCAAGAAGATCACCGTCGCGACAAAGAGCAATGGCATAGCCATTAGTATGCCGTGGTGGGACAAATGTGCAGCCGGGGTCGCGGCGCAGTACCCGGATGTGACGTGGGACAAGCAACACATCGACATTCTCTGCGCGCGTTTCGTGCTGAATCCGGACCGCTTTGATGTGGTCGTGGCCACCAATCTGTTTGGCGACATCCTGTCCGATCTCGGTCCCGCCTGTACCGGTACGATCGGCCTCGCGCCCTCGGCCAACATGAATCCGGACCGCAAGTTTCCTTCCCTGTTCGAACCGGTTCACGGTTCGGCACCCGATATCTCCGGCAAGAACATCGCTAATCCGATCGCGATGGTCTGGTCGGCCGCGATGATGCTCGACTTCCTCGGCGACGGCCAGGGCGTTGAGCGCGAGGCGCACGATGCCATGCTCGCCGCGATCGAAGCGGTGCTGAAGGAAGGTCCGCACACCGGCGATCTCGGTGGCCGGGCGAACACTACGGAAGTCGGCAAGGCAATCGCCGAGCGGCTCGCCTGAACAAGGAGTTGACTATGGCAACGAAATTCGAATTGAGCGACCTGATCCGGACCGAGCACTTTATCGACGGTAAGTGGCTTGGCTCTGCAAGCAAGCGCTTTGACATGACGAACCCGGCGACGGGAGAAGTGATCGCCACCATTGCCGATGGCGGCGAGGCCGATGCGCGCGCCGCGACCGACGCTGCGGCCCGCGCCTTCCCGGCGTGGCGCGACGCGCTGCCGAAGGAGCGCGCGGCCGTGCTGCACCGCTGGCACGCGCTGATGCTCGACAATGCCGACGCGCTCGGGCGCCTGATCTCGCTCGAACAGGGCAAACCATTCGCGGAAGGGCGCGGCGAAGTGCTGTATGGCGCATCGTACGTCGCTTGGTTCGCGGATGCAGCGACGCGCATCTACGGTGACCTCATTCCGCAGCAGCAACGTGGCAAGCGTATGAGTGCGGTGAAGGAGCCGGTCGGCGTCGTCGCGGCCATCACGCCGTGGAATTTCCCGCTCGCGATGATCGCGCGCAAGATCGCGCCGGCGCTCGCCGCAGGATGTACGGTTGTCGGCAAACCCGCTGAGGACACGCCGCTCACGGCGCTTGCGCTCGTGATGCTCGCGCACGAGGCGGGTGTGCCGCCCGGCGTGTTGAACCTGATCGCTGCGTCGCGCGAGAATGCAGTACCGGCTGTGGCCGCGTGGTTGCACGACAGCCGCGTGCGCAAGATCACGTTCACCGGCTCGACGCCGGTCGGCAAGTATCTGGCGCGCGAGTCTGCGGATACGCTCAAGAAGCTCTCGCTCGAGTTGGGTGGCAATGCACCTTTCATCGTGTTTGACGACGCGGATCTCGACGCTGCCGTCAGCGGTCTGCTGGCGTCGAAATTCCGCAATGGCGGGCAGACCTGCGTATGCCCGAATCGCGTGTACGTGCAGTCGTCGGTGTACGAGAAATTCGGCGACATGCTCGCTAGACGCGTCGAGGCGCTGAAGGTCGCGCCTGCCACCGATCCCGCCGCTCAGATCGGTCCAATGATCAATGGGCGCGCCGTCGAGAAGATCGCGCGTCACGTCGATGATGCCGTTTCGAAAGGCGCGCGCGTGCTGGTGGGCGGAAAGCGGCTCACGGCGCTCGGCCCCAACTACTACGCACCAACCGTCCTCGTCGATGCCACCAGCGAGATGCAGCTAAGCTGCGAGGAAACCTTTGGTCCGGTCGTGCCGCTGTTCCGGTTCGACGATGAAGCGCAAGCCATCCACGCAGCTAACGACACGCCATTCGGCCTCGCATCGTACTTCTACAGCCAGGACGTGCGCCGTATCGACCGCGTCGCTCGCCAACTGGAAGCGGGTATCGTCGGCATCAACGAGGGTGCGCTCGCGAGCGAGGCAGCGCCGTTTGGCGGCGTAAAAGAATCGGGCTACGGCCGCGAAGGATCGAAGTACGGTCTCGACGATTATCTTTCCATCAAGTATCTCTGCCAGGGCGGACTCGAATAAGCGAGGGCAGGCGATCACGGGCACCGGTGTGGGGACCGGTGCCCATCAATGTTTTGTATCGCGGCAGACCAATCCACAAGGAATCCGAATTGAAAAATATTCTGCAAATGTTTGATCTATCAGGGCGTCGTGCTTTGGTCACGGGTTCAAGTGCCGGGATTGGCTACGCGCTGGCGAAAGGACTTGCCGCCGCAGGGGCGGAGGTCATTCTGAATGCCCGCCGCGAAGCGCCGCTGGCGGAAGCGGTTAGCCGGCTGAACGCCGAGGGCGCGGTCGCGCACGCGGCGCGCTTCGATGTGACGTCCGCAGACGACGTAGAGGCGGCCATTGAGCGCATCGAACATGAGATCGGCGCGATTGACATCCTGGTGAACAACGCCGGCATGCAGCGCCGCGCGCCGCTCGAACAGTTTTCCCATGGGCAGTGGGAAGAACTCATGAAGACGAACGTCGACAGCGTGTTTCTGGTCGGGCAGGCGGTTGCCCGCCATATGATCGAGCGCAAGCGCGGCAAGATTATCAACATCTGCTCGGTTCAGAGCGAACTGGGTCGACCGAATATCGCTGCTTACACGGCAAGCAAAGGGGCGGTCAAGATGCTGACGAAGGGCATGGCCATTGACTGGGGGCAGCACGGCATTCAGGTCAACGGTCTCGGTCCGGGCTATTTCAAAACGGAGTTGACCGAGGCTCTCGTCAAGGACGAGGCTTTCAGCAACTGGCTAATCGGTCGCACACCGTCGCGTCGCTGGGGCGATGTCGAAGATCTCGTCGGCGCCGCCGTGTTCCTGGCGAGCAGCGCATCGAACTTTGTGAACGGCCATATCCTGTATGTCGACGGCGGGGTCACCGCCACGTTGTAGCCGGCCGGTGTGTTGCCGCCGGAGCCGGGCGCGAGACGAGAGGGCAAAAAAAGACCTGCGCACCCAAGGGAAGGCGGCAGGTCGAGAACGACTGACAAGTGCACTTACATGGAAGTAAGTACGGCAAGTGTAATTCAAATGAAAACAAAATGTAAATATGAATGATGACGAAAAGTGGAGAAAGGCGCGCAAAAGCCTTTGAGAGGAGGTGGCCCAGATCTGAAGCGCGGACGGATGACCGGGGATGGCCGTGCTGGCGGGTACCGGGGGTCGAACTAGACAGTCAAACTTAAAAGGTTAACTTGCAAGTGTGACTGGCTATCTTCATGATTACTCCACGCTCAACTCGCTTGACCCAACCGCGTTCTGAACGATCATGCCGACCAGCACCCTCGAGCAATCCGTCCTCGATCTCATGCAGGCAATAGGACTGCTCGTGCGACGTACCCGCAACGAATCTTATGCGGGAGAGCTGTCAATGACGGAGGCGGTCGTCATGTCACGGCTGGCTAACGACGGGCCCGCCACGACCGCAGCACTGGCGCGCGCCGAAAGAATGAAGCCGCAGTCGATGGGAACGACCATCACCTCGCTTGAGGGAATGGGCATCGTCAGGCGTACGCCGCACGCTACTGATGGCCGTCAGATGCTGATCGAGTTGACCGAGAAGGGCATCCTGTTGCGCAACAAGACTCGCGAGGCGAAGCAGATGTGGCTTTCGCAGGCAATCGCCGAGCTCGACGGGGAGGAGCGCGACACGCTGTTCAAGGCTGCCGGGATCATCAAAAGGCTGGCCGGGAAATGAGCGGGCAATGAGCGATATCGGCAAGCGCGCCAACGCGTCTGACGGGATCGGTCCGTCTGTCTGGAAGGTGGCCATCGTCGCCGTGATCGGGCCATTTATGACCCAGGTCGATTCGACCGTGGTCAACGTTTCGCTGTCCACCATCAGCCATACGCTTGGCTCGTCGATTGCGACTGCACAGTGGATCGTGAGCGGCTACTTGCTGGCCATGGCGCTGATGCTGCCTCTCAACGGCTGGCTGGTGGACCGCATGGGCGCGAAGCGGCTCTACATTCTCTGCTTCTCGACATTCACATTGGCCTCGATTCTATGCGGCGCGTCCCAGACCATGGGCGAACTGATCGGTGCCCGTGTATTCCAGGGTTTGGTGGGCGGCGTGCTGGCACCCATGACACAGATGATGATCGCACGCGTCGCGGGAAAGAACATGGCGCGAGTAATGGGCTATACGACTCTGCCCATCCTCCTCGGCCCTATCGTCGGCCCGGTATTGGCCGGGACGATCCTTGCGCACGCCACCTGGTCGTGGCTGTTCTATCTCAACGTGCCGGTGGGCGTTATCGGTGTTGGACTGGCTGCGTGGCTGCTTTCGCGCGATGCCGCAACCGTGCAGAAGCGCCCATTCGATTTTCTCGGCTTTGTGCTGATCTCACCGGGCCTCGTCGCGTTCATCTACGGGCTTCAAAATGCGTCGCGGGCAGAGGGACGATGGGTTCTGCTGGTTGGCGCCGTGTTTCTCGCGGGATTCTTGCGGCACGCATTACGCAAGGGTAGTTCGGCACTCATCGACGTACGGGTTTTTGCGGAACGGACCTTCTCTGTCGCTGCGGTGACTCAATTTTTCGCCAACGGCATTATGTTTGGCCGGCAACTTGTCGTGCCTTTGTACCTGATCGCGGGCTGTGGCTTGTCCGCCGCGCAAGCGGGTTGGCTCGTCGCGGCGACGGGTGTCGGCATGATGTGCTCGTTTCCATTTCTGGGGTTTCTGACCGAAAGATATGGCTGCCGCGCGGTCTCAGCAGGAGGAGCGTTGCTCGCCTTTCTGAGCACGTTCACATTCCTCTGGATGCCCGCACATCAGTTCGCGGCGACGTGGGCTGCGCTCAGCCTGTTCCTGGCCGGAGTGGGACAAGGAACGATCGCCATACCGTCGATATCGGCAGCGTACGCGTCGATTCCGAAAGCGAGAATTGCGGTGGCGAACACCGCGTTGAATATTGCCCAAAGGATGGGTGGTCCGGTTGCGACCACGCTTCTCGCCGTGGCCATCTCGTTGACCATGCGTGACCATACTAACGCTCAGCCGCAGCAGTTCCTGACGGCCTTTGTGATGCTCTCCGGTCTTCACTTGCTGGCGTTCGGCGCGGCAACGCTGCTGCCGCTACGGATACATCGTGCATCGGAAGCGTGAGGGGTGAGGGGTTTCGGCTGACCGCTGTACGGATGGGCGCGACTATTGCAATCGGCTCGATGCGCTGCGGCGCGCGACCTTCTGCAACCGCACCAACCAGTCGCGGATACACCGGAAAATCCGTTTCACGCACGGCATAACGCTTGAGCAGTTCCCAATATCCCCCACGGATCACGAAGCCACCGTTCTTCGCCGCGTAAGCATCGCGCCGAATCCGATACGCATGAGGCAGGTGATACCACGCCAGATGCGGAAGATCATGATGCACGAGGTGGTAGTTATTGTTCAGATACACAAGCCGCATTAACAGCCCTGCTTCGTTGAGGACCGTCCGGTGCCTGGGATCGCGAACCGCACGATGCTCGTACAGCGATCGAATCATCGCCAGAGAGAGCGCAGGCCATGTCACCGCCAGCAGGTAGTACCACCACGGTATGCCCGCATAGAACTGCAGCCACGCAAGCAGCACCGTGACGAGCGCCGCGTGGATGACCCACGTGGACGCATAACGCCGCTCGCCGCGTCGCCATTCATCGAACGCTCCCGCAAGCAGTGTCACGACGCTGAGCGGCGGACCGACGATCAGCCGGCCAACGAAACTCTTGCGGATACGCCATAAGGCACGTTGCCATGCCGTTGCATTCATCCATTGTTGGCGCGCCACGTAGCTGCTCTCCGGATCAACATTCGGCTCGGTGAGGCTCTCATCGCGATGGTGCACGATGTGAGTGTCGCGATAGATCGCGTACGGATACCAGATCGCAAGCGGGATACTGCCGAGCAACTTGTTGACGAGCGCGGACCGCGTAGGATGACCGTGAAGCAGTTCGTGCTGAAGCGACATGTGCCACGTGCACAGCACGATGAGCAGCGGCGTCGCCGCCATCATCGATAACAGCCCGGCATGTACGAACAGCACGACGGCGACCCACCCGCCGTGAATCAATACGATCAACAGCCACGTGGGCCATTCCGTACGGGCTGCGAAAGTTGCTTGCAGCGATGCGATTTCCCGTGCATGCGCTTCATCAAAGTACTCGGCCATTTTCTCGAACAGGGCTGTTGATCACGGTCGCAATCTAGGCCATGTCTATGAGCGGAGAATTAGGCGGGTCCTGTTGAAGTGAAGATAATTCGACGCTAATTGTTGACGTGGAGAATCCGGGATCTTCCTCAGCGCAAGGCGCCGGCTGACGGGTAGGCCAACGGACTGGCGTCGGGCATGTTGATAAGCGATTCTTTGACATCACCGACCAGGTTGCTGCCCTCGTGTCGCGTCGGCACAGAGAAGCGGCGTAATGTCCCGACCTCTGGTTATACATCTTTCCGGTGAAAAGATTGGATGAGATTGATTTGCAGGCCAACATCTTTCCGGTGGACAAAATGGGCCTCCCGGTCGACGCGCCATAGTCGCGCCGACGTCCGGACGGTCGCCGCGTTCGAAACGAAATCGCAAACCCTGCTTGTCAATTCGATCTCGCTGTTCTGGTCCATCATGCACCCCTAAAGCTTTACAGTTGCGCGGTCGATAACCGCTATATGGACAAAACAATCTCGCGCTACCCTGGGATCGGCTAGCCGACTTTATCGATTTGTTAGTTGATCGAAAGCGAAAGCATGAAATACTTTTTCGACAAGGCGCTGGTCGAGCGATATGGCTACGGTCTGGCCGTGTTCATCGCTGCCGAGACTTCCGACCTTCAACGCATCATCGACCGCACGAATGCTCGACGTGAGCGCGACGGTCGAAGTCTGCTCGAAGACGTGCTGATTGAGGACGTTATCGCCGTCATGCGTAAAAGGGGCATGCTGCCGGCACAACGTAGTGAAGACGACTCCAATGTGACGGGCGCAGGCGCTGCTGGCTGACGAGGAAAACCACGTTCGCCGATGTCATATTGGGTTCCATTACTCTCCGGCGCGAACGTGGCTTAGGACGACTGGCAACGACATAAGATCCCCCCGCCGCGCGCATGCCGCTTACGCAGGAAAATGCCGTCTTGCCCGCCGCAACGAATACATCCGGCATTCGCCGAAGTTCTTCGCCATCGGTTGCATTCCCGCGTACTCGCAGACATAAGCATCGCGCGTCGTGAAGGCCAGCGCCGCCGCAAACTGCTCGGTTACGAAGATTTCACCGACAGGCGTCACCGGTTCGATCCGGGCCGTGCGCACGACCTCCATCCCGACGAACTTGTATCGATGAATCACCTTGTCATAACGCCGGTAGAGCGGCCCGACGTGCGCGCTCAGCCGGATGCCGAGATGGGCGGGCAAGCCGAGCCGTGCGGTTTTTTCCGGCCGCAGTACCTTCTGAAGCCTGAAGCAGCAGTCGATCGCGGCTGTCACGTCGGATAGCACAATGAACAGGCCGTCCCCGGCGGTTTCGGCATATTCAACGCCCTCACACGCGTGCAGCGCGTTCGCGAATCCGCCGATCACGTGCTCGAGAAACGTCAGTTGCTCTGCTTCGTTCAACATGCTGAAGCCGCGCACGTCGCCAAACACGATCGCATGCGGTTTGCGCACCCAATTCGAGCGCGAGCCCACTGGCAGCGCACTGCCGATAATGTCCCGGTTGCCCAAGGGAATCGCGCCGAACGCGATGGTGCCTTCACCGGGGGCGAACAGCTCCGGGTCGACCACGAGACTGTGCCCCCGCAGCAGCGCGAGGCCGCGCGCCTGCTGCTGGCACAGCAGGGCGTCTGCGGGCTCGTCGGGCGAACCTTCCTTCGTGACGAGCGTGACACGCACGCGTTCGCCGGTGAGTACGCGGACCAGCATTTCGACCGATTCCGGCTGGTTCAGAAAGATTCGCGCAGCGAGCGAATCCGGTTCGCACGGCAGCACCAGATGCACATTCGCGCCGACCTCGAGCAGCGCGTTCGCGATCAGCAGATCCGCAGCGGACATCAAAGGACCGAATGCGATGACCGTCTGTCCGGGTGCGAAGACAAAAGGGTTGTGCGACATCAGCAGATCGGGACGCGAGGTCCAGTTGAGCACGCGCGGCTTCGGCAGATGGTCGACGATGTCCGCGGGCGCATGCGAGAGACTTGCAACCCACGTCAGTTGACGGCGGGTACTCGCCACGGCGTCGAGATTTTCGGCGCCGTTGGCGGCGATAATCGCAAGCCGGTCGCTGGCCGCGGCCTTCAGCATCTCGATCGCGGCCGCGGGTTGTCCGAGGATCAGCGATGCCTCTGCCTGCGTAACATGCGACCAGTAATCCTGTTCGCGCTGCGCGGCAGCCAGTTCGAGCGCGACCTGTGCGTAATGACGTGCCTTGCCGGACTTACCGCATGATAGATACATCGACGCAGCGTTGATTGCCAGATAGTACTTGCCGAGCCGTTCGAATGCGCTCGCATAAGCGATCGCCGATCCCAGCCGGTGCTTCTTCGCATCCTCGATGGAACTGCCGCTCGCACAGTCCTTCAGCAAGCGGCCGAACAGGCCCGCGAACTCCGCCGCAAGATCAAGGTCGGTTAGCGCGGCGAGCCGACCCGATCCTTCGAGTCTGCGGTATCGCTCTAGCGCACGGTCCAGCGCGCCCGCCCGCGCGAGGGCAAGAATCGCCTGATGCTCGAAGACCATTACATCAGGCCACGCGGCGAGCGCTTTGACGGAAAGATCGTAAGCGGCGAGATAGTTGCCTTCGTTGCCGTTCGCTCGCTGAATGCGCTCGAGCCACTCCGCCACACCTGGCGTAGACGGAGCGGCACCGTCTGTGCCGGATGGCGTCATGGAACCACCTGCACGGCTTGCGTTTTGGCGATGTCCTTCGACGATTTATTCTGGTTGAGCAGCAGCGAGATCACCGAGATGGTTTCGAGCGTGTGATCGCATTGCGTCGGTGACTTGCAGACTCTCGGCGCGGGCAGCGACCAGCTGACGCCGTTGTAGGAAACCGTGGTCAGCGGCGAACTCAACCCGGCGGCGCTCCTTTGCAGATGGAACAGCACGCCGTAGTTGCAGGTCATTCTTTTGCCATCCTTGTAGTTCTCATATTCCAGCGTCACGCAGCGTTCCGGCAGTTGTGGATTCTCTTCCGTTTCCTCCTGCTGCAGCGCCAGGATCTGTCCGACGTACTCGATTACTTCGAGCGTCGAGCGCAGCTTGAACACGACGGTACCTTTTTCGTCGCCGACGACAGTCTGCTGGGTGATGCCCGTCTGATCGTCATAGGCACTGTGCTCAACGGCCGTACCGCGCTGGCGTGAACAGGCGTCGCTGCGAACCGGCGTCGACTCGTCACGTTCGCTATCCAGTATGCCCACGATGACAGGATCGCCCGACACGTCTTGGCACAGCACCACATCGCTGCCCTGCATCTCGCTCAATAGCCGATACTTCTCCGAATATTTCCCCGGCTTAAGCTGCACGAGCCGATAATGGCTGGGATCGATCTTGGCGACCTCCGTCATACTCTTGCTCATGTCGAGATCGAAAGGACTGCCGACCGGCTTCGGCGACTTTGTGACGCTGAGGGGATAGATGCGTCCCAGATTGTTGATGGTTCGCAGAAAAGCGTAGAACTCGGGTTCCGACTTGCCGGGGCATGAATCGTCCGCTTCCGCGATCGTGTAGTTGAACGGTACTGCATTCGTGCCCGGCGTCTCTTTGTAGCACACGATTCGCGAACTGTTCGGCGCGTTCAACAGCATTTCGGGGCTGCCTGCCGAGCGCACGCCGGACACCAGCAACAGCAGCACCATCCGGTAGTCGATGCCTTCGTTCAGAAAGAACTGCGCCGTCTCGGGCGTGATGGGCCGCATCACACCGTTCGTGAAATCCTGCGTATCCAGACTGTCGATGTCAAAGCTTGGCGAACTCGAGATCGTCACGCCGACGGTGCCGAGTTTTCGTGGCAAGGTGGTTGCATGATCGGGTCCCATGAACGGAAAGGTCGCCGACGCCGAGGCACCGCTCGACAGCGACCCGCGTATATTCGCGAGTTCGCTGAAGTGCAGCGGTGCGCCGTCCTTGGCCCGCAGGATGTTCTGCAGGATCACCTGGTTCGACGCGATGTCGTTGGCTTCGAAATAATCGACCACCTGGTGGTTTATGATCGGCTCGAGCGAACAGGCCGCGAGCAATGGGCAGAGCAGAGCGGAAAGTACCAGCAGCGGGCGCATCATTATGTTCTCCTCTTATCGTGCTGATAGTGCTGGATGGTTGTGAACGGCCGCGAACGGTCAGACGGGTTGCGCAGCGTTGCGTGGTCTGAAGCTGGCCGCGACTGCGGCCGCGATCGCGCAACACAGCATCATGGCTGCCATCGGTCTGACCGTGCCGTCGGCCAGTTTGCCCACCAGCGCACCCGTTACCGCGCCGCCCGAATACTGCATCGTGCTCATGAGCGCGGTCGCACTGGCGGCGTGAGCGGCATGCCGCGACAGCGCACCGACCTGCGTGTTCGATGGGATAAAGCAGTAACCGAGCGAGAAAACCAGTAGCGCAATGAACACCGGCGAGGAATGCAGCGGCGGCCTGAGTCCGCACGCCAGCAGATAGCCGCTCGCGACCAGCCAGACCACGACGCCGAGACTGATCACCCGAGGTGCGCCGCGACGCTGCACAAGCCAGGTATTGAGGCGAAAGAAGCCGACCGTCGCGGCGCCGATCAGCGCGAGGGTCAGGCCGTAGGCAGTCGGCGTATAGCCGTACTGCGTCATGAACACGGTTGGCGATCCGGCGAGGAACGCGAACAGCGCACCCATGCCGAATGTGCCGACCAGTGCGTTCGTCAGAAACTGCTTTTCCCGCAGCACGCCGCGAAAGAGTCGCAGTGACGCTACCAGGTCGATCGACAGACGCCGCTCGCGCCCCAAGGTCTCCGGCAGGAAATAGAACAGCAGCGCGAGGCCGACCGCGCCGTACAGCGCCGCGACCACAAAGATCATCCGCCAGCTGGCGACCTCCAGCACGACGCTGCCAAGGACCGGCGCGACAACCGGTGCGACCGACATGACCTGCATGACGCCGGACATCAGGGCGGCGGCCTTTGCTCCATCGGCTATATCGCGGACCATCGCTCGCGGCACCACGATCGAGGCGGCGGCGCCGAATGCCGCGAGCACCCGAAACGCACAAAAGCTCGTCGTGCCCTGGGCGAGCGCGCAGCAGATCGACGCGAGTGTGTAGATCGTGAGGCCGGCAGCAAGCGGCGCGCGCCGTCCGAAGCGGTCCGAGATCAACCCCTGAGTCAACTGGCCGACCGCGAACCCGGCGAAGTAGGCGGCGAGCGTGAGTTGCGGCGTCGAGCGGCCGAATTCCTGCGCAATCGCGGACGCGGCGGGCAGATACATGTCCACCGATACCGGGCCGATCGCGATGATGAACCCGAGCAGATACTTCAGATCGGGCGTCGGGTTGACGCGCAGGTCCTGAAGATTGTCCATTGCGAACTCCAGTGGAGCGCTCAATTCAAACTGCACCGGCAGGGGTCGTAAGCGGGCCGACTTGCCGTGATGCAGCGATTTTCATCGTACGGGCGCGCATTCGTCCGCACTGTTCGACAACATACGGACCCGCGCGACACTGCGTTTATCCGTCATCGACGCACTGAACCAATGCTGCGATTCTCTCCAGCCGCGATCGCCAGTTTTCTTCGGACATCGGTTGTACTGAATGTTTGCCAGGGTCCGGAAGCGTGCCGGGAAGTCGGGCGAGATCTTCAGAGCGCACGGCGACGCCGGACCCCGGCGCATCGGCATAGCGCCCGACGATCATCCCGGCGAACCGGCCGCTAGCGTCGATCACGGGACCTCCGCTGTTCCCTTCACGGAGTTCGGCTTGCAGCACCAGCAAGCGGTGGCCGTTCACGTAGGCGACGCCTTTCACGTAGCCACGCGTCAGCACCGGTACGCGCGGAGACGATGCCGTCAGGCCGAAGCCGATTGTGTAAACCGACGCGCCGGCCGCGACCGGCCGCAGAACGGGGACGGCGATCGCCTCGACGGCGCGTCCGGTGGCGAGCAATGCGACGTCCAGTCCGTCATCGATGACGAGCAGCGAAGCTGGCACGCCGGCCTCACCGCGCGGCCACACGACGATCGCCTTG
>Ga0116109_1000096_pt1 | contig 22326 bp, 14 predicted proteins | sample June2015DPH_8_10_2_FD_89718 | JGI IMG/M metagenome (GOLD analysis project Ga0116109, IMG submission 89718) | Peatland microbial communities from SPRUCE experiment site at the Marcell Experimental Forest, Minnesota, USA - June2015DPH_8_10 | ecosystem: Environmental > Terrestrial > Soil > Wetlands... | reverse complement strand
GCAAGAGCACCTTCAACATGTTTTTCTTCATCCTTATTGCCGCGCTCATCTACCTCGCGATCACCACCCTGTCGAACCTTGTTCTGATCTGGCTGGAGCGGCGTTATTCGATTGGCGTGCGGCACGCGGAGCTGTGAGATAGACCATGATCGAGATCCTTTCGCAATTCGGCCGGGCGTTCCTGTACTGGGACGGTCAGCGTCTGTCCGGCTTGGCCGTGACCTTGTGGCTGCTGGTGGCATCGATCGGTATCGGCTTTGTGTGCGCGATTCCGCTGGCGGTGGCGCGGGTATCGAAGAAGCGCTGGCTGTCGACGCCCGTGCGTTTCTATACCTATGTGTTTCGCGGCACGCCCTTGTATGTGCAGTTACTGCTGATCTATACGGGCATGTACAGCCTCGAGTTCGTGCGCTCGCATCAACTGCTCGATGCGTTCTTCCGCAGCGGTTTCCATTGCGCTATTCTCGCGTTCGCGCTGAACACCTGCGCCTATACGACCGAGATTTTCGCCGGGGCGATCCGTTCGACCTCGCACGGGGAAGTCGAAGCGGCACGGGCCTACGGCATGAGCTGGTTCACCATGTATCGCCGCGTCATCCTGCCGTCCGCCTTGCGCCGGGCGCTGCCGTTGTACAGTAACGAAGTGATTCTGATGCTGCACGCCACCACGGTTGCGTTCACCGCGACCGTGCCGGACATCCTGAAGGTGGCGCGCGATGCCAATTCGGCCACGTACGACTCGTTTAGCGCGTTCGGTATCGCGGCGCTGATCTATCTTGTTGTATCGTTCGCGCTGGTGGCTCTGTTCCGGCGCGCGGAGCGGCACTGGCTGGCGTATCTGGCGGCGCGGCCGCGCTGAGCAGCGAGGTCTTGCTGCGGTTCACCCCTCACCGCCGTCATATGGCGGATCTGTAGACGGGTCTGTATTCACCTTGGGAGAGCGACTTGCTCCACACGACTCAAACTGAAGCCTGCAAGCTCGCCGTGCAGGACATCCACAAGCGCTATGGCGATAACGAAGTGCTCAAGGGCGTGTCGCTGAACGCCAACAAGGGCGACGTGATCAGCATCATCGGCGCGAGCGGGTCGGGCAAGAGCACGTTCCTGCGCTGTATCAACTTCCTGGAACGGCCGAACGCCGGACAGATCATCGTGGACGGCGAGACGGTGCGCACCAGGGCCGATCGTAGCGGCAATCTGGAAGTGGCCGACCACAAGCAGCTGCAACGCATCCGCACGAAGCTCGCGATGGTGTTCCAGCACTTCAACCTGTGGGCGCACATGAACGTGATCGAGAACATCGTCGAGGCGCCGATTCATGTGCTCGGCCTGCCGCGCCGCGAAGCCGAAGAGCGCGCCCGCGAGTATCTGGAGAAGGTGGGTCTCGCGCCGCGTCTGGAAAAGCAGTACCCGTCGCATCTGTCGGGCGGGCAGCAGCAGCGTGTCGCGATTGCCCGCGCGCTCGCGATGAATCCCGATGTGATGCTGTTCGACGAGCCCACTTCCGCGCTCGACCCGGAACTGGTCGGCGAAGTGCTGAAGGTGATGCAGAAGCTCGCCGAAGAAGGCCGCACGATGATCGTCGTCACCCACGAAATGGGTTTCGCGCGCAACGTGTCGAATCATGTGATGTTCCTGCATCAGGGGCGTACCGAGGAAGAGGGCGTGCCCGCCGAGGTGCTGACCTCGCCGCGCAGCGAGCGCCTCAAGCAGTTCCTCTCCGGTAGCTTGAAGTAACGCGGCCGCCGCGCTTCACATCGCACCCGACGATGGCCCGACCGTCCAGTCCGACCCGCACCACGCAGGTGGCAATCGTTGCATTGCCACCGGTGTCGATGTCGGGTGTCGGGCCGATTGTCGATGCGCTCAATCTCGCCAATGAAATCGACGGCCGTGCGCTGTATCGCTGGCAGGTGTGCTCGTGGGACGGCCGGCCTGTGCAGCTTGCCGGCGGCGCGCAATGGCCCGCGGATGCCGCGTTCGGAGATGCCGTCGCGTGCGATTGGCTGATCATCGTCAGCGAGCGGTTCCAGCAGTTTGCCGACTACCGGCTGTTCCTCGCGAGCCTCTCGCGGGTCGGTCAGCGCACGCCGCTCGTCACCGGCATCCATCATGGGGTCTGGTGGCTCGCGATGGCGGGGCAGCTGTCCGGTTATCGCGTGAGCGTCAACTGGGAAACCTATCAGCAGTTCTCCGAGCAGTTCGAGCGCTCGATCGTCACCCAGCAGATCTTCGAAATCGACCGTGATCGCGCCACCTGTGCCGGTGGCCAGGCGACCGTCGACTTCATGCTGGCGATGATCGCGCGCGAGCATGGTCCCGAACTGTCCGATCGGATCGCCGATACGCTCGGTGTCGGCGTGCTGCGCGCGGGTGAGGAACGCCAGCGGATTCCGTTCGTCACGGCGCCGGGCGAGCGCCATCCGCGCCTGAACGACGCGCTGCTGCTGATGGAAGCGAATATCGAAGATCCGCTCACCAGCGATGAGATTGCCGGTCTGATCGGCGTGTCGCGGCGGCAGTTGGAGCGCCTTTTTCGCCAGTATCTCGGCTCGATGCCGTCCAAATACTACCTGGGCTTGCGGCTGTCGAAGGCGCGCACGCAATTGCAGCGCACCAGCAAATCCGTGGTGCAGATCAGTCTTGCTTGCGGATTTTCGTCGGCGGCGCATTTTTCGAATGCCTATCGCGAGCGTTTTGGCGTGACGCCACGCGAGGATCGCCGCAACTGGATCGAAAAACAGACCGGCGCGACCGGTAGCGCGGCCAGCGAGCCGCGACCGGCCGCACTGATCGAACGTCCTGATGAAACGGAGCGCTAACCGCCTGCGGCACCCGATACAGCAGTGCGCGGCGATAAGCCCGATAGAACCCGTCGCGTATGCGCAAGACGTCTCGCCCGTGGTTTCCTAAACTAACGGTACTACCTGTTACCTGTAACGAGGACTTGCCATGAACGACAACGACCTGACTGTGACGCGCCAGACTTTCGACGAAGTGATGGTGCCGGTGTTCTCGCCCGCCCCCTTCGTGCCGGACCGCGGTCTCGGGTCGCGCGTCTGGGATACGCAGGGCCGCGACTATATCGACTTCGCCGGTGGCATCGCCGTGACGGCGCTCGGCCATGCGCACCCGGAACTGTTGAAGGTGCTGACCGAGCAGGGCAGCAAGCTGTGGCACATCGGTAACGGTTACACCAACGAGCCGGTGCTGCGCCTCGCCAGACGTCTTGAAGCGCTGACCTTCGCCGACCGCGCATTCTTCGCCAACTCCGGCGCGGAAGCCAACGAAGCGGCGCTGAAACTCGCGCGCCGTGTCGCCTTCGACCGTCATGGCATCGAGAAGGACGAAATCATCTCGTTCACGCAGTCGTTTCATGGCCGCACGTTCTTTACCGTCAGCGTCGGTGGCCAGCCGAAGTACTCGGAAGGCTTCGGTCCGCTGCCGCAAGGCATCGTGCACCTGCCGTACAACGATATCGAAGCTGCCCGCAAGGCGATCGGTGCGAAGACCTGTGCGGTGATCGTCGAGCCGATCCAGGGCGAAGGCGGCGTAATCCCGGCGGATCCTGCGTTCCTCAAGGCGCTGCGCGAAGCCTGCGACCAGCACGGCGCACTGCTGATTTTTGATGAGGTACAAACGGGTGTGGGCCGCAGCGGCTATTTCTACGCGTACGAGGACACGGGTGTGACGCCGGACATCCTGACCACGGCGAAGGCGCTCGGCAACGGTTTCCCGATCGGCGCCCTGCTGACCACCAACGAACTCGCTGCGCACTTCAAGGTGGGCGTGCATGGCACGACGTACGGCGGCAATCCGCTCGGCGCAGCCATCGCGGAGAAGGTGGTTGAACTGATCAGCGATCCGAAGGTGCTCAAAGGCGTGCGTTCGCGCAGCGAGGCGCTGAAGGGCCAACTGGCGAAGCTCAACGAGCGCTTTGGCCTCTTCAGCGAAGTGCGCGGCAAGGGTCTTTTGATCGGCGCCGAACTGACCGATGCGTTCAAGGGCCGCGCGAAGGATTTCGTCACCGCAGCGGGACAGCATGGCGTGATCATGCTGATGGCGGGTCCGGACGTGCTGCGCTTCGCGCCGTCGCTGATCATACCGCTCGACGACATGTACGAAGGTTTCGCGCGCCTCGCGAAGGCGATCGAAGCGGTGGTCGGTGCCACGGCTGAAGCGCCGGTACGCTGAGCCGCGCCGTCAGCCGCGCTATGACCTGCAAACCGCGCGCCGTTTCACGCTTGCATCAGCGCCTGAATCATCACTAACCACTGGAACGACGATGCTCTTCGTACGCCCCGGCCGCCTCGCCGATCTCGATGCACTCGAACACATGGCGCGCACGGCTCAACCCGTGTTGCACTCGCTGCCGCATGACCGCCGTGCGCTCGAAGCGCGCGTCGCGCTGTCGGAGGACTCGTTTCGAGCGGAAGTCGATTTTCCGGGCGAGGAGTTTTACCTGTTGGTGCTCGAAGACAGCGAGACCGGCAAGCTGCTGGGCACCGCGAGCATTGTTGCAGCAGCCGGTTACTCGGAACCGTTCTACGCGTTTCGCAACGACGCGCTGATTCATGCCTCGCGCGAGCTGCATGTGAACCGCAAGATTCACGCGTTGACCATGTCGCACGAACTCACCGGCAAGAGCCGGTTGGCGGGCTTCTATATCGACCCGTCGCTGCGTGGCGACGCCGCCGCGCATCTGATGTCGCGCGCGCGGATGATGTATATCGCCGCGAACCGTAAGCGCTTCACGTCCGAGGTGTTCTCGTTGCTGCTGGGTGTGACGGATGAGCAGGGCGTATCGCCGTTCTGGGAAGCGGTGGGCCGCAAGTTTTTTGGCCGCAATTTCGCCGACATCGAAATCGAATCGGGCGGCCGCAGCCGGACCTTTATCGCCGAAGTGATGCCGAGCTATCCGGTCTACGTGCCGCTCCTGCCGGAGTCGGCGCAGCGCGTGCTGGGCGAGCCGGACGAAAAGGCCCTGCTGGCGTATGAGATTCACCTCGAAGAAGGCTTCGAGACGGACCGCTTCGTCGATATCTTCGATGCGGGTCCGGTGCTGACTGCGCAGATCGACCGCAGTGCCTGTGTGAGGCGGAATGAAACGCGCGCGGTGCATGAGGCCGGGGGCGCCCATGTGGGGGGCGGCCAACAAGGCGCGACCTATCTGATCGCCAGCAACCGCGCGGGCGACTACCGCTGCGCGCTGGCCGATCTGCCTGCGGAAAAGAACGCAGGTGCGCCGTTGTCGCAAGCGGTGCGCGCGGCGCTCGGCGTGCAGGACGGCGACGCGGTGCGCTGCGTACCGCTGCATCAGAGGGAAGAACAACCGGATGAACTTTCGGGAGAAGCACAATGATCGTCGTTCGCGTCGTGCAGACGGGCGATGTGGACGCGCTCGTCGCGCTCGCTCAGGAGACCGGCCCCGGTCTCACCACCTTCAAGCCGGACCGCGATGCACTCGCGGCGCGCGTCGCGCGCTCGCGCCGCACGATGGAAGACAAGGCCGCGCCGCATGAAGCCGGCTATTTGTTCGTGATGGAAGATACGGCAACGGGCGACGTGGCGGGCGTGTGCGGCATTGAAACGGCGGTGGGCCTGGAGCAGCCGTTCTACAACTATCGCGTGAGCACGGTCGTGCATGCGAGCCAGGACCTCGGCATCTGGACGCGGATGCATGCGCTCAACATCTCGCACGATCTGACCGGCTACGCGGAAGTGTGCTCGCTGTTCCTGAGTCCGCGTTACCGCACGAGCGGGGTGGGTGGCTTGCTGTCGCGCTCGCGCTTCATGTTCCTCGCGCAGTTCCGCGAACGGTTTCCGCAGCGTCTGTGTGCCGAGTTGCGCGGGCATTTCGATGCGAACGGCACCTCGCCGTTCTGGCGCGCAGTCGGCTCGCATTTCTACCAGATCGATTTCAACGCGGCGGACTATCTCAGCTCGCATGGCCGCAAGGCATTTCTCGCTGAGCTGATGCCGCGCTATCCGGTCTACGTCGAACTGTTGCCGCAGGAGGCGCAGGATTGCGTGGGCCTCACGCATAGCGACACGATCCCCGCGCGCCGCATGCTCGAAGCCGAAGGGCTGCGTTACGAGAACCACGTCGATATCTTCGATGCGGGTCCAGTGCTGGAATGCCATATCGCCGACTTGCGCACAGTGCGCGAGAGCGTGGTGGCGCGGGTCGAAATCCTCGCGCTGGGTGCCTCGCCGGCGCCGCAGGATGGGCCGAAGTCGCTGGTGTCGAACACCTCGCTGGGCGATTTCCGCGTCGGCGTCGCGGCCGGCGTGCCGCAGGACGGCGTGTTCTGTCTGACGACCGAGGAAGCCGCGGCACTCGACGTGAAGGCGGGCGACCCGATACGGGTGCTGCCGCTGAAACACAAACAAGGATGATCATGACCGAGCTTTTCATCGACGGCGAATGGGCCGCCGGCACAGGACACGTATTCGCCTCGCGCAACCCCGGTACGGGCGCGACGGTATGGGAAGGCCATAGCGCATCCGCAGAAGATGTAGACCGCGCAGTGCATGGCGCGCGCCGTGCGTTTGCGGCGTGGTCGGCGTTGAGCCTCGATGAGCGCTGCGCTATCGTGCGCCGCTTCGCTGCATTGTTGACCGAACGCAAGGAAGCGATTGCCGAGGCGATTGGCCGCGAAACGGGCAAGCCGTTGTGGGAAGCACGCACGGAAGTCGCGTCGATGGCAGCCAAGGTCGAGATTTCGATTCAGGCTTACAACGAGCGCACTGGCGAAAAGCGTGCGCCGATGGCCGACGGCACTGCCGTATTGCGGCATCGCCCGCATGGCGTGGTGGCCGTGTTCGGGCCGTATAACTTCCCAGGTCATCTGCCGAACGGACACATCGTGCCGGCCCTGATCGCGGGTAACGCGGTGGTGTTCAAGCCTTCGGAGCTGGCGCCGGGCGTAGCTCGTGCGACCGTCGAGGTGTGGCGCGAAGCCGGTTTGCCGGCAGGTGTGTTGAACCTAGTGCAAGGCGAGAAGGACACCGGCATTGCATTGGCGAATCACCGGCAGATCGACGGTCTGTTTTTCACCGGTAGCTCGGACACTGGCACGCTGCTGCACAAGCAGTTCGGCGGCCGTCCGGAGATCGTGCTGGCGCTGGAAATGGGCGGCAACAATCCGCTCGTCATCGGACCGGTCGCGGATCTCGATGCCGCGGTGCATCACACGATTCAGTCGGCGTTTCTGTCGGCAGGGCAGCGCTGCACCTGTGCCCGGCGCATCTTTGTGCCGAACGACGCGTTCGGCGACCGCTATATCGAGCGGCTGGTGGATGTGACCTTACGCGTCACGATGGGCGAATACAACGCCGAACCGCAGCCTTTCATGGGCGCGGTGATTTCGGCGCGTGCCGCAAAGCGCCTCGTAGACGCGCAGGCTCATCTGCTCGAAGCCGGCGCGAAGTCGCTGTTGACGATGGAGCAGCGTGACCCGCAACTCGGCTTTGTGACGCCGGCAATTCTCGACGTGAGCGGCGTGCAGGATCTGCCCGACGAAGAGCACTTCGGGCCGCTCGCACAGATCGTCCGTTATGCGAACTTCAACGAAGCCATCGAGCGCGCCAATGATACGGAGTTCGGTTTGTCCGCGGGGCTGCTCGCCGACGACGAAGCGCTGTGGACGCAGTTCCAGCGCTCGATTCGCGCCGGCATCGTCAACTGGAACCGGCCGACCAACGGTGCGTCGTCCACGGCGCCGTTCGGCGGCACGGGACGCTCGGGCAACAATCGCCCGAGCGCGTACTACGCAGCCGATTACTGCGCGTATCCGATGGCCTCCGTCGAAAGCGCGCAACTGCAAATGCCCGCGAGCGTGTCGCCGGGCCTTCATTTCTGAGGATCGACGATGCAAGCCACTGAAGCCAATTTTGACGGGCTCGTCGGCCCGACGCACAACTACGCCGGTTTGTCGTTCGGCAACGTGGCGTCGCAGAACAACGAAAAGTCCGTCGCCAATCCGAAGGCCGCTGCGAAGCAAGGCCTGCGCAAGATGAAGCAGCTTGCCGACCTCGGCTTTCATCAAGGCGTACTGCCGCCGCAGGAACGACCGTCGATGCGTCTGTTGCGCGAACTCGGTTTTTCCGGCGACGACGCCGCGGTCATCGCACGGGTCGCGAAGGATGCGCCCGAATTGCTCGCCGCAGCAAGTTCCGCCTCGGCGATGTGGACGGCGAACGCGGCGACCGTGAGCCCGTCCGCCGACACGCAGGACGGCCGCGTGCATTTCACGCCGGCCAATCTGTGCAGCAAGCTGCACCGTGCGATCGAACACGAATCGACGCGTCGCACACTGCGCGCAATCTTCGCGGAGCGGGACCGTTTCGAAGTGCATGAAGCGCTGACCGGCACGCCGGCACTCGGCGACGAAGGGGCGGCCAATCACACGCGTTTCTGCGCCGAATATGGCGTACGTGGTGTGGAATTCTTCGTCTACGGCCGCAGCGAATATCGCCGCGGACCGGAGCCGAAGCGCTATCCGGCGCGGCAGACCTTCGAGGCGAGCCGTGCGGTCGCGCAGCGTCATGGTCTCGCCGATGCGGCGACCGTCTATGCGCAGCAGAATCCCGATGTGATCGACGCGGGCGTGTTCCACAACGACGTGATCGCGGTCGGCAATCGCAATACGCTGTTCTGCCATGAACTTGCGTTCGTCGAGCAGAAAGCGGTGTACGACGATCTGCGCGCGAAACTCACCGGGCTCGATGCGAAGTTTGACGTGATCGAAGTGCCGGACGCGCAAGTGAGCGTGTCGGATGCGGTGACGTCGTATCTGTTCAACAGCCAGTTGCTCACGCGCCCGGACGGCAAGCAGGTGCTGGTGGTGCCGCAGGAGTGCCGCGAAAACCTGCGCGTAGCCGCGTATCTGGACGGTCTGACGTCGCATGGCGGCCCGATCGACGACGTGCTGGTGTTCGATCTGCGCGAGAGCATGAAGAATGGCGGCGGCCCGGCTTGCCTGCGTCTGCGGGTCGTGTTGAGCGAGGCTGAACGCGCAGCGGTCACGCCCGGCGTGTGGATCAACGACGCGCTGTTCGGCCGCCTCGATGCGTGGATCGAAAAGCACTACCGCGATCGTCTCGCACCGGCTGACCTGACCGATCCGAGTCTGCTGCGCGAATCGCGCACGGCGCTTGATGAACTGACGCAGATTCTCGGCCTGGGCTCGCTGTATGACTTCCAGCGCTGAGCACGGCATGAGCGCGCTACTGAGCGATTTTCTCGCCTATACGCTGGCGGGCACGCGTCCGGCAGAGGGTAAGACGGAGGGCGTCTGCGCCAACGGCGTACGGTGGACGTGGCTGGATGAAGGCATCGTGCAACTCGCGCCTGCTGCGGCCGCGGGCGGGCGCAGCGTGCTCGCCTCCGCGGGCGTGCATGGCGACGAGACCGCACCGATCGAATTGCTGTCGCGGCTGGTGCGCGATATCGCAGAAGGGCAGGTTACGCTTGCATGCCGTTTGCTGGTGATTCTGGGTAACGTCGACGCGATGCGAGCCGCGTGCCGCTATCTCGACGATGATCTGAACCGCCTCTTCAGCGGCCGTCATGCGCAGGTGCCGCACAGTCATGAGGCGCCGCGTGCTGTGGCATTGGAACGCGCGGCGACGCAGTTCTTCGCCGGTAGCTCGTATGCGCCCGATGCGCGCTGGCATATCGACATGCATACGGCGATCCGTGCGTCGGTGTTCGAGCAGTTTGCATTGTTGCCGCATACCGGTGCGCCGCTCTCGCGTGCGATGTTCGAATGGTTGCGCGATGCTTCCATTTCCGCGGTGCTGCTGCACACCACGAAGGGCAACACGTATTCGCATTTCACCGCGCAAGTATGCGGTGCGCAAGCATGCACGCTCGAACTCGGTAAAGTGCGGCCGTTCGGCCAGAACGACTTGACGCGTTTTGCCGGCACGGACAAGGCGCTGCGACATCTGCTGGCTGGCGTCGAAGGCGATGCGGCGGCGCCGCTGCCGCGCGTGTTCACCGTGATCGATCAGATCACGAAGCAAAGCGATGCATTCGAATTGCTGATCGCCGCGGACGTGGCGAATTTCACGCCGTTCGAGCAGGGCACCTTGCTCGCGCGCGACGGTGACTATCGCTACACGGTACGTCACGCGGAAGAGCGCATCGTGTTTCCCAATCCCACTGTGAAGGCCGGCTTGCGCGCCGGTTTGCTGGTGCTGGAGACGACCCAGGAAACGCTGGCCGCGCTCGCGTGAGCGAGCCGTGGTCGAGCGCTCCCGGTTGCTGAACCGGTAACGGAATATTTTCCAAAAATGGCGACTGGCCATGCCTGATTGCTGCGGCCTGCGCTAAAATCGTTGCGCGTCGCAAAGCGGCGCCACGCGGCGTTTGCAGCCGCGCTTCGGGTCAAATTTCGGGCGCGATTGCGCCGCATGCCAGAACAGAAAACAGCAATAAGCGCCAGGGCGCTTATCGGGGGAGTGGAATGACCACCATCGAAGTCGACGATCCTCAACGGGCCGGTGCTACGCCCGGCAGGACGGACGGTGCACCAGTCACGGCCTGTTTCGCCCGCCAGCCGATTCTCAATCGGGACGGGATGCTTTGCGGCTTTGAGCTCAAGCTCCATTGTGTGGATGAACCGACGGCAGATGAGGGCGCGGCGGCCAGCGCGCGAGTCGAGCAGACGGCTCATCCCACGGCGAACCTCGTAGACGCAGACACGGCAGCCGGCGAGGCGCAGCCTGGCGCTGCCGTTCAGCCTACCTTCACGCAGACCGTCGTCGCCGCACTGATGGATTCGGGCATGCGCGGCGCGCTGAACGACCATCCCGGTTATGTGGACGTGAGCCGCGAGATGCTGTTCGACGACGCGCTCGAAGTCGTGCCGGCCGAGCGTTTCATGTTCGAGATCCAGCCCGATATCGAAGTGGACGATGCCCTGATTGCGCGCATCGTTGTGCTGCATGCGCGGCGTTACCGCTTCGTGCTCGACGCCGTGGTGGTGCCCAACGATACTTTTGCACGTCTGCTGCCCTATGCCGAGGGCGTGAAGATCGATTTTCCGCGCATCTCGCGCGCCTTGCTGCCGAAGCTCTCCACCGTGCTGAAGTCGGCGGGCAAGTTGTTGATTGCCGCGGGCATCGACGCACAAGAGGACTTCGAAACCGCCCTCAACCTGGGTTTCGACAGGTTTCAAGGCTATTTCTTCGCCCGCGCTCACACCGCAAGCTTGCGGCGGGTGAGCGCGCCACGTCACGCGTTGTTGAACCTGTTGCAGTTGCTGGCCGGTGACCCGACCGTTGCACAACTCGAAGCCGAGCTGAAGCTGAATCCGGTGCTGGTGATGCACCTGATGAAGCTGGCCAACTCGAGCGGTCTCGCGGTCGGCCACAAAGTGACGACTCTGCGTGAAGCGATCAACGCCACTGGCACGAATCGTATCGCCCGCTGGACGCAACTGCTGCTATATGCGGATGGCCGCAAGGTCGCGCTGGAAGACGATCCCTTGCTGCAACTCGCTGCCACCCGGGCGCGCTTCATGGAACTGGCCGTACTGCGCCTGCCGGAAGCCGGCCGCGACGAGGCCGACGCGGCGTTTCTGACCGGCGTGTTCTCGTTCGTCGATGCGGTGTTCGGCGGTTCGCTCGAAAACACCTTGAACGTGCTGATTTTGTCAAAGCCGATTCAGACGGCGATCTTACATCGCGAAGGCGTGCTGGGCTTACTGTTATCCGTCGTGGATGCGCTGGAGCGCGCTGCATGGACGGAGATCGAAGCCGTGTGCGGGCGGCTTGCGCCGTTGACGGTGAGCGAAGTCGCGGAGCTCGGGTTGGCCGCGGCGGCGTGGGCAGGCGTTGCAGATCGCAGCGCCGAGGCGAAAGGCTTGGAGCGTATCGAGGACTAATCCGCAGGATTGACCCCGATGAGCCGGTGAGGGGGCCGCGTCCGGGGTTCGGTGCGCGGCGTCAGCCCGGTGGTAAGCCGGACTGCTTACCCCTTCACAGCATCTCCATCTCCCGCATCGGCGCATGGGAAAAAAAACGCCCTAACTCCCGCGCCAGTTCATTCAGAGCAGCCATCTCTCCCTGCGAAATCCGCCGTGGCTCGTCAGCCTGGCTCCAGTCGCCGTACAGCAGCGCGACGGTCGACTGATTCTCGCCAACCACCGGCAGCAGCACGAACGAACGGGTATCGGCGAAGCTGCGCCGGAACCATTCCGGCAGTCGCGCCACCATCTTCGGGTCGCGGGCATTTTCTATAAAGATGCCCACCGAGTTCGCCACGGCGAGATGAAACACGTCGGGCTCGAAGGCCGTATTGAAGGACAGGCTTGGCAACGTGTCGTCGATCTTCGGACCGAAGCCCATGCGCGCCTTGAACATGCCGCTGCTGTGCCGCACAAACATCACGGTGCGCGCGAAACCGAGACCTGCATGTACCGTTTCGGATGCGAGCGCCAGTGCCGGCCCGAGCGGGCTACCGGATTTCAGCGCGCGCAGATCTTCGACCCCCGCGCCGATGCGCGCCTCAGGGTCGAGCGCTTCGCGGGCGATCGCGTCGGCGTTGGCGCGCAGCTCGACAATCTCGCGCATCACGCCTTCGCCGTCTTCTTCGCGGGCGAGCGCGATGCTCATTTCCACCAGCACGTCCGGGTCGGTGTTCAGGGCGCGGCCGTAGCGGTGCGCGAGTTCGGCCATACGCGCGTCGCGCTGCCAGTCCGGCATGTTCGGCGTGGTCAGCAGGCTCGCGACATCGGTCGAGTAGTTGGTAATGGCACGCAGCCACAGCACCTGTTTCGACTCGTCGGTCGCATGCGGATCGAACTCGCCCATGCCGTCGCGGATCATGTCGGGCAGGCGCCAGCGCACCGCGGCTTCCGCGCCGATCTCGTCGAATGTGACGCCGAGCACCGTGCTGCAGGCCTCGACTTCGTCGACATCCGTCTCGATCAGGCGGCGGATCTGATCCCACTCGGTGTCGAGATAGAACACCACGAGCAGCTTGCCGATCTGCCGCATCAGGGTGCAGACCACGGCCTCTTCGCCGGCGCGCAGGTCGCCGCGCTCGGTCAGCTTGCGGGCGACGCAGCCCGACAGCAGGGTGCGGTTCAGCTCGAGTTTCGCGTCGATGCGGCGCGGCACACTGTGATGGAAGTGATCGACGATCTTCAGGCCGACCACGAGGTGGCCGACTGCGTCCATGCCGAGCACCATCAAGGCGCGCGACACGGTGGTGATATTGCCGCCGAAGGCCATGTACATCGCCGAGTTGGCGAGGCGCAGCACCTTCTGGGTCAGGGCGAAATCCGACAGCACGACCTGGACGAGACCGGAGAAGTCGAGATCGTCGTTGTTCATTGCAGCCATGGTTGTACGCAGCGATTGCGACAGCATGGGGAAATCGCCACGCTCGCTCATTCGAGACCAGAGCCTGTCGAGCACCGCTGCCTTTACCATGTGATTCCCGCTAAAGCCATACGTGTTCCAGTGAGTAGCAGACCGGCGTCAAGCCGGTGTGCGATGCGCGAACGCCTGTTCTGCCCGGGCTGCATCAGGCTGCTTCGTGCAGATGCAGCGTGCGCGCCTCGAAGCGCTGCGCCAGTTCCTCGGATGGCAACGCCTTGCAGACGAGCCAGCCCTGAATATGATCACATCCCATCTCGGTCAGGAGCGTGCGCTGTGCTTCGGTCTCCACACCTTCTGCGACCAGTTCCAGGTCGAGCGTCTGCGCGAGACCGACGACCGCGCTAACGATTGCCTGATCGTTTCGGGAGGTTAGCAGATTCTCGACGAAACTCCGGTCGATCTTGAGTTTGGCCAGCGGGAATCGTTGCAGATACGCCAGACTCGAGTAGCCGGTGCCGAAGTCGTCGACGGCAAAGCGGATACCCATTGCGGTCAGCTCTTCGAGCAGCCCCGTGGCGTGAGCCGGGTCGTGCATCAGCAGGCTTTCGGTGATCTCGAACACGAGGCGGCGCGGGTCGATCCCGGTCAGCTCGATCGCCTCGCGCACGCTGTCCTTGAAACGCGGGTCGCGAAACTGCTGCGGCGACACGTTGACTGCGACGTACTGCAGCTTGATGCCGCGGGTGTCCCATTGGATCAGCTGCATGCAGGCGATCTTGAGCACCCAGTTGCCGAGGTAGTTGATGAGCCCGACCGATTCCGCGAGCGGAATGAACATCGACGGCGGCACCATCCCATGCACCGGATGCAGCCAGCGGATCAACGCCTCGACCCCCACCACGCCGTGGCTCTGGCTGCTGGTGATCGGCTGGAAGTGAAGCGAGAACTCGCCGTTGCGCACGCCGTCGTACAGGTCGGCCTCGAGCTTCAGGCGTTCGGCGTCGGCCGGGTTGTCGTCCGGCACGTAGAACGCCAGGGTGTTGCCGCCGGCCGCCTTGGCCTGCAGCAAGGCGTGGTCGGCCCAGCGCAGCAGGTGGTTGTCGCGCGCGACGGTGTCGTTGGCGTGATGTACGTCGGGATATAGGGCGATGCCGATGCTGGCCGACAGGTGCACCTGTTGGCCGTTGAAGACATACGGCTGCTGGATCGCGGTCAGGAGGCGCCGCGCCAGCGCCTCGGCAGCGGTGGCCGCGTACGTGCGGGTCGTGGAGGTGGGCACCAGAAGGGCGAATTCGTCGCTGGCGACCCGCGCGATCTTCTCGCCCTGAGTCGCGGTGTTCGACAGACGCCGCGCGGTTTCCCGCAGCATCTCGTCGCCGGCGTCGTAGCCGAGTGCGCGGTTCACGCGCTGATAATCGTCGATGTCGAGCAGCAGCAGGGCGGCGGGCGTGCCATGCGCGTCGGCCTGTTGCTGGGCGTCGAGCAGTGCCGGCATCAGCGCGGACTGATTGGCGAGGCCCGTCAGGCGGTCGTGGTGCAACGCATGCGTCAGACGCGCTTCGGTGGCGCGCCAGGCCGACACGTCGAAGCCGGCAATCGCAAAGCCTTCGATGCCGTCGTGGCTGCTGCGCACGACGCGTAATTCGACCGTGACCGGGTAGGTCAGCGACTTGATCAGGTCGAGCGTCGTCTTTTCGACGCCGCCGGTGGCCGACGCCCGGGCTAGCAGGGCGTCGAGGCGCTCGACGTCGGCGGGCGCGACCAGGTCGTGCAGCGTAATCGTTTGCAGATATTCGCGGTGGTAGCCGATAAAGCGCAGGCTCGCCTCGGACACGTAGAGGAAGTGCAGCTTCCGGTCGACGTGAGCAAGCAGGTCGACCGCACCGACGGCCTGCTCGAGGGGCGAGCGGCTGGCGCTCGGCGGGGGTAAGCCGTCCGCGCGGCGGCCTAACGCAAGGACCCGGTCGATGACCGTGCGCAAGGAGCCCCGGCGGGGCGCGGTGATCCTGTTCGCTTCCATGTTTCTCGCTGGCAACCTGTTTTCGTCTGCAGGCGGTTCGGCTCCCTCCCGTCCGGCGCGGATGGTCGAGAGGTATGAAGCCGCCCATCAGAACGAGATAACGACCCGCGCGCCGAAATCTTTAGCGGTTGCCGCAAACTTACTGTAAAAAAACTGCCTGTAATGATTGATAGCCCCAGTGTCTGAACGAGTGGCTGAACGACGCCCGGCGGATTCGGTTAAAGTGGCGCGCCTGGCTGTCCGTTATTGATAGCAAGCCTGACACTCGAGGCGGCTGCGGCAAGTCGCGTCCGCTGCACAGTCTTTCTGAATTCATGCACCGATGAGCCATGTCTGAACCGTTCCCTGCCCAGGCCAAGCCCGGGCGCGTCAAGGTGCTTGCGCAAACCGCCCAGGGCGCCCAACTGGCGGCTGACGCGCCGTTTGTTTACCTGGGACGCCAGCCAATTCTCGACCGCGACGGCGCGCTGAACGCCTACGAACTGTTGTTTCGTGCCGGCGCCCACAACTATGCCGAGGTCCGCGACGACGCCCAGGCGACCGCTCAGGTGGTGGCGCGCACGATTGGCGGGATCGGCGTGTCGGCGGTGCTCGGCCATCACCGCGGCTATGTGAACATTGGCCGCGACCTGTTGTTTGACGATATCGTTCACCTGATGTCGCCCGAACGCTTCGTGCTCGAGATTCTCGAGACCGTCAGCTTCGACGCGCAGCTCGTACGGCGGCTCGGCGAACTGCGCTGCGCCGGCTTCCAGGTGGCGCTCGACGATGTCAGCGAGCTGACGGCGGGCCTACGCGCCGTGCTGCCGCATACCGATATCGTCAAGGTCGATTTCCTGGTGACGCCCCGGGAGGCCCTGCCGAAACTGGCTGCAGCGGTGCTCGCCGAGGGCAAGACGCTGATTGCCGAGAAGGTCGAGACGCGGGACGACTTTGCGCTCGCCCGCGAGCTTGGTTTCCACCTGTTCCAGGGATACTTCTTCGCCCGCCCACAGGTGCTGGCCGCGCCGCGCAACCGCTCGTCGCGCCAGGCGCTGCTGCGCCTGCTAGCGCTCCTCGCAAGCGACGCCGGCATTATCGAACTCGAAGCGGAGTTAAAGCGCAACCCGAACGTCGTGGTGCAGTTGCTGCGCCTCGTCAATTCGAGCGCGTTCGGCCTCGGGCGCAATATTGCCTCGCTGCGCGAGGCGATCATCGCCACCGGCACGCGGCAGATCGCGCGCTGGGCGCAGCTTCTGCTGTATGCCGACAGCGGCGACCTGCCGTGGCGTTCCGATCCGCTGGTGCAGCTGGCCGGCACGCGCTCGCGCTTCATGGAGCTGGCGGCGCGCTGGCTGCGTCCGAAGGACGAGGACTTTGCGGACGCCGCGTTCATGACCGGGATCTTTTCGCTGGTGCACGTGGTGCTGGGCACGACGCCTGCCGAGGCCCTCGACAAACTGGGCCTGGCGTCGCAGATCCGCAATGCGATCGTCGAGCATAGCGGGGCGCTGGGTGCGCTGCTGAGGATCGCCGCGGCCGCCGATCAGGGCGCGGACGAGCGCACTGATGCGGCGTCGATTGCCGCCAGCGCCGAGGCGCCGGCCGGCTTCGCGGCGCTGACGCCCGAGGTGCTGGCGGAGCTGAACCTGTCCGCGGCAGCGTGGTTTGGCGCGCATGCGGGGATGGTGTAGCGCCGGGGGCGCGAGCAGCGGGTCTTCCAGCGTGCTTTGTCCGGACGTGGTCCAATAGCGGATAAGTTAAGTCGTGGCTTGACGCGCCCGGGAGGGCACGGCAGGGTACGGCTTCATTCATTGCACGGACACACGTGCGTCAACGCTTGAAGAGGCTCGAGATGAAACGAAAGTTCATGCCGGTATTGCTGGCGACCGTATTGTCGGTGGGTTTTGCGCTGCATTCTCTGACGGCGTCTGCGACGCTCAAGCCTGGCGACACGGCACCGGATTTCACGACCCAGGCGTCGCTCGGCGGCAAGACCTACACCTACTCGCTAGCCGATGAGTTGAAGAAGGGGCCGGTGGTGTTGTACTTCTACCCGGCGGCCTTCACGAAGGGCTGCACGATCGAGGCGCATGAATTCGCGGACGCCGTGGATGAATACAAGAAGTACGGCGCGACGGTGATTGGCGTGTCGCATGACAATATCGACACGTTGACGAAGTTTTCGGTGAGCGAATGCCGCAGCAGGTTCCCGGTCGCGGCTGACGCGGACGCGAAGGTAATTGGCGCCTACGACGCGGGGTTGCCGATGCACAATTCGATGGCGAACCGGGTGTCGTATGTGATTGCGCCGGACGGCAAGATCATTTATGAGTACACGAGCCTATCGCCGGACAAGCATGTCGAGAATACGCTGGAGGCGGTCAAGCAATGGGCGGCCACGCATAAGTCGCCGTGAGGGCAGGGGCGGAGGATGCCCGGCGGGCGGCTTGATGGTTGCTCTGCGTTTGCGTTGCTGCCGCGACCGGTGTCGCTGATTGCCGGATGGTGCAATAGTTTCTTGCTGGTGATCTCGCGGATGCACCGTGCTACGCTGGTGGCCGGTTTGTTTTGCGGGGTGATCCGAGATGCCTATCGTTGTGGGTCTGGCGGTGCTGGCCGCGCTGATATACGGCGCGGTCTGGTCGTTTGACGCGTTGTCGGCGCATTTTGGTCTTGGGGTTGCCGTTGGCGCTGCTGTGGTGGTTGCTGCTTTAATTGTAGCGGCGGTTGCTTATTGGCTGCGGCGCCGGCGTGAAGTGGCGGCCAATATTCATGATGGTGATTGGACGCATGAGCTCAAGGCTGAATGGGGGTTGGTTCGGTTGGCCGCCGGGAAGAGGTTATGTAGTTTGGACGTTCACGGCGTCCACGGGGACTATATTTTTGCTGATATTCAGGGGGCTGAGGGCGAGCGGGTTGGCGAGCAGTGGCAGCTAGCGCTCAAGGTTCGGGATGCCAGGTGTCCTCAGTGGAATTTGCCCATGCACGATGAGAAGCAGGCTAAGCAGTGGAAGCGGATTTTTGATCTGGCTGTTGAGCAGAGGCTTTGATTTTTGCTTTTTGCTTTTGCCTTGCAGGCGGCTCTTGCTTCTGAGCTCTCGCTGTTGTTGCCTGCGGCGCCTTGCATCTGGTTGTTGTTCTTGCGGTGTTGGCCTCTCCTTGTATTCTTATCGGTCTATTAGGTTCGCGCCTGTGCGGGGCAGCACCTACTTTTCTTTGCCGCCGCAAAGAAAAGTAGGCAAAAGAAAGCGGGCTCACACCGCCAGCTTGTAGCGGTCCGTCTCGGTCACCTACAGGGAACGGCCCAAGACGAGAGCTGCCCCCGCGCCACACGCGTTGGTGACCAGGCCGTCATCCGTTCCAGCGTTGCGCTGCGCGCCCCGCCGTCGGGCATAACCCCTCTGCACATTCTGTAGTATTGCAAACGTTTATTGACTGACTTCCAAGGCAGACCCATCCGCGACGCACGTAGTGCGGAGTGGGGTGGATGAGCCCTGTGTCACTAATGCGGGAAGCGCGAGGGCGCCTCTCGTCTCGGACCGCTCCGGGATCACGCAAGAGGCGGACACCTACTGGCTAGCGGTTGCAGCCCGCTTTCTTTGCGGCGGCAAAGAAAGTAAGTGCCGCCCCGCACAGGGGCGAAGCTAATAGACCGATAAGAAAGCAAGGAGAGGCCAACGCCATAGGAAAACAGCCAAAGATAGCCTGACCATGTCAATAAGAAATCAAGTAAAGGCCAATAACTTGAGCAAACCACCAATAGCCGTCGGCCAGACAAAAAAACATCACCCATTCCCCTGAACACCAGCCCCACGACCACCCCGCCGCGCACGCGATTCCCACCTGACGCGAATGCGATCCAGATAAAGATAAACAACCGGCGTGGTATAGAGCGTAAGCATTTGACTCACAATAAGCCCACCGACGATAGCAATGCCCAAAGGCGCCCGAAGCTCAGCCCCATCCCCATTCCCAAACGCCAACGGCAGCGCCCCAAGCAGCGCAGCACAAGTAGTCATCATGATCGGCCGAAACCTTAGCAAACAAGCCTGATGAATTGCGTCATAAGAGGACAACCCCTGCCGGGACGCCTCAATAGCAAAATCGATCATCATGATCGCGTTCTTCTTGACGATACCAATCAAAAGAATCACCGCAATCAACGCGATGATGCTGAACTCGGTCTGAAACAGCAGCAACGCCAGCAAAGCCCCCACCCCCGCCGAAGGCAACGTCGACAAAATCGTCAACGGATGGATATAGCTCTCATACAGTATCCCCAGCACGATATACACCGCCGCCAAGGCGGCCAGAATCAATAGAGGCATATCCGACAAGGACTGCTGAAACGCCTGCGCCGTTCCCTGGAAGCTGCCGTGAATCGTGCCCGGCATGCCAATCTCCGCCATCGTGTCGTAGATCGCCTTCGTCGCATCCGACAACGACTTCCCCGGCGGCAGGTTAAACGAGATCGTCGACGCCACGAACTGGCTCTGGTGATTCACCGACAACGGCGTACTGCCCGGACCGAAGCTCGCAATCGCCGACAACGGAATCATCGTCTCCTTCGAAGTCGACACCGCCGCCCCCGACGAGGCGCTCGACTTGCCGCTCGCCGCAAGTGAATTGATCGCCAGGTTGCGCGCCGAATCCGACGCAATCGCCGCCGCGCTCGATGCCGTCGTGCCGGCCGTGCCCCCGCTCGAGGCACTGGTGCTGTTGGTATTGGCCACCGGCGCAGTCACCGTGCCGGCCGTCGCGTTGGTGGTCTGCGCGCCGCTCGCGCTGCCCCCCGACGTGCTGATGTAAATCTGGTTCAGCATGTCCGGGCTTTGCCAGTATTTCGGCGCGACCTCCATCACCACGTGGTACTGGTTCAGCGGGTTGTAAATCGTCGACACCTGGCGCTGGCCGAACGCGTCGTACAGCGTGTTGTCGATCTGCGCCGGTTCGATGTTCAGGCGCGCGGCGCTCGCGCGGTCGATCGTCACCATCGATTCGAGACCGCCTTGCTGCTGGTCGGAATTCACGTCCGCCAGTTCCGGGCGCGCCTGCAAGGCCTCGGTGAGTTTCGGGCCCCATGTGTACAGGTCGGCTGTCGAATCGGCCAGCAGCGTGAACTGATACTGCGCGTTCGATTGCCGCCCGCCCACACGGATATCCTGCACAGCCTGCAGGAAGGTACGCACGCCCGCGACGTCAGAGAGCGGTCCGCGCAATTGTTGAATGACCTGATCTGCCGATACATGGCGCCCCGGCTTCGATTTCAGTTGCACATACATGAAGCCGGAATTGGTCTGCCGTCCACCCGTGAAACCGACCACGCCATCCACCGCAGGGTTCTCGCCGACGATCTTCATCATCTCGGCAAACTTGCCCTTCATCGCCTGAAAGGAGGTGGACTGGTCGGCCTGAATGCCGCCGACGAGGCGGCCGGTGTCCTGTTGCGGAAAGAAGCCCTTTGGGACGATCACGTACAGCCACACGTTCAGTCCGATCGTGGCGACCAGCACCAGCAGGATCAGCCGCGGATGCCGCAGCGACCAGCCGAGCGTGCGTTCGTAGCCGCTCTGCATCGACTGGAAGCCCCGTTCCAGCCAGCGCGCAAAGCGTCCTTCTTCCTTACGCTCATGCGGCTCGTTGAGCAGGCGCGAACACATCATCGGCGTGAGCGTCAGCGACACCAGCAGCGAAACGGTAATGGCGAGCGACAGCGTCAGCGCAAATTCGCGGAACAGGCGCCCGACAATGCCGCCCATCAGCAGAATCGGCAGGAACACGGCCACCAGCGAGATGCTGATCGACACCACGGTGAAGCCAACTTCACGCGCGCCGAGAAAGGCGGCCTTCATGCGCGGTACGCCGGCCTCGATGTGCCGCGAAATGTTTTCCAGCACCACGATGGCATCGTCGACCACGAAGCCGGTGGCGATCGTCAACGCCATCAGCGAGAGGTTGTCGATCGAAAAGCCCATCAGATACATCGCGCCGAACGTGCCGATGATCGAGATCGGCACGGCGACGCTCGGAATCAGCGTGGCGCGCCAGTTGCGCAGGAACAGGAACACCACCATCACGACCAGCGCCACGGCAATGATCAAGGTGTGCTCGGTGTCTTTCAGCGAGGCGCGGATGGTGGTGGAGCGGTCGACCGTCGGTATCACATCCACGTCCGCCGGCAGCGACGCTTTCAGTTGCGGCAGCATCCCCTTGACGCGGTCGACGGTATCGATAATGTTCGCGCCCGGCTGGCGGTACAGGATGACTAGCACCGAGCGCTTGCCGTTGTAGAGACCGAGGTTGCGCAGGTCTTCAACCGAGTCGACCACCTCCGACACGTCCGACAGGTGCACAGCCGAACCGTTGCGGTAGGCGATGATCAGGTCCTTGTACTGCGAGGCCTTGCTCGCCTGATCGTTGGTGTAGAGCTGCACATGGTTCGGTCCGAACTCGATCGAGCCTTTCGGGCTGTTCGCGTTCGCCGCGGCCAGCGCCGCCCGGACGTCTTCGAGTCCGATGCCGTAGTGGAACAGCATCTGCGGTTCCAGTTCCACGCGCACCGCAGGGTTGGCCGAGCCGCTGACGTCGACTTCGCCGATGCCGTCCACCTGCGAGAGCGATTGCTGCAACACCGTGGCGGCGGAGTCGTACAACTGCCCGGCCGTCAGCGTATTGGACGTCAAGGCGAGAATCAGGATCGGCGCGTCGGCCGGGTTGACCTTGTGATACGTCGGATTGCTCCGAAGACTCGCGGGCAGATCGGCGCGGGCCGCATTGATGGCGGCCTGCACGTCGCGCGCCGCGCCGTCGATATCGCGGTTCAGGCCGAACTGCAGCGTGATGCGCGTCGAGCCCACCGAGCTCTGCGAGGTCATCTCGGTGACGTCGGCAATCGAGCCCAGATGCCGCTCGAGCGGGCTCGCCACACTGGTCGCCACGGTTTCGGGACTCGCGCCCGGCAGTGAGGCCTGCACCGAGCTGGTCGG
>Ga0116109_1000095_pt1 | contig 22846 bp, 30 predicted proteins | sample June2015DPH_8_10_2_FD_89718 | JGI IMG/M metagenome (GOLD analysis project Ga0116109, IMG submission 89718) | Peatland microbial communities from SPRUCE experiment site at the Marcell Experimental Forest, Minnesota, USA - June2015DPH_8_10 | ecosystem: Environmental > Terrestrial > Soil > Wetlands... | reverse complement strand
TCGTTCCAGATGGCAGTCTCATTCTTCTCGTTGGCGCCGGTGCTGGTTCCGTGGATGGAGAGGACGCCGGTATCATCATCAGTAAGACCCCAGACAGCGAGGGCACGACGAAGAGGAGCAACCGACGGGTCAGAGCCTTCCAGCATACCGTACATCCCAAAAGCGTCCTTCTCTTGTCGGGCAGCTTCTTTCTCGAGGTTTACGAGGCGAGACGAGATGTACTCCTCGTCGACGGCCTCACCTTCCTTCTTGCGGTAGGCAATCTCTTCCTGGAGTTCATACTGCTCGTGTGTAAGCCATTGTGAAATTTGGGTGCGGCGGAAGGAAAGTTGGCGAGAGCGGTAGGCGATATCCGGGATGGGAAGGGGAAGCTTCGTTTTGACCGAGCGTGCGACGGTAAGAGCGCCCTTTCCTGGAGCAGGCACCAGCCTTGTCGCTACAAAGGATCGAAATCGATAAGTATTGAACAACTTGACAGAAAGAACACTTACGTCAACGTCAACGTAAAAGCAAGAACACCACGGATAGGCGCACCCAACTTGAGTGCAGTCTTTGCGCTCACGATACGGACACCAGTTCCTTGAGCCTCCACGAAGCCAGCACGGAAGTCATAGCAGGATGAGACATTTCAGTTGGTTCACGTCCCATGGCAAATTCTGTCTCTGCGTTGCTAGTGGCCTTCATGTTCGCGAACTCGTAAGAACCCTCTTCACTGATGTCATCGAAGCCACCAGCAATCATGACCTTGGCCTTCCCAGAAAGAATAGTGTCGGAGGCGATTTCGAGGGATTGAAGAGCGGTTGCACTGGCAATACACTATCAGCAGATTTTTTAAGCGTAAGGTTGCGCAAGGTTAAAGAAAACATACCAGGCGCCAACTGGAATCTTCACAGGTCCGCTTGAAGACAGTAGAAGAAGATTGATCCATCCTGCAGTCGTATTGATGAACCTAGACAACCATTCAGTATAAGGAAGAAATGTAAGTGAAAAACAAGCTTTACGTTTCCTGAAAAATGTCCTCCTTTTCATCGCGACGATCCTTAAACATCTCGCCCATGCTGATGGTGGCTCCCATACCGCTTCCGAGAGCAGTGCCAACCTCTGAAGGATGGATATGATTGTAGAGTTCATATGGATCGGTAATACCGGACGCATTAAGGGCCTCGATAGTGGAAACAAATGCCCACAGGGTGGAGCGATCGGTTTGAGCGATGATGTCGTCAGGAATTCCGTAACGTCCAGCATGCCATCCAGTCGGAATTTGGCCAGCGACGGTGCGACTGAACTTGAAGGCTTTGGGAACGAAGACACAGGCACCCTTCTTGAACTGGGCAAACCATTTCCCACACTCGCGGGCCCACATTTATCACCATGATGGGGTTTGAACTTCTGCGCCTCGGAGTCGGACACCTCGATGGGTTCGAGATCGTGGATGAGCTCGACTTCTTGCTTGAAGACCTTGTTGGGGTCGTAACCGCGGGATAACCCAGGCTCTGTATAATTATGTCAGTCCAATATATATATAAAGAGGTAGGAGTTCGTACCAATTAGACGGATACCAGCGTGAAGGAGGATCTCCTTCTCGAAACGGCCTTTGACATCCTTGTCGTCGACTGTTTAGTTTGCCTTGCTGTCGACCCAACCGACATACAACGATCCATCCTTCAGGCGACCGTCGAAGTGTTTGATAAAGCCCATAAGCCAGGCCATCTCGATGCAACCTTCAATAGTGAATTTGCCTCAAGCCTCCATCTCCCATCGTGTACGAGAGCTACCCCAGGGTCCGACTTCGCCGTAACCGGCAGTAACGACGACCTTTTCCAGATCGACAAGACCTCGGAGGTGCGAAAACGAAAGATCGGAAAGAGAGTCGGGAGATTCGAGGACTGGGAAGTCGAAGCGGAAGTTGGCGCGAGGAAGGACATCAACAGTTTGAAGGAGTCGTTCAGCTTCAACTCTGTTGATGACCTTGAAGTTCGCCGAGTTGTCATGAGCGATAGCGCGGCGAAGTTCAGCCTTCTTATTCAACTTCGTGCGAATGCGGGTAGTGATGTCAGCGAGGTCGGGAAGGCGATCCATTCCACCGTTGAGATCAGCCCAGATAAGCTCGACTTGGGTGATGCTGAAGAGGAGAGGATGCATGAGACCGGGGATGTTGAATGCCATTTCTTTGGCCGAGAAGGTGCGAACACCATAGCTTTTGAGCTCGTGGGCGACAATTTTTGTTGGGCCCATCAGACCTGTTTCACGCGTCCGTCAGTAACAGAAACCTGTTGGATTCAAAAAGAAACGCACCCAATGACGGCACCAGCCAAGCATAGATATTCACCCCAGCTTTCGGAAGCCCAGCGTGGGAATCGCCTTTCGAGAGAAATTTTGGACTGTGAGTAAAGCCCGTCGTTTCCGAAGAGACCGTGGTTGGGAGAGAGAGGAAGGATAACTTGGGTGGGGTGGGTAACAAAATGGCGACTGAGCTTCTTGTTCTTGACGGCACCGAGAATGCGAAGGAGGTTGACCAACATCATACGGTGGGTAAGCTCAGGCCTATCGTCGAGGCCGTTGATCTCACGACCGTTCTCGGGGATGCCAGCAAATGGAAGGATGTGGTCGAGATCCATACCGAGGTTGGCGTAGATGTAGTCGACAAGGGCCTCGACATCCTGTTTGGAGGCCTGGTTGAAGGGAACGACAGTGAGAGCAGAACCACGGCTGCCAAAGGACTGGAAGATCGACTGGTAGTATTCAACAGTCTTCCGGCTGTGGCTTGAAGTGGTGATAACGACGTGGGTACCTCCAGAAAGGAGACCCTTGACAACTTCGACACCGATCGAGCCTTTGCCGACACCGGTGAGGAGTGCATTCTTGTCCTTGAAGATAGCACCTAAGGTGGCGATTTCGTGTAGGATGTCGAGGTAGATAATTGCTGCTGCATTCCCAGTTTGCGCCGACCCTGCGCTTCAAATGCAACAGTGGGATCTTATCGGAGGAGATGGAAGTGACAGGAATAATGCCATTGAGTTGTGGGCGGAGGAAGGAAGGCGAGGAGCCAGTGAGTTGTGAGCGGAGGAAGGAAGGCGAGGAGCAACGGCTGCGTGTGCCAGTTGGAGGGATGCGCAAATCATGAGAGTTGGAGTTGTGAGAGAGTGAACGACACCCTCATAGAGAGCCTTGATGTGGTTCTTCTGGTCCTTGCTAATCTCCGGCAGAGCTGGATAGAGCTGCCCTGGCGTTCCTCGAAGAGGGTGACGTCGATACCCTGCATAGCCTTCTTGTAAATAATCTCCAGCGCCTTAAAGCCTTGCATATGATCGCCATATGAGCGAGCGGCTCCGTAAACTGTAATTGATGCAGGGGTTGACCCAGAATATTGACGACGATCTTTTGCCCAGCGCGAGGCACGAGAATACAGCGGAGGGGATTGTCGATGTATGAAGTTCCTTGTATGATGATATTTGACGTAACGGGAACATAAATCCAGTTGTAGTACTAGAGGAAGTTCAGTAAATTCTATCACAAAATACACTTGATAAAGCGTACTTTGATTTTGATTTCCTTGAACAACGCATAATCCAGTCAAAGAAATATATATCATCTCCGATGCCTCTTTTCGCCACCTGGAGGAACCTGTGAGACAGTCCCTCGTAAACCTCACGCACACGGCCGATTGATCCATCCAATTCCTCCGGAGTAGCCCCTTCTTCCCTCAGGTCCCTTAGAGCGCCCTCTTCTAGCCGGGCGTAATCAAACCAAACATCGTAATTTCGGCTGTCGTGCGTGATCTCATCCTTATAGTGGATCCGACGGTTTCTTAGAACAGTGTTTTCGAGCGTACTTCGTGTTCCGTACTGTTTTTCAAAATTTATGTAGGTGGCATACAGAGCCGCAAATTTTGCTCGCGGCATGCGGGAGAGTGCAAACTGTAGCAAAGAGAGAATCAGTGGATAAGTATATGAGAGCTAACAACAAGCAAACCTTATAGATGACTCTTGCCCACTCGTACTCCTTCAACCGCGCTCCCATTTTGGCAAAGGCACTAAATACAGCCTATGCCTTCTCCACTTGTTCCTCGTCATCACCATAGAACTCCAGGACATACTTCGCGTGCCTTTTCCCAAGAGGCAGATGCAGGGGCGTTGGCGTTGAGTTTCTCGTCCATGAGGTGGGTCGCTCCATATGCGGTGGGAGACCCCTGTCTGTACTGGTGGATCTCTGTGGGTTTCCAGTTGTCAGTCGTGGCAGCAAAAAAAGAGGAGCGGGAAAGATGGAGCCTGTGGCTCACCTCTTGACGTACCTTGAGGGCCTCCCATTGTATGTGTCCCCCTCTGCACATCTCTCCTACCCACACCATTACCGATAGCGAAGATTTGTGCCTACATCCCGCGAGAGCGGGGAGAGGCAGTCCAAGGCTGTTCAAGGCAACAGAGGAAACGAGCGAATTCCTGATGATTAATTGAAACTCCGCCCAAACATCATTGAAGGCGAAATTACTGTTCGACCACACATTCGGGATGGCTATCAATAAATATCAAGTCCCCATAATATTAAGATGTACCTATCTATGAGTTTTACCTCTAAAATTTCAGATTATAGGATCTGAATGTGTAAATATTAATCCTTGACTGAAAGCAGCTCAAAATCATGTGACCATGATGTCAGCTCTTCGATCCATCTCTTATCTGATGACTCTTGCTCACCGACCTTGACGACAACTTTTCAGCTCTGTGTGTTCTTGCTCGTTTCTAACAGCACGACTCCTTAGGCTGACACTGCCACCTAGACCTTGACTTCGTGGACAAGGATCATGCCATGCTATTGTTCAAAGTGCCAGGCAAATCCGCACAACAACTTTACTATCAGAACAATAAGGCTACATCTCAAAGCAGATAGGAGATCACTTGCGTTCTGCTCTGGAGATGAAAGGGACCACCGCGAGTACTGCATCTCCCGCACTGCCCAGTTTTTGGAAACAATTAAAAACCAATCAGAGGTTGTTTATCAAGGTGTGTTAGATTGAACTTGAATACTTGTCTAATTCTTGGCTAAATGGTGAAATATAGATATAGCGGGTGACAATACTCAATTGGAAGCGGGAAGTGACTTGGGTGCAAGTGCTGATAACAGAGTAGAGGAGGGTATGTGTGAATACAATTTGCATAATATAGGACAATAATAACACCAAATCAACTTTGGATTGGATTGCCAATTTGATAGGAAATGGTGATTTGGAAGAAGATTCTCATTTAACGGATGGTACTATTGACAGTCCTGATGGTATGACAACCCATAATTCTAATCATATATCTATCTTATTGTTTCAATAAATAACAGGCACTGAGGATATAAACCTCAACACTGATTTGGATGCCCACACAGATGCAGACACAAGCACAGATGCAGATGCAGACTCAGATACAGACTCAGACTCAGATGCAGGCACAAACTCAGACACAAGTGATCTTAACATTGGTATAACTGCCTTTGCTCATGATCTGGTCTATGATGATGCATTGCTTCATGGAGAACCAATCTTACTCAGTGAAGATGATAGTGATTCAGATGTCTTGGATTCAGATATGGTCTCGGAATCTGGGGAATCCTCTAGTATATCACCTGAGCTCCATGACTTTCTTGATGATGCAGACTCAGACATAAATGCAGAGTTCTTTGAAACTCCTGATGTCTTGAATAAACTGCGAGATCAATTGTTAGGGGGATATAAACCTTCTGCTGAATGTCCTCCAGACATAAAAACAGGAATGGACATTGATGAATTGTCATTGGATGAGAAGATATCACTTGAGCATTTTATTGCGTGGAAAAAGTCAAATGGAACAGTCAAAGCTTATAATATGCATGCTAAAGTCTTAGCAACCCATACTGGTGCTACAATCTTGACTCTATATCAGGCCAGGAAACTTGCTGTAAAACTTACTGGATTTCATGCTACAAAAGCTGATATTTGCCCTAAGAGCTGCATTGCATACACAGGAAAGTATGAGCATTTAGATAAATGTCCATACAAACCCAGCTCTGGTCCTGTTTGTAATACTCCAAGATACCGTGAATCTTCAAAAGGGGTCAAGCAGCCAATTGCACAAGTTCAAGTTCTCCCAGTCATGGATACAGTTAGGGCATTGTATGCAAATGCAGAAACATCATCTGAGATGCGCAATCGAGATTCTTGTCTACAACAAGTACTGCATCTTATTGCCACAGCAGCAAATAATCCACATCTTGTGGATGGAATAACTACAGATCCTAATGCACCTGTGCGCCAATATTCTGACTATGGAAATGGTCAAATTCATCAAATGCTGTATGAAAAATTTGGGCTCTTTAAGGATCCTCGAGATGTTGCATTTGCACTCTCCACTGATGGTGCCCAACTGACAATGAAAAAACAATCCAACACTTGGCTATTGATTTTTATTATTCTGAACTTACCTGCAACATTTCGCTATGGGGAGCAGGTTGTAATTGATTGTGCAACTCCTGGTCCCCACTCTCCAGGGGACATTGAATCATTTCTATGGATCACATTTATAGAAATGGCAAAAGCATCTGAAGGACTCTGGATGTATGATGCAGTTGATTCATCCTATTTTCTGAATCATGCTGCTATTTCAATGGCTTTAGGAGATATGCTAGGATCAGCAAAAATAAATGGAATGGCAGGGCATATGGCAATTTTTGGAGACAGATTCAGCATGGTCCAAGGTGCTCGTTCAAGTCGTGTAAAGGGCTCAAAGTCACTTTATTATCCAAGCAGCCCCCCTGAAAATTCTACCTACAATCCAGATCGCCCTAGTTATGATCTACACAATTTGCCACTAAGAACTCAAAGCCAGTATTGGAAGATTATTAAAAACCTGGAGGATGCACAGACCAAAAAAGACAAGGCTAATATTGTTAAAGCCACAGGCATTTCACGGCTTCCATTGTGTGCAGCTAGCAAAGCTTTTATTCATCCAACATTCTTTCCCATTGACCCCTTTCATCTATTCTATGAAAACCAAGTCTTATTTATGTGGGATCTATGGACAATCCTTAGTGACAAGAATGATTTAGTTCATTTCACTCGTGCTGATGATTTTGGAGCACTCATTCCAAAAGCAATGAAAACCCTTCCACCAGTATTTTGTGGCCCTGTACGGGATCCATATCTAAAGCGACAAAGCCAATATAAAATTTATGAGTGGATGGCATTACTTCATTGGTATATCATTCCAATTGGAATGGAAACAGGAATGAATCCATCAGTCTTGAAGAACTTTTCACAGTTTGTTGAGATAATTGAATTTGCTATGACAAACACCAAAAGAACAGATGCAGATCTATCCTATCTGCAGGAATTAATTATTAAATTCCTGCAAGGCTTTGAGACATTGTACATTGGAGATGATCCTGAAAAAATAAATCGCATGAGATTATGTATTTTTCAGCTGATCCATGTCCCCAACCATATTAGATGGAATGGATCTATTCGTCTAGGCTCTCAGGCTACAGTTGAACGCAGTATAGGAGAAATGGGAAGATTGATTCGATCCAAGAAAGCCCCATTTGCTAATTTGACAAATCTGATCTATGAAAAGGAGCTGATCAAGATTTTATGCCTTTATTACCCAACATTGGACATTAATCGCAAACAAAAATCAGACTTGGAGACAGTCCTTCAGCCAATTCAACAACAGAAGATCTACAAAAAATACAATTCCATGACACCTGTTATTGAGAAAGAGCTGGCTTCCATCTCAGCCTTGTTGGACCAAACCATAACAAGTGGGGGGGATATTGAATATTCACGATGGGGGAAATTGAAACTTCTGAATGGACATGTACTTTCAAGTCGTTCTACTGAAGCAAAAAATCGAGTACAGCGGCAATCTTTTTGGTTTGAGGTACATTTAATCTGCACTATTTTATTAAAAATGCTCATTTTTGACTAAACATCTTAGGCAAAAAAACCTCTGACATCTACTTCAATATTTGGTGAAGCCCTGTCCTTTTATCAAATTGACCTTGGTCACCTGGGCCCTTGCATATTTGTTATCTACAAACCCCTTGTTAAGGTCAAGCGCTCCTTGAATTGTCTAAAAGGGCAGTGGCAGGAAGAAACCATGCTTGCACTAAATGCCAATGACATTATTAGTCTTGTGGGAATATGGGCTGGAAACGAATCAGTCTATATTCTCAGAAAACATCCAGGCTTGACAATGTTGACTCCTGAGGAATGTGGAATTGAAGACAGTGATGGTGGGGAAGGTGAAATAAATGAAGGTATAAGGGGTGCTATATAACAATGATCCAAGGTCTAGGCTCAAGTTACAGCTGCTATGGAAGTGAAAAATATCCCAGACAAGTATAATATAAATACTTGATTGACTGACTGATGTATTATGAGTCCAATTGAAATAAAGTTTTCTTATATGCTTCTGACCCAGCCAAAATTTGAATGGTGTTCATGTCAAGAGAGTTTCAATTAGACTTTGATTGGATCTTGGATCAATCATGGCTAAATATAGTGTAAAGCCTGTGGCAGTCTTGCATACACAAAACAAGATGGGATATACAATATGGTATATATGCATTAAAACTAGTTGACAATTACTATTTGGTCTGAAACTGCTGACGTAGGGAAGCTAATAATGCATTGCCTAATGCCTTTTCCTCCTTTGTTTCAGATGCAACACAAAGAAATTCAGGGCAAAGCTCAAGATGTTCACCTGAAAGCACATCTGCAACACCACTTTCCCTCTGGATAACAGCCAGAATCATGATGACTTGCTTGTCCTTGTTTCGATGCCGAATTCGTCGAACATATTTACCACAATGTTCACCTTTGATAACCACAAGAAGCCCTTTGTCACGTTGTGGACATGGGTGCTTTGCAGTGACCCAGTCATGTTGAAGGGGAATTGAAGATCTGTAGTAATTGTGTCGGATAACTAACTGTCCATTTGCCTCCACAAGATAAGCATCAAGTTCTTTGTCCTTGTACTCGCCACCATTTACTACCACTTTTAGTGTTGCACCAATTAAGCACCTATTGAAAAAAAAATGTGTTGGCACCTGTGGGCTGTTGGTGACCTGGCTGGTGCTAGCAACTGAGGAAGGGGGGGAAAAGGGCATATGGGATGGGTTTAAGAATGTGGACAACTCTGGAATAGGAGAACAGGATGATGGATCCCATGCTGGTGTCAATGATGAAAAGTCAGGTAAAGGAGTGGCACCACCAGGTGTTGAGGCCTCCAGTGATGATGGTTGCTCCTGATAGTGCTCAGATGTGTGCAAGACATTTTTTGTGGGCTTGTAGTCAAAAAGCTTAAGTCGTGTTCTTGAGTTCAAATTTTGGGTAAGATGTTCATTAGAGGTACCATCAAATTACTCACATAGATTCAACAACATCATCGTAATCAACAATTGCGGTCTTGAAAGGGCTCGAGGGATCAAAATGTAGAAACTGTATCTCAAGCCTCAGCTTATTAAATGAAGCTTGGCCAGGAATGATGTTCTTGACAACAGCTTCATACCCCTTGTGAGGGCCAGACTTAACTACCGTGACATGCACATTGAGCCATGGGTTCTGGTTGACCTTGAAGAAATGTCCAGTAGAGCCCATGGCCTGTGGTGTGGGTGGGTATGAGGCAGCACCAATCTTCAACAAGTTAACATGAACTTCAAGTGGCTAAAAACAAGTCAGGAAATATATAACCTAGTATTTTATTATAATACCTGAATAGAATCACTGCCATCAATGTGTAGGGTGCCACCTTCACTGGAGTTATTGACAATATAGGCAATGTCATTGTCAATGTTTATGACCAATCCAGTTCTTCCATTCAAGGAACCACTTGTGATGCTGACAGAATCGCCTGCAACAAAAACTTTGCGTAAGTCATGTAGTGGAATGGCAATGGTCCCCTCGCCATGGGTAAGTTCAACTTCTGCATGCATTGCTTGAATTGCAGTAATAATACCCTCTTTTTTGGAGGAGCAGATAACAACCACCTCATGCACTTCAAAAACCCATTCTTGAGGCCGAGGGATTGTAGATGCTTGGATGCTTGGATGCTCGCTTAGCTTGAACAAGAAGAACAGGCAAGAAGGCATGCTAGTAGGAGCAGACAAAATTGAATGGAGATCAAATCGTTTGCGAATAAGTCCATGTTCAAAAACATGCCCCATATAGGTATAATGTCCATTGTCCAGCCTTCTGGGACAAGGAATGTTGTTGGTGTCCTCAGGGTTGAATAATCCTGGTTGAGGAATATCGGTAGTTCGCTTCCTCTTTAATGAAGATGTTGAATTTGGTGTCGAGTGTGTGAGATGCAACTTTAGGCGAGGGACCAGCAATACTTCGGCTCCCCAGAATTTCACTGCGACGACGAGGCCGACATCCCCCTTGTACCTTCCCTTACGCACCCTGACCCATTTTCCTTCCTCAACAACGCTATCACTGTTGTGCATACTCAGCATCTTGATGGAATCTAGATATGGAATGATTTGTCGCTCAATGCCCAGAAGTGTGACTACAATCCCAGGAGTGCGTTCTGCAAGGTGTTGGAGGAGATCGGGGTTCATGGTGGCCTCTAGATATATCCAACCTCGTATTGATCCACGGGTAAAACATGACCGCAATTCAAGTTCGTGGTGATCCGCTGCACTCAGACACAAAGAAAAAATCGCCTCTTCTTCAGCGCCGACCTAAGAACTTAGGTGTGAAAAACAATTTCTCATCGGTTACAAAAATAGAATTACCTTACACCGGACGCGCCATAGCGGATAATCGTCAGTACTTGGTAGTCGTCCAACTAGGGTGTCAGTCCAATGTTCTTGGCCACTAGAGTCCATTGATCGCGATCGGATTCGTGCCCGTTCGTTGATCCTTGCTAGGAGGGCATCGAGGACATCTTCCTGTTCGAGCGTCGTCAAGGGTGGTGTGTACATCTGAGGACGCGAGTTGTTTGCAAAAGGTTCTTCGTCATCGATAAAATCTGCTGAATCAAGATGAAGGCATAGAAAAAATAATAATAATCGGACGAACCGCCAAAATCCTCATCATCACCCTCATCGGTACTCGACTTCTCGTTGTCCACCTCAGCCTCAATATCGAGATAACGACGGACTTCATTAGGAACCTAGGATGGCAGATTCAGTATGAAGAACTTGGGAGACGGATATAACTTACTTGGCTCATGATACCGAGCCTGCTTTTCCCTGAAACCAGATCGTCAGCATCTGAAATCTGCCGCCATCAACCTATCCGCAAAGTCTAGGCTCGCATTCGGAAGCACGAAACAATTCACAGCCTGCTTTCTTTGATCTTTTGATCACTCAGGCCAAGTTCATCGCGTAAATTTGGTATAAAACAACTAAATACTGACTAGAGCACAAAAACATGACTTACAAGGCAGGCAACAAGGGCAGAGGGAGGCACGACTGGTGTAATGGTGGTGGTACGAAAGGAAGAGGAAAGACGTACGAAGTTGCAGAACGGCCGAGGATATCGATCGGAATGTTGCAACTTCGGGATCCGGTAGCCATTTTTTACCGGATCCCGAAGTTGCAACATTCCGATCGATATCCTCGGCCGTTCTGCAACTTCTCACGCCTTTCCTCTTCCTTTCGTACCACCACCACACCATCGCCCCCACTTCATTCAAGACCTCTACGAACACAGGAACTTATTGAATGGTCTCGGCCAACCAGCGAGGGCGGAAAAGCCGCAACTTTCCTTATCGATTGTTCATCTACAATGGCGGGTATGTTCCTTATCGCCCTGATTAAATGATATAATGACTTCGTCCATTCCTACGCCCGCTTTCTGTGCTCACAGCTATACGTCACTAGTGCTCACATATCCACCAGGTGCATCGGGCAGGTCATTGTCGCATTGTGGGTCAAGTCGCCTTTATTATCCCGCGTCTCGATTCAAAAGAAACTGCATCGCTTGAAGTCCAATAGGAGGTACCTTGACGATTCACGAAGTCATCCTGTCCTACCTCGACGAACCCAAGACAGTGTCTAAGGGGATTGGATAACTGCTACATCGAGATTTGATCGCTCGTCAAAACCTGAGGTAATGTATCCCTCTCAACCAACGATCTTTTCTCTCACAATTTCAGTCCTCCACTAATCTATGCCATGACTATGCTCTTCAGAGCGGCAGGCAGATTTTGCAGTTGAGAGCCCCCTTCACATGCTCATGTCGTTTGGTCGCAGTCTTGCCTTGAGTAAACCACGAGTCGATGCGGAGGGAGAATCGATTAACCTTGCTCACTACGCAGCGTAGTGCCAATAAATATTTCGTCGCAAGTCCATTCCCAGGTCCAGTCGAATTTACTCATCGCGTTTGGTCAGGGTATGGCTCATTCACTCGGCGGATTCGCAGAAACTCAACTCAGCAACTCCATCGGCAAGAACCTCCTCCGGCCCACGGTATGTCTTGCTACTTATGTTTTGCTAAAAGTTTAACTTAAATCGATGGCAAGGCTTCCGACTGGAGAAACGGTAATTGGTTGCACATCAATCACCTCGCTGAACGCTTGCCGCTCTCAATAAAATGGGCCCGCTCGATAACTATACCTTTCTAGAGTCAACTTTGGCGATGTACTTGATGAAAAGGTCTTTCCACCGATTAGGACCGGAAATTCATCGCGCCGGTACTTCCGCGTGCTCCCACCACGTGCGAAGCCCTACACATTTAGAAGACCTACTCTGCCACGACGACACGATGCCGCCCTCTGCTTGTGTGTCCAGTGTCGTAAGTTATCCCAGAGTCGCATCGATTGCACTGGCAACCTTACTTTCTGACAACCAACACTTGAATAACCCGTCTGACCGCCGATCTTATAACATCCAGCTGGAATGAACAAGTAAGTAACTTTTTAACTTAGCCTCAATGGTCTTTTCATACCACCATGAAAGCTCGATAACGGAACCAGTGATTGTGAGAACGACAGTAGAAGATCAAAATTCCCAGCAAAACAATCGAGGATAATGTCGAGATCTACTCACAGCCTTTGAAACCTCACTTGCCGGCGATTGGTCGTTTCTTGATTGTGGTTACATTTCTCGAAGACGCGCTGCGAATCCTCGCTCAATGAGGTGACCAGATTTGGTACCTGCAGCAGTACGTTTCCACATACACTTGTTCTATGCCAGCAAAGCGCTCACTCGCAATAGACATCGTCATTTCCCCTGGGGAATTTCTCACACATTCCTTATAATTAACGTCATTGTCAGTAGATTCTTTCTCTCCTACCAATGGACCATGTCGTGCTGACCTCTCTATCCAGACCATGCTTGTCGGCTCTGGTACCGTCATTCTCAAGAAACACACAGAATACGCTGTCGGTGGTCTCCTCGGCGTTGTTGTTATTCAAGGCTTCGGATATGGCCTCATGTTTGACCTCAACTTCTTCCTTCGCAACCTCAGCGTCATTGGTGAACTCTTTATGGTTTTCAGTGAATCTATGGTGTCAAGAAAAGCTCTGTTTGCCGGACTCCCCAGCATCAGCGAGACTGACCGCAAGAAATAGTGAGCCTGTCTATTAACCCCCCAGCGCACAGTTCTTTAACCCACGGCATCTAGTTTCCTTCTTGCAGGTTGTGTGCTTCTTATCTTCCTTTTCCTGGGTTTCGCACTCCAGGGTGAATGGGGGATTCGCTCGGGTATTCGTCTCGATCGTTGGACTCGGCGCCTGCGGAATGGTGGCAGTTGGCTTCAAGGCCAAATGGTCGGCGGCTATCCTCGTTCTTGTACTTAGCGTGTTCAATGTGTTCGCGAACAACTGGTGGAGTGTGCACTCTGCGCACCCTCAATGCGACTTCCTCAAGTAAGTGTATTGGTTATCGTTCTAATTTACCTGTATTCACCTTCTCTCTTAGATATGATTTCTCCAGACTCTTTGTTCGTGACCTTTTCTTCTCTGTGACTCTTGAAGCTTGACTAATTGAATTGATTTAGCCATCGTCGGTGGCCTTATCCTCCTCCAGTGATGTGCCGGCTCGGGCTCGAAGCCCTGAGCCGGCCCAACCCGGCCCTCAAAAGCCGAGCCAGTTCAGGTAAGCAAATTACAATCAACGTTGCAACTTGAACGTTGATCAACGCCAATTTGGTGGCCATTGTCCTTTCCGGCCCTTCTCCATTTCCCCGATTTCATGGCTCTTCATGAATGTTCTCCGAGCACAGGTATGTAGTTTCTGGACCTTCAAGGTAGCTTCATGTGCTTCATTAGCTTCAACCAGCGTCCACGTCAACTGGAACGGTTATTTGTAAACCTCTCAGCCGTGCAAATGCGGCAATCATATCTGGGAAGCCCTCAAGCCGCCGACCATCTGCAGCTCAACTCAAAAGGCTGGGCATCAAAGTCAGGGATTTTGCCTTTGAGAAGACTTTACCGCCAGCAAGAACTGTTTATTTCCATCGCCAGATCCTACCTGGTGTTGCAAGGCGGCTTATCACACGTCAAAAGACGGAAGAAGATGTAGATGGTACGTGAATAGGACCTATCCAATATTATGCATTATGTTAATGACCTCGAACTCTAGAGTGCTAATGTTATTGAAAAGTACTTCTTTCTACGTGACGAGTGGATAACCAGGGCTTCGCAGCGCCAACTTATGCATATATTGTATTCAAAGAGTGCTCAATTAAAAAAGAGAATCCATCTTTATCTTATCTTATGTGTTCCTATCTGTCTCGCTGAATTTTCAGCTGGACAAATCGGAATTCGGAGGATGCAAAAGGGAAGTGATTCCCACAATTAGTGATTGTCACGGGTTTTGAAACCCGCGCGGGTTACAGGTAGGGTACATGGGGGTAGGGGTACGGGTACTCACAGTCACCGTCAGCACACTACAACCGAGGCTCGGATCGTGGGTTCCAGACACTAATGAAGACCGGTCGCCCAGGTTATCACATACCTTCGGCAGAAACTCTCTCTCGCGATGTGAAACGAGTTTTCGTAGAGGTACGAAAGCGCATCGCACAAATGCTAAAGGTATTATCATTCAGATTCAGATTTCACCCTAGTAACAGAATTGTACTCACCAATTTATCCTCAGGAATACGATGGCGCTCTGAATTTCGCCACCGATGCTTGGACGTCACCGAATCACAAGGCGTATGTCGCCTTCACGGTTCACTTCGAACATGAAGGGTCCCCGATATCGATGCTTCTGGATCTCGTTGGGGTTCCTAGGTCCCATTCGGGTGTCAACCTGGCCGAGGCTTTTGCGAATGTCCTCAAGGACTTTGGAATCGAAGACAAGGTAAGTTTCAACATCATACAACTGCATTGCGACTGGGACTTACTTTATCACCTCAGATCCTCAGCGTTACCTGCGATAACGCGTCCAACAATGACACTATGATCGAACACCTTTCTACCCTCATCGAAAATTTCCCCGGCGCTGCCAACCAAACCCGATGCTTCACCCATATCCTCAACCTCGTGGCCAAGAGCATCCTTCGCCAGTTCGACACCCCGAAGAAGGCAGCAGATGGTGATTTTAGAGATCTCGACGACGCCTCGGATGCACGGCACAAGAACTTGAAGACACCGAGGCTGAGGCCGATGAGGGTAGCGAAGAGGGTGACGACAACGACGAAATGGGTAGTGATGATGACAGTGAGGACGATCTGGGTGATGGGCGCGATGGGATGTCAGAAGCAGAGGTGGATAAGCTGGAGGCGAGCCTTGTTCCAGTTCGGTTGATGCAACTCGATTCGAACTCAGACCAGGATTATCTAATCGCCTGCCACAGCTTCGAACTCTCGCCAACGCTATCAAGAATTCCTCCACCATCATCCTCCCCCAATGGCTTGAAAAGCTTGAGGATCTCGGCCTCAGGGTCCGGATGATGCCCCGCGACGTGTCGACTCGTTGGAACTCGACCTTCGACATACTCTATTTCGCTCTCGACTACCGTTTAGCAATTGACTCGATTACCTCCACTCGGGAACTCAACCTCCGCAAGTACGAGCTACAAGACGACGAGTGGGCTTGGGATCTTGACCAGCTTTCGCTGAAATTTGAACGACATTCAGACTCTGAGAATGTTGATTCTGCTGTACGTGAGTTGTTCACAGGTGGTTCTTTGGGGTTCGGAACGATGCTGATTTTTTGCTCATAGATTCTATCTGACGACTGGACAAAGACTATACATTTACAAAAGGACCGTACTATCAAGCTGCATACGCAAGGTGGCTTTCACTCGAACGGCTGGGAAAAGTCAGCCTATTACGCCGCGGACATGGGTTGTGGAGGCACCGACGACGACGCCTTTGAAGCGCCGCTACGTGGCGGATTCGCATGATGTGGAAGTGGCGAAGAAGATCAAGCAGAACGAGGTTGAGCTGAGGGATCGAAACACGGTATTGCGCGAGACGAAAGCCAATGTAAGGATCTTAATAACGAATTATCTCAAAATATATAACTAACGGTTGTCTCTGTGATAACAGAACTTCTCCGCTGTACGAACGACATACGCCGATAAACTAAAGAAGTTGAAAGAATCCAACAGGTCGGGTGCACCTTCTATACCCGCGACCCCAGCCACAGACCACCAGAATACCTCGCTTTGGTCGTTCCCTCGCATACCACTATCCTTCATGTGACACCTACGTCGTAGGCAATGAAGTCTATCGCCTAAACTTAGACCAAGGACTGTTCATGAATCCGCTCGTGCTGGAAGAAGAGGATGACGGAGAAATTTTAGGCGTCAACGTTGTCGGCATCAACCAAGCTCATCAGCTACTCGCGTTTGGTATCGACGGCAATGGGATGGCACAATTTTGGGACGCTCGGTCTCATTCTCGTCTGTCTTCAAGCGGACCTGTCAAGAATCTGTCGGCGCATTGTATGTGTTTTGTTTCGTTAAAGACTTGCACTGATACATAATTACCAGTGCGACTGCTCCTCGATCCCTCGAGATTGTATCCGACACCATTCTCTCTGGCAAGGCCAAGGTCATGATCACTGGTGGCTCTGATGAGGAAGGGTCCTACGAGTTCACAAATACTATGAACACCACGAGCAACGCTAAGACAGAATTTGCCATGAGATATGAATCGACCGAAATGTTTCGTCTAGCCCCGACTTCTCGGGCTTTTTCATGGAGGGTCAAGGAATTATCGCTATGAACGCCAAGGCTGCACTTGAGTTGGGTGTACCTATCCTTGGGATTCTTACTTTCACCTCGACCTCGACGTAAGTTTTCCTCTTGAAGGTCGTTCAACAACTTACAGTGATAAAGCTGGCCGTTCCGTGCCTGCTCCAGGAAAAGGTGTTCTTACCGTCGCACGCAAAGTCAAGATGAATGCCTATTGCTCTCGCCAACTTTCCTTCCGCCGCACTTAAATTTTAGAGTGGCTTACGCATGAGCAGTACAAACTCCAGGAAGAGATTCCTACCGCAAGGAAGACGAGGTTGTCGACGAGGAGTATATTTCGTCTCGCACAGACTTGGAGAAGGAATCTGCCCGACAAGAAAAGGATGCTCGAAGGCATGTAAGGAATGTTCGAAGGCTCTGATCCATCCGTCGCGCCTCCGCGTCGCTCCCTCGCTATCTGGGGTCATACTGTGGATGTCATTGCTGTCCTTTCCATCCACAGAATGAGTAGCGGCGTCAACGAAAAAACCAAGACCGCCGTCTGGAATGATATCTCAGGGCTTTTGGCATGTGTCCGTGAGTTGTAAATACTTTCTTCATAAATTCGACTGACAATTTCATTGTAGGCTATCATGAATTTCGTCTTCCCTGTTGCCATCGATGGTAATCTTATTAAGCTTGTGCATCTTTCCAACGGCTTCCGGATGGTTGATAGTGCAAAACCTTTGAGCCGTAGGGCATCGTCGAGATCAAGGTGCGTCGTGACAATATCTTGACCTTGATGGAGTGTTTGGATTTGATTTCTGCCTCTTTGAAGGGTGAAAGCAAGGACACCAGCAAGACAACAGATGAGCGCGCCACTACTTCAGCTGCGTTGGCGGAACGGGAGACCACATACATGGAAATCGTACTCCTCTATGCCGATCTTCACGAGTAAGTTTGTTTGCTGATCTGTGCCTTCCTGTCGTTGAATGTTCCTGTAGTCGAACTGGAACCATGGAGGCTAACGGGTGCGCGAAACCTGCGGCGTGGAAGAACGCAAGGCGCCACTTCTGTTGCTCGTTCTGTCTCTTTATCGCAGCTTGACGAAGCCACACCCGACTCCACGGATGAATATTGCTGGCGTTTGTTGAATAACTTCAACTTGGCCGCATCGAACCGAAAACAGACTACCGTGTCTCGCCGATAACTTCTCTGAAAAAGAAAGAGATGTCGCGAATGTCCTCAAATGCGGTGCTCGTTCTCCTGGTACGTCACTCTATGCCTACCAGCCATATATGATGCTCATTTCCCTCTCTCCTTTCTCATTGTAGCCCTGCCCTCTTACTAAAATACTCTTACTAAAATACTCTATGCGTGCTGACCTTGAACAAGAGTCACACCCGGGATCTTATGTTGGTCAATGTAAGCTACTTCTTGAGCACGGCATATTCATTAGTCTTATTTCCCATTTGCCTTGTTCTAAACTTCGTTATTTTCTATCCATGTGTTGTCCTCCCTTTCAACGTCCTCCCTCGTAGTTATTTTGTAGTTATTTGAAGGAGGTCTAGCCTTAGTATAAATTGGGTATTGGCTGTTTTCACCCGTAAAGGCCGAAATTTCGACGACCGTACCCAGTTCAATAGAGTCGGAATTACGTAATTTAATATCCGAAGTTGAAACTTTCCGTGCAATATCCTGAGCCGTTCTGGGCTTTCGCACGCCCTTCTCCTTCCTTTAGTACCATCACCACCTCACTGTAGCATCGCTCCCCCCTTTACATCTCCGCCCTCCTCTTTATGGCTATTACACTTCACCTTTTCGTAGTATTCAAGATTATAGATTAGTTGGAAAATGTACAAAGAGAAGTGAAGAAATGGGTTATGGTACGACAGAGTGGTCTACCTGGAAGCCGTGTTCAATTAACCAAGGAAAGCCAGGTGGTAGATAGAGGCGACGACGCCTTCAACAAGTCGTCGTACAAGGCATCGGCTCACAGCCCTTGTTGCTGAGTGGCAGTCTCCATCGTTGCTTTGTGTATGTCAACTTGTCCATACTTCTATCCTCTTTACGAGCTCATGCCAACGTAGTAGGCACGCGGGCATGCGAAAGAATATTACTCAAAGTTCCATATCCTATAGCTACACAAGGTATTTCTCCATTTGCCACGTCTTCCTCCGAGACTAAGCTGGCCCGGCAGGAGTCGGGACCGAACTGCCAGCTCAACTCTACTTTTCTCTCTTACTTCCGACTATGTACTCCTTCAACACTCAAAACGCCCATGCCGATCAGCACAACGGGAACGGGAACATTGCCGGTCCCCAAGCCAACTACAATTTCGATAGCTCTGGGCCCTACTCATCCGACATGCAAAGTGGAAGTAGTAACGCAGACAGAGACGTCCCCAACAATCCATCACAGCTCTTGTTCCAAGTATATCAACAGCTACACAAAGCAACGATGGGGCAGCAGCAGGCCATCACGAACTATCATGATCTTGTTATCAAACATGAAGTCCAGGTTTCGGCTTTGAAGGACCAAATCGATGTGTTGAAAGGCAAGATTGATACTTTGAAGGATGAGCTGAAGATTGCTCAAGCAGATGCAGAAACGTCGAGACTTTCGCACACCCGGTATATCATTTCCTACCTGAACGCCAAACGTCTGCTGATGTTCTATGCAGGGTTTCACAATTGCAATCTCGAGCTCCTACCCTTGCGCCCAGCGATTCTGTATCAAATATAGACCCCGATTTTCCTCTAGGTCCTGAACAACCAGCTGACAGGCCCGAGAAGTACCCCGAAGCAATACTTTGGAACCTCACCGACGCCCAGAAAGACCTCACCGTTTATCCAGGGAACACCACCAACACATCCCGCCCGCCAATGGAAAAAGCACTTCGTAACGAAGACGGCAGCTTGGTAACCCGCGCCAGTTGGGAGATTATCAAGCTGTCGGCGAAATCAGCCATTGGCACCTACTTACGCAAACTCGACGCTGAGGCAACCAAGAAGCACTTCCGCGCCCATCATACAAGAGAGTGGAACAACGCTATTGCTTTCCTTGAGAAAGCCCGACCACTTGTTGGGCTGTGTGCAGGGCATTGGAAGGCGGAACACGTTCTCAGCACAGTCCTTGCTTCCGAAAGATCATCTATGAAACGGGCGGAGAAAAAGACACAGAAAAAGGCACAACCTGTCTCTTCCGAAGGTGAAGACTTCGGAAACAATATCCCTGATGACGGCGATGATGACGACAACGACGGCGACAACGTGGACTTGAACGTGAAGAAGCGGCCAGCACCTCGTTCAAAAGAAGACCCTACGAAAGTGAAAAAAGTCAAGGCGCGACACGAATCGAAACCAGCAGCCAGAGTCAAGGCCGTTCCTACCAATACGAAGCCCAAGATGCAACAACAACTGAAAACCCCTGCGGTAGAGAAGGGGGCGCAACGCCTGGCTCAACTCGCCAAGAAAGCCCAAGGTAAGCCGTCGAACAGTATATATATATATATTGACGTATGATACTTTGTTTATAGAAACCCTGATACCAGCTACATCGCTTGAAAACGAGATAAACCGCCCTCACATTGGCAATAATGCGGTTCCTCAACATGGTGCAAATGTAGCTGGCAACTCGAATCCAGGTGGTTCGTCTACAACCGATATTGACATCACATTCATCCGAGTCTATGCCGACTGTAAGTTCACTCAATTACTACTAGTATTCATTTTGTATTTTACTCTCTTATTATTGGTTTCAGTTAATGCACTTCGTCGTAAGCATATTTTCCCTGAACTGTTTGTTAAAACATCTGATAGGGCGACTTTTCATATTCTAGATGAATTCTCGAACCAACAGCCACCCATTCCGCACGCAATCGCCCTCCTTGATGCTATGGCGGCTTCGCCTAACTTCAAGTCTTCCACACCATCGGATAACGTCGCCGCATTCCTCAACCGCATCGAAGGTGCAGATCCAAACTCCAGCGAGATTGAGGAAGATGATTCAAATGAATCTTGGGGCCACTGGCAGTTCACCGCTGGTGGCTTGACCATCACAAAAGTGATCCGAGATTGGGCTTGTGTGGGAGGTGTCGATATGGCATGCAAGTTATTAGCAGCGACCATCCAAACGTGCAAAGTTGCTCGCTATATTTGCCTTGAGCGAAACATCACCCCGAGTAGTTTTCTTAGCGATGCGTACCTTAACAATATGGTGGAGCGACTATATGAATCCTGGACTGCGGCAGGAGGGGTACGTCGTATTTTAATTTTAATAAACTTCATTCCTTTCTCAACGGATGCACACCATAGAAAATAATTGAAAAGGCACTGAAGCCCACAAGCAAAACGAGCAAGACATCGAAATCTGGTACACCGAATGCGGCTCCACCGCTACCCGAAGCTGCTGCCCAAACCGCAGGCGCTTCTCCTTCCTCTCCTCCTGCTTCCAACGACTTTGCATCAAATACCTCAAATATAGAAAGCTCTGGTACTGCTTTGGATAGTTTGGCGCTAGACAAAATACGAGAACTTATGAGCAAATCCCTTCAAATAATTGATCTGAAGGCCTGGATTGACTCTCACAACGCATCGACTATTGCCAAAACCAAGAAAGGTACGAGTTCTACTCCCCATAAATTTGCATACTAATACTTTTCTGCGCACCATAGACCTGATTCAATTTGTTATTGATACTGCTACTGTCCCAATTCCTTCGTCGGAAGAGATCCAGGCAATTGTTACCTTGGTGAGTAATTCTTCTACTTTTGCTTTGTGCAACTTTATTCATACCTATTCAGCGAAAGGCTAAATCTTCAAAGGCAGCCCAATAGTTACTTGATCTCCTTTGTGCGCGACAACCTTGGGCAGCCAACTCACTATATATCAGTAGCACTAGGTGGTATTTGGATAACCCGGAGAGCTAGATCCCTGTATAGTCAATATACATATATGCTGCTTCTCTATGCCTGACTGCAACCTGACTATCTATCTGACTTTTGCGTGACTTTGGTCCCCCTAGCTTGACTAAACGAAGACAATTGCACTGCCTTTTTTGACTTTTTGATGACTTTAGTGACTATTGTGTGACTAATGTATGTTTAACGCTTGACTTTTGTTTGACAATGTGAGACCTGCTTGACTAATGTGTGTCTAATGCTTGACTTTTGTCATGAAGTGCAAGACTATTGTTTGACTAATGCGCATTTAACGCTTGACTTTTGTTTGACAGCGTGAGACCTGTTTGACTAATGTGTGTCTAACGCTTGACTTTTGTCACCAAATGCAAGACTATTGTTTGACTAATGTGCGTTTAACACTTGACTTTTGTTACACAGCATGAGACCTTGATGTTTGACTTTGACGACTTTAGCAAGACTATTGCTTGACTAATGTGTGTTTAACGCTTGACTTTTGTTTGACAGCGTGAGACCCACGTGTTTCATTGCTTGGCTTCTTAGACTGAAAAAGTCCTACAGCAGTCATACAATAGTCGAACATTGAAATGCAGACTTTAGTCAAAAACGGCGCAGGTACGACTTCTGCATGACTTTGTGCGACTTTTGCGTGACTAATGTAAAAATTCCGTTTTTACTGAGAGTCACACCATGTAACGGTCCAAAAAAGGCAGGAATTCAGACTCAGCACGGCATAAGTGTGACAGAGGCACCCATCATCATGCGTGACAAAGGCCGATTTCAGAATTTCAATTTCCTTGCAACTTTACACCAAAAAAACACTGCTAT